>Ga0315281_10000186_pt1 | contig 79287 bp, 80 predicted proteins | sample YL17G07_0_MG_FD_204540 | JGI IMG/M metagenome (GOLD analysis project Ga0315281, IMG submission 204540) | Sediment microbial communities from Yellowstone Lake, YNP, Wyoming, USA - YL17G07_0 | ecosystem: Environmental > Aquatic > Freshwater > Lake > Sediment | place: USA: Wyoming | collected... | reverse complement strand
AAAACGCACTACCGCAAAAGTCACTATTTAGCTTGACAAAAGGGGTTCTCAAGGCAAACTACAACTTGATTCTGAGACAAGGAGTAGCCGCGCAAGATGAGAACCCCCAGCGAATTATATCGGACAAGGCCGACGATCTACAAAAGCGAAATGCAGAACTGCCCGCACTGTGGGCAAGAATTGGTAGAAATGCGTTATGTGAGCGGCCTCAAAACAGTCCAAACGATGTCCGAGGCAATCACAATCGCCTATTGCCCAAAACGTTGTCCAAATCCAGAGTGTGCCAGTTCAGGGGATGTCTGGGGTTCAGTGCGATGGCAAGGGATAGCGCCGAAATATAGCGTCTACGGATATGACGTGCTTGGGCAAATTGGCTGGGAACGTCAAAAGGGGAAATCGCATTTTGAAGCGATCCACTCACGTTTGCGGGAGCGAATGCCGATTAGCGAATCGCAAGTGCGTTACATGTATCATCAGCGCTATCTACCTTTGCTGGCTTGCCACGAGCGCGGACATCTGAGCGAATTGGAAGAACTGGGGCGTCAAGGCGGGCTGGTGTTGAGCATGGACGGGTTGATGCCGGAAGGCGGGGAAGCGCAGTTATGGGTGGTGCGCGAGTTGAGAACGGGTTGGACGATTCGAAGTGGCTGGATGAACAGCCAGGACGAAACAGCCTTTGTCGAATTTTTACAGCCGATTGCGGGTTTGGGTGTGCCGATTGCGGCGGTAGTCAGCGACAAACAACGCGCCCTGTTGCTGGCAGTTGCCGCAGTATTTTCAGGTGTTCCTCATGGTTTTTGCCAGTTTCATTACTTGGACAATGCCGCTGAACCGATTGCGGCGGCGGACGAACAGATGAAAATCGAGTTGCGTCAGGAGGTCCGAGCCGAAATCGGCGGGTTAATCCGCCACAAGCAAGCCGAAAAGCCCGTGATTCCCGTCGTGACAGGGATGCTTCCCTCCCCTGTGCCATCTATTTCAACACCCACAGCCCCACTGTCGCCCGAAACCATTGCTGAACAAGAACGGGAAAGAATTGCGCAAGACATCTTGGCGCGAGTACGTTATCTGCTGACTTTGAAAGGACGCCCTCCTTTTCGTTTGGCAGGTATTGAAATGTTTGCCCGTTTACAAGAAGTTGTGACATGTGCGCAGGAATTGATTGAACATTCCCCCGAAGCGCGCCTCCTGAAGTTACTGAATGGATTACAAACCGCTTTGACCAAAACTCTGCCTGCCTACGAGGAGCTGTCGCGCGCGGCCCAATGGTTGGCGAACTTGGCGGACACTCTTGATCCAGATGAAAAGCCAGCGCGTACTGGCGAGCAAGTGCACAACGAGTGGTTGGCTTGCTTGACCGACATCGAGACACACGGACAAACATCGCCCAGACTGCAACAGTTCAGCGCCAAAATCTGCAAGGTTTCCAAAAGTTATGCGCCCGGTCTATTCCATTCCTACGACGTCCCCGGTTTACCGCGCACCAACAATGACCGCGAAAGCGAATTCCGCAGACTGCGACAACGCCTCTTGTCCACCACTGGTCAAGTCGGTACAACCAAACGCCTGCTCTTACGCACAGGCGCTTGGGAACTCATCCCCGGTCCCGCTTCTTTACCCGAAACCATTGCGGCCATATCTCATGTGCAACACGACCAATTCTTGCAAGAACGCCAGCGCGTACAATTACATCGCGCCCCTTTCAGACTACAGACCCGTTCCGTTCAGCAATCCGAGAGGCAACTCAAGAAAATTGTCCAGCGCTGGAAAATGCTCCCCGCCGCCCCTGATCATTAGTGACTTTTGCGGTAGTGCGAAAAAACAATTAAAAATCCGCGTTCTCGGCGCGCTTCGCGTCCGCGTCCCATTTTGAAATGTACGGTAGAGAAGAAAATATAAAAACTCCAAATCTAAACGTTTGGAGTTTTTATATGCGAGCGCTTCGCGCGAAAGACTTCCCTTTTTGAGCCTGTTTTTATCAAGAATCTACGTTCATCTGCGCTAACGTTTTCGGCGACAGATGCGCGGCTCTTGCCCCGTCCCCTTGAAACCAAATAATTCACGGCAGACAGTGTCAACGCCATAAACCGCTTTAAGCGGGTAATCTTTTTCGTTTCTTTCGGGCGACCCCGCTTCAGCCTCGGTAAAGCGGTCAGCGTAATCCAACTCGCCGATGTTTTTTATACCTGCGTCCGAAAAAACGCCGTAGATAAAACGACCTCCCGCCAGCGAACGCTTAAATGCGAATTGCACAGTCGCCTTCTTGCCTGCGTTCACGCGCGCAAAAGCCAAATCAGGGTCGTCTTCTGCGCCGCGTCCGCCGTCAAAAATGATATGCTCGTATCCGTTGCCGGGCAAGGGGGCGTCTGATTTTTCCGCCGAGAGTCCGCCCGTATCGTGATTCGTATCCTCTGCCACTTGCACGTTATTCGTTGACCAGTTCGCGTCATAGGGCGGGCGGGCGACGATAATATAATCGCCAAAGCCGTCCGCGTTTGTATCCAACTCCACCGCGTAATTAATGCCAATTTTGTTGTTTGGGTTAGATCCCACCAATTCAATCGAAACGTAGAAAAATTTGTCGTCATAAGACAGGTTATAGCTGACAATATCCATATCCGCGACGTAACTCATATCCTGCATAAAGGGGCGCTCAAAGAGATTAAGATTGTAAGAATCCCCGTAAGGCGCGCGCTTCTCTGCGGCGGTATCCATAGATACTGCGTCGTTGACGACTAACTTCCCCATACTTACATTCGTTGAAGGAACGAGAGCGTGCATCGTTTCGCGCGTCGGCGTGGGCAACTCGACGGTGGGGAGCGGATTCGCGGTCGCGGTAGACATGTCCGTTTGCGGCGCGGGCGAAATTGAGAAAGGCGTATTTGTAATCGCCAATGAGACGGGCGTCGCGCTTGGCGCTACGGCGGTGGGAAATGAGCACGCCAAGATAACGAGCATTAAACCAAATGCGAATATGGATTTGCGGTTAATAGTTTTCATCGGCTTCCCTTTCTAATCATGACTTTCGCTTGTTTCTAAAAAAATCGGCGCAAGAGAGCGTTGATTACGCTCAAAAAAATATTTCTAGCGAAAGTCCTGCTAATTCTATTTGGCGCGCAAAAAAACACGAAGGCGACCTCTATTTTGTCAGCGCGCAACGAATGCCGACATGCGCGCCGGTGTGGGCTGGATTCAACTGAAGGCGCGCGTCAATACGCACGTTGCTGACGCCGCCAAATACGTTCCATGAACCGCCGCGCGCCATGCGATTGCCGGTCGAATCCCAATCCTCGCGCCCGTCTGCGACGTCGTACGGATAATCTTTGAACAAGCTGCTGGTCCATTCCCACACATTGCCCGACATCCCGTAGACGCCATAAGGGCTTTGTCCTTTCTCATACTGGTCTACGGGCGCAGTGTCGCCGACGCCGCCGGAATAATTGGCGTAACTACGATCCAGTTCGCCCCCCCCCCAAGGATAAACGCGTTGATCCGTTGCGCCGCGCGCCGCCTTCTCCCATTCGGCTTCGGTGGGCAAACGCGCGCCTCTCCATTCGCAATAGATTTTCGCCCGTTTCCAATCCACAAAAATTACGGGATAATTAGCAAATTCGGGGTGACCGTAATAAGCGTCGTGCGTGGCGGAGTTTAGGCGCGCCGGTTTTCGACATTCTTTCGCATACTCGCAGGCGCTGTACATTTCATTAGTGACTTCGTATTTATCAATATAGAAAGCGTCCACGTTCACTTTATGCGCAGGGCGCGAACCAATGTCGCCGCTGGTATCGCTCCCCATCGTAAATTCCCCGGCGGGGATTAAAATCATCGGAACGTTCTTTTTGTCTTTGATTTCAGACGGGGCGGACGCTTCGGGGGGAACTGGCGTTTCAGTCGGCGCGCTCGTCGTCTGGACCGTTTCGGTGGGCGATGTTAATGTGGGCGAAGCCGTCGCGGGTTGCGTGGGCGTCGTCGCCGCCGCAAACATTCCCGAAGCGCTGGCGAGCCAGTATGCGCCCAAAACGCCTAGAAGCGCAAACGCTCCAACCCCCGCGATTATCGCTGGGACAAGTTTTTTCGAGGACGCAGATAATTTCACCTTGCCGGTCATTTGTTCGCGCAATTGCTCGGGGGCGATGGACGTCGCCGCCACCTCCCTGCCAATTACTAAATTATGCAATTCGTTTGCAAACGTGCGCATATCGGGATAACGATCTTTTGGCTCTTTGGCAAGCGCCTTGAGCAAAACCGATTCCACGTTTTGCGGCAGGTCGGGAATATATTGTTTGGGAAGCGGCAGGGATTCTGTGGCTTGTTTGAGCAAAACGCCCGCCGGCGTGTCGGCGGTGTAGGGACGACGCCCGGTGATCATTTCATAGAGAACCACCCCCAACGAATACAAATCGGATTGCGCGGTGGCTTCGCCCATCCATTGCTCAGGAGCCATGTAATCGGGCGTGCCGAGCCCCGTGCCGGAGCTGGTTAAATGCGTTGCGTCTTTGCCGTCTTCCCCGAATAATTTCACCAGCCCAAAGTCGGTTAACATGGGCTGGCCCTTTTCGTTCATCAAAATATTGGAAGGCTTGACGTCGCGATTAATAATGTTGCGGTCATGGACGTATTCCAAAGCGTGCGCGATAGGTAGAATCATGTCCACCGCGTCTCGCCAGGGCATGGGATTTCCCAGTCGCTCGCGGAGCGTGCCGCCGGTTAAATAAACCATGACCAAATACGGCGCGCCTTCAAAATCGCCGTAGTCAATTACGCTGACAATGTTGGCGTGCGAAAGTCTTCCCAACGATTTGGATTCGCGCTCAAAGCGTTTAAGCAACATCTCCGATTGATCGGGCGGAAAGGCGTCGCGTCGAATGACTTTGATCGCCACTTCGCGTTCAAGGCGCGTGTCATACGCCTTGTACACCGTCGCCATGCCGCCTTCCCCCAGCACATCAAGGATTTGGTAACGTCCAAAATTTTGACCGATCAACGACATAGAATTTTCCTCTTCCGATTTATTTTGGAGTCGCCGCGCAGCGAAACCCGACGTATCCGCCGTAATAGCCGACGTCGAGTTTGAAGCGCGTGTAAGTGTAAATACTTCCGTTGCCGCTAAAGATGTCCCATGCGCCGCCGCGCGCGACGCGATAACCAGCCGTGTTTTGGTCTTCGCGTCCGTCGGTGGCAACGTATGGATACTGTCTGAATAAACTGCTTGTCCATTCCAACGCGTTGCCCGCCATTCCGTAGACGCCGTAGGCGCTTTGGCCGGCGTCGTATTGATTGACAGAATTGGTATCGCCGACACAACGAGAGTAATTTGCGTTTTTGCAACCAGGCTGGTTTCCCCAAGGGTAAATACGCTTATCCGTGCCGCGCGCGGCTTTTTCCCATTCGGCTTCGGTGGGCAGGCGCGCGCCGCGCCAGGCGCAATAAGCGTTCGCCATTTTCCAATCTACAAAAAGCGCTGGATAGTTTGTGAATTCCGGGTTGCCGTAATAACGCCCGCGCGTGTTGGAGCCGCGCATTCTTGGTATTCGACACGCGCCGTCGTTCGCGCACGCGGCGTACATTTCATTCGTGACTTCATATTTGTCAATATAGAATGTGTCCACATTGACCAACTTCTCAGGGCGGGCGTCTATGTCGTCGTTGTTTCCGAGCGTAAATTCGCCGCCGGGAACAAGGCGCATGGTGATATTTTTGCTGTCGTAGGTTTCAACCGGCAGGGCTATTTCGGTAGGTTGGGGCGTGTCTGTTGACGCAAGGGTGGCGGAAGTCTGCGGCGGGCGGGTCAGTTCAATCGAGGGTAGCGTTTGTTTTGTGGACGTCGCCGCGTTAAATAAATTAAATCTGGACGAGGTCAGCCAGCATCCGCCGCAAACGACAAGAAGCGCAAGCGCGCCGATTCCGACGAGCAGGGGAACGTTCCGTTTTTTGCCGGCAACTTGCGGGTCGGAGGTTTGATTCGCCGTCGCCGCTTCAGTCTGCTCCTTTTTAATTTTTGCAATCTGGAGGCGCGTTTGTTCAATCTCTTGTTTTTTTATTTTGCCAGTCATTCGCTCGCGCAACGTTTCGGTCTTGACGGTCGCCGCAATCACTTCTTTGTCGTCCAGTAAATTTTGCAATTCATTGGCGAAGACGAGCATATCGGGGTAACGATCTTCCGGTTTTCGGGCAAGCGTCTTAAGTAAAACCGACTCGACGTTTTGCGGCAGGTCGGGGACGTAATCTTTGGGGAAAGGTAGGGCTTCGCTCACTTGTTTTAACAGGACTCCCACCGGGGTGTCGGCGACGTAGGGTCGGTGTCCGGTAACCATCTCATACAGGACGACGCCGAGCGAATACTGATCGGATTGCGGCGAGGTTTCGCCGCCCCATTGTTCGGGAGCCATGTAATCGGGCGTGCCAATCCCCGAGCCGGAAGCGGTTAAACTGGTCGCATCTTTGCCCTCAAATAATTTCACCAACCCAAAGTCGGTCAGCATGGGTTGTCCTTTTTCAGTCAATAAAATATTGGAGGGTTTTACGTCTCGATTAATAATATGATGGTCATGGACATATTCTAGCGCGTGCGCGATGGGCAGAATCATTTTTACGGCGTCGCGCCAAGGGATGGGCTTGCCCAGTTTTTCTTTAAGCGTGCCGCCGGAAAAATAAACCATGACCAAATACGGCGCGCCGGCGTATTCGCCGTAGTCAATCACGCCGACAATATTGGGATGCGAAAATCTGCCTAGCGCTTTGGCTTCGCGCTCAAAGCGTTTGAGGATCATATCCAATTGGTCGGGCGGGAAGGCTTCGCGTCGAATTATTTTTATCGCCACTTCGCGTTCCAAGCGCGTGTCGTACGCCTTGTACACGGTCGCCATCCCGCCTTCCCCAAGCAGTTCAAGAATTTGGTAACGATCAAATTTTTGACCAATCAAAGCCGACATAAAATATTTCCTTTTTTGTTGAAGTTTTTTCGTCAGTGGTTTTCGTAAATTATATGGCGTCGCTGGCGTGGGCGCAAACTACGCATAGTTTTCGTGAATTACTTAGTCAGGACTTTCACTTGTCATTCTGAGCGAAGTGAAGAATCTCTACGATTGTCTCAGAGACCCTTCGCTGTCGCTCAGGGCGACATGAAGTTGAGCGAAAGTCCTGTGAGTATATCTAATTGGACTTACGCAAAATAACGTCTTTTGAGCGTAAGCGGCGTTCTCTAACGCCGATTTTCGCCCGCGGCGCGTTAGAGAACGCGCCCTCCGCAAAGTTTTGGGTAAGTCCGATCTGAAATCTAATTATAAGCCACATCGGGTAAAATAACGGCGCTTGTGTGCGCCAAAGATGCACGGACAAGGCGAAATGGGCTTGCTGGCTAACGATGTGATTTTTGAAATGCGCTTTGTCTGTTGCGCTGGGCGGCGAAGGCGGATGTAGTTGCGATTTCACTTATTCCAATTTTAGGAGATACGGGCGCTATGCGTCGTTTAATATTTATTCTGATTTGTATTGTTTGGCTGGCGGCGTCTTGTTCGCCCCTCGCTTCAGATGCGCGTCAGCCGGATTCGGCGGTATTGGCGTCCACCACTTTTTTAGCGGATATAACGCGCAATGTGGCGGGCAATCGGACGACGGTTGACTCGTTGTTGCCGGCGGGAACGGACCCGCACAGTTATCAGCCCACGCCGCAGGATATAGCGAAAATTGAAAGAAGTAAATTGTTAATTGTCAACGGCGCGAAGTATGAACGCTTCCTCGATGCGTTGTTGAAAAACGTCGGGGGCGAGCGAACCGTCGTCGTCGCCGCGGCAGACGTCGGTTCAGAAAAAGACGCGCTGAATGGGCAAGGCGTTGACCCGCATCTCTGGCTCGATCCTAATCTAGTCGTCGGCTATGTTGAAAATATCCGCGCGGCGCTGACGGCGTTTGATCCCGGCGGCGCGGCTGTTTATCAATCTAATGCGAAGCGGTATGTCGCGCAATTAAAAGAACTCGACGGCTGGATAAAAACGCAAGTCGGTCAAATCCCACTGAACAAGCGGTTGCTTGTTACCAACCACGAAGCGTTTGGGTATTTTGCCAAACGCTATGGCTTTAAAGTGGTCGGCGCGGTCATTCCAAGTTTTAGCGGAAACGCCGCGCCCTCCGCGCAACAAATGGCAAACCTGATTGATGAAATCCGCAAGCTCAATGCGCCCGCCGTCTTTTTGGATACGGCGGATAACGACGCGCTGGCGCAACAAATCGCCGCCGAAACAAACGTAACCGTTATCAATGATTTGCATTTAGAATCGTTGACCGAAGGCGCGCCCGCCGCGACTTATCTGGACATGCTGAAATACGACGTTTCAAAGATTGTGGCGGCGTTGAAATAACCGAGAACAAATGTATCCTCACAACAATCATCAAAAAGGAAAATCTATTCTTGACGCGCGCGACATATCCGTTCATTATAATAACGGGCATGTCGCGCTTGAAAACGTCACCTTCCATTTGGGCGCGGGCGAGCGCGTCGCTGTGGTTGGTCCGAATGGCGCGGGAAAAAGCACCCTGTTCAAAGTTGTGGCGGGCGTTCTGCAACCCAACAAAGGCAACGCGACCATCTTTGGTTCCCAGCCCACAGTTCATAGTTGCATCGCGTACATTCCCCAACGCAGCCAAGTGGATTGGAATTTTCCCGTCAGCGTGGCGGACGTGGTGATGATGGGACGTTCCGCAAAGTTGGGACCCTTGTGCTGGCCCAAAAAACAAGATTGGGATTTTGTCAACCACGCGCTCGAAACCGTTGAAATCGTCAATCTTTCAAAACGACAAATTAGCCAGTTGTCGGGCGGACAGCAACAACGCATGTTTATCGCGCGCGCGCTGGCGCAGGAGGCGGAATTGATGTTGATGGACGAGCCATTAACGGGACTCGACGCGCCCGCGCAGGAAGGCTTGCTGGATTTGTTGGATACGCTCAAAAACCAGAACGTCGCGGTGATGGTTGCGACGCATGATCTTGAGCAAGCCGCGCGTCACTTTGACCGAATCATGTTGCTCAACCGCAAAATTGTCGCGTTTGGAAGTCCGTCGGAAGTTTTGCGCTCAGATAAATTGTTGGAAGCTTATGGCGGACGATTAAGACCAGTGGATGGACGCAATGGTTTGCTCGCCATTGACGACACTTGCGAAGACGAGGGGAGCGCGAGTGAATGAAAAAATTTCGCCGCCGCAACGCTTCGCGCTTGACCTTGAAGTCGTTCCCGCTTGAACTCGAAGGAGATTACTGCGCCTGATATGAAACCTATTTACTCGCTTGTCAACTTTGCCATCCGCGTTTACACGAATGTCGCTTGTCGAATTGACGCGCCAAACTTGAACGAATTCCCCGCGACGGGACCGTTAATCGTCATTGCCAATCACACCGGGCAGCTCGAAGTGCCTTTGCTGTTTGCGCATTTGCAACCGCGCCGAATTACAGGCTGGGCGAAAATCGAAGCGTGGGACAACTGGATTTTGCGTTGGGTCTTCAACGTTTGGGGCATCATCCCTGTTCGCCGCGGCGAGGCGGATATACAGGCTCTCAAACAAGCTTTGCGCGCGCTGGAACAAGAATATATTTTTGCAATTGCGCCTGAAGGCACGCGCAATAAAACCGGAATATTAAGACGCGCTATGCCGGGCACGGCGATCATCGCCTTGCATTCAAAAGCGCCCATCATCCCGATTGCTCATTGGGGCGGCGAAAACTTTTTCTCCAACCTCAAGCGCCTCAAACGGACGGATTTTCACATCCGCGTCGGCAAACCGTTCAAGTTGCGCGTCGAAGGCGTGAAAATTACGGGGGAAGTCCGCAAGCAAATCGTGGACGAGATGATGTATCAACTGGCGGCGTTGTTGCCGGAAGAATATCGCGGCGAATACGCCGATATGAGCAAGGCGACGAAAGAATTTATAGAACGTCTGTGAGGCGCAACTCGTATTTTCACGTTTACGGGACGCGGACGAGCGCCGATTTACGCGGAAAAACCAGTTGTATCCGCGTTTTCCGTGTTTATCCGCGTCCAAAACATTTTCCAAAAGAGGCGCACATTGGTCTGTGTGAGGCGCAATAAACCAGAGCCGCTGTAAACAGCGGCTCTGGTTTTGTTAGGGCATGAGTTTGCTTGACTTATTGCTCGATGACAAACCCGCCTCTTTGCGCGAGAAGTGAATTGACGTACATCTCAATCACATAACTGCCGGCGGGCAGGACAAAGTTGTCGCTGTAGCTTAGGCTAATTGGTTTCTCCGCGGAGCCGGACGCGCCCAAATCCCACGGCGAAATCACGCGCCACGAGGGGTCTTCCGTTCCGTCAATGTAAACCTTGAAGACGACCTCTTGCCCATCGGTCATGCCCGCATAATCAAACAAAACGCCGACGGACTGAATGCCAAACTTAAAGGTATCGCCTTGAGTGTAATCCGTCGTCTCGCCCTTGTCATTCGTAACCGGCTCGCCAAATTTAAAGGGGCTAATTTGCGCCGTGAGTTTTCCAGCGGGCAGCTTGCCGGTAAATTCCAGAGACGTGGCGGCGCTTTTAAGTTGATTGATTAACAACGTCGCAATTTTTCGCGCCGCTTCGGGATTGGCAATTTTATCGGGCGGCGGCGCGGCGTTAGTTCCATCCAACACGCTGATTAAATCATCCAAACCAGAGGCGGCGTCGGCGTCCAGCGACCACCACAAGTCGGAGGGCGGAACTTTGCCGGCGGCTTTCGCGTCCGCCACTTGTTGGGCGGCGTTTTGTATTCCGTCAGCGTATACGGCTTGCGCGGCGTCAGTTTGACCGGAAGCCAGTAACGCCAAACCCAAATCAAAGCGAATCCACAACTCGCCGGGCGCGGTTTCAAGAGCGGAACGATTCAGCGCAATCGCGTCGTCAAAACGTCCCAGCTGATAATAAGCCCAAGCCAACTCGCCGGCGGTGTTGGCGCTGGCGTCGCCATTGGCGCGTGCGCTTTCATGATCCGCCACAGCCGCCGCTAAATCGCCGTTTGCCCATTTTGCTCTTGCCCGCGCCGCGTAAGCGTCCGCAAAAGTTGGCGCGGCTTTTAACGCCTCGTCAAAGGCGGCAATCGCCTCTTTATGAAGGTTTTGATGTTCCAAGCCCATGCCGCTGGCATACGCTTCAATCGCGCCGCTTTGTTCGCGCAAATCGTAAACGGGACGCGCCCATGTTTGCGCCGCCCAAACTACGGCGACCAACGCGACGGCGACGCCCGTTCCCGAAAATATCCAGCGTGTGAAAGCGCCTGAAATGGTGGCTGCCAAACCAAGCAGGAACAACGCCACCGCCAGCAAGGTGAGATGCACGATGTAGGTATTGGCTTTAGAGTCCCATTCGTTTTTGACCAGACCGGCGGCGTTGAATTTTTGCGTCAGAGCCTCAATCTCAACCAGATAAGTATCGGCTTCGTATTTGGCGATGTTTGTGTCGCTAGTCTTTGGATCAAAATAAGGCGCGGACAGCAACGGGCTAAGCCCAACCATCTGATCGCGCAATTTGGTATAGCGCGCGGCGGCGGCTTCGTCGCCGCGATTTGTCGCCGAGCTAGCCAGTAAGTCTAGTTCTTGCCACGCTTGATAAGCCTTGTTGTAATCGTAATTGACGCGGGCGTCGCCGCTGACCTTGCGTCCCATGGCTTCGGCGGCGTAACGCTTGGTGTCGCGGTTGGCGTGATTGTCGCGCTGACTGGCGTCGTTTTGCAAAAAGGTGACCACAGTCGCCGCCACCGTAACCAACGCAATCAATACGGCGATTAGTTTTTTGAATTTTTCGTCGCTCATTTTATTTCCTCATTTCCCAAGTTCAATCAATACAGCCATTACGACGCCGCCAAGCATAATCAGCGTCGCCAGCGTCGCCAGCGCAGATTGAACGCGCTCGTTGACCAGCTCGACGCCGGTATAAAACACCAGCGCTAGGGCAATGACCATCAAGCTTTGCAAGAGGCGGTTTGTTTTCTGGCGGAACTTGTCGGCGTCGGCGAATTGCGGGTCGGGGTAGAGGTCTTTTTTCTTGGCGGCGTCAGCCCACATCTCGCCCAGTTGACGTTGTACGCTATATGAGCCGTTTCGATCCATGTACTTGTTGGGAAACAAACCCTGATTCGCTATGGCTAGGTCGTGAGCGTTGGCGCGTTGCGCGTCGAGCTGCGCAACTTCTTGATCGTTCTTTGCGTTAGCGACGTCTTCCGCAATCAAATCGCCGAGCGTACTGTAACGTTTGTAAGTTGTGTATGTGCCGTAATTTTCATAGGTGTTGACGAAATTGAGCGCGCGCGTCTCCTCGGCGTCCATGCTGGCTTGTATCCCAGCAAAATCCGCGTCTCCAGAGGCGTCGTCCGACACTGAAGCGCGCCATGCCACCACTGCGCCCAGCACGGTGGTGACGGCGATTAATATCGCCACGATTGTTTCCAACCGATTGCTGCTTTTCTCTTCCATAAATATTCTCCTTGTTTAGTTACAATCAGTGACTCCACTGCAAAAAGGTCTTTTTACCGCAAACGACTTTGATTTTCTTTCGTGTCTTTCGTGCTATTCGTGGTTCAAACAGGTTTTTGCAGTAGAGTCATCAGTAGTTCACGAAACCTTTGCGGGGCGTTAGAGAACGCCAATTACGCGCTTTCGCGATGCACTGACAATTACGCAATAATTATATAACAAGAATTGGCAATTGCATATTTCGATTTTTGATATAAAATGGGTTCGGTTTGAGCGCGTCTAATTTCAAGTTTCATCAGCCGATGAAACTCAAGGAGCATACAGTATGGGATTAAAACCCGACCATTGGATTCGCAAGATGGCGTTGGAAGAAAAAATGATCGAGCCGTTTGTGGACAAGCAAGTGCGGCAAGGCGTGATTTCCTACGGCGTTTCCTCTTACGGATACGACGTCCGCGTTGCGGATGAATTTATGATTTTCACCAACGTGCATTCCGCCATCGTGGACCCGAAAAACTTCGACCCGAAATCCATGTTTGAATTTAAAGGCGACGTCTGCGTTGTTCCGCCCAACTCGTTCGCATTGGCGCGCACAATCGAATATTTCCGCATTCCGCGCAAGGTGCTGACGATTTGCCTTGGTAAATCCACATACGCGCGATGCGGCATTATCGTGAATGTGACGCCTTTTGAACCTGAATGGGAAGGGCATGTCACTCTCGAAATTTCCAACACAACGCCGCTTCCCGCGAAGATTTACGCCAACGAGGGCTTGGCGCAGGTTTTGTTCTTTGAAGCCGACGAAGAATGCGAAATCTCTTACGCGGACAAGAAAGGCAAGTATCAAAAACAAACGTCCATCACCCTGCCGAAGTTGTGAAATCAAACCTCCGACGTTTTTTAGAACGTCGGAGGTTTGATTTGTAAAGGGCTTCTCTTTTTGCCCAAAAGGTTATAAACTATCTATTGTCGAATTCGCATTCACAAGGAGAGTACAACATGAACTCACAAGGTCGTTCCCAGCTTGCGCTTGGCGTAATCCTCGTTTTGCTAGGCGCATGGTTTTTATTGGACAACTCTGTTTCCGCTTTTCACGCTTTCTTTAGCAAATACGCGGAAGGTCCTTCTGTGATGATTTTAATTGGCGCGGCGATATTTATCGTCGGTCTCGCGCTTCGGCGTCCCAGCCTGTCCGTGCCTGCCGCGATTGTCGCCGGGATTGGCGGAATCTTTTATTATCAAAAAACCAGCGGCGCCGCTAATTCGTGGGAATACATGTGGACGCTCATCCTCGGTTTTATCGGCGTGGGGATAATCTTGATGGGTTTGCTTGGCGAAAACACGGCGCACAACATCAGGCGCGGATTGCATCTCGTGGTGATTAGCGCGGCGCTCTTTCTAGCTTTCTCGGCGTATTTTGGCGCGTGGAAATCGCTTGGCGCTTACGTCCCCGCCGTTTTGCTGATCTTGCTCGGCGCGTGGATCATTGGCAACGGATTCTATAGATCGCGGAGCGGCTAACGAAGGGCTGACGGCGAATTGAAGAATACTTCCTATTTCCGCAACTCGCACGCCTTGGCGGCGCTGTCCCATATACATGCGTTGGAATTTTTATTGCAGGTTGCCTTCTTTGCGAACGCGTTGCAATTCACTGAACAACTGGTCGTTTTGAGTTTGAGCGTTACGCAGTTTTGCTGGGTTGGCAGGAATTCCTGCGTACAACATCCCTGAAAGCCGTTGTAGTTATAATTTGGCGGACACTGAACGCTCTTTGCTTGAACGGTTGGAATGAGGCAAGCCGAGTCGCACACTTTAACTTCAAAATACGAAGCCATTGTCCCCGTGCAGGTTACCATTTGTCTGCCGTTTTTTACGCCGTTGTCCGAACATTTGAAGCCCTCGGTCGCTTTATAAACGGCTCCCTTGTTGATGAGAATTAAATTGTAAGCCTTTTTCTTTACGCAAAAGGCGCTGCTTTCTTCAGCGATTGGCGTTTGGCATTGCGCGGGAGGCGAAACAGTCGCAACGCCCAACGCGCAAAGCGGCGCAAGTTCCGGCGTCGCGGAAGCGGGCGGAACAAACTCGGTGGGAGTAGCCGTAAGCGTTGAAACTTTTGCGGGCGTCTCGGTTTCTTTTTGCGAATCTAAAACGGGCAAATTGCAAGACGTTGCGACGCCAATCAACAGCAAGCTTGTCAGGACGGTTAGCTTCAAGATTTTATTCATTTCAACGCATCCTTGATAATAGTCGGCAAACTATACTGAGCGCGGGCAGGTTTTGCGCTTTTTTCCTACCGCCAAGCGCGCGAAGAGCGCAAAGGAAATGCCTTTGTCTTCGCGTACTTGGCGCGCTTGGCGGTTCAATGGTTTGATTTTTAAAACCGCAATTTGTAACCGCGCTAAGTATAGCCACCTGACACTTTTAATCGGACGCGGATAAACGCTGATGAACGCGGATTATTTTTTTGAAAAACCGCCGAAAAACAATCTTTTCCGCGTTTTTCCGCGCTCGTCCGCGTCCCATTTCAGAAACTGTCAGGTAGCTAGTCGGCAAACATCTTTAACGGACGACGCAATTATTTCTTGTCGTCAAATTATAATTCAAAGTCCGCGCGCATGTTTGGCGCGTAAAGAAAGGCTGACGTCAGTTGTCATGAAAAAGACGCTTTCACGACGCGATTTTTTGAAACTTCTAAAGAAGTTCGTTCTCTCGCTCACGGCGGTTGGGGCGAGTTCGTTTATTTATAGCGTTTTCGGCGAACCCGAGTGGATTGAAGTAAGCGACGTGGAAATAAAATTGCCGCGTTTGCCAAAGCCGTTTGACGGTTTTCGGATTCTGCAACTCAGCGATATTCACATCGGCGGCTGGATGAATCGCAAGCGCCTTGCGCGCGTGATTGAATTGGCAAAGAAAGAAAAGCCTGATTTCTTCAGCGAATTTTGTTCTGATAGATAAACCCGTCACGACGCAAAAGCGTCAGGGTTGGCGGTTGTGCGCGAAAGGGGCAAACGTCGCGGTGGCGAGAATATCCGCTAAAACGGAATCAGACACAGGGTCGGGTTTGAAGCGCCGAGTGGAGCGCCGAGTCCGCAAGAAAATATGTAAATCTTCTTTAGAGGGCATTAATCTTGATTGGCAAGATTTTATACGTCACTCGTTTTTCGGCGGGGTTGCGCATGGGATATTTTTCAGCGCCCAGATATTTGAACGCCAGCGCGTCAATGTGCGCGTCCGCGCCTTCGGCGGTGATTTCAACCACCTTGCCGCGAATTTGGATGTAACGATACGGGTCGGCTGAATCGGCGATGCACAGCGCCACAGTCGCGCGGGCGCGCATGTTTCTATCTTTGACGCGCCCTTCGGCGGAGTTGATTAAGATATACTCGCCGTCGGTGTTGAACCAAATCGGCGTCACTTGCGGCGAGCCGTCGGACATGGCGGTGGCAAGATAGGCGTAGGCTTTCTTCTCGTCGGTGAGAAGGTCTTGCAGTTTTTCGGGAACTTGTATCATGTTAACCTCTTTTTGAATTTTGATTGTTTATCGCGTTTGAGTATATCAAATGAGAAACTCTAAAGGTCTTTTTCGTTAATCCGGTTTTTGCGAACGCCGAATACCTTTAGGATTTGTTTATCGAAACAAATCCTGCTCTTTGGGGCGGATTAATTCTTTAAGCGAACCCTCGCTCAGTTTGTACGGAAACCCGCGCGCATGAACGGCGGGCGTTCCTTCGGCGGCTTGCCCCATCATCAGCGAGGCGGCGGCGGCGAGTTCGTCCGCGACGCCGACGATGGTGATTTGAAGCGCGCGCCCGAATAAATCTTTCCAGCCGCGCTCGTCAATCAACGCGGGGATTCCGCTCAAGCCAATGCAGACTCCCACGACTCCGTTGCGCCACGCGCGCCCGTGCGAATCAATAATCATCACGCCGATTTTTTTATTTGTCGCTTTCTGAATCGCGGCGCGGATATTTCGCGCGGATTCGTCGGGGTTGACGGGCAACAATAAAACGCTTTCCCTCATCCCCAACCCTTCTCCCATAGGGAGAAGGGAGTCTGCCCCCCTCTCCCTGCGGGAGAGGGGCTGGGGGTGAGGGAGAATGTTGGATTGATCAATCCCCGCATTGGCGCAAACGAAGCCAAGTTTATGCTCGACGATAATCGCCCCAACGCGAACGCGCAAAACCTCGACGCTTTCTTGCAAGACGAGTTCCACAACACGCGGATCTTTTTCGGCTTGCTGCGCTAGTTCAAGCGCGCGCGCCGACGGCGTGACGGTTGCAAGATTAACCATGCGCCCTTCCGCTTTGCTGACAATTTTTTGAGCAAGGACTAATATGTCGTCGTCTTGCAGTTCAATTTTTGTTTCATCCAGCGCGTTAATAAGAATATCCGCCAAGTTGTCGTCTCGGCGGATGAGGGGAATGTTTTGGAGAGGGGCGAGGGTAAGGGGCATGGGGAAAATGCGGAATGCGAAATGCAGAATTTTTAATGCGCGGCGCGTTTTTTACCGACCACTGCTCACTGCTTACCGCTCACCCCCGTAATCCTAATCCCCGCGTGCGTGCTTCCGTACTTTTTATTAATCCCAATCAACACGCTAGTCAATCCTTCGACGACGACGGAGTTTTCAAGCGCGCCCGCATCCCAGCCGTTTAGCCCTGCGGCTTCAACCAATTTGATAACTTCCGCGCGGGCTTCTTTGCTTGTGCCTGTGACCAGCACGTCGCATTCAATCTCCGCGTCGGATAGTAAATGTTCGTAAGAAATATTTTGGAATGCGGCGCACACTTGCGCATCCTCGCCGAGAATTTGTTTCGCTTCCTGCGCGGCGGAACCGGCGGCGGGCATTTGCACCGTCGCCACTTTGGGCGGGACAAGCGGCACGGTGGCGTCCACCAGAATTTTTCCTTTGAGCGCGTCTTTGACCGCTTCTAGCGTGTCTTTGTGCGCGGCATACGGAACGGTCAACGCAACGATGTCCGCTTTGCGCGCCGCTTCGAGGTTGCTCATGCCTTCGATGAAGACGTCGTCGTCCCCAAGCGTTTCCTTGAGCGCATTTGCGGCGGTCAAGGCTTTATCCGCCATGCGCGAACCGATAATCACGCGATACCCTCTGCGCGCCCAGCGATAGGCAAGCCCTTTGCCTTCCTTGCCCGTTCCGCCTAAAATTGCGATGGTTAATAAAATTTGGGAATCGGTCATTTCGCCGCTTCTTCCTCGTACCTTTGCCAAATTCGCGGCGCGATTTCTTTCGCGCGCGCGGAAATCTCTTTTTCGTCGAGCGTTAAAAGCGCGCGGTCTTTCATCAGGATTTTTCCCGCAACGATGGTTGTCGTGATCAGGCTTTGTTGAAAGCCGAAAATGATATGCCAAGGGAGGTTCTCGGCGGTGACTGGCGTGGGCGGCAAATAATCCACAAAAATTAAATCCGCGAACGCGCCCACTGTGATTTGTCCGATGGGCGCGGCGGGGAAGAATTGATTCGCCAGCGCGGCGTTGTTGTAGACCGCCATTTGCGCGACGGCGTTGCCGTTCATGCGGCGCGGGTCGCGGTGATGGGATTTGTGCAACAGGTACGCGGTCTGCCATTCGTCCCACATCGCGTTAGAAAAACCGTCGTTGCCCAAACAGACTTTGATTCCCAAACGCATCATGGATTCGACTTGCGCGACGCCCACGCCGTTGTTCATGTTTGAGCGCGGCTGGTGCGTCAGCCATGTCCCGGTCTCTTTGACGATTTCCATTTCGCGCGCGTCAAAATGAACGCCGTGCGCGACGATAGTATTCGCGCCGAGAATGCCGTGCTTTTGTAAACGGTCAATTGCGCGCATGTCGCTTTTATTGAGACTGTCGTATTCGTCCGCTTCATGTTCCGCCGCGTGGATGTGAAAGCCGATCTGGTCGGGCGCGGCGGTGCGACAAGCTTGCAAAGTGATTCCTGAAAGCGTTAAGTTGGCGTGCAAACCAAAAGTTGCGGCAAGTCGTGGGTGCGGTTTTTCCGCCAAGCGTTTAATGAAACGCAGGTTTTCGTTAATCCCCGCGTTGGCTTTTTCTCTTCCGTAGCGGTCAGTCGTCTCGTAACAAAGTACGCCGCGCAAGCCGCTTTTGTCCACCGCTTCGGCGATGAGGTCAAGCGAGCCTTCAATGCAGCTCGGCGAGGCGTGATGGTCAATCAGCGTCGTCGTCCCGTGTTTAATCGCGTCCACAAGACAAACCAGCGCGGAGAAGCGCACCGCTTCCGCGTCTAGCGAACGGTCAAGAGGGTGCCATAATTTTTTTAAAATCTCAGGGAAATCTTTTGGCGCCGGTCCGGGAATCGCCATGCCGCGCGCGAACGCGCCGTAAAAATGCGTGTGCGCACAAATATTGCCGGGCATGACGTATTGTCCGCGCGCGTCGAACGCTTTAGTTTTAGGGTATTTGGCGACGAGCGCTTTGGTCGTCCCAATTTCTTTAATACGGTCGCTTTCAATGTAAAGCGCGTGATTTTCTAAAACCCGATTTGTGGATTCCCAAGTTACGACGTTGGCGTTTGTGATGAGCATGTTTAAGCGTATCCAAACTGACTGGGGAGAGGAAGTTTCATGCCTGATGCGCCCAGCTCCCAAACGACGTTGTAGGCGGCTTCGCGCAATTCAACGTCGTCCGAATACATGACGCTATAAAGTTGCGCGACCACGTTCTCGTTTGGCGTAAATTTCAGGTAAGGCAAAGCGGCAAGGCGGATATTGACGTCCTCGCTTTTCAGGGCTTGCAATAGCACGTCTGTCGCCGGCGCGCCGGGGGAAATGCCAGTGCCTTGTTGGGCGGCAAATTCAACCAGCCACGGCGATTCGGAAGGCGCTTTCAGTTTACGCGGCGCGTTGGCGCCGGCGTTGGCGCTTGCCTCCAAAACTTCGGTGGCGGCGTTGCGGACAACCCATTGGTCGTCATCCACTTGGATTTTTTGCAGGATTTCAACAGACCAAGGTTCGCGAACGCGACCCAAACCATAAACGACGGAACGACGCAAAAGAATATCGCTGATGGTGACGCCGTCGCGCAACATGGCGTAGCCTTCAATCGGGTCGTTGGCAAGCGCTTCCGCGGCGGCGCGCCGAATATCCTCGTCGCCACTGAGCAACGTGTGCGCCACAGTTTCAAGCGCTTCGTTGGTGCCGATGGCGACCAGCGCCATGCACGCCGCGCGGCGAACCGCGAGACTTGGAGCGTCCATCGCGCGCGTTAATACTTGAACGGCTTTGGGATCGCGCGCCGCTCCAGAACCTAACGCTGAAAGTTGAACCAGCTCAAACGAAAGCGTGGCTGCCATTTGACGAAAGAGAGTCAATGCGCTTGGGTCGGCGCTGATGACAAACGCCGCCATTGCCTGTCCGCGCAAGTTCAGAGGAACGCCTTCCGTTTGCAAGACAGTCGCCAAGGTCCCAAATATTTTTCCGCGCCAAGGGGCGTTCTTGGGAGCGTCGCGCAACCAGCGCGCCGCCGCAAACAGATGGCGGTGGATGGGCATGCTTGAAGTTTGCAAAATGTTTTGGACGAGGTTGCCAATGTCGCCAAAGACGGCTAAATAACGGATGGCAAGATATTTGCCCGACCAATCCGGCTGATTGACGAGAGTTTCATCCGCGTTATAACCGGTTAATGCGCGCCCCGCCAAATATCCCGCAAAGACGGGATGCGCGAAACGCATTTTATTGTTGTGATAAGCCGCCAATAGTCCGCTGGAGGTCATCTTGTCAATGAGTCCTAAAGAAACAACGGTTGCCTTTTCGTCTTTCTTGGTCTTTTGGGATTTCGCTTTTTCTTTGGTTGTCTCTTTTTCTTCGACCGCTTCTTTTCCTTCGGTTGTTTCTTCCGCCGATAAGTCGGGTTGGTTTTCCACAACGTCGAACGGTTTTATCCAACCGCGCGCTTGGCTAGAATCAAAAACCGGTTGCGCGTTTAAAGTAACTTGCATGGCTAACGTATCCAGCGCGGCGAGCGGGACTTTTTCGGGAGTCAGCCGACGGATGTGCGCGGCGATGGCTTCTAAGACATGCGAACCTAAACTGTCGCCGGCGTAAGCGCCCCAGGCTTTGAGAGTCAATTCGAGGGGGGATAAATTCAAAATATCGGAGCTGAGCCAAACATTAAGCAGAAGCGGGTCTACTGGCTCGGGTCCCGTTTGCGCCCAAGATTCCAGCGCCACAGTTTGCGACCAGAGCGCGCCCCAACGTTCTATAAAATTTTCGCTTTGTTGCGCCGACCAGGTCATTAATGAGAGCGGAGCAAAGCCGACGCTAATCAAGCCGTCCAAATATTCTGGCGCGCCCGTAGTGACGATGCGCGTTTTCGGGTAGTTTCGCGTGATGAGTTTAAAATAATTTGCGACAATTTGTTGCGCTTCAGGGGTGATTTCGTCAAAGCCGTCCACGAGCAAAAGCGCGTTTCCGCTTTTGAAGACGCTTTCAATGAAAGCCGGTAGACGGCTAAGATCAAATAGAGGGGCATGTTCGGACGCCGCTTCAATAATCGGGGTCAGAGCGTTTTTGGGGTCTGCCACCGGAAGATTGAGGTCCGCAACGTGAACGAGGAACGGCGTCGCGTCTTTCAGCGCGTCCATCTTTTCGCTTCGATTGGCGACGAGCGAGGCGAGGTGCGCGAGGGCGACGGTCTTGCCTGCGCCGGGTTGTCCAATGATGACGATGTTGGCGTTGCCCGATAAGGCTTGGGGAAGCGTAAAGGTCGGCGCGTGATAGGCGGCGGCAATTTCAGGCCACGCTGGCAGGTACGGCAGGGTTTGCGAAACGATATCTTCAAGCTGTTGCGCGGAGCCGGGGTCTATGGTTTGCGGCGGAATAATGAGCAAAGGCTCTTGAAGGATCTCGTCCAACGCAAAAAGCGGCGCGGCGAGGTGCATGCCTTGCGCGCGCCGCAACGTGACGCGCCGATAATTTTCTTCGACGGCGCTGGATTTGCGCGTTTGCGCGACTTCTTTTTGTTCCCTCAATGCCGCGAGGGCTTCGTTCCATAATGGGCGAGCTTTAGAAGCCAGCCACCAGAAAATGGAGGCGGTGACGAAACCGACAAAAAAGGAAAGGGGGTCAATTAACATCTTGAGCGTTTAATTGGCGTACAGAATTCGACCGCAGGAGGGACAATGGGCTAATTGTTTAGGCGAGCGCGCGTTTTGTTGCACGGAGGCGCTCAACGTGGCGCCGCAAGAGGCGCAGGCGGAGTCGTGGAATTCGGTAATCGCGACGCCGCGTTTTTGTTGGCGCAGGCTTTCGTAAGTTTGAAGCAAGACGCTTTCGATTGGCGTCAGCGTCGCTTCGCGTTCTTCGGTCAGGCGTTCCAGCTCCGTCGTCAACGCGGATTGGTCCGCGAGTAAATTTTTGTGTTCGGCGCCCAGCCGCGCTTGCATTAATTCTAATTCCGTTTTTGCGCTTTGCAGGGCGTTCTCTGTGTTTTCCAAAAGCGCCATCGCTTCGAGTTCGCGTTCTTCCAGCGTAGCAAGATGTTTCTTGAGCGAAGCGACGTCTTTTTGCAGGTCTTGCAACTCTTTGGGATTTTGCACCTTGCCGCCGTACAAACTGGATTCGGCGTTTTGGATTTTTATCCTCTGCGCCGTGGTTTCCGCTTCGGCGTTTTTTAATTTGTGGCTTGCGCGAAAATTTTCCGTTTGCGCGGTTTCCGCTGTTTGGAGCGCGGCGCGCAATTCGGCGTCGTTTTCCAGCGTCTGCCGAATCGCGTCCAGTTGCGCGCGCGCGCGGTCAATTTGACGGTCTATTTGTTGCAGACGGTACAGTCCTAGCGAGGCGCTCATATCGGCTGATATTATACACTTGTTGTCGCGCAAGACGCCATCTGGCGCTACGGCGTGGCGTTGAAGTAATTGTAGGCGGCTTTCGTCAAATTCCCAATGAGGGGATTGGTAACTTCCCAAACATTGGTGACCGGGTGATAAGTGTAAATAGACAGGACAAAATTTCCACCGGAAGTGTAAACAATACCCGCGTCGCTGGTGTCGTGGACAACGCCGTCCGCCGCGGGAACGTAGCCGTGTTTGTGCGGCACGAGCGTTCCGTCGGGGACGCCGCCTTGAATCAACGAGCCGAGTTTATCCTGCGCCATGAAGTTAATCAGCGTTTGGCAGGTCTTCTGACTGACTTTATCTGGGAAGGTGGCGATCAGCGCGCCGCCGCTATTTTGCGCGCATTGATAAATATCCGCAAGCAGAGAACCCATTTCGGATGGGGTGGTTTGGGAATAAGGGTCTGGATCGGCAAAGACGTCTTTACGCTGGTTCGCGGGCGTTTGTTTCCCCGGCGCCAAATTCGGCGCGCCTTGAAAGAAGAAGCCGCTGATGAACGTGTTCTCCAAACCGATTTGCTTCATGTTTTGGGTGACGACGAGCGGTCCCGTATTTCGGTCAATGCGTTCAAGAACTTGATCGGTTGCGGAATTGTCCGACTTGCCCAAGACGCGCGAAAGAATATTTTCTATTTCAGCGTCCAATTTGCTTCCGCGATTAATCAAGTAAGACGCCACAATCGCCACTTTGATCGTGCTGGACGCGCTGAAGGCGATATCTGGCTCCACCGTAATTTCCTGTTTGTTGTTAATGGCGAAATGGATTTCTTGCCCGGTTTGCAAATCCAACATGTAGAAGCCAATCAAGCCGTCAAAGCCCGAGGCGTTCACAATTTGTTTTAGTTGGATATTAAGGTTTTCAATCGTTGGGCGCGCGGCGGAACTGCGCGTGAAACTCAGCGCCACCGAACGGCTAGTCGGCGATTTCAACGCGTCGCTGATGAGCAGAACGGCGCGTTCAAGGTCAAGAGTTTGCCCCGGTCGGCCGGGCGAATTGTTGGGCGTGCCGGGAATCGGTTGCGCTGGCGTCGGCGGCAAATCGTAGCGGGCGGCGATTTCATTTTTCAAATATTCGCGCAGACGCTCGTTTGAAACCGTAGCGCTTAAAGGAATGACGATTTCAGGCGGGTTGCGATTCCAGAGATAGTCCCAAAATCCGCCCCAAAACGATCCGCCCGTGCGACTAAGGTCTGCCGCGGCGAGCATCGTTTCAACATCGGGTTGAAAACCGACCACGGCGGGGTCAATGTGGATAACGGCATTGTTGTACAACGCTTCGATTGGAGACGTGTAAACTTCAAGCAATCTTTGCGACGCTTCGGCGGGCGTCAAACCTCCGACTGGCACGCCCGCAACGGTCATATTGGCGGGGTAGTTATTGCGCTGGCGGCTGTACCCGACCAAAGAAGTAATGCTCAACACAAGCGCGACGGTCAAAAATAAAATAGACGCCGCGCGTAGAATGGCGTTGGTATTTCGATTTCTCACGCTGTCTCCAAAGCAATGACAAAAATCACAGAAAAAGTATAACACACCCAAATACGGTCTGTGCTAGAATACTTAATGCCAGCGCGAGCTGTCAAACAAGGATTTCCCTACCGTACAAAATTCGTATAGGACGCGGACGAGCGCGGATTAACGCGGAAAAAACGATTGTAAATCCGCGTTCTCGGCGTAAATCCGCGTCCCATTTTGAAATGTACGGTAGAGAAACAAGGATAAACATGCTGCATTCATTCTTTATTTATTTATCCGCCGCCGCTTGGGCGCAAAATCTGGTTACAAACTGGAGTTTCGCCCGACGCTCCGCCTCTCGGTTTATAGCGGGGACTCGCCTTGAAGACGCCTTGCGGGTGGTGAGGGAATTGAACGAAAAGGGAATCAGCGCGACGTTGGATCATCTCGGCGAGCATACGAGCGCGCCCGAAGAAGCGCAACAAGCGACGGACGATATTTTCGCAACCCTCGACGCCATCGGGGCGGATACGACTATCCGTAGCAACGTATCCATTAAGTTGACGCAAATCGGTCTCGGCTTGGACGAGAATTTGTGCGCTCAAAACCTAGAGAAAATCATCGCCCGCGCAAAGCAAAACAATACTTTCATCCGCATGGATATGGAAGACTCTCCCTACACAGACAAAACCATTAATCTATATCGCCTCATGCGCGCGAAAGGCTATACAAACGTGGGCATGGCTGTTCAGTCTTATCTTTATCGCGCCGAAGCGGACATGCGTAAACTTCTCGAAGAGAATGCCCCCATCCGTTTGGTGAAGGGCGCTTACGAAGAGCCGCCCGACAAAGCCTTCCCCCAAAAAGCTGACGTGGACGCCAATTATGACTTGCTCGCAAAAATTTTAATCGACGCCGCGCTTGCGCATCAATCCAGATCGTCGAGCGACGGGCGCGTTCCACCCACTCCCGCAATCGCCACGCACGACGAAAATCGGATCGCTTTTGCAAAACAATACGCCGATAAGGTCGGGCTTCCCAAAGACGGTCTCGAATTTCAAATGCTTTATGGAATCCGCCGCGACTTGCAGGAAGGGCTGGTGAAAGAAGGCTATCCCGTGCGCGTGTACGTTCCTTTTGGGACGCATTGGTATCCCTACCTCATGCGGCGCCTCGCGGAACGTCCCGCGAACGTTTGGTTTTTTGTCAAGAATTTTTTGAGGGGATGACGGTTGCGCCCATTTAGGAAACAACAAATGGACACATCGCCCGCGCCGTCGGCAACGTCGCCTTCAACATCGCCATATCCATTTGACATAACTCAGGGTGACTTTGAATAACCTTCGCATACGGACAGCGCCCCAAAATCACGCGCGGACCTTCCGCGCCCGCTTCCCACCGCGCTTGATAATTCATCGCATTGAGTTTTTCAACCAGCAGGGTCAATCGCTTGGCAATGGGCTGACTTGCAATCTCAACCAATCCCCGCGACTGCGCGATTCGTTCTCCAATTTTTTCCATATCCATTTTTTCATTCAACAAAGCGTCCGCCAACGCGGCGAGATTATCCCCCAGCGTTGCTTGCGAGAGCGAGTATAAATTCTCAGGGCGTCCGCGTCCCTCGCGGTTGTTGACCGCAACGAACTCCACGCGCCCGTCCGAACACAATACGCCGAGATGATGTCTCACATTCGGCGCGGACATTTTCAACGCGCGCGCAATCTCCCGCGCAGAAGCGGCGCGAGTCTTTTTGAGATGAGCGAGGACTTTTTGGCGGGCGGTTGTCATTTTTCTGCGTGATTATACTCACTTCTTGAATTACACAAATATATTTTTGCATAATTCAATTGACTTATCGCGTCTCCCTGCTATAATCGAAAGCGAACAAGAGAAAACCATGTCCGTTGCTATCGAAACCCTATCGCTTGAAAAAATCGCGGAATATCGCTTCACTGCGATACAGCGTCAAAAAACGCGCATTCCTAGCGCGAAGACACGCATGAAAAAAGGATGGAGATTGGCGCGTAAGGCGGCTAAAATCCTTCGAGAAAATTATCATGCCAAGCGCGTGGTTGTTTTTGGCTCTCTGCTTTCTGAAAAGCGCTTCAATCAATGGTCTGACGTTGACGTTGCCGCGTGGGACATTTCGCCTGATTTAACTTTCCGCGCTATCGGCGCAATCATGGATTTAGATTCGTCGCTGGTAGTTAATCTCGTAGACGTCAACTCTTGTCCGCCCGCTTTGTTAGAGACAATTGAGAAAGAGGGAATGGATATATGATTGAGGGTTACATTGTTTTGGCGGAACGTATTCGCAAAGAATTGGACGACATAGCGCGATTGGTTGCGCGAGCCAATCGCGCCATCAAAGCCGCGCGAGAAAATCCGCGCGACATGGATTTATATTTAGATTCCGCCGCTTTGAATTTGCATGACGTTTATTCTGGCTTTGAAAGAATATTCAAACAAATTGCCGCCAACGTAGACGAAAGCGTGCCGTCAAGTTCTGAATGGCACAGAGACTTATTGGAGCAAATGGGGCTAAATATGTCGAAAGTTAGACCGCCTGTTTTAACTTCCAACACGCTTCAAAAACTGGACGAGTATTTGAGGTTTCGGCACGTTGTTCGCAACGTGTACACGTTCTCTTTTGACCCTGAACGAGTGGGCAGATTAGTTGCGGCGCTGGCAGACATTTTCGCACAAGCGCGTGATGAATTGTTAAATTTTTGCGAGTTTCTTGAAAAAGTCGGAAGCGATTAAATTTTCTACCAACCACTGATTACTGAAAACTGATTACGAAATAATGACCTCATTACCCATCCCCCCCGCCATTGCAAAAATTGCCCCCGACGGAAACCTAACTCCGCGCCAAATGCGGCGTTTTATGATTGACATGGTTTTGCGGCGCGTAAAACCTGGCACGGGTAGCGGGCATGATTTTATGCGAAGGAGAACGGCTATGAATCCGTGGCCTGATTTACGTCCTATTTTGAATGGAATTCAATGGGCGGTTGTTGGCGGAGTCGCTACTCGCGCTTATATGCCCGAACGCATGACAAAAGATTTGGATATTGTCGTCCATGAGCGCGACGGCGAGACCGCTATCAAAATGCTGGAACAAGCGGGGTATCGCGTGATTTCACGTTTAGCAGTCCCAGGCTTTTTATTGCTTGCGCCAGATGGGACTGAATTGGACGTCATTTTTGGAAAATATAAGTGGCTTAAAGAGGCGTTAGCAAATCCAAAACAAGATCCCGCAGGATACCCCGTAGTAGGTTTACCTTATCTGGTGATGATGAAAATGTTAGCGCAACGAACCCGCGACATGGGCGATTTAGGCACATTGCTCGGCTGGGCGTCCGATGAAGATTTAGACGAAGTCCGCGCTGTTATTCAAAAATATGAACCTGAAGACGTCGAAGACCTTGAGACGCTAATTTTCATCGGCAAGAAAGAACAGGAAATGCCGCCATTGGATAATAAACAGGATTTATTTTAGATGCCTCCCAAAGTATTTGTTTCATATAGTTGGAGTTCTACCACGCATCAACAATTAGTTCAAAATTGGGCAGAGCTGTTAGTTGCTGATGGTATAGATGTTGTTTTAGATATTTACGATTTAAAAGAGGGGCATGATAAATATGCTTTTATGGAAAGAATGGTGACGGATGAAACTGTTACTCATGTAATAGTAATTTGCGATAAAGCATATTCAGAAAAATCTGATGCAAAAAAATCTGGCGTTGGAGTTGAATCCCAAATTATTTCAAGAGAAGTGTACGAAAAAGTTGAGCAGTCCAAGTTTATTCCTATTGCATGTGAATTTACAGAAAGCGGGGAACCGTTTTTGCCAGCTTATCTAAAATCGCGTATATGGATAGATTTTTCAACGCCAGATGCAGTAAATAAAAATTGGGAACGTCTGATTAGGGTGATTTATGGGAAACCATTGCATGAGAAACCTAAGTTAGGAAAACCGCCTATTTACATAACCAGCGACGTGGCGACTCCAACTAGCCATATCCAAGTGAAATTTAATTCTTTAAAGCAAGCAATCCTTCAAGAAAAAAGAAATGTGTCGTTATACAGACGCGACTTTTTAGATGCGTGCATAAAATATGCAGACGAACTTAGAATTCGTGAACGCCCTGAAGTGTCATCATTAGGGGAAAAAGTTTTGGAAGATGCTAAGAAACTCAAATTAGTGCGCGACCATATTGTTGATTGGGTTCTCTTGGAAAGTGCCGTTACACCAAGTAGCGAATTCTCAGAAAATCTTGTCAATTTCCTTGAGGAAATTAGGGAATTAAAATCACGCCCGCCCGAACTCAATTCATGGAAAGACGCATGGTTTGAAGCGCATTCACTTTTTGTTTATGAAACATTTTTATACATAGTCGCCGCTCTAATTAAGAATCAAGCGTTTCAAGCATTACATGAAATTTTTACTACTCATTACCTTCTTCCTTCTAATGAGAGATATGGGGATAGAACGTTTAATACATTCCATATTTTTTATGGGCATTCTAATGCATTGCAATCTGTGCTTGCGCCAAAAGGACAAAAACTGCATAGCCCTGCGGCAGATTACATAAACAAAAATGCTGACCGAGAGGATTTACCATTTAAAGTTATATTGGAATCTGATTTACTAGCCTTGTTAATGGCTTTCTTAAATCCCGCTTCAAAATGGTATCCTCAAACTTTTTATTATGCGCCTTATATGAGCAACGAGTTTCCCTTGTTTTTAAGAGCAACACAACACAAGTATTTTATGAAATTGGCAATCGTTACAGGTGTTGACGATGCCAATAAATTGAGAAATTTAGTCGCAGAAGGCTTTAAACGACTTCGAGTTCAAGAATGGTACAAATTTGATTTTCAAGACTTTTGGCGCATGATGAATATGGATAAACTTGATACGTTGAAATAAATCGACTTTCAACCTTTGACCTTTGACCTTCACCCCCACGAGGAACTTATGGAACCCGAAAAACTATCCCTCCCCAACTACACCATCCCCGAAGACCTAGAAAACGTAGTCGCCGTCACCACGCTTGACCGCATTTACAACTGGGGACGACGCTCGTCGGTCTGGCCCCTCATGTTTGGTCTCGCGTGTTGCGCGATTGAAATGATTGCGGCGCAATCGGCGCGTTACGACATGGCGCGCTTCGGCATGGAGGTCATGCGCCCCACGCCGCGTCAAGCCGACTTGCTACTCGTCTCTGGCACGGTGACGAAGAAAATGTTGCCATCCATCATCCGCCTGTATAACCAAATGCCCGAACCGAAATATGTCGTCGCGATGGGCGCGTGCGCTTCGGGCGGCGGACCTTTCAAAGAGGGCTACAACGTCGTCGCGGGCATTGATAAATTTTTGCCCGTTGACGTTTACATCCCCGGCTGTCCGCCCACCCCGCAGGCGTTAATCGCGGGCATGATTAAGTTGCAGGAAAAAATTGACAAGCAAACTATCAAGACCGAGCGCTGGTACGCAAAAGGCTCCGACGCGAATTACGTCCCCATGCCGATTCTCGGACCCGATTTAATTGACGTGCGCCGCAGCGCTCAAATTCGAGAAGCCGCAAAGACGGAGGAATCATAATGGCTATTCAAAAAAAATTAACCACGAAAGTCACGAAATACACGAACAACAAAATCGGTATTTTTTCGTGTGGTTCGTGTTTTTCGTGGTCAACCGATAAAAGTTTGGAGAAACTGCAATGACCGATTTAGTCGCTCGTTTCCCCAATTTTGTTTCCGCCGATAGTCGCGCAGGGTATACGGGATTTATCGTCAAGAAAGAAAATCTTGTCGAAGTTGCCACCGCTATCCGCGACGAGTTCGGCTACGATTTGCTCACCGCCGTCACGGGCGTGGATTACATCGCCGAGAATAAAATGGAAGTCGTGTACTGCGCCTACAAAACCATTGGCGGCGCGGGATTGGTTTTCAAAACTCAAGTTGATCGCGTTGACCCCGTTGAAGTCCCGTCGCTGGTTAGCGTTTGGGCGGGCGCGGATTTTCAAGAGCGCGAGGCTTGGGATTTATACGGCATAAAATTTACGGGACATCCCGACTTGCGCCGCATCTTAATGTGGGAAGGCTTTGAAGGGCATCCGCTGCGCAAGGATTGGAAAGAAGCGTTTTACGAAGAAGACGTCAAGCCGTTCAAGAGTCGCTGGCCCGACGGCAAGCATGTTTACGCGGAGATGAAAAATCCATTCCGCGACAACATCAACTTCCCCAAAAACTTCGACCCCGATAAGTGGGAAGTCACAAAAGAAGAAGACCTCTACGCCTCGCTGGAACGCGACTCGACGAAGGACGAAGCGGGCAACATGAAGACCGACCACATCATCGTCAATTTGGGACCGCATCATCCGTCCACGCATGGCGTGTTGCGCGTCGCGGTCACGATGGACGGCGAAACGATTATCGGCGCAAAACCCGTCATGGGTTATCTGCACCGCAATCACGATAAAATCGGCGAGCGCAACACCTATGCGCAAATCATCCCGTACACTGACCGCCTCGATTATTTCAACTCGATGAGCAATAACTTCGGTTACGTTACCACAATTGAAAAGTTGATGAAAATTCAAGTCGCCGAACGCGCCGAATATATCCGCGTGATTATGGCGGAACTGAGTCGCATTCAAAATCATTTGATTTTTATCGGCATGTTGATTAACGATTTAGGCGCGATGTACACGCCCGCGCTGTACGCCTTTGAAGAGCGCGAACTCATCCTCGATATTTTTGAAGCCGTCGCGGGTTCGCGGATGATGTGCAATTATTTCCGCTTCGGCGGCGTCGTGCGCGACGTCCCCGACGACGCGATGCAAAAAATCAAAGACTTGGTTTACGAGCGTCTGCCCGCCAAAACCGATGAGATGGAGCGCTTCCTCAACGACAACGAAATTTTGATTGCGCGTTTGAAGGGCGTTCACGTTCTCAACGCGGAAGACGCCGTGCGTTATTCGGTGACGGGACCCGTTCTCCGCGCCGCTGGCGTTCCTTATGATTTGCGTCGCGCCGACCCGTATTCGATTTATGACCGCTTCGATTTCGATATCCCCACGCGACCCAACGGCGACATGCTGGATAGTTATCTGATTCGCTTCGACGAGATTCGCCAATCGTTGCGGATTTTGGAACAGGCGATTAAGCAAATCCCAGCGGGAGCTATCAACTCGCAGAAGTCCGCGTATCAAGTCCGCGTCCCTGTGGGCGAATCCTACGGGCGGATTGAATCGCCCAAAGGCGAGTTGGGATTTTACGTCGTCTCGAACGGCAAACCGAATCCGTACCGCTACCACGTCCGTCCCGCGTCGTTTGTCAATCTCACCGCGCTGGAAAAAATGACAGTCGGCGCAAAAATCGCGGACTTCGTCGTATTGCTCGCCATGCTCGATATTGTGGTGGGCGAATTGGATAGATAAAATGGGTTGAAGGTTGCAGGTTTAAGGTTGCAAGTTGGCAAACCTTAAACCTGCAACCTTCAACTGGAGAACCTATGATTGGAAAAGGCATTCTAAAAGGATTAAGCGTCACATGGAAACGCTATTGGGACACCTATTGGGACGATATCGTTTGGCTGTGGCAAGGCAAGAAGCGCTACAACACCGAAGAAGGTGTGCGGCATCGCTCCAGCAAAAACGCGCGGGGAATTTTCACCGTGCAATATCCCGAAGAACAATTGATTGTCCCCGAAGAATTTCGCTTCGTGCCGTTTCTCGTTTACGACGAAGTAGACGGCAAAAAAGAAATTCGCTGTACCTCATGCGGAATCTGCGCGAAGGCTTGCCCCCCGCAATGTATCTGGATTGTGCGCGGAACCAACCCCGAAACAGGCAAACCCGTCCCCGAACCGACCGAGTTTTATATTGACATGGATATCTGCATGAACTGCGGCTCCTGCGCCGAGTATTGCCCCTTCGACGCCATCAAAATGGATCACGATTTCGACATCGCCTCATACACGCGCAACGTGTACGACATCAATAAATTGCTGAAGCCCGCAACGTATTACAATTCCATTCGTCCGCAAAACGCGCAACGCGAAGACGACGAACGCAAAGCGAAGGAAGCCGCAAAGGCGGCGAAAAAAGCGCCGTTACAAGTTTAAGGTTACAGGTTTAAGGTTGCATGTTGAACGCGATACAACCTTCAACCTTAAACTTTTGCCCTTTGATCTTTGACCTCAGGAACCCCAATGACAATCACAAACGAATTCATCCTAGCCGCATTAAGCAAAGTACAAGAACCCGAACTTCATCAAGACCTTGTAACATTAAACATGATTCGCAATTTAGAGATTGCGGGCGATAAAGTTTCTCTGACCGTCATGCTCACCACGCCCGCTTGTCCATTGCGCGGACGAATTGAAAAAGAAGTCCGCGAAGCCGTGATGAGCGTCGCGGGCGTGAAGTCTGTCGAAATCAAAATGGACTCCGACGTCCCCAACGACGGGCGCATGCGCGGCTTGGTCAACATGCCGATTCGCAACGCGATTGCAGTTGGTTCGGGCAAAGGTGGCGTCGGCAAATCAACCGTCTCCGTAAACGTCGCGATTGCGCTGGCGAAAAGCGGCGCGCGCGTCGGGTTGATGGACGCGGATATTTACGGACCCAACGTCCCGACGATGCTCGGCGTCGCGCAACTCCCGCCGCCTAACGGAACAAAATTAATTCCCGCAGAGGCTCATGGAATCAAGATGATTTCAATGGGCTTGTTGGTCAAACCCGGTCAACCCTTGATTTGGCGCGGACCGATGCTCAACTCCGCCATTCGTCAATTTCTCGCCGACGTCGAATGGGGCGAGTTGGATTATCTGATTATTGATCTTCCCCCCGGCACGGGCGACGCGGCGTTATCGCTCGCGCAAGCCTTCCCCCTCAGCGGCGCGGTCATCGTGACGCTTCCGCAACTCGTCTCGCTTGAAGACGCGGGGCGCGGACTAAATATGTTTAAGGCTCTCGAAGTGCCGATTCTCGGCGTCGTTGAAAATATGTCCTATCTTGATTTACCCGACGGAACGCGCATGGATATCTTCGGCACAGGCGGCGGCGCAGAACTTGCGCGCGCCACCGAAACCGAATTTTTAGGCGCCATCCCCATTGACCAAAACGTCCGCATCGGCGGCGACAGCGGCAACCCGATTGTCGTCGCGTATCCCGACTCAATAGTCGCCAAAGCGCTGACCGAAATCGCGCAAAAAATCGCCGCGAAGGCGTCCGTCGCGGCGATGAGCGTGAATAACGCGTTGCCGATTAATATTGTGGAGTAAGCGAAAGAAAGAAGTAATGGTTGATTTAACCGCTATCATAAATCAAAACGGAGGAACTCATGTCCAACGGCTATAACGGAAAAATTTTGCATGTGGATTTAACAGCGGGCGCGCTGACGGTGGAAGAGCCGAGCGCGGATTTTTATCGGCGCTATCTCGGCGGGAGCGCGATGGGAATGTTTTATATTTTGCGCGATATGCCAAAGGGCGCGGACGCGCTTAGCCCTGAGAATGTTTTGACGTTGATGGCGGGCGTGACGACGGGCGCGGCGATTTCGGGACAAAGCCGAATCAACGCCAACGCAAAATCCCCCATCAGCGGCGGGATTGGCGACGCGCAAGGCGGCGGATTTTTTCCAGCCGAGTTAAAATTCGCGGGCTTCGACGGGATTGTGATTAAGGGAAAATCCGCGAAGCCTGTTTATCTTGCAATCATTGACGGCAAAGCGGAGTTGCGCGACGCGGCGCATTTGCTGGGCAAACTCACGGGGGAAGTGGACGATATCATTCACAAAGAAGTTGACCCCAAAGCGGAAATTTTGCAACACGGCATGGGCGCGGAAAACGGCGTACTGTTCTCGTCGCTGGTTTCAATGTCCAACCGTCACAACGGACGCACGGGCATGGGCTTGGTGATGGCTTCTAAAAATTTAAAAGCCGTTGTCGTGCGCGGCTCGAAGAAAGTAGGGTTAGCGGATGCGAAAGCGCTGACCGCGCTCAATCGCATTGGACCGAAAGCCATTCCCGAAAATGGCGACATGGACGGGCTGGCAAAATATGGCACGGCTGTCGTTGTAATGTTTAATAACGCCATTGGCACGTTGCCGACGCATAACTACAACGAAGGTCAGTTTGAAATTTGCGAGCCGTTGAGCGGCGAGAAGATGGTCGAAACCATTTTGAAAGACCGCGAAACTTGCTATGCTTGCATCGTCCGTTGCAAACGCGTGGTGGAAGTAAAAGAAGGCGCGTATAAAGTTGATCCGCGTTACGGCGGACCCGAATATGAATCGCTGGCAACCTTCGGCTCGTATTGCGGAATCAACGACCTTGCGGCGGTCTCGCTGGCAAATCAAATTTGCAACGAGTGCGCGGTGGATTCGATTGCGGCGGGCGCGACGATTGCCTTTGCGATGGAATGTTTTGAAAACGGAATTATCACGAAAGAACAAACGGGCGGGCTTGACCTCAAGTTTGGCAACGCGGAAGCGATGCTCAAAGCGTTGGAAATGTTAGTCAAAGGCGAAGGCGAGTTTGGCAAAACGCTCGGCATGGGTTCGGAACGCGCCGCGCAAAAATGGGGACACGGCGCGGACGAATTCCTTATCACTGTCAAAGGCGCGGAGGCTCCCGCACACATGCCGCAAGCCAAGCGCTCTCTCGCGCTGATTTATGCGGTCAATCCCTTCGGCGCCGACCATCAATCCAGCGAGCATGATCCGTATTACGAAGAAGGCATCGGCGCTTTCAATTTAGACCGCCTCAAACAAATCGGTCTCGGCGAGCCGCAACCCGCGTACTCGCTAACGGAAGAAAAAGTCCGCTTTGCGTATCTCACCGAAGTTTTTTATTCGATGTTAGATTCAGCGGAGCTTTGTCAATTCGTTTTCGGTCCCACGTGGACTCTCTACGACGCGAAAGATACCGCGACGATGATTAACGCCGTCACGGGTTGGGATATGACCGTTGACGAATTAATGGAAGTTGGTCGCCGTCGCTTGAATCTTTTCCGCGTCTTCAACGCCCGCGAAGGTCTGGGGCGCAAGGACGATAAACTGCCCAAGAAATTTTTCAAAGCCTTAAGCGGAACAGGACCCACTGCGGGCTTCGCGCTCACGCACGAAGAAGTTGATTCCGCGATTGACGTTTATTATAAAATTGCGGGCTGGACGGCGGATGGAGTTCCGACGAAAGACGGGTTGAAAAATTTGGGTATTGAGTGGGCGGAGAAGTATTTGCCGTAATTCGCGACGCGTGATGCGGTGTATAATTTCGGAAAGGCGAAAAATGGTTATTCCCAACTCAAATTATGTTTTAGATATGTTGCGTCAATTGCCGCCGCGCGAACGATTGAAGGTAATTTCTCTGGCGTTGCCTGAAATTGAAAAAACTTTGCGCGTTAAGGTCAAACCGCGCAAATCCATGCGCGGACTGTGGAAAGATTTACATCCGTCTATCTCGGCGGGACAGATTGACGCTGTTCGTAAAGAGATGTGGAGCGATTTTCCACGCGAGGGAATTGCATGATTTGCGCCGTCGCCGATACGCACGCGCTGATTTGGTATCTATTTGAAGACAAACGGCTTTCGCCTCTTGCGAAACGCTTCATGGATAATGCCGCAAAAAATGGCGAGCAAATTGGGTTTTCAGCAATTACCACTGTTGAAATCGTGTATTTGATTGAAAAAGAAAGAATCAACCCTGAAACGTTGACCCGCTTGCTTGAAGCGACGGCGATGGAAGACGCGGCTTTGGTTGAAATCCCTGTCACGGGAGAAATCGCAAATAAAATGCTGACCATTTCCCGCGAATCTATTCCCGATATGCCAGACCGAATTATCGCCGCAACCGCATTGCATTTGAACGTTGATTTAATTAGCCGCGACGGAAAAATCAAGATGAGTAAAATCAAAACGATTTGGTAACACAAACGCCTGTCTCGGTTTGAGGCGGGCGTTTGTGTATTAATACGAATCAAGGAAAATCTATGTCCACCCCTCTCTACACCGACAACTTCCCCCATCTCTCCCACGCCGTCACGCGGATTTTCAACTTCGTTGCCGAACGCGCCGAAGGCGCGTACATTTACACCGACGACGGAAAAAAACTTTTAGACTTCACCAGCGGAATTGGCGTGACGAATACGGGGCATTGCCATCCCAAAGTCGTCGAAGCGATCCGCGAGCAGGCGGGTTTATTTTTACACGCGCAAGCGAACATCGTCATTCACAAGCCGATGTTGCAGCTTATTGAAGAACTTCGCAAAATCGTCCCGTCCGCGCTGGATAGTTTTTTCTTTGCCAACTCGGGCGCGGAGGCGGTGGAGAATGCCGTCAAAATTGCGCGCGCCACGTCGGGCAAATCCAACGTGATTGTTTTTAGCGGTTCGTTTCACGGGCGCACCGCGCAAGCGATGGCGCTGACGACGTCCAAGACGGGCTATCGCACGGGCTTCAATCCGTTGCCTGCGGGCGTTTACGTCGCGCCGTTTCCGTATGCTTTTCATTTGGGAATGAGCGCCGAGCAAGCGAGTCAATTTGCGTTGGAGCAACTCGAATATTTATTGGCGTCGCAAACTGCGCCCAAAGATACCGCCGCAATTTTGATGGAGACCGTTTTAGGCGAGGGCGGATACATTGCCCCGCCGAAAGCGTTTATGAAAGGCTTGCGCGAGATTTGCGACAAGCATAATATTTTGCTAATTTTGGATGAAGTGCAATCGGGCTTCGGGCGGACGGGGAAGTGGTTTGCGCTGGAGCATTTTGACGTCACCCCCGATATTATCGTCGCCGCGAAAGGACTCGCCTCAGGCTTGCCTCTCTCGGCTGTGTTCACCCGCGCTGACATTATGAACAAACTCGACGTCGGTTCCATCGGCGGAACGTATGGCGGCAACGCCGTCGCTTGCGCCGCCAGCGTTGCGACCATCCGCGCGATGCGCGACGAAAAAATGTTGGAGAATGCAACCGAGCGCGGCATCCAATTAATGACGGGCTTGCGAAAATTACAGGAAGATTATCCCCAAATCGGCGACGTGCGCGGACTCGGTCTCATGGTCGGCGTTGAATTCATCGTGGATAAAAGTCAAGCGAAGGCGAAGCCGTTGGTCAAAGCCGTCATTCATTCCGCCGAAGAACAAGGCTTGTTGCTTCTCTCCTGCGGAACTTATGACAACATCCTGCGCTGGATTCCGCCGCTGAATGTGACGGCGGAGCAAATCAAAGACGGGTTAAAAATGTTTGGCGCGGCGTTGAAGGAAAGTGTATAATTTTCACGAGAGGCAACCATGACACTCCATACGCTTGAATCTAGCGCGAAACGATTATTCCCCAACCGCAAACCCGAACAGGCAATTGCGGAATTGTTGCTTGAAAGAGCGCAAAAAAATCTGATTAAATATCAAAGCATGGCGCGTCAATTTCAAGAAAAATACGCCGTAACGTTTGAATCTTTTCGTAAGAAAATGCTGGCGTCAAAATTAAACTCCATTGCCGAGCAAGATTACTTCGACTGGGAACTCGCGGTAACGGGCGTCGAAGACATGCAAGATGAAATCAAGAAACTCAAGCCGTTGAGCAAAAAAACATGAACGTTCAGGCTTTGCTTCTCGATTTGCAAAAAGAGTCAAAACGCCGCAAATATTTTACGCGCGTGGAGATACTCGAGCAAACTTTGAGTTTGATAAAAGCGCGTTTGTATATTTCGGCTGATTTATTCGCGCAGGTCTATCGAAATGACCGTTTCAAAACCACAAACCTTGTTTTGATTCACAATGGCAATAGGTTGTTCGCGCGAGACGAAGTAGACGGTCGTTGGCACAGGCATATTCACACCGCGCCAGAAAAACACGATTTCAGCGACGAAGGTCAACGTGCCGTCGAGTTGTCAGAATTTTTAGACGAAGTAGAAAAAGTTTTGGCGGAATTACGCCTTCCGTAAAATAAAAAAACGGGCGTGCAAGTTTTTCCCTATCGTTTGCGCGCCCGTTTCCCAATTCTCAATTTGCCAATTACCGCTCTACACAAATCCAATCTTATTTTTCGCCGCGTTATTAAATTCGCGTTTGTCGAACTCAAAGATGTCCGCCAAAGTCAGACTGCCCTTGACGTTATCGTAACCGAGTTTTTTAGCAAGCGCCGCTGTTTTTTCGGGCGCTAACGGCTTGAAGTTATATTTTGCGATCATGCGCCCTTTTCTCAGCAGGGCTTTGTCTATGCGGTCAATGTTGGTGTTGAACGTGCAAATAATTTTGATGTTGAGAAAGTCGCTGAACAACCCGTCGGTTAGTTGCAGGATGGTTGAAACCACCGAATCATCGCCCGAATTTTCGCGGGAAGCGACTACTTTCTCCGCGTCTTCGATGATTAACGCCGAGTTCTTGTTTTGCAACAGAAAAGAGACAAACGACGGTTTTAGCAGGTCCCGCACAAAATCGTTTTGAATAAAAATAAAATCCTTATCTTTGAACTTGCAAATTAGATTTTTGATGTAAGTCGTTTTTCCCGTCCCCGGCTCCCCATGGAACAGGATTATGCCCGACTCGTTCTTCGCCATGGATTGCGTCACGATGGTGTCGATTTCAGCGAAATCGTCGTTGTACAATTCGTTAATTTCGACGGAATGAAAGTCGCCGGTATTGACGTCTTCGGTGTAAAATGACCCCTCTCCGAACACGAGGACTTTAAACTTTGGCGCTTTTTGAATGCCAAACGTCGAGCGCAGATGGTGATTGGTTTCAAGAATCCATTTTTCGGCTTCCAGATGATCCACGTTGTATAAAAAATGGATTTGGAGCGATTTATATTGGGCGAGAAAATGAATCAGCATCTGCCCCGCTTCGCTTTTGAAGACGTACTCGTATACGTAATCGTCCGATTGTTTTGCGTTTTGATAGTCGTCCGTGAGCCAATGCTTGAAGGTCGGCGTAAACGCAAACCGTTCAAGGTCTATGTTTTTCAGGATGGCGTCCACCGTTTCTTTCGACCCTTCGATGGGCAAGATAATTTTCAACGACGAAGGAAAGGTCCCGAAGCAGACCGTAAAATAAGGAAATAATTTAAACCGATTATTTTGATTGTATGAATCGAGCAACGTTCCGAGCATGGGTTCCGCCATAAAGCGCTCTCCTATATCTGTTTAAGTAACTCGCCTTACGCAGTTTGGCTGTGTCGCCCTGAGCGGAGCGAAGGGTCTCCGAGACAATCGTAGAGGTTCTTCGCTTCGCTCAGAACGACACTGCGTAAGGTGAGTAAGTAAATAAAAAAACATGTGAAGTTTTACAACAACAAGAACGGTTTGCGAAATGCGCGTCCCCGTGCGATAGGGTAATATACAGCCGTTCCAATATTTTGGCAATAGTATTTTAAGTAAAAATACAACGACGTCTCCTTTGCTTTTCACTGGCGAATAAAAAATGATCAACAACGCGCATCGCGCCAAACTCGCATCTCTCCTCAAACGGGAAGAAGAACTCTTCCGCAAGAATCACTCAAAATCTTTCGAGCTCTATCAACGCGCGCGCAAGTCGTTGCACGGCGGAACGCCGATGTTGTGGATGATGCGCTGGGCGGGGGCGTTTCCCGTTTTTGTTAAAGAAGCCAAAGGCGCGCGCTTCACCGACGTGGACGGCAACGAGTACATTGACTTTTGTCTCGGCGACACGGGCGCGATGACGGGTCACGCGCCCAAAGCGACGGTTAACGCCGTCGTCGCGCAGATGCAAAAAGGCGCGACGCTCATGCTTCCCTACGAAGACGCCATTTGGGTCGGCGAGGAATTGCAACGCCGCTTCAAACTTCCCTATTGGCAATTCGCGCTGACCGCCACCGACGCGAATCGATTCGCGCTGCGCATGGCGCGCGCGATTACGGGACGCAAAAAAATTCTCGTGTTCAATTATTGTTATCACGGCACGGTGGACGAAGCCTTCATCACGCTCGACGAAGAGGGAACTTCCATGTCGCGCCCCAACAACATCGGTCCGCAAGTTGATCCGCGCGAGACGACGAAAGTGATCGAGTTCAACGACGTCGCCGCGCTGGAAACGGCGCTATCGGCGCGGGACGTCGCGGCGGTTCTCGCCGAGCCGGTGATGACCAACATCGGGATTATTCATCCCGCCCCCGATTTTCACGCCGCGTTGCGCGAGACGACTCGCAAACACGGAACGCTTCTCATCATTGACGAGACGCACACGATTTGCGCGGGCGTCGGCGGATACACTGCAACGCACGGACTGCAACCCGATTTTCTCACGCTCGGCAAACCCATCGCAGGCGGAGTCCCCGCCGCCGTTTACGGCTTCACCGCAGAAATCGCGCAAGCCTTTTCTGATAAACTAATCGTTGAAGACGCCGACGTTGGCGGAATCGGCGGGACGCTGGCGGGCAACGCGCTATCCATTGCCGCGATGAAAGCCACGCTTCAACACGTTTTGACCGACGAGTTTTACGCGAAGGCGTTTGCGTTGCAAGAACAATTTACGGCGGGCGTCGAAGCGGTCATTCAAGAATTTGAATTGCCGTGGATTGTCAAACGCCTCGGCAATCGCTCCGAGTATTGGTTTCGTCCCACGCCGCCCAAAAACGGCGGAGAGGCTCACGCCGCAATTGACCCCGAACTAGACCGCTATATGCACCTCTTCATGTTGAATCGCGGTATCTTGATGACGCCCTTTCACAACATGGCGCTGATTTCAGCCGAGACGACTCTCGCCGACGTCGAGTATCATACAAAAATATTTCGAGAAGCGGTAAAAAATTTATTAGCGTAAGTCGGATTTAAATCCGACTTACAAGGATTTCAACATGGACAAAAACGAAACCCCGCCCCTTGACTTTGACGCGGCGCTTCAACAATTTGACGATGACCGCGATTTTCTATTTGAAATGCTCGTAGACTATAAAGCCAGCCTGCCCGAACGCATGAAGGAAATTCACGCCGCATTTCAAGAAGGCAACGCGGAAAAGCTGAATCGTCACGCGCACAACTTGAAAGGCATTTCGCTGAATTTTCACGCCAATCCCGTAATTGAACTTGCCTTGCAAATTGAATCGGCAAGCAAGCGCAACGACCTGACGGGCATGTCCGTTGTCGTTGCGCGGTTGGATGAAGAAGTCCGCAGGTTGGATGAGTATTTGTCAAATCTCCGCGATGCGCCGTAATCGTCCGTTATGTTTAGAGAAACGCCATGCGCTTTACTTAATGCCCCTCGTTGCAATCCCTAACCGCGTTGCACCGTTCGCAATCCTGCCTTGCGCAGAGCAATGCGAGCGGATTTTCTTTTAATTGACCGACAACCGCCCTAATCAAACTTTTGAGATGCACAGCTTGCGCGAGCGCGCCGCCGATTTCCACGCGCCGCGTATATTTTTCGACAGTGGGCGCGATGGCGTTGAAGCCTTCTGAATCGCCGGGGAAGCCCGGACATTCCACCACGCGGTCGCGCAACAACGCCCAGCGGATAAATTGTTTGCGCCCGCTTAATTTCTCGGCGTAATGAATGCTGGTGTTAACGGCGTGATCCACGCCGAGCAACAACGCCCAACCGTCGCATTCCGCCAACGCGCCAATCGGCGCAAGCGGGTCGGAAACAGTCTGCGAGTTAATAATCGCGTCTGCGCGCACGCCGGCGAAAGATTGAATGGGATGCGCAGAGCGTTTGGCGTTGGCGGACTGGCGAAGCGTTTCCGGGAGGACGCCCATAGTTTTATCTGCGGGCATATCGGAATGAAAAGGCTCCGCCATTTTGTTGAGATCCGATTCGCTGCCGTAGGTCATGCCATTTTGCGGCGGACCCACCTCAGGGTTGAGCATGGTTTTATACGTGAAAGTCGGCATGACGATTCCGCGCGTAGAATCAAGCAAGGCTTCAAGCGCCGTCTCCGCGCCGCCTTCAATCGGACCAAACGCCTTGAGCGAAGCGTGCGCAATGACCAAGCTTTGCTTCAAACCCAGCTGGGCAAGACCCGTTTTGAGATCAAAGATAGAAAGCATACCAACACAGCGCCTACAAAATCAACGCCTACCTCCCTTTCCAGATTGGTTTGCGTTTTTCGATGAAGGCTTGCATTCCCTCTTTTTGATCTTCGGTGGAAAACAACGGATAGAAGTTGCGTCTCTCCGCCTTGAGACCTTCTGTGAGCGTGGTTTCAAACGCGGCGTTGACGGCGTCCTTTGCCATGCGGACAGCCAGCGGCGCGCGCGCGGCGATTTCTTCGGCGAGGGCGACGGCTTCGTCGAGATAACGCTCCACCGGCGCGACGCGATTGACCAACCCAAATTGAAGCGCTTCGGCGGCGGTCAGCGTCCGGTTGTTAACGACCATTTCCATAGCGAGATTTTTACCGAGTAAGCGCGCGAGACGTTGCGTCCCGCCCGCGCCCGGCATAATGCCGATGGTAATTTCGGGTTGACCAAACTTCGCGGTTTCAGAGGCGACAATCAGGTCGCATGAAAGCGCGAATTCGCATCCGCCGCCCAACGCCCAGCCTGAAACTGCGGCGATGACAATCTTTTTGATTCCGCGAATGCGATCCCATTTTTCCACGCGCCCCTGTTGAAGCATTTCAAACGGCGAAGCGTCCGCCATTTCTTTGATGTCCGCGCCGGCGGCGAAGGCTTTCTCGGAGCCAGCGACAACTAGCGCGCCGATGTTTTCGTCGGCGTCAAAGGTTTCGAGCGCGTCAAACAACTCGGTCAAGACGGCGGTATTGAAGGCGTTCAGCGCCTGCGGACGATTGAGCGTGACGAGGCCAACGCGCCCACGAATTTCAGTTAGAATAGTTGCGTAGGTCATGGAAAACTCCTCAAGCGATTTGTTTTGATTCTACACGAGAATTTGAGATTCAACGGTTGGTTGGCAAGCGCTGAATCAGCGTTCGCCCGATTTATCCGCGAATAAAATCGGTTATACTCTCGTCCGCAACTCCAAGCGCTGCTCTGAATTTTTTACCTTGCAAGCGCCGTTGACCGCGCGCGAAATTCCTTGAAATGAATTTGTAAATCCCACGTATGACAGACCATATCCGAAACTTTTGCATTATCGCCCATGTTGACCATGGCAAATCTACGCTTGCCGATAGATTGCTTCAACTCACCGGCGCCATCTCTGACCGCGACATGACCGAGCAAGCGCTGGACTCGATGGACTTGGAACGCGAAAAAGGCGTCACCATTAAGGCGTCCGCCGTGCGTATGTTTTACACGGCGAAAGATTCCCAAAAATACGAGCTCAATTTAATTGACACGCCTGGTCATGTGGATTTTGGCTACGAAGTCAGCCGCGCGTTGAAAGCCTGCGAAGGCGCGATTTTAGTCGTGGACGCGACGCAAGGCATCGAAGCGCAAACGCTGGCAAATTTATATCAAGCGCTGGAAGCCGACCTTGTGATTGTTCCCGTCATCAATAAAATTGATTTACCCTCCGCGCGTCCCGACGAAGTGGCGGAAGACGTCGGCAGTTTACTTGGCGTCGAGCCTGAATCGGTGATTCAAATTTCCGCGAAGGAAGGCTTGAACGTCGAGCAAGTTCTCGAGGCGGTGATTCAACGTATGCCGCCGCCGAGCGACGTAGACGATAAGCCCGTGCGCGCCCTCATCTTCGACGCGCATTATGACGCCTACAAAGGCGTCATTGCGTATGTGCGCATTATGGAAGGCAAAATCAAATCCACCGACGTTTTACGAATGCTTGCGACAAAGTTGGATTTACGTCCCGTTGAAATTGGAATCTTCGTTCCCAAAATGCAACCCGTTAATTATCTCGGTTCGGGCGAAGTCGGTTACATCGCAACGGGATTCAAAACCGTGCATGAGTGCCGCGTCGGCGACACCATCACGCTTGCCTCCGCGCCCGCCGCCGAACCGTTGCCCGGTTACTTCACGCCCAAGCCGATGGTCTTCGCAGGGATTTATCCCGTCGAGGCGGATGATTACACCGACTTGCGCGAAGCGCTGGACAAATTGCAACTCAACGACGCCTCGCTCGCTTTTCAACCTGAGACGTCGCAGGCGTTGGGATTTGGTTTTCGCGCGGGTTTTCTCGGTCTCTTCCACATGGAGATTATTCAAGAGCGCATCGAACGCGAATATGATTTGGACGTCCTCTTCACCGCGCCTTCGGTGGAGTACGAACTCTTGATGATTAACGATGAAGTCATGCGAATTGATTCCCCCGCCGAGTTGCCCGACCCCAGCAAGATTATCGAAGTGCGCGAACCGTGGATGAATATTGAAATCATCACGCCCATTGATTATTACGGGACGATTATGGATTTGGTCATCAAGCGGCGCGGCATTTTCAAACAGCAGGAATATCCCGCCCCGCCCCGCATTCAACTGGATTTTGAAATTCCGCTCGCTGAAATTATTATTGACTTCTTCGATTTATTAAAGTCGCGCACCAAAGGCTATGCTTCGTTGGATTATCAATTTCTCGAATACCGCGCCGACAAATTGCAGAAGTTGGAAATCCTCGTCAACGGCGACGCGCTCGACGCGCTGGCGGCGATTGTCCACGAAAAAGACGCCTTCCATAAAGGTCAGCGCCTGATTACTAAACTCAAAGATTTAATTCCGCGCCAGCTCTACGACGTCGCCATTCAAGCCGCGTCAGGCGGACGCATCATCAGCCGCGCCAACGTCAAAGCCACGCGCAAAGACGTCCTCGCCAAATGTTACGGCGGCGACATCTCGCGCAAAAAGAAACTGCTCGAAAAACAAAAGAAGGGCAAGAAGCGCTTGAAAATGGTTGGCAATGTTGAAATCCCGCAGGACGCGTTTATGGCGGTGTTGAAATTGGATGAGGATTGAAGCTCAGGTCGAAAGTCTAAGGTTGAAGGTCGCGTAATTTGCAATGCTGAAAATGCAAATCCAAAATCGTAAATCCAAAATCGTAAATCGTAAATCGCCAATCGCCAATCGCAAGTTGCGTCCGCGCGTTCGCGCTCTCAAACTTGCGGCGGAAGTGCGCAAGCGGTTGATCAAAGAATTAGGCGAGTCGGTTAAGGTGATTATGTTTGGGTCGCAAGCGCGCGGCGACGCCCGCCGCGACTCTGACATTGACTTGCTGGTTATTGTCTCCGCCGTCAACACGCAAACGCGAATACGAATTTCCGACGTCGCGTGGGAAGTCGGTTTTGACTCGGGAAAAGTAATTAGCGCTATTCCCACTACAAAAGACAAAATGAAACGCTACGCTTTTCTGCCCTTTTATCAAAACGTCAAACGCGAAGGAGTCCCCGTATGACGCGGGATTTTCCAAACACGGAAGCGTTAATTCGATATCGCATGGAACGCGCTCAAGAAACTTTGGACGACGCTCGCTCGTTATTCAAGCAAAATCGAACCCCCGCCAGCGTAGTTAATCGCGCTTATTACGCCATGTTCTATGCCGCGCTTGCGATGCTTGCCGTAATTGGCGAAACAACCTCAAAGCATAGCGGCGTATTGGCTTTGTTTGACAAGTATTTTATAAAACCGCAAATTCTTCCGAAAGAGATTGGTAAATTTTTGCATCAGGCTTTTGACATGCGACAAATGGGCGATTACGAAGAAGAAGCGGAACTGACAAAAGAAGACGCGCGCCAAACGTTGGCAGCGGCGGAAAAATTCATTGAAACCGTCGCGGCAAAATTGAAGTCAGACAACGACGCCGCGTAATCTAAAATCGTAAAACCCATGTTAAATTTTCTCAAAGATGCAAAGCGCTGGCTACCCGGCGTACTCGTTAGCCTGATATTTATTTATATCCTCTATCGCGCCATAGATTGGCAAAGCGCGTTGGCGGCGATTCTTAAAGTTAATCCGTTGTTTTTGTTGTTGCACGGGATTTTTTATTTTGCCTTGACCGCAACGCGCTCGTTCGCTTCGCGCGCGTTGTTGGAAAATCGCCCCTCGCGCCGCGATTCGTTTATCGTGATGATGCAGGGTTATTTGCTCAACAACGTCTTGCCGTTTCGGCTGGGCGAGTTGGGGCGCGCGTATTTGTTGGGACGCAAAACGGGGCTTGGCACGGTCAACGCTTTTCCCGCCATCGTCATCGAGCGTTTTTACGACCTCGCTTTTGCCGCGATTATTTTAGTTTCCACGTTGCCCTTCGTTTTATCCAACGTCGCTTGGGCGCGCCCCGTCGCATACTCCACGTTGGCGATTGTGGGCGTCGGTTTGCTCTCGTTGCATTTGATTGCGCGTTATCGCCTTTCCATCAAAGCGTGGATTGACCGCGTCGCGCATCGCGTCGCCCTCGTCGAAAAACACATCCTCCCGCAAATTGATTCCTTCCTCGACGGTCTAGCGGTCTTGACCAACACGCGACTTTTTCTCGCCAGTTTATTTTGGATGGCTCTCACTTGGATATTTGCGGTGATTGACCAATATGTTCTTTTGCTGGGATTAATGCCGAACGCCCCGCTACTCTACTCGACTTTTGCAATGGGCGCGGCTTCGTTTGCGGGAGCCATCCCCTCCGCGCCTGCGGGTTTGGGGGTTTTGGAGGGCGCGGTGGTCGGTGCGTTTGCAATTCTGAACGCGGATAAAAGCGTCGCCTTTGCGCTGGCGATTATTCATCACATCGCGCATATTATTTATTCGGGCGTCGTCGGCTTGTACGGCTTTTCGCAAGACGATATGAGCTTGATGAGTATGTACGAAAAATTATCAAAGAAAGAAACGAATCAAGAATGACGTTGAATTACTTAATCACAGGCGGGGCGGGATTTATCGGCTCGAACTATGTTCATAGATTAATTTCACGCGGCGAGAAGGTTGCAATTTACGATAACTTCTCGCGCGGCGGCGCTCCGCGCAATTTGGAATGGCTCAAAGCGAAGTTTGGGGAAAGCGCTTTTGAAGTTATCGTTGGCGACGTGCGCGACGCGCAAAAAATCGCGGACGCGGCAAAGAGCGCCGACGTCATCGTCCACCTCGCAGGGCAAGTCGCGGTGACGACTTCGGTGATTAATCCCCGCGACGATTTTGAATCCAACGCGCTCGGCACGTTCAACGTCGTCGAAGCGGCGCGACTGTCGGGCAAAAATCCCATTTTGATTTACGCCTCCACCAATAAAGTCTACGGCGGGATGGAAGACGTCGAACTCTTTGAAGAACCCACGCGCTGGCGCTATAAAGATTTGACGATGGGTTGTCCTGAAACTCAACCGTTGGATTTCCATTCGCCATACGGGAATAGTAAAGGGTGCGGCGACCAATATGTAAGAGATTACGCGCGGATTTATAATTTGCCCACCGTTGTTTTTCGTCAATCTTGCATTTACGGCGCGAGACAATTTGGCGTGGAAGATCAAGGCTGGGTGGCGTGGTTCATCATCGCCGCGCTGACAGGCAAGCCCATCACCGTATACGGCGACGGCAAACAATCGCGCGATATTTTATTTGCGGACGACTTGCTCAACGCGTATGATTTAGCTGTTGAAAAAATTGACGTTGCCAAAGGAAAAATTTACAACATCGGCGGCGGTCCCGAAAACGTGATGTCTATTTGGAATGAGTTCGCCCCCAAGTTGGAAAAACTGCTCGGCAAAAAAATCGAAGTCGCGCGCGGCGATTGGCGTCCCGGCGACCAGCGCGTCTTCTACGCCGATATTCGCAAGGCTGAAAAAGAATTGGGTTGGAAGCCAAAAGTCAACGTCGAAGAAGGCGTGCGAAAATTGTTTGAGTGGGCGCAGGAAAATAAGGAATTGTTTTAATTTTTGCGCCGCCCGACACGTTCTACATAAATCCCTGCAAAGACAAGATGCCCATCGCGCAGAGCATGTAGATGGACGCGTATCGAAATAAAATAAAATTCATGCGGTCTGTGTGGATGCGAAGCGTGGCAAAAGCTAGAACAAGTAAAATGGCGGTCAACACCGCGATGGCGCTTAATAAGCCCGCGTTAAGATTAATCAACACGCTTGCCGCGCCGATGGAGATGGCGGCAAGCGCGGCGGAGAGAGCCACTGTCGCGCGCGTAACTCTTAATCCATACATTTCGGGAAAAGTTGGAATTCCCGCGTTTTTATAATCCGCGCAAAACTTAATGGAATACGTCAGCGTATGCGTGGGGATCCACAGCAAAATCGCCAACCCCAGCAACGCTCCGATAAAATCAAAGCCGCCAACCGCGAGGACGCGCCCCGCAAGAATGGGCATTGCGCCGGAAACGCCGCCCCAAACAATTGACCAGCAGGTGCGTCGTTTGAGCCAGATGCTGTACACGACCACGTCGAAAAACAGTCCCGCGAAAACGACCATGCCGTACAGCCAATCCACCAGCGACGCCCAGCCAACGCCAATCACTGAGACAATCAAGCCAAGCCGAAAAACTTCTTCGCTCTTCACCTGTCCCGCAGACGTCGGACGCGCGTGTGTGCGTTTCATCTTTGCGTCAATGTCCCGATCCCACCACATGTTGAGAATGGTTGAGCCGGCAATCGCAAGGAAGAGACTTGGAATCATTTGCCAGAAATGACTCTGATTAATTTCGGTTTGCGCGCTGAGAAAGCCCGCGACGCCTGTGAGCAAGAGCAAACTGGATTGTAGGGATTTGACAAGCGGCAGGTAAAGTTTGACTTTGTTGACGATGACGTTCATGGATTACTCCTGAATGAGGGAAGAGCGGAAACGCGTGTATGGCGCAAGTATACCTGTCTCCTTGCGCGCTTGTCCACTTTTTATCAGGACTTTCGCTCAGTCAGCGTTAGAGAACGCTGACTACGCTAAAAATATTTTTTTGAGCGTAATCGGCGCTCTCTTGCGCCGATTTTTTAGAAACAAGCGAAAGTCCTATTTATATTAATCCCATATCTTGTTTCAACAAGTCGTCCAATGAATGCCCCGCGCTTTTCACTTGTCGAAGAATAACTTCCACCAGATTTCCCAATTTTTCAGCGGCGTTGGGGTTGGCGGCGGCGGCGCGACGATGACGGGGGCGCTTCCCGGTTGCCCCACAGGGACGACGGGTTGCTCGCCTTCTTTTGCGTAATGCCCCTCGGTGCGCGCCCACTTTTCCACCGCCGCAGTCGACTCCGCGTACGCGGCTTGGGTTTGTAACGCCAAAAGAGTTTGCGCGGCTTGCGTGGCTAAGACTCGCGTTTCATCGCGTTGATTGTTCAAGCGATGCAACTCTTCAAGGCGCGCGTTAAATTCAACGACTAAGAAAATTACAACAAAGACGCCCAAAAAAATCGCTATGCGGCGAAAATTGACGAGAACGTTTGACATGGCTTTATCTTAATCGGATTTACTCGCGTTGACAAGAAAAAGCGTTCTTTATGGTACAATCTGCGTCCGCAGGACGTAGTACCCTTCGTTCTGACTCCATTACGTTAGAAAGGGCTTATACATGAAAGTATTGCTTGTTAAAGACGTTTACAAACTTGGTCGCGCGGGGGATATAAAAAAAGTAGCGGACGGTTTTGGTCGCAACTTCTTGATTCCGCAGAAATTCGCCGTGCTTGCCACCGTTGGCGCCATGAAGCAGATTCAGAAGATCAAAGCGCAATCGGAGATTCGCCGCTCCTCGCAAAACGAAGAGCTCAAAGGTCTCGCCGACCAAATCAAGGAAGTGGCTCTCACGTTTCCTTCCAAAGCCGGCGACACTGGCAAACTGTACGGTTCCATCACCACGCAAGACATTGCCACAGCGCTCAGCGAAAAAGTTCGCTTTGAAGTGAAACGCCAGCAAGTGGATATTCAACCCATTCGCGCGCTGGGCGAGTTTACCGCGCGCATTCGCTTGACTATGGATTTGGTTCCCGAAATCAAAATCATTGTCTACCGCGAAGGCGAATCCGCTGAAAGCGGAGCGGGACACGCCGAACCCGAAAAAGCGGAGAAGCCGAAGAAGAGCGGCGGAGGTCGCAAAGCGAAAGAAGAAAAAGAAGAAGTTGCGGCAGAAGAACCCGTCGCGGCGCCCGAATAAAAACGACGTCACCGACGCAAGTCGGTGACGTTTGTATTAAAATACTCCCATGTCCGCATCCATCGGTCAACGCCTAAAGCAAGAGCGCGAAGCCCGTTTCCTGACGCTTGAGAAAGCCTCCGAGGTCACGCGTATTCGCGTTGTTTTTTTGCGCGCGCTGGAAGCCGACGATTATTCCGCCATGCCGTCCGCCGCGCAGGGGCGCGGTTTTTTGCGCAACTATGCGGAATATCTCGAATTGAACGTGGACGAAATCATCGCGGAGATTCAAAAGAACGCGCCGCTTCCCGCAGAAGTCAGCGGACCTTTGGCGCAGGTGAATTTGGACGAAACCGATCTTCCATTAATGGAGGCGCAGGCTGAAAAGCCCGCGCGTTTGGTTGCGGCGTTTCAACGCTTTGACGCGCTGCGTTCAACGCTGACTTTATGGCTTGATCGCCGCGCGCCGGCTGAGACTGAAATAGAATTCATTGCGCCTACGCCAGAGCAGGTTGGCGCTGACGCCGAAGAAGCGACAGACATCAAGCCGGCGGAAGAAACCGTTCAACGCGAAGCGGCGATGGAGATCAAACCCGCAGAGGCGAGTCTACTCGTTGAGGCGCAGCAACCCGAAGTTAAGGATGAAGCGTCGCCGAGCTTTGTTTCAAGGCTTGCGTCCCTGTTTCGATTCCGCGCCGCGAAAGCCGAATCCGAATCCATGCTTGAATTAGAAAACGACGACGCGCTCGCGATTGATTCAATCGCGCCGAGCTTACCCGCCGACGTCATCTTCGTCGAAATCGGCGCGCAATTGCGCGCGCGCCGCGAGTTGATTAGCCTGACGATGGACGAAGTGGAACGCCACACGCGTTTGCGCGCCGCGTTCATAAAAAACTTGGAAGCCGGCGCGTTTGATAAATTGTCTTCGCCGGTGCAAACGCGCGGCATGTTGGCGAACTACGCGACGTTCCTTGACCTTGACACGGACGCGGTGCTTTTGCGTTTTGCGGATGGGTTGCAAGCGCGCCGCCATGAGAAATATGCGAAAACGCCGCGCGAGAAAATCCAAACTGAAGTCATTACGTCTTTGCCTTTCTTGCGAAGTTTTATCGCGGGCGATTTAATTTTTGGCGTGGCGATGATGGTCGTTTTGGTTGGGCTTGCAATTTGGGGTGTGGGGCGCGTGATCTCGCAAGATGTGCAGGCGAAACCGACCGCGCCGCCCATTGTGTTTGGAGGCGCGACTTTGCCAACCCCTTCATTAGAAACGACCTTTGCGCCTGTAAATCCGCTGGCGACCGCCGGCGCGGATGCGCTCACCTCGTTGAACTCCCAGCCAACGCTGAGCGGCGTTGCGAACGTGACGGTCAGCGTCTTTGCGATAGAGCGCGTTTTTGCGCGAATTTCGGTGGACGGCAAAGTCGCTTTTGAGGGACGTCTCGCGCCGCGCGACGCGAAGGTCTTTGAAGCGGAGAATCAAGTGGAAGTGTTGACGGGCAACGCCGCCGCCTTGCAAATTACGCACAACGGGCGTAATCTCGGCTTGATGGGCAACGTAGGCGAAGTCATCAGCCGCGTTTATTTAATCTCCGGCATTGCCACGCCCACCGCGACAGTTTCGCCAACGCCGACAAACACAGCGCCAGCGACAATCACGCCGACCCCAACGCTGACGCCAACCTTCACGCCGCCGAGCAATTAAACTTTAAAAGGTTTCTAAAAAAATTAAACCGCGAAGCCGCCGAGTCGCGGAGTCTTTCCTTCTTTCCTCTTTCTTTTTATCTCAGCGTCTCAGTCGTGAATGTTTTAACTACGGCTAGCCGCCGCGTTAGCAACGGAAAAATAATGTGACCAAAAACACCTTTCATTTAGTCTCGCTGGGTTGCGCCAAGAACACGGTTGACTCCGATTCGATGGCGCAGTTGCTTTTGCGCGACGGCTATCGTTTCATGGACGACCCCAAAAAAGCGACCGTGTTGATTGTGAACACCTGCGGTTTTATCGGTCCCGCCAAAGAAGAATCGTATCTGGCGTTGAGCGAACTTGCGAAAACAAAACGCAAAGGTCAGGTATTAATCGCGGCGGGTTGTCTCACGCAACGCTACGGCATGGAAGTCGCGCGAAAAGTAAAAGGCATTGACGGCATTCTTGGCGCGCGCCGTTGGATGGATATTGTCCAAGTGGTGAGCGAAGTTCGCGAAGGCGCGCATCCTGAGCCTGTTTATCATTTGCCCGCATCCGCAACGGTTGTCGGCTCTGACGAGCGCGGCGCGTTGCGCGTCAGCGTGGCGGGCGCGAGCGCGTATCTCAAAATTGCGGACGGTTGCCGCCGCCCGTGCGCGTTTTGCGCCATTCCGCTTATCAAAGGAACTACGGTTTCGCGTCCGCTTGAAACGATTATCCATGAAGCGCGAACGCTCCGCGATGCTGGCGCGCGCGAATTAATTCTCATCGCGCAGGACACGACAGATTATGGGCGCGATTTGGGAATGCAAGACGGTCTCGCCATTTTATTGGAGAACCTCGCCGTATCTGTCCCTGACCTGAAGTGGATTCGCGTGATGTACGCTTATCCCGGCTCTGTGACAGAGCGCTTGATTGCCGCGCTGGCTTCCAGCAAAGCGTTGCCGTATCTCGACATGCCGCTTCAACACGCGCATCCGCAAACTTTATCCCGCATGAAACGCCCAGCGAATATGGATTGGGTTTACAAAACGCTGGGCAAAATGCGCGCGGCGATTCCCGATTTGTCCATTCGCACGACCTTTATCGTCGGTTATCCCGGCGAAACGGACGAAGAATATCAAACCCTATTTGACTTCGTCAACGAAATCCGCTTTGACCGCGTCGGCGCGTTCCAGTTTTCGTTTGAACCCGAAACGACGTCCGCGCCGCTGGGCGACCCTGTGCCTGCCGCAGTTAAACAAGCGCGCTACGAACGCCTGATGGAATTGCAGCAAAATATCTCTTTGCAAATCAATCAAACCTACATCGGCAAAACGCTGGACGTTTTAGTGGAGGGCTTTGACAACGGCTTATCCATCGGCAGGTCGTACCGCGACGCGCCCGAAATTGACGGCATGGTCGTCGTTGAAGGGCAGGCAAAGGTCGGCGAGATTGCGCCGGTTAAAATTACCGGCGCCATGGCTTATGATTTAACGGGCGTCTTGGCGCATGAACCAAAACCATAGATCTATTTTTATGAAATACGCCGACCTGAGCGCTTTTTTTTTAAGCCTTGCCGCTATTTTAATTTCATACTTAGTCGCTGATCGCGTTTTTGAACGTATCCCGCACATCGAAGACGAGATGGCTTATGTTTGGCAGGCGCAAGTCATAGCGCATGGCAACCTCACGCTTCCTTCTCCGCGCGATACCAAAAGTATGATAACCCCGTTTGTGGTGGATTACAACGGTCGGCGCTTTGGCAAATATCCGCTGGGCTGGCCCCTCGTCTTGGCGTTTGGCGTCGCGCTCAATCTGCGCGACTGGGTAAATCCGATGCTTGCCGGGTTGGGGATTTGGCTGACCTATTGTTTGGGAAAAAAAATTCTCGACCAGCGCATGGCGTTGTTGGCTGTGGCGCTGACGCTGACCTCCCCGTTCTTTTTGATGAATTCAGGCTCGTTGCTCTCGCATCCGTTGGCGCTGGTTTTGAGTCTCGCGTTCGCGCTGGCATGGTTTGATTCATTTCCTCAGGCTGAAACTCCCGCGCCGCTTCCCGCGTGGCTGACCGTGTCAGTCGCAGGCCTCAGCCTCGGCGTTCTGGCTTTGACGCGCCCGTTTACGTCCATCGCCGTTGGACTGCCATTTTTTATACATGGTTTATTCCTGCTTGCGCGCGGCGATAAGTCCACTCGTTTTAAAATCTTGACGATTGGGGCGCTGACTGTTTTCGTCGCGGCTCTCATTCCGCTCTGGCAGTTTGTCGTCACGGGCGACCCGACGTTGAATCCGTATACGTTGTGGTGGAAATACGACAAGGTCGGCTTTGGCGCCGATTTTGGGAATCAACCCGGCGGACACGACCTTTATCAGGCATGGCTGAATCTCAAACTCAGTTTTAGCGCGGGCTGGAGCGATTTCTTTGGGTGGAAAAACGCCTCGTGGATTTTCCTGCCGTTCGGTCTTTTCTCGATCAGAAAAAACCGACGCGCTTGGTTGGTTGCGTCGGTTTTTGTTTCGCTGGTATTGTTGTATGTGGCTTATTGGATTGGGTCGGACCTATATGGTCCGCGTTATTACTATGAAGGCTTTTACAGTCTGACGCTGGTTAGCGCGGCTGGAATGTTTTGGCTGGCGGAAAGCGTTGCGCAGGAAAGCCGCGCGCGCAAGTGGACGCAAAGCGCGGTGATTTTGCTAGGCGTTTTTCTTTTTAGTTACAACTTGCTGATTTACTTGCCGAAGCGCTTAGATGACATGACTGGTTTATATGGAATTACGCGCGGCATGTTCGCGCCGTTTGAGTCGGCGCAAGCGCAAAAACAGACGCCCGCGTTGGTCGTTGTTCATTTTACAAAAGCTTGGACTGAATACGGCGGCTTGCTTGAATTGCAAAACGCAGAGTTGACTTCCCCGTTTATTTTTGCGCTCTCGCGCGGCGCCCGCGCGGACGCCGCGTTGGCGCATGATTATCCAAATCGGCGGGTTATTTATTATTACGCCGACGAGCCAAACAAGTTTTACACTTCCCCCAAATGAAGTAAATTGGATTTTCAATCCAACTTACTTCATTTCGCCTTACGCGCCCTCACCCTCTCCCGCAGGGAGAGGGGACTCCCTTCCCCTGCGGGGGAAGGGCTGGGGATGAGGGAGAATTCTGCGTAAGGCGACTTACATTAAGACACTCTCGCAAAAGCGGTGGCGGCTAAAATCAAAGCGGAGAGCGCCAGATTGATTCTGAGCAAACGAGTTTCGCGTTTTTGCAACTTGGCAAGTTCGTCCGCGTTGGCGGATTCTTTTTTCAGCAATGCGCGGTGAATGGCTGGAATGACTTCCCATGTTTGAATAGCGCTGACGACGATCATTATCGCCCCCAAACTATGTTTGACGAGAATCGCCAGCGACCATTGCGAGCTGACGGAGAGAAATCCATTGTAATGCGGATGCGCGCTCAATTGGAATAAACCGGTCGCCAGCAACAAGCCGATGCAAAGCCATGCCAGCGGTTCGAGACGTTTTTGGAGGGCGGCGACAAATCGAATCTGCGCAACCAAATCCAGCGTCCGTTGCGCCGCGGGCAGGACAAGTAAATTAATCGCGGCGAGGCTTCCAATCCATACGACTGTTGCAAGTAGATGCAACCAGTAAATCAGCGCCAGCGCCCAGATTGGAGGCGTATCCATAATAAAAAATTAAGGCGTAGCTGGGGCGGGCGGCGGCGCTTCGGTTGGAGGATAGCATTCCTGAGACGCCTCGGCAAAATTCTTGGCGGCTTTGGCGTCTAAATCAGCGCTGACGTTGTTATATTGGTCGTAAGCGGCGCAATACTCTTGCCGAGCAAACAGCTCGTCGCCATAACGCATGGACGCAATGTTGAAACGCTTGGCGGCGGTCATGTCGCCGTCCCACATTGTAGCCCAGCCCGCATTCACTTGAGCGAAGTACGCTACCGCTTGTCGCCAATCAATCTTCCAAAAACTTGCGCCGATGATGTATGTGCGCGCGCCCTCGCGCAATTGAACGGACGTATTATCCAAAGGCCCAAAGCGTTCCGCCAGCGTCAGGTAATAAATGCCGCCTTCGAGGTTGCCTTGTTTGAGAATCAAAGCGTGACCGTAATTGCGCAACGCAAAATAATACATGCCGTCCACCTGCGCGGTTTTGTAATTTGCGTCCAGCTTGCGGACGATATCCAGCGCGCTCAGCGTGTTTTGCCAATCTTGCGCTTTGACGAGTTGCGCCGCGCGCTGATAGGCGTTTTCTATGCCTCTCAAATCGGGCGTGGGGGCGAGGGTGGGCGTCGGCGTAGAAGTGGGAATCACGCTCAAGACCAAGACCTCGGTGAGTTTATCTTTTACGCCGGGGTAGCTGGGGTCTTTTGAAATAATAAATTCAAGGCGTTGTTTGGCGTTGTCAAAGCGCCCAAATTGAATATCCACCAGCGCGAATTGATATTGCTCCATGAGCTGTTTGGCAAGGATGGGGGCTTCCGCCGCGACGCGGTCATTGACGCCTTTTTTGTATCCGCCGAATCCGCCGAGCCCAATTAACAGGATGAAGCCTAAAATGCCGACGAGGAGCGAACGCCAGCGCGCGGCTTTTTTTACAGGCTTAATCGGCTGCGTGTCGTCTTTTTTATTTAATTGAGTAGGTTGTGTGTTTCCAATATCTTCAATCATATAGTTATTATACTTTCCTTTGAACTGTTCAACTGCGTAGGGCGCATTCTCTAGCGCTTTGTTGGCGTAATTTGATTTACTCGTCGTCGCTTGCGCTTGCAGGTTGTTCCACGCGCACCACTTCGCCGTGATAATTAATGACGATTTTGAAGCCGAGCATGCCGAGATAGGCGCGCATATCTTCGGGAATGCCAGATTTCATCAGCGCTTCAAATTGTTGGTCAATGTGTTTAATCTGTTGTTCGATCATCGCTTTTGAAAAAGGATCCTCCTGCCCGAGCATTTTTGCGGTTTGCTCTGTTAGGACGTCTTCGCTGCCCTTCATCAGACTGGCGATTTGATCTAGCACGACGCGATCAATTTGTTCGGCGGGGATGTGATGGCGGAAGCCCGCGTCGTTGACGACATAGCACGGTTCAGCGCCAATGAAGCCCGACTCGGCGGGATTGCCGGCTTCGTCTATTACAAGTCCGGCAAAGAGAGGTTGGTTGGGCATGGGAATGAATCTCAATGTTTCTTTCTTCTTTCTTCTTTGCAAAGAAGAAAGAAGAAAAACGTTACGCCTGCTTGCCTTCAATTGCGGCGAGAAGAATGCTAGCGGCAAGTCCGAGACGGCGGTCAAGTTGTTTGCCGCCGTCCATGCTGAAATCAATATTCAACGCATAGGTGAAGGGATTGAAATTCTGTTTGAAATCAGCGACGCGGGTTGTTCCGATGAGCAGGTCGTAATTCTGCGGGATGAGATTGCTCAAGAAGCGCCGCAACAACGCCAAGCCCATGCTGTCTTCAAAGAGTTTGCCAATCACATTGTCTTTGACGTCAAGAACTTCCCATTCGTCGCGCAACATGGAGGCGACGCCTTTGCGACGGATAGCGCCAACTTTTTGACCGCTGGCGCTATCCACGACGTCGTACGCGGCGGAGAAGTCAACGATCTGGCGCGCTTTGATCGTCAACACTTCCTTCGTTTTGCTTTCATCCGCATAGACGCGGATGTCTTCGCGCAGTTTGAACAATTTCTGTTCGACGTATAACGCGAGCTTTCCGCTGGGGTCAAAGATGCGGAATTTGCCTCCCAATGCCAAAACCTGCCGTTTGAGTACGTATTGATTGAAATCAAAAGCTGAAGCCATTTTTTTCTCCTTTGGTTTTATGATTTGAACTACACACTGAAATTACGCGCCCTCACCCTAGCCCTCTCCCACAAGGAGCGGGAACTGGACTCCCTTCCCCCTTTGGGGGAAGGGCTGGGGATGAGGGAGAATTACACAATTTGAACGCGCGTTCCTTGACCCGGTAGGTGTAAATAATCCTCGCCGACTGGAACAGTCGGCAAACACCAACGATATAACCATTTTGCGTCTGCTGATTTTAGGTTGACGCAACCGTGACTGCGCGGGCGACCATAATCGTTGTGCCAGTACGTTCCGTGAAAGGCGTTGCCGTAACCCGTGAAGAACGACGTCCATGGAACGCCTGGCAGGTGATAGTAATGCTTTGCGCCTTCTTCGTCTTGGTTGGTCATGTGAACGGATGGGCTTTTATGATAGGTGGAAAATTCGCCCGTGGGGGTGCGCGTCCCTTTTCCGCCGCTAGAGCAACGCGACGAGAATACCATTGTACTCCCTTCAAACGCGGTTACCGTCTGCGTTGGCAAATCCACATGAATTAGTTTATCAGCGTTGGGAACGTTGGGGGCAAGCAGAGTCAACTCGGCAGGCTGGACGAGGCGCATGTTGTAACAGGGAACATAGAACGATTTTTTTAGTTCATTGTCGAAGATCTCATACCAGACGCTTTTTTCATCGCGCGTGACGACGATATTTTTTACCCAATGAACGCTTTCATAATAGAGGCGATATCCATTTTTGGCGTTGACGTAAGGCGCGAGGCGCGTCTCGCTCATTGGCACGCTGATTTCGCCGAGCTGACCTTCGGCGGGAATTTCATACGCCGGCTTTTGGTATTTGGTCTCCACCGGTTGAATCCAACCAGAGTAAGCGTAGCCGTTTTCGATTTGATACCAGACGCTGTTGAAAGGGTTGCCGTAACCTGCGTCGCCTTGCGTTTCGCTTTTTAATTCAACGACGACGTCAATTCCAAAGCGGAAAATCTCCTTAGCTTTGAACGAGGGGGCGTCGTTCAGCGAAATGCCGCTCCAAATCATGCGACCCTGCGAAGTGGGCGGCGCGGCGCAGGCGCGGTCAACGCCCAATTCGGCGAGAACAAACCCAAGCGCGCCCGAAGCGGAAAGTTTCAAAAAGTCGCGGCGGGATATTTTTTTTAATTCCATTTACCTGTCTACCTGTCTACATTAATCAACTCACCTTACGCGCCCTCACCCTAGCCGCTTCGCGTCCCGCAGGGAGAGGGGACTCCCTTCCCCTGCGGGGGAAGGGTTGGGGATGAGTGAGAATTCCGCATAAGGTGAGTTAACTAATAATGCACGTTCACCAAAGTCCCAACCGAAGCGAAGTTGTACAACCATTCCGAATCTGGGATGGAGAGATTCACGCAACCATGACTCATCGGCGTTCCAAAATTATTATGCCAGTATGTGCCGTGCAAGCCGTAACCTTTATAGAAGTACATTGTGAATGGAACGTCGGGCAAATAATAGCCGGGACCAGCCATCGCGGTTGAGCGCAATTTGATCCAAATATGGTATGCGCCCGTGACGGTTGGCGTCTGCCAGGTTCCAGTTGAAACCAAAAAAGAATTCGCAATCGTATTGCCTTCGTAAGCGTAGACGCGTTGTTGCGAGAGATTAACGTCAATCCAACGCTCGCCGCCGTTGCCCGCGACCGCTTGCGGAGGCGCCGCAGTCGGGGCGACATATTCAGGCGTGGGCGTATCTGCGACAATCTCCGCATAGGCTAAACCGGGCGTGTTTATCGCTTCTGGCAAAGAGGCGGTTGATTCAATCGGCGGGGCATCGGTGGGAGCAGGAAAAACAAACGCTGCAACGGTTGGCGCGTTGGTTGGCGGAACGCTGACAATCTCTGGCAATGATTCTTGCATTGCGGTAGCCGTTGGAATAATCGCTGGCGCTATGGGTTGTTCGGCGGGTTGGTTAACGGTGGGCGGTTTGGCGATTTCCATTTGCGCAAAAGGAAGTCTAGGCGCGGTTTGCGGCGCAGACGACATATTTAAGATGGACGCCAACGCGGGCGAAGTCGCCGCCGACCATGCCGCGAACGTAAACACCGCGCATCCCATGACGATTAATAGGATGGGCAAGATTCGGCGCTTTTTTGTTTCGCGGGATTTAGCGGGACGGTTGTTCATTATGTCGCTTTTGTTGCGTAGACTGGCTGGAATTATAAACCTTTGACGCGCGAAAAAATTTGTTTGTTACCATTGAATTTTAACAGGAACGCCGATTTCAGCCCAATCATAAAGCAGTTGCGCTTCATCCGCTCCCAGCACTACGCATCCATAGGAAATGGGAACGCCCAGATAGCCTTCCCACAGTTGCGAGCCGTTTGGCAAAATCGGCAGGGCGTGAATTCCGTTTTGTAAATTGCCCGACCAGTAAATGCCAAGCCAGTTCGGCATCCAGATATTCCATGTCGCGCCGTAAGCGTTAGGGATTTTTTCCAACACGCTAAACGATCCGATGCGCGTGGCGTTGTTCATCCCAGTGGATGAGACAAAACTATAAACCAGCGTATCGCCTTCGTAAACGTACAGGTGTTGTTCCGAAATGTCCACCAAAATATATTTATTCCCAACATAACCTGACGTAGCGGCAGCTGGGTTATCAACCTGACTTGCATTGGGCGGCGCGCTATATGCGGGCGTGGGCGTATCCGCCACAATCTCCGCGTATATGGATTTGGGCGTGTTCGTTGGCAGGGCGGTTGACGTTGGCGATGCGGTGTAGGTGGGTTTGGCGATTTCCGCAAACGCGGAAGAGCGCGGGCGCGTGGGCGTGGTTGCGACTAAACCAAATGCAGACGATGCGGTTGTCGTCCAAGCTACGGCGCCAAACGTCGCGCAGATGAATGGGGTAATCAACGCGAGGGGTAAAAGGCTTTGTCGCAGAAGCGCGGATGGGTTGCTCATGGCGCAAGAGTGGGAATGGGCGTCGGTTGCACGTTTTCGTTGTTTATAAAACATAAAATGCCTTGCGTGACTCCCGCCGCCACGCGCTTGGTTTCATTCGTGAGAATTTCGCGGTCAAGATTCAAAAAACCAGTTTCAATGATGGCGGTGATTGTGTTCGGGTCAATTTCCGAAAAGGCGTGATACTCGCGCATGTCTCCCGTAATGCTTCCCGCGTGGAAAGTTAATTTGGTTGCGCGCTGGTAGCGATCCACGAGGCAGGCGGTCAGACGTTGCGCGCGGTTCACGTCGCGCGTCTCCAACGACGATGCGACTTTGAAGCCGGTGGCTTGGTCATTAATGTAGGCGCATGAATCGTTGTGAATCGAGACCAGCGCGACGGCGCGATAGCCGCTCAAGCGCGTGTCAAATTCGTTGAGCAAATCCACTTGAAAGCCTTGCGCCGTCAGGTTTTCTTTTACGAAATTAGCGATTTTCAGATTCACTTCCGCTTCGGTCAGGACGACTTGATCGTTCTCGTCCATGCAGACTGCGCCGGAGTCGTTGCCGTTATGTCCCGCGACAATGCCAATGCGCAGTTGCGGTTGCGGGGAGATGATGAGCGCGTTTGGCTTCGCTTGCGGCGTGAGCATTAAACGCAGTTGTTCCTGCAAGTTGTTTGCGAACAGACTGTTGGGCGTCCACGCGGTGAAGAGGACGGCAAGCAGAATCGCAACGCCCAGCGTGGAAGTAAAAGCGTTTGTCATGCGCGGCTTGGCGATGGGCGCAGGTTTCGGTTCAGGTTTGGGGGCGTCTGGCTGGTTTGTGGATTCCATTTTTATCTATCAGGACTTTCGCTCAGTCAGCGTTAGAGAACGCTGGCTACGCTAGAAATATTTTTTTGAGCGTAATCGGCGCTCTCTTGCGCCAATTTTTTAGAAACAAGCGAAAGTCCTGTCTATCAATCTTACCTTAAAAGCAGGTTGACGTGGAATCGTTGCGATATGTTTGTAACTTACCTGACGCCCTCGCCCGGCGATTTCCATTCGCGCGCGCGCGTCAACAAATCTTGAAGCGGCTTCAATTCTGAAATTGGCACAGCCAGATTTTTTACGCGAGTGTGTTCGTATTGGAACACGCGCGAGTTCGGCGCGATTAAGTTTGCGCGTTGGCGAAATTCGCCGCGCGTGATGAAGCCGGTGAAATAAATATCCATGCCGTAGACCCAAATATTCCCCCACTCCGCTGGCGCGATGAGATACGTTTTTTTACTGACGGAGAAGTGGATTCCCAAACGCGCCGAAGGCATGTCTTTAACGTGAATAGCCGCGATTGAATAAAACGGATCGGCTACCGTTACGCGCGTCTTCGGCGGGAGATTCACCGTCCGCGTCAAAAATTCTCGACCGGCGTCCTGCCCGCTAATTTCGACGAGCGTTTCCGCGTCTGATTCGGATTTCAAAACCAGCGTCCCCAGCGGATTCCAATGCATCGGTTTGCGCCACAGCTCAGGCATGGCGTGGATAAAATAACGCGGTAGATTTGTTTCAATTATTTTTTTGAGATCGTTCTGCGAAACGGCGGTCAACCCTGCAAGAAACGCGAATACATACAGGTCGCTCTCCGAACGTTCATCCGCCGCATGTTGGTCGGAGGCGACCAGCGCGGGCGCGTTCAACATCAACGCAGGGTTGCGGCGCATTTCCAAAATTTGATTGCGGCGGGAAATCAAAAAGGATTGAATATCGCAACGGCGCCCGTCGCCCGCAGGGGGTTGCGCCAGCGATACGTCGTATTGATCGTGGGCGGCGAATGGCGTTGCGGCGGCGGTTTGAAAAGGAACGTCTTGCTGGGAAAGATAACGCCGAAAAGCCAACTCCACCGCCGCTCCCGCCACTTTGCGCCGAATTCGGTCATAAGCGGATAAACGCTCAAACGACGAATACGGCAACGAGCGCAACGCGTAAGCGATCCCGCCTTCGGTGAGGTCGGGCGTATAGGGGAGGCGGACGAAATCGGAGGAAGTCTGCATAGGCGCTTATTCGTTCCTGAACTGCAAACAATAATGATGGAAGGTGTTGCTGACCCACGCGGCGCCGAGTCCAAACGGCGCGATGGGTTGGTTATCCTGCAACCAAATTTTCTCGTCTTTTAATGCGTAGGTCTTGCCAATCTCGCGGGCAAGGTCCCACGCCAGCGGATAAATCTTTCCGCCCTTTTTTACATTCTTGACAATCACGGTGAGATAGGCTTTATCGCGAAGCAAGGATTTTAGCCCTTTATAAATTTCGACAAGTTTTTCTACAAACTCATCGTAAGCGTGAATATTGCCCATGTCGCGCAGGTCGTCGGAATAGACGACGTCCAATTCGTTGGCGGCGCGGCGTTTCTTTTGGCTTTTAGCGCCTTTGGCATGGAGCATATCCCAGTAGGGCGGCGAGGTGATGAGATAGTCAATGATTGGCAGTTGATAATCAGCGGCGCGGCGGACGTCTCCGTGGATGATTTTGGATTTCAGGTTCTCGACGGCAGAGCCAAGCGCGACGCGTTCTTCCGCGATGATTTGGCTGGCGATTTCCGCGTATTTTGGATTCAACTCGACGCCGTAGGAATTTCGCCCCGAACGCAAGGCGGCGACGAGGGTGGAGCCTGTCCCTGCCATGGGGTCTAACACGGTCTCGCCTTTTTTGGTGAAGAACTCAATGAACTCTTGCGCCATCGTTTCGGGATATTTGGCGGGATGCGTCAGCGCGCCCTGCTTGCGCTTCGGCGGATTGTGGATGAACCATGATTTTTGGAATTTCATCCACGTCTTTGAATCGAGGTCGTTGAGCTTGTTGTTCGGCATCTGTTTTTGGCTCTGCTGAAAACGCGCCCTCATCCCCAACCCTTCCCCCGCAGGGGGAAGGGAGTTAATCCCCTCTCCCTGCGGGAGAGGGTTAGGGTGAGGGCGAGTAATTGATTTTTTTAACGGTCAGGTCGGAAAAGGAAATTATCGCAGGGGTGTCGCCGGCTGAATTGACAAAAACGCCGATGGAGCCAATGACATAATTTGAGTTGGTCACGCTGAATTGAAAACGTCCGTTTAAGAACAAGCGCATTTCATTTCCAACCGCCCAGACGCCAATGCGAACTTCGCCCGGCGCGCCAAGCGGAACGTCGCCGCTTAAGAGCGGCTTTTGCAAAATTTCATGCGCGCCGTTGCTGACCCGCTCGGCGCGCGCCGCGCCGTTGCACGACAATGCAAAGCGATAATAAGCGACTGCGTTGGCGCGCGCAAGCAAGCCATAGCTGTCTTCGCCGCGACATAAGTTTGGGCGGGCGGTAATTTCCGCGTAAAAATCGCTTAATACGGTTTCATGTCGCAGACTAAGCATGTACACTTTGCTTTGCGCGGAGAGGTTGAGACGATTGCCGTCAAGCGCCGCGCTGGCTTGGTCGGAGGTTGCGACGTCCCAGAGCGAGGCGTCGGAGAAATCGTCGGCGAGGAAAGTTGCGCCGACGCCGGGACGCATCTCAGGGGTGGGAGGGCGGGTGGAAAAATATTGAGGCGAGGGAGTCGCCGAGGGCGGGAACCACACAACGGTCAAAGTGGGACGCGGGGTTTTCGTCGGCATGGGCGGCGTGGGCGGAACGAGAAGCGAGTCGAGCGCGGCGCAAGAATTGATTAATCCCGCGAGTAGAAAAAGAATGAAGAAACGTAATTTCATGGATTGTGGCGTAAAATAAGTTGAACTTATTCTCCAGTAGTTCACGAAAAACCTGCGTAGTTTGCGCTCTCTAGCGCAACGCTTTGCGTGGCGTTAGAGAACGCCAATTACACGTTTTCGTGATGAACTTATTCTAGCATAGAAGGAGCGAACCATGCGCGAGAAGCGAGCTTTGATTACGGGCGCGTGCGGCGAGATTGGGCAGGCGTTGGCGCAGGCGTTGGCAAAAAAGGGCGGTTATCGAATCGCGACGTCGGATTTGACGCCGTTGCCTGATTCGATTAAGGCGCTGGTTGCGGAGCATGTGGTGGGGGATTTGGTTTACAAGGTGAAGACGTTTTACGATTACGATTTTGACGTTATCTTTCATTTGGCGGCTTCGCTTTCTTCCAAAGCGGAAGTGGCGACGGAGGAGGCGCACCGCATTAATGTCGAAGGCACGATGCAGTTGTTGATGCTGGCGGCGTATCGCTCTGAGAAATACGGCAAGGCGGTCAAGTTTTTATTCCCCAGCTCGATTGCGGCGTATGGTTTGCCGAACGCCGCAACGAAGAAAAGCGCGGGCGCGTTGAAAGAGGACGAGTGGAACGCGCCGCACACGATGTACGGTTGCAATAAATTGTATTGCGAAAAGCTGGGGATGTATTACGGAAAATATTTCGGTCAAAAACATTTAGACCCAAACCCGCCAACCATGCTGGATTTTCGCGCGTTGCGCTTTCCTGGACTCGTTAGCGCGTTTACTTTGCCTAGCGGCGGAACCAGCGATTACGGTCCCGAAATGTTGCACAAGGCGGCGCAGGGCGAACCGTATGCGTGTTTTGTCCGCGCCGACGCCAAAATACCTTTTATGGCAATGCCCGACGCGATTAAATCTCTGCTGATGTTGCTGGATGCGCCGCGCGAGAATCTTTCCCACACGATTTATAACGTCGCCGCGTTTGCGCTGACCGCCGAAGAATTCCGCCAGCGCGCGCTGAAGGCTTTTCCCGCCGCGCAGATTACCTTCGCCCCGAATCCGCGCCGACAGGGGATTGTGGATTCCTGGCCCCAAGACGTGGACGATGCCCTCGCGCGCCGGGATTGGGATTGGAAGCCCGATTACGACGCGGACAGATTCTTCGACGATTATTTTATTCCTGAGATTCGGAAGAGGTATGGGAAGTAAAAAATTAAAAAAGACTCTCAAGCCTTTCAGCCTGAGAGTCTTTTTTTTGAATGCGTTTATCGCTCAACTTGCAGTTTTTACTTCAGCAGCTCGCTTATCTCGTTGCCCGAGTACGGCTTGACGATGACGTCCTTTATGCCGTCGCGCATGAATTGCGTGACGCGCTCGGGGTTAATCGCGGAGGTGAGGATGACAGTCTTCGCCGTCAGTCCCGCTTTAGCGAGCGCCGCCAGCGCATCGGTCAAGGAGACGGTGGCGATGTTTTCGTCCACCAGAATAAGGTCGGCGGCGGGGAATTTGGTCAAGTCGGAGGTTTGGGTCAATTTAACTTTTGTCCCTTTGAGCGCTTCGGCAAAGAGTTTCGCCCAGTCGTCGTTGTCGTCAATCAACAGGATGTTTTTCACGCTACCGGCGTGAACGGTTTCATCGCTGGCGCGACCTTGCGGCATGAACATCGCCACCATCGCGCCTTTGCCTTCGCCTTCGCTGACTAGCGCAATGCGCCCTTGCGCCTGCGAGACGACGTGCATGGCGGCGGGCAAGCCCAGTCCATGATGCTCGACGCCGCGCGTGGTAAAGAAGGGCGACCAAATTTTTTGCATGACGTCTTCGCTCATGCCGGAGCCGTCGTCTTCGACGATAATTTCTAGCACACCGCGTTCCTCGGTTGGGCGCGCGTGCACGTTGATTGTTTTTGCGCTCGCCTCCGAAGCGTTCTGCAAAATGTTGCCGAGCGCGCGCGTGAATTGCGTGCTGTCCGCGATGATGTACGCGGCGGCAGGCTCAATCTTGATTTTGACTAATTTTTCTGAGATGTTGTGTTGAAGCATGGCGGCGTGCAACACGTCGGCAAGCAGAACGAGGCGCGGTTTCATCTCGCGCACCGCGCCGATCAATTGCTCTTTCACTTGAATAATCTGCGCCGCGCTCTCTGAGATCATATCAAGGTCTTCTTTGAGCGACTCAATATCCACTTTGCCTTCCGCAATTTCTTCGCGTAAACGCGCGATGGTGAGCGAAATGGGCAACGTCTTGTTGCCAATCCAATGGATGGCTTCGGTGGAGGCGGTGGTCAGCGCTTCAAAGACTTTGTTGCGCAGAATTTCATTGTGCGCCTCTTTGAGTTGATTAATCAAGCGCGCGTTGTTAATGGCGACGGCGAGATGCTCCGCCATGGTCAGCAACGTGGTGATATCGTCTTCGCTGAAAGCGCGTTCTTCCGAGCTTTGAATCGTGACCGCGCCCAGCGCTTTGCCGGCGTAAATGAGCGGCAAAGCCATTTCGGAACGCGTATGCGGCAAATGCGGATTCTTGAAATGGACGCGCTCTTCGCCGACGTCCAACGCGATGCGCGCCTCGCCCATGGCGATACAAGCGCCGATCATCGAGTCGGTGCCGATTTTGAGTTTGTGCCCCTCCGCCACCATCGCCTTGCCCGCTTTGCCGTAGCCCGAGCGCAACATAGCGTATTCGCCCGCGTCGTCCACGAGGAAAACGCCCGCGTAATACAGCCCATAAGATTCGCAAATGATGTTGACGGTTTGCGGCAATAATTGTTCGAGCTCAAGAATAGAGGCGGCTTCCTTGCCGACGCGATTCGCGGCTTTCAACAAGCGCGAGCGGCGCTCCGCTTGGCGGTGCATGTTGGAGTTTTGAATGGCAATCGCAAGTTGATCCGCCATAGTTTGGAGCGCGTCAATGTCTTCATCGTGGAAGGCGGCTTCCTCGGTGGATTGCACGGTCAACGCGCCGATGGCTTCATCGCCCACAACCAGCGGAAGAGCCATTTCGGAGCGCGTCTTCGGGAGGTGGGGATTCTCAAAGAAAACCGCCTCCTCGCCCACGTCCAGCGCGATGCGCCCCTGACGGTTGGCGATGGACGCGCCGATCATGGAGTTCCCGCCGATGGCGAGTTTGTGTCCCTCGTTGATCATCGCTTTACCCGAGTCGCCGCGCCCCGCTTTTAATACGGCGAATTGTTTCAAGTCGTCCAGCAGGAAGACGCCCGCGTAATAAAAACCGAATTCATCGCAGATAATATCTACCGTGCGTTGAAGCAGTTCGTACGGGTCAAGAATGGTGGTGATGTTCTTGGCGGCGCGCGCCGCCGCCTTCAATAGCGTTGCATGTCTTTGAATATCGTTTGTCATCTTTTCCTCTTTTGGTTTAAGTCGCAAGTTGGAAAGTTAGAAGGTTGAAAGTTGCCGGTTGAACCTTAAACCTTGAACCTTAAACTTTCAACCCTGCAATATCTTTTGAATCAACTCCACCAAGCCTTGCTCGCGTCCTTTGACAAAGAAGGCGTTCGCGCCTCCCGAGACCGCTTCTTTGGCTTTGTTCACTTCGTCGTAAGCCGTGAGGATAATCACCGGCAGGGCGGGGCTTTGCTTTTTGAGATCGCCCAGCAAATCCAAGCCGGCGCCCGTTTTGGGAATGCCCTCAAAACCCGGCATGTTCAAATCCAGCACCGCGATATTGACGGCGCTGGCGTTTTGCGCGAAAGTCGCGCTGCCGCTTTTGCAATCCGACGCGGTAATCACGTCGAAACCTGCGCGCAAAAGAGTTTTCTCTAAGCTGCGCAAGATTAACCTTTCATCGTCCACTAAAAGAACCGTTGTCATTGTTCGTCCTCCATTTTTGGTAATTGGGTAATTAGGTAATTAGGTAACTGGGCAATTCGGCAACCTGTAACTTTCAACTTTCAACCTGTTTCGCCGCAGGCAGGCGCACGGAAAACATCGCGCCTGCGCCCTCTTCGCTCTCCAGCGAAATGCTTCCGCCGTGTTGATCCACAATTTGCATAACGGATGAAAGCCCAAGCCCGGTGCCGCCGCTTCCGCCTTTGGTGGTGAAGAAGGAGACCCAAATTTTTTCCTGAATGTTTTTTGGAATGCCGGGACCGTTGTCTTTGATCGTCACCAAAACAAAATTATCGTCGCGGCGTCCATGCACGTAAATTTTTGGATCGGGCGTGACGTTCAACATCGCTTCCCAGCCGTTCTTAATTAAATTATTGAAGACCTGCTCCACTTGGCGGGCGTCCACAAATGCGTTCGGCAGATCGTCCGCCCATTCCATTTCCACAACGCCTTCGGGCAAGCCCATATTGGCGACGGTGTCCGTAATCATCTCGCGCAACGAAACGGACGCGTCGGTTCGTTGGCGCGCGGGACCAATCAAACCTTCCTTGATGCTCAAAATCGTTTCCGCGCTGTTGGAGGCGATATCGAGGTCTTCGAGCAATGATTCTACGCTAACCAACGCCCGCAATTGATTCAATTTCATAGCGGACATCTCTTTCAGCGCTTTCTCTAAATCTAAGCCTTTTTCTTGCGCTTCTTCTTTGATGATTTGCGCCGCCGCGATTAGCGCTTCGTTTTGAGGGTTTGCTTCGCGCGGCGCGAACTGCGCGGCGATGGCGAAGATATACGTCAAATCCTCGCGGACGCGCTTGACGCTGCCGGGGATGGGCGCGGCTTTGTTGCCGACCCAATGAATCGCTTCGCCGGTGGCGGTGGCAATGGCTTCAAAAGTTTTTGTGCGGACGAGTTCGGAAGTGGCGTCTTCCAACTTTAACATTAACTGCGCGTTGTTAATGGCGACGGCGACTTGATCCGCCATAGCTTGTAAAGAGGTAATATCTTCTTCGGTAAAAGCGTTGAGATGTTTGCTTTGCACGGTCAACGCGCCAAGCGCGCGTCTTTTAACCACGAGCGGCAGAGCCATTTCGGAGCGGGTGTCGGGCAAGAAGGGATTCTTGAAGCGCGATTCTTCGCCCACCGCGTCCAGCGCGATGCGCGCGTGTTGACTCAAAATGGAATTTCCAATCATGGATTTTTCATCCACGCGCAAGCGATAATTTTGCGCCATCATTTTTTTGCCCGCTTCGCCGTAGCCGGCGCGCAAAATCGCCCACTGCTCGTCGTCTGAAACGAGGAAAATACCTGAATAATACAATTCAAATTCGTCGCGAATAATGTTGACCGTATATTTAAGCAGCTCGTCCAAATCCAAAATGGACGTGACCACTTGTCCGACGCGCGCGGCGGTTTCCAATAATTTATGGCGCCGCTCCAACATGGAGAACATGCGCTCGTTCTGTTGCAGTAGGTGTTTGTTCTTGTCCACTGTGGCGGTGAGTTGGCGGGTGTTGCCCTCCAGCCGTTCCACCAACTCCTGCTGATAAATGAGTAAATGTTTTTCGGCGTCTTCCAGCACTTCGATCTTGCCGTTTAAGTAAGCGTCCATCTGGTCTTCAAAATCAGCGTCAATCGGTTTGGCGATGAAACCAATCGCGCCGGCGGCAAGCGCGCGTTCGCGGGAGCCTGGGGCTAAATCCGCGGAAATAATGACGATAGGCGTTTTTGGCAACATCTTGCGGAGGCGCGTTGTGGCTTCGCTGCCCGTGATATGCGGCAGGTTATTGTCCACCAGAATCAGGTTGGGATGCGTCTCTTCCGCGAGTTGCAAGCCGTCTAAAGGATCCGTCGCTTCTAAAATTATATACTTGTGCGAAAGCAAACGCCGCACAAGCGCGCGAGTTTCGTCGTTGCGATCAATGTAAAGGATTTGCGGTAATCTTCTTGGATCTATGTGAGTCATGGCGTTCCGTATTCCGTGGCGAGTATTTGAGAGTGGAGCGTAGGCGGTTTACGCGATTGCCTGTCTGCGCGACGCGATTTTGCCGACGGCTTCGGCGGCGATGGGCGATTCATTCATCACGCGGATAAAATCAGCGTGAGGAACGGCGACCGCCTCCACAGGTTGATTCCCGGCGCGAACGTTGGCGATGGATTTTCCGTCGCGCACCAATTCTACCTCGCCAAAGAACTCGCCTTTGCTTAAATTCGAGAGCGAGCGCTCTTGATTTTGTTTATCTTGTAAAGTCACTTCCACTTCGCCTTTGCGAATCATAAAAAAGTAATCCATGCGCTGGTCGCGCGCGACGATGGTTTCGTTGGGTTGATACGCGCGCGTCTCAGCCAGTTTCGTGAGTTCGAGCAAATGCCGATGGCGCAGTTGCGGCAATGCGCGCGAAATCGTTTCGTCAATCAATTCGCCGTCGAAAATAATCACATTGCGATGCGTGCGCGAGGTCAACGACGGGTCGTGCGTGACCATGACGATGGTTTTGCCCTGCGCCACGAAAGATTCAAACAACTGGATAATTGTATCCGCAGAACGCGAATCTAGGTTGCCCGTCGGCTCATCCGCAACGAGGAGCGGCGGGTCGCACGCCATAGCGCGAGCGATGGCGGCAAGTTGTTGTTGCCCCGTCGAAACCAACACGGGCAGTTTGTTTGCGAATTTTTCCAAGCCGACGAGCTTGAGCAATTCCATCGCGCGTTGGGGGCGCGAGTCGAAATCGTATAAATCCGCGTAGTCCATCGGCAACATGACGTTTTCGAGCAACGTCAACATGGGAAGCAATTGAAAAAATTGAAAAACAATTCCCAAATTTTTGCCGCGCCACTTTGAACGCTGGCTCTCGCTGACGCCCGTATAAATATCCGTGCCGTTGACGACGACCTTTCCGTCGGTGGGATGGTCAATGCCGGTGACCATGTTCAACAGCGTGGATTTTCCGCTACCCGATTTTCCGACGATGGAAACAAACTCGCCGCGCTGAATCGTGAGGCTGACGCTTTTCAACACGGTGACTTCACCCGCCGCGGCGCTGAATTTTTTAACGACTCCGCGAATCGCAATCATGTCGTCAACGAGGACTAAATTTTCTTGAAGCGTTTTCATGCGCTTCTTTGCTCCAACAACGCGCCGTCCGCAATCGTCAAGCTGCGCGAGAAGCGACTCGCCAGCCCCGAGTCATGCGTGACCATCACAATAGTCTTGCCTTTGTCGTGAACGAGATGTTCAAAGACGTCGAAGATATGCTCCGCCGTGACCGAATCAAGGCTACCCGTCGGTTCGTCCACGATGAGGATGGGCGGGTCGTTGGCGAGCGCGCGCGCAATGGCGACGCGCTGTTGCTGTCCGCCTGAAATGTGCGCGGGAAGTTTATGCGCATGGTCTTCAATCTCGACAAGTTGAAGCAGTTCCAAAGCGCGTTCTTTGGATTTGCGCGGATGATACGCGTTGGATAAATCCATCGGCAAAATAATATTTTCCAGCAACGTCAGCATGGGCAGGAGTTGAAACGATTGATAAATCACGCCGATATTTTTTCCGCGCCAAGAGGCAAGCTGGTCTTCGCTCATCCGATGCACGGAGACGCTTTCGCCGTTGGCGCTGACAATCACTTCGCCGCTGGTGAGTTGGTCAACGCCGTTGAGCATGTTCAACAAAGTGGATTTGCCCGCGCCCGATTTTCCCACAATGCCAAGAAACTCCCCCGCGTCTATTTTCAAGTTGACGTTGACTAAAGCGGTAAAGTCGCCTGCGGCGGTGGAGTAAGTTTTTGAGACGTCGCGCAGTTCAATGAGGGCTGAAGACATAAAGAATGCCCTAATTTTACCGCTATTTTAGGCGGCGATGGAATATCGGGCGCGCGTCAGTTTTTTAAAAAACATCTCAACACAAAGCGCACAAATGGAGGAAGATTACAATTTGCGCCTTTTTCCCTTCGTGTCCTTTGTGTTTAGCTCAAAAATACGACGCGCACTCAAACGCTTGTGTCTAATTGTACAAAATCAAATTTTATGATAGAGTTGCAAATAATTTTCAAGAACGCGAGGGCGTTATGAATACAGATAAAATACCCGATATTATCATTGGACGTCTGCCGCTCTATTTGCGCGCTTTACAACGCATGGCGGATAACGGCGTCCAAACCACTTCTTCTCAAGAACTTGGCGAACACGTCGGCGTCTCCGCCGCGCAGATTCGCAAAGATATTTCCCAGTTTGGCGAATTTGGCAAACAAGGCACGGGATATTCCATCGCCTATCTGCTTGACAAACTGCGCGAGATTCTCAAAGTGAATCGCATCTGGGACGTGGCTCTGGTCGGCGCAGGCGATATGGCGCGCGCGCTGGCGCGCTATCAGGGTTTTGCTGGTCGCGGCTTCAACATCGTGATGATATTTGATAACGACCAAAACAAAATTGGGCAAAAAATCGGCGACTTCACCATTGAAGATACCGCTAATCTGGTGGAAAAAGTAAAATCTGCGGGAATCAAAATCGCCATGCTCACCGTTCCCGCCTCCGCCGCGCAAAGCGTAACCGATCAACTTGCGCAGGCTGGCGTCAAAGCGATCCTCAACTACGCCCCCATCAGCGTCAACGCGCCGAAAAACGTCAAAGTGCAATACATTGACCCATCTATGCACCTGCAACGCATGACCTATTATTTGTAAGGCGGGCTTACAATCCAATCAAGCCTACAAGCGCGCGGTTAGCGAATGCGCAACGAGGCGGTATAAAAAAAGGCGACTCCGCTTTCAAGAGTCGCCTTTTACATTTTGCCTATCGCCAAGCGGTCAATTTATTGCGGTTCTCCCGTTTTTTTAACGAAACAGGACTTTCGCTCAACTTCATGTCGCCCTGAGCGACAGCGAAGGGTCTCTGAGACAATCGTAGAGATTCTTCGCTTCGCTCAGAATGACAAGCGAAAGTCCTGCGAAAAAATTAAAACGTCAAGGATTGCGCTAATCCTGTTTTGACTTGCTTGGGTTAGGAGATTTAGGCGCTTTGGGAGCTTCAGCGACTTCTGCAATTTCAAAACCTAACGAGCGTAATTTCTTCTTGGTAGCGGTTAGAGACGACTGACCAAAACCAGCGATTGCCAACAGAGCGGAATCGCCTTCGGCAAGCTTCGCCAAAACCTGACCGATAAATAAAACGCCGCCCACCTTGAGCGCTTCGGTCGCGCGAGGCGAAAGCGCAAGATCGTCAACTGAGCGATCGGGAGAATTCAAAACCTCTTCTTCTTTCGCCTTTTGCTGTTCCATATAAGTTTGGTGAGCGGAGAGCTTCTTATAGAAACGGTCTACCTGACCTTCAATATCAATCAAGCGGGCAGATTCGCCCGTGAAAAATGGGTGACACTTCGAGCAGACGTCAATGCGCAATTCCTTTTTGGTGGAAGTGGTCACCCAAGTCGCGCCGCAAGAGGCGCAAGTTACGTTGGCGTCATAAACTGTGGGATGAATTTCAGCTTTCATGTTATTCCGCCTTGACCGGGATGATATTGACGCGCTTGCGTCCGTGCGTAACGTCAAACATCACAACCCCATCCGCAATCGCAAATAGGGTATCGTCTTTGCCGACTAAAACGTTCAAGCCCGGCTTAATTTTTGTGCCGCGTTGGCGCACAAGGATATTTCCCGAAAGAACAAATTGACCCGCGTAACGCTTGACGCCCAATCGTTGGGCGTTGCTGTCGCGTCCATTGCGGGTTGACCCGCCGCCTGTTTTATGTGCCATTTCTACCTCTTCGTTTACTTCTTTATCAGTCTTCTTTATTAACCGCAGACTTTTCGCCCGCTTCTCAACTTCTGGCGCTTCCGCCGTCTCAATGATTTCTAGCTTTCTTCGCCGGGTTTGCCGATGAAGTCAATCATCAAGCGCGTATAAAAATGGCGATGCCCGCCCTTGACGCGGATGCGCTTCTTTGGACGATATTTGAAAGAAATAACTTTGGGACCTTTAACATGTTCCGTCACCGTAGCGGAGACTTTAATCTCGCTCACAGTGGGAGCGCCGACCATCACGGAATCCCCGTCCGCCATGAGCATCACGCGTTCAAAGTCAAACTTTTTGCCCACTTCGTAGGCGAGGCGATCCACGTCAATAGTGGAACCTTCCACGGCGCGATATTGTTTCCCGCCGCTTTCAACGATTGCAATTTTCATAATGATCTCCAGTCATTCACTTCGCCGCAGATCCTGCGAGTAGTTACGCTCTACGCCAAATTGCGGGGAAGCTGGGTAATTTACAAGCGACTGCCCCAGCATTAACCTCTGGGGCAGAAGCGAACAAGATTATACATGCGAGACGGCGCAATTGTCAACAAATTATTGATTGACTTCCGCAGTCTGCGACAAATTTACTTCGGTATAAAAGAAGCCAATGTCTTGGTCACCGCTTGAAGTTGCCCGGCGTGTCCCTTTAACGATTGGCGGGAGAACGTCCAAAATTTCGTTCGCTATTCTCGCATATTTTATAGTCAAGGCGTGGAGCGAGCCAATCGAGCCGGTCAATTTATCCGAAAACTTGACGAAAGGCGCTGACGCAACGCCGCCTGAATCTATTGCATTAATCGGCGCGGACATGGGAAACCTCCTGAAAACGATTTGGGATTTTATTTGCCTGCGCTTCAAGGTAAACTTGCCCTACTATACAATATGTCAACTCTAAAAACAACCGTATTGACAAACTCCATCGTCTCGTATATTCTGAATGAGCATTGTTATCTGGAAAGGAGAAAACGCCATGAGCGAATTAATTAAACTGGGTTCCGTCAAAGGTCATTTTGCAAAACCCAACAGCGTGGGCACGCAACCCGCGTTGATTGTCATCCAAGAATGGTGGGGATTGGACGCGCAAACCAAATCCATCGCGGAGCGTTTCGGGCGGGAAGGCTATCTTGCCTTCGCGCCCGATTTATATCACGGCGAACTCGCCCAATTCGGCGACGGCGACGCCGCGATGAAACTCGTGCAAAAATACGCGCCCAACGCGCCGCTGGAATTGCAAACCGTTTTCGACGCGCTTCAAGCGCATCCCGATTGCAACGGCAAAATCGGCGCCGTCGGTTTTTGTTTCGGCGGCCGCATGGCGCTTATGCTGGGCGCGTCGCGTCCGCTTGACGCGGTTTGCACGTTTTACGGCGGCGGGATGCAAACCGTCTTTGACCAACTCCGCGCCAATCTCAAATCCCCCGTTCTCGGATTTTTCGGCGACGCCGACGTTTCCATCCCTGCCGGCACAATCGAAGCGTTCGACAAACTGCTGGATGAAATCGGTGTGGAGCATGAAATCATCACCTACCCTAATTCAGGTCACGCCTTTTTCCGCGACAGCGACCCAAAAGTTTACATCCCCGAAGCGTCAAAGGATGCGTGGGAACGGGCGCAGAAATTTTTTGCAAAGCACTTCAAGATTAATGCCCTCTAAAGCAGCTTTGCATGCCTTCCTACGGACTCGGCGCTCCATTCGCCGCTTCAAACCCGACGCGGTTCCCGATTCCGTTTTAGCGGATATTCTCGCTACCGCGACCTTTGCCCCCTCTGCGCACAACCGCCAAGCCTGGCGTTTTTACGTCGTGACGAATTTATCTATCAAAACAAAATTCGCCGAAGAAATGGCGAGGAAATTCGCGCGCGACCTCGAAGCGGACGAAGTCCCGCAGGATGAAATCCGCAAACGAATTGCGCGTTCAAAAAACAGAATCATCGCCGCGCCCGTTGTCATCGTCCTGAGCGTGGATATGAGCGAGATGGACGTCTACCCCGACAGACGCAGAAAAAAAAACGAATACATCATGGCGACTCAATCCGTCGCCAACGCGGGATTGCAATTGCTCCTCGCCGCGCACGCCGAGGGTCTCGGCGGCGTTTGGGTGTGCAGTCCGCTCTTCGCGCCAAAGGTCGCGCAAAAAGTTTTGAATTTGCCAAAATCATGGGAGCCGCAAGCGATGTTTTTCATCGGCTATCCCGCCGAAGCGCAGACGCTTCACGCGCGGAGAAAACCTCTGCGATAAGAGGTTTTCTCCGCGCAAAACAGTTATCATTTACCAAATTTTTGTCTTGGCAAGACGTTAACTCTTGTCGTCTGTTTTTTCCTGCGTCGCTTCGGCTTTCGCGCTCGTTTGGCGTTGGCGCGCGCGCCAACGTTTGACCAACAGAAAGATTCCGTAAATGAGCGACAACCAGGGCAAAACGGCAATGCTGAAAACGATGAGAAAATCCGCAAAGCCTTTTGCGCCATTAATCAACATGTCAACTGCGCGGCGAACCGTTTCGCTTGGACGCCAGCGCGGACCTATGGGTTGACTCACCGCGTCGGGGACAAGTCGAATGACAATGCTGGAGAGTTGCGCGGACTGCTCAAGGTATTGTATGCGCCCCTTGATGGATTCAATCTCGGCTTCGCGTTTGGTCAGTTGTTCTTCGGCGAGCAAGAGCGCCTCAGTCGTTGTGGATTCTTTCATAATCTGCAACAGTCTTTCGCGCGCCGCTTCAAGCGTCCCAAGGCGGGCTTTCAAGTCAACGTACTCCGCCGTTACGTCTTGCGCTGTTTCTGTTTTATTACTGACTTCAATCGCCATGCCCGCCAAGCGATTCATGAATTCATCGAAACGCGGCGCTGGGATGCGGACGGTCAAATCAACGTTGAATAATCCCGCGCCGTTGTACGCGCTGTATGCGTTGCTGGAAACAATGAACGCCCCTGCGTTCGCCATTTCAGAAATCATTTTCTCAATCGCTTTTTGAGTCGCGAGCGGATCCTTGACGACAAGAGTGATATTGCCGTCTCGAATGATTAGGCGTTCATTATTTGGCGCTTTGAATGTCGTATTAAGTTGGGACAGCGCGACGGGCGCGCTACCGCCGCTAATCCCAGCGAGCGATGAGTTGATTCTGCTGAACGTATTGCCGATCAACGGTCCGGTTATCATTAAGGCGGCAATTGCTACGACCGCCAACGCAACAATCCCGATGGCAATTTGTCCCAGTCTTGTCAGAAACGATTTCTTTGATTTTATTTCTTGAGAGACGGTCTGCATTCCGATCATTTTGAGCCATCCTTTTTGAAAGCGAGCTTTGAGTCGCCTTGCAGCAAACCTGCAAAGTCAATTTCATTGTAACGCTTCCCGACGGCAATTAACCGCCAACTAACCGCCAACTTTCAGATGACCGTTATAATTGGAGGCGAAGCGTTTTGAACAACTCCCCGTCAAACGCTTGTGGAATGACGCGACAACGGCGGCGGAGTTTGCGCGAAAAAATTTTATTAAATCTGTGCGTCCTTAGAAACCGTTGCTTAATGACACGGATTACATTGAAGCCATAGCAAACAATAACTTAATTTACAGCGTATTGAGGCGCCAGCGTTTTTATTCGCCAGTGTTGTTTTTTAGCGGTTGTCGAGTTTACCAAGACGTCATTGCCGAAAATAAAAATTCGCGCAATAATTTTCTCAAGTTTGTGGGCAGGTCTTTTATAACCAACGAGGCTTGCGTTCGTAAAATGCGCTTAACAAAGCGCGCGCTGGACAGGCGCATTTTCAAAGTCAACTCGCAAAAGCGAAGATATAATCGCGGCATAAATTTTATTGGCGCAAAGGTTTGACGGTTTGATGAAAGACGTCAGTTGAATAAAAGCGGCGACTAAATATTTGACCAAAATCCCAACCAAAAAAGGAAAACAACATGACCACAAAAAAGATCGTCTTTCAGGTCGTTGGCTTAACGCTCGCTCTTTGCCTATTGACCGGATGCGGGAGTCCAGCGCCCGCGCCAACTACAATCCCCGCCGCCAATCCATCGCCTACCGGGACTGGCACAATCACGGGGCGCGTCCATTTGGTCGCTCCGCCCACGCCGCGCATGGTGGTTTATGCGGTGAATCCGACTACTGGCGCATGGGCATTCGCAGAAACTCAAGCCACCGACAGCGAAGCCCCTTTCAGCATTACCGTGCCGCCGGGGACTTATCAAGTATTTGCCGCTGTTGCCAGTGATAGTTCAATTGGAGTGGGCTATACATTAGATCATGCAACTCTGGCGACCGTTACGATTGCCGCAAACCAGACGGTAGCGGATATTATTGTCAGACCACCCGGTGAGTCTGCGTGTGGAGCTACGATGGGCTATCCCGCTTCCCCCGATGGACGCTTCACAGGCAGACCTGGTCCTACGGCTGAGTGTATTGCAACCATTCAGGCTGACACAGATAACATTGCCAGAGCCGGCACAATCATGGGCAACGTGCATTTGATGGCTCCGCCAGTGCCATCCATGATGGTGTACGCGGTAAATCAGGCGACCGGCGAGTGGGCTTCCGCAAGAACTGAAGCCTCCAATTCCGGCGTCGCGCCCTTCAGCATTGTCGTGCCGCCGGGAACTTACGTGGTATATGGTCAAGGCGTAGGCTATTCATTGGACAGCCTGACGCTGACTCCAATCACAGTCGCCGCAAGCCAGACAGTAACGGATATCAATGTCGGGCCGCCCAGCCAATTTGAGTGCGGATCCATGATGGGATTTCCCGCCGCGCCCGATGGCAGTTTCGCGGCAATTCCCGGTCCCGATGCAAATTGTGTTGCGACCAGTCAGGCTTCAGGCAACGGTTCTACATTGCCGCAAACGAATCGCATCCAGTTCCAGCCGAATGCCACCAGCTGGCAAATCTCCGAGAGCATTGCACCCAATTCCACGAAAGGTTTTGTACTTTACGCGATGAAGGGTCAGAAGATGAGCATTAATCTGACCACCGAGCCGGCAGCAAGCGCAGCCCCTTATGTTGTCTTTTCTCTTTCGGCAGACGTGATACTCACGTTCGCTCCCGTAACGACCTGGAGTTCCGAATTGTCTGTCAGCCAGGATTATTACATTACTGTGATGTCAATGTCCCAACAAACCGTGAACTACACGTTGAGCGTGGAAATCCTGCCATAAGCTGAGCCAGCAAATCTTGGGATATGAAAGTCGCCGCGCCTTCATATCCCTAAGATTTTGGGACAACATAAATCTGCCCAATAAAGCGGATGAGGGTGTGTGGGGCTTGCGCGGTTTTCAAGTATTTTTTGGTTATCGAGCGCTTGCCGAGACACTGGCTTCGAGTTTTTACTGCTCTCGAAGCTAATCTCGTCCCGCCCACACGCGGCCAACGCAATCCGTTAGGCGGATAAGCGCAGTTGAAGTTTTCAGATAGGTTAAATGGCATTCAAGGGCAAAATCCATGAAGAAAGAAAGACCGATAAGTCAAGTGACGAGAACAAAAGAAGAAGCCAAAGCCAGTTACGACAAGATGAGCGGTTGGTATGATGTGCTCGCTGGAATTGCAGAGAAAAAATACAAAGAGATGGGGTTGCAAATGCTAAATGTGAAAAATGGCGAGAAGGCGCTTGAGATCGGATACGGCACGGGACACTGTATTCTTGCTTTGGCTCGCTCAGTCGGCGCTTCTGGAAAGGTATATGGAATCGATCTATCTGAAGGAATGTACAGGGTGGCAAAGTCAAAAATACAGAAAGCAAGATTGTTAGAGCGAGTTGATTTGATATGTGGAGACGCCGCTGAACTTATGTATTAAGTGGATAAGACTCTTTGGAGTTGAAAACGGGTCAATTTAAGGTGGTGTGATTTGTTAAGGTTGAGTGTAGCACAGGTATACGGGGAGCGCGCTCCCCGTATACCTGTGCGGGCGTTTGGTAGT
>Ga0315281_10000185_pt1 | contig 79500 bp, 79 predicted proteins | sample YL17G07_0_MG_FD_204540 | JGI IMG/M metagenome (GOLD analysis project Ga0315281, IMG submission 204540) | Sediment microbial communities from Yellowstone Lake, YNP, Wyoming, USA - YL17G07_0 | ecosystem: Environmental > Aquatic > Freshwater > Lake > Sediment | place: USA: Wyoming | collected... | reverse complement strand
CAGCATCTCCTTTCTTTTGCTCCTCTCTGTCATGTGATACAGAGAGCATGCAGAATCCGCTGAGGTGGGTCAATTTTGGACGCCGATTACGCCCCTATGTGGGTCATTATTGCATGCCGATTAACAAAAGTATTTTTGATTCTAAAATTGGCAATGCTTTTTTGATTGGAAAGGATATATTTCCTAAGCCTCAAATAATGGGTTTCTTTTTGCACGAATTGATTCCATTAACTCTTGCTAAGAGATACCCTGACAAATGGAGAAAAGAAGAAACAGCATCAGAGAAAGATCTTATATATATGCCCGATGATACATTCTCAGTAGAAATTAAAACTTCATCGAGCGCAAAAAATATTTACGGCAATCGTAGTTATGCGCAAGAAGCAAATTCTGTTAAGAAGTCGAAAAGCGGGTATTATCTGGCCATAAATTTTCAGAACTTTTCGGCGAAAATATCTAAACCACAGATAAAAAGAATCAGGTTTGGGTGGCTTGATCATGCAGATTGGATGGGTCAGACAACTCCAACCGGGCAGCAGGCCCGTCTTAGTCCTGCGGTTGAACAGAATAAACTAATAATACTATACGACCTGAAATAATTCTTTTTGAGACTCTTTAATGAAAATATCATCTATCGTAGTAGTTAATCTATCCGCCATTATTTTGCAATATTCTTCTTTAATCTCAAAACCAATTACATGTCGGTGCTCTTTTATACCTACCTCAGCAGTTGTCCCTGACCCCATAAATGGGTCAAGAATTAATTGATCCCTATTTGAAAAACCTTTCACAATTCGGGTAATCAGATCGACTGGGAACTGAGCCGGATGGGACGTTCTTTCGTCTGAGCTTCTATTAGTGCCAGATGTTACCTTGGCAATCTGCCAAACGTCAGAAGGATTTTTCCCGAGCGTATTGCAGCGTAATTGGCCATTTTTTTTCTGATATGGATACTTAACATCTTTATCCCTTATATCATCCAGATTGAATATATATTCGTCTCTATTCTTGACATACCACAACCATTTCTCATTTCGGGGAGACAAAAACTTCTTGCCTGCAACGCCTGCACCATAATTCCAAACTATTTCTTGTATCAAATAAAACGGCACTTTATCCCATATCAAGTATGGCAGCGGTATTGCTTTTGCTTTATGGGGAATTGAAACATAACCTAAATTAAGCCAAAAAGCTCCGGTCGGCTTCGTTAAACGATAAACTCCATTTATCCATTTTGTTGACCAATTAAGGTAATCATCGAGATGGAGTATGCTTTCATATTCCTTCCCGATGTTATAGGGAGGACTCGTGATGGTCAAATCAACTATTGAGCTGTCCAAAAAGTTAAGCGCATCGAGGCAATCCAAGTTATAAATGAGGCACTTCTCAGCCTCAAAATATGGTTTGCCCAGTCGGGTAATGAAATGATCTTTCCAGACATTCATGATACTTATAGTATGCAAGCAGAATGATTTTTGTCAAGCCTTTTTCTGGTGATGCAGGCTTTCCAATAACCTCCGGGAATAATGACTTCGATCAACCAGTTATTAGATAGTTTCTCGATAATACCAGAAATTTTCCTTCCTGTCCAGATGAACAAAAAAAATCTCTTGACGCAACTATCTAATTTGGTTGAGTTTTTCGAAGGTTAATATTCCGATTGTAATATTAGCTGGGAGATGACTAATACCGTGCAAAAATCCCATATGATATCGTAAGGACCACTATGATCTATACCCATTGTGTGCCGAGCAGGACCCTCAAAGAGATGAAGATTCCACTGGATTTCTGATACTAGGGAACAATAGCGTATTTAATTCCTTCTCCCCGTGCAAGTTTCTCCATCACAGCGGACAGATCATGCAAGGGAAAGTTTCCGCTTATAAGGGATGAGAGTTCAAGCTTGTCTTTCAGAAGCAGGTACGCCTTTTTAACATCCTGCGGGGTAAAGTGAAAAGTCCCTTTCAAGGTTATCTCATCATAATGGAGCCGTCCGGTGTCATATGTCACAGTCGTCCCGCTCTTGCAGCCGCCGAATAATACCACTGTCCCGCCCCTTCTTACATAATCTGGCGCATGCTCCCATATCTCGACCTGACCGGTGCATTCGACAACATAATCGAACCCCATCCCTCCGGTAAAAGAGTCGGTCGCTTGCACAAGCTCCTGCACTGGCGCGACCGCATCCGCCCCAAATTTTTTTGCGAAATCCAGCTTCTCCCTGTTCCTTCCGTTCATGAGCACACGCGCTCCTTTGGCCTTTGCCAGGGCGCAGTGCAACAGGGCGATTGGCCCGGTCCCGATAATGAGAATGCTGTCTCCTGGCTTAATGGTAAGGTCTTTCATCCCGTGGACCACGCAGGAGAGGGGTTCAAGAAAGGCTGCTTCTGTGAAGCCCAGACTTTTCGGCTTGAGAAACAGGTTTTGCTTTACCACGGGGGCCGGAAGCAAGATGTACTCAGCAAAGGCGCCCAGGACCTTCGTGTGCATGATCCTTTCACAGAGGTGATATAATTTCTTTTTGCAATAACCGCACGCGAGGCAGGGCGCACTATGCACCGCCATGACTTCGTCCCCCGGCTTGAAGTTCCTGACACCTTTTCCGGTTTCCGCTATGATGCCGGAGAATTCATGCCCGAATACACCAGGCATGGGGATAAGCGGGTGCCCTCTCAAGTAGGCTTTCAGATCGGTGCCGCAGGTTAGGGCGGCTTGAACTTTTACAAGAACTTCTCCGCTGGAAGGTGTGGGGATTGGTATCTCCCTTGTCTCGATGCATCCGGGCCGGATCAGCCAGCTTGCGATCATGCCGCTGGCATGATCCTGCCGCCGCAGACCTGTCCCGCGACGGCAACCAGAATAAAAAGGGGAATAAATTTATAATCGGTATGTGTAAGGAGCCTGATAGCAATGACGAAGGGTACAGGCATATGCACGCATATAAACCACCTGGGCGAGAATCTCCTCGATCTTCCCCTGATATACCCGAAGGGAAGGTTGAGGAGGAAAGTGAAGACGGCTATCAGCAGGATAACGGTCATGGCGCTAATCGAGAGGGTTCCCATCCCTCAGGTCTTCGTAAAGCTGCCTGAGATTTGGCATCTCCTTCGCAGCCATTGCCTTCATCCCGCTTCTCGGATGCTCGTTAAGTATGCCGGTGATCATATAGGGTATGTGGTATCCCCATTCAACCTCCGCCTTCATAGGGATGAACATTTCCTGAATGATCTCAAGGACAGGCCCGATGTTAAACTTCGGGTTCTTGAGAAAACTCATTAGGAGTTCCAGCGGGCAGTTACCGGCGCCCCTTCCCATCCCGTAGATGGTGGCGTCGATGCGGTTGATTCCCGCTATGATCGCCTCTATGGTGTTGGCGAAGGCGAGTTGCTGGTTGTTGTGGGTATGGATGCCAAGTTCCTTGCCGGGCATGGCTTCGAAATATTTTTTGGCGAGAAAGTGGATCTGCTCAGAATACATGTTCCCGAAACTGTCCACAAGATAGACAACCGGCACGCTGCTCTTTGATAGGTCGTTGAGGGCCTCATCCAGGTCTCTTTCGATCACCTTTGAAACAGCCATAAGGTTAATAGTCACTTCGTATCCCTTGTCCTGGCAGTGGTGGGCCAGGCTGATACCCTTGTCCGTCTCGTGGGCGTAACAGGCCACCCTGATCATGTCCAGGAGGCTGTCGCCCTTGGGAAGAATATCGTCGGCGTCTATCCTCCCGATATCAGCCATAGCGGAGAGCTTCAGGCCGCTGCTCTTATCCCCTACGATCTTTTTCAGGTCCTCTTCTGTGCAGAATTTCCAGGCCCCGTTTTCGACGCGGGAGAAATATTTCTCGGAAGATTTGTACCCAATTTCCATATAATCGACACCGGCTCTGGAAAGGGTCTGGTAGGTCTTGCTTACTAAGGCGTCACTGAACTGCCATTTATTGATCAACCCGCCGTCGCGGATAGTGCAGTCCAGGACCTTTATCTGTGGACGAAACATAATGAAGCCTCCTAGGTATAGTTATATTGAGTCATAATTCATTGCATGCGGATATAATAACATTCAAGAGGGGTAAGAATAAAACAGGGGACAACTTGAATCTTGTCCGTTGCATCCTGTATCCTTTTGTATTGGGGAGTTTATATTTACCAGGAGAGGACAAATGGGCGGTAAAGACTACATAAAGCTTAGTTTGGCGGGCATTTTATTTCTTTTACTCTGTCTTCAGGTTGTTTCCGTTTCCAATGCCGCCAGTGAAATCACGGCAACATTACGAATCGGCAAACATGCCGACCACATGAGAATTGTTCTCGAGTCAACCGAAGATTATGTGCAGAGGGCTTCGGTCACCCTGACCGGGGACAATGCCATCAAGATTGATTTCAGGGCGGCCGTTTTTTTTAAACTGCTTAACAAAGGGGTCCTTAAACCGAGGGTCGCCCAGGAAATAGCCCGGGGCATGAAAGTTGTTGCGCATGAGAACTATTGTATCATTACCATGAACTCACTGGATGATATTGCGGTATCGAAACTTTCCTCTCCTCCGCGGCTTGTGATAGATGCCTTCATGGGACCTGCGGCAGACTCGTCCGCTGCTCAAATGAAGGAAGAGCCTGCCCCGCAGGTGAGTAATCCGCAGGAGAGCGTTCCACCGGTGACAGGGGCGTTTGAGGCGTTAGAAGGAATGACATCCTTTGTGATCGATGCCGGGCACGGGGGAAGGGACACAGGTGCGCGTTGCGGCAAGTCGGTGGAGAAGGACATTGTGCTTCAACTTGCGAAAAACCTTGCCGATGTTTTGGTCAAGAACGGGAAAAAGGTATTTCTGACGCGCAAAGGAGACCAGTATATCTCGATCAGGGAAAGGATAAAGACGTCAAACAGAAAGGCAGCCGACCTGGTCATCAGTCTTCATATGTCGTGCAGAAATGAGTTTGCCCTTTACAGTTTTCCCTCGCATAGGGAAAAGTCGGTGAAAGCAGTGGCAAAGGTCTCAACCGTCAATGAAAAGAAAAACCGGAATGCCGCCGTTCTTCAGGCCTTGGTGACCAGCCTTGGCGCTGAATTCAAACTCAAGGTCACCCAGGAAAACGCGCCTGCCGGGGTTGTTGCCGGCATTCATGCTCCTGCTATTCTCATAGAACTGCCGGGTGGCGACGGCTTCGCCTATGACGCGAAGACCCGGGAAAAACTGGTGAATGCGCTGCTAAGAGTACTGTTATATACTCCCCCGGTCCAGGCATAACGGACAAGAGGCATCAGACAGAGCTATGGGTACGAAAACAAAGATTGCCTTGGCTGCCGCACTCCTAATTATTGCTGCATTGACCGGGTGGGTTGCCACACGCAATTACCTGGCGCGCCAGGTAATTGGCAGGCAACCGCTCGTGGAAGTGAAGGGAGATACTCCCTCTGTCGTGCAGCCCCTGAGGGCCGAAGAGGACAGCGCTGTAACGGTAAAGATATACCGTCCGTCCGCCGACGACATTACCGTTGAGGAAAAGAGCGTTAAGGGGAGTCCCCTTGCAGTGAGAATGGCCGAGACGGTGCTTCAGGAATATCTGAAAGGGCTGAATGAAGAGGGCCGGAACACGAAGCTTCTCGGGGTCTACCGGGACAGGAATAATATTCTCTATATCGATTTCCCTGAATCTTTCAGGCTGAGCTTTAACGGCGATATAAAGCAGGAATACAATATCCTGAAATCTCTTTTCGATACTCTTGTTGCCGCTGTCGCGGGCACTGAGGATGTGAGGATGCTCGTGGAGGGAAAGGAAGTGGAGAGCGTGGGCGGCCATTTTACCACCCAGTCCTCGCTCAAAGAAGCTATCGGACGGCAGGAGAGCCAGCCGGTAACGCCTGTCAAGCCGGCGAACTGATATATTGGACAACGTGTCCAGGCTTGCCGCTGTCAACCCTGCAGCTTATAATTACTTGTACGTATTATGAACACTGACGAACGTTCCATAGGTATTTTCGATTCAGGTATAGGCGGGCTCACGGTGCTCAGGGAAGTGACCGCGATGCTGCCGGGTGAGAATATAGTCTACCTCGGGGATACGGCGCGTGTGCCTTATGGAATCAGATCTCCCGGGACCGTGCGAAGATATTCCTTCGAGTGCGCGGATTTCCTAATGAAGAAAAACATCAAGCTGCTTGTGGTTGCCTGCAACACGGTATCAGCCACAAGCCTTCCCGAGCTTCAGAGGGAGGTCTCTGTCCCCGTTGTCGGGGTGATAGAGCCCGGCGCGCGGGCAGCGGTGACCGCCACAAAAAGCAGGAGGATTGGTATAATAGGGACTGAAGCCACTATTAAAAGCGGTGCATACCTGAAGGCCATCACATCTCTGGACAAAAACATTGAAGCCTTTGGCTTGGCCTGCCCTCTCTTTGTGCCTTTAGTGGAAGAGGGCTGGACCGACGGCGATATAGCCCGGATGATCGCGGAGAAATACCTGAAAGAGATGAAGACGCGGGGCACGGATACGCTCGTGCTGGGGTGTACACATTACCCGCTGCTCAAGGACCTGATACAGGAGGTCATGGGGCGGGTCACTCTTATCGATTCCGCGGTGGAGACCGCGCGGGTGGTGAAGGACCTGCTTAGGGAGAGGGCCCTGCTGCGGCCTGAGGATACTGCCGGGAGTTGTACTTTTTTTGTTACCGATTCCCCGGAGAGGTTTATTTCCGTAGGTGAGCGCTTCCTGCAGAAAAAGATCGGGCATATAGAACAAGTGACGCTATAACGCTGAACGCTTGAATAGTGTAGGAGGTATGGGTGAGGTCTGACGGAAGAGAAAACAACGAACTGCGCAAGGTGAAGATCACCAGGAATTTCATCACCACCGCTGAAGGCTCCGTACTTATCGAACTGGGCAATACGAGGGTAATTTGCACCGCCTCCATAGAAGAGCGGGTACCTCCTTTTCTGAGAGACAAGAAAAAGGGCTGGGTGACCGCTGAATACAGTATGCTCCCGCGGGCGACCAATTCGCGGATGACAAGGGAAGCAACGACCGGACGGGTAGGGGGAAGAACACATGAGATACAGCGGCTCATAGGCAGGTCGCTGCGGGCGGTGGTAGACCTGGTAATGCTAGGAGAAAGGAGCATATGGGTGGATTGTGATGTGATACAGGCTGACGGAGGCACGAGGACTGCTTCCATTACCGGGGCCTTTATAGCCTTGAGCGATGCCGTGCAAAGCGCAATAAGGAACAGGCTTATCTACGAGAGCCCGATAACCGATTATCTCGCGGCTGTCAGCGTGGGTATTATTGCCGGCGAGCCCCGTCTCGATCTCTGCTACACCGAGGACTCCAGCGCCGAGGTGGACATGAACGTGGTAATGACCGGGAGCGGTAAAATAGTGGAAGTGCAGGGGACTGCCGAGTCCGGCGCCTTTTCCCGGGACATGCTTGATTCCATGTTGTCCCTTGCTGAAAAAGGCATCTCTGAACTGGTTGCGATTCAGAGAGATATAGTGTAACGCGAAATAAATATGGTAGAATAAAAAAATGCAAGGAAAAGGCATGTACAAAAGTTTATTCGTCTGGTTGATGATCGGGATGGCCATGATCCTCCTGTTCAACCTCTTCAATGTCCCGCCGAAGACCGATAAGGAGGTCATCTTCTCTGATTTCATATCGAAGGTGGAAGCCGGGGATGTGGAAGAGGTCACCATCAAGGAAAATCATATTACCGGCCGTTTCAAAGACGGCAGCAAATTCAGGACATACGGCATGGAGTTCCCTGAACTGGTCAAGGAATTGAGGGCCAAAAATGTGAAGATCACCGCGAAGCCCGCTGATCAGAACCCCTGGTACATCAATTTCTTCTTCTCCTGGGGGCCGATTATTTTCCTGGTCCTGGTATGGGTGGTCTTCATGCGCCAGATGCAGATGGGCGGCAACAAGGCCATGTCCTTCGGCAAGGCAAAGGCCAAGCTGGTATCCGATAAAGCGGTGAAGATCACCTTTGCCGATGTTGCGGGTATCGATGAGTCGAAGGCTGAAGTGGAAGAAATCATCGAATTCCTCAAAGACCCCCAGAAATTTTCCAAGCTCGGGGGTAAGATACCCAAAGGCGTCCTTCTGGTGGGCTCTCCGGGTACGGGCAAGACCCTGCTTGCCAAGGCCATAGCAGGCGAGGCGGCAGTCCCCTTCTTTTCCATATCGGGCTCGGATTTTGTGGAGATGTTCGTGGGCGTGGGCGCATCACGTGTGAGAGATCTTTTCGAACAGGCCAAGAAAAGCTCGCCCTGCATCATTTTCATTGATGAGATCGATGCCGTGGGACGGCACCGCGGCGCGGGCCTCGGCGGCGGCCACGACGAAAGGGAGCAGACGCTGAACCAGCTCCTCGTGGAGATGGACGGTTTTGAAGGCAACGAGGGGGTCATCATCATTGCGGCCACAAACAGGCCCGATGTCCTGGACCCCGCTCTGCTGAGGCCGGGCAGGTTTGACAGGCAGATTGTCGTCCCTACCCCTGATGTAAAGGGCAGGACCGAGATATTGAAGGTCCACACAAAGAATATACCCATAGCGGAGGGAGTGGACCTCGAAAAGACGGCGCGCGGCACACCCGGTTTCTCCGGCGCGGACCTTGCCAACCTGGTGAACGAGGCCGCCCTTATTGCCGCGCGCAAGAGCAAGGACAAGGTAGAGATGGTAGACTTTGAATTCGCGAAGGACAAGGTGCTCATGGGTGTTGAGAGACGCAGTATGGTCATCAACGACGAAGAGAAGAAGAACACCGCCTATCACGAGGCAGGACATGCGCTGGTTGCAAAGCTTACTCCCGGCACCGATCCCATCCACAAGGTGAGCATTATCCCCCGCGGAAGGGCGCTGGGCATTACGCAGCAGCTTCCAATAGATGATCGTTACACTTATTCGAAGGAGTTCCTCGAAAAGACGCTGAATGTGCTGATGGGAGGCAGGGCCGCTGAGGAACTGGCCCTCAATCACAAGACCACCGGCGCGGGCAACGACATCGAGAGGGCCACGGAACTGGCCAGGAAGATGGTAACGGAATGGGGCATGAGCGAAAAGCTCGGTCCGCTTACCTTCGGCAAGAAGGACGAGCAGATATTCCTCGGCCGCGAGATAGCCAGGCATAAGGACTACAGCGAAAAGACCGCTGAAGATATAGATGAAGAGATACGCGGCATTGTTACGAAAGCGTATGTAAATGCCATAAAATTGCTGAAGGAAAATTTCCATCTGCTCGAAGCGCTTGCCCTTGTTCTCCTTGAAAAGGAGACGGTGGACCTGCAGGACATCGAGACCCTTATCCAACAGTCGGAACCTGCGAATGCGTGATACTCTCCTGGCGTAACTTCAGACTGGATTTCAATTATAAGACCTGTATCATGGGGGTGGTTAATATCACCCCCGATTCATTTTCCGACGGCGGCCTTTTCTTCGATAAAGGCAAAGCAGTCGCCCACGCCCTCCGGCTTGTTGAAGACGGCGCCGACCTTCTCGACATCGGCGGCGAGTCCACGCGTCCGGGTTCGGAGCCGGTATCCCTCCAAGAGGAACTGCGCCGCACCATCCCCGTTATAGAGGCCATTGCCCGTGAAGTAAGGGTCCCTATCTCCATCGATACCTATAAATCCGGTGTTGCGCGCCGCGCCCTCGACGCCGGGGCCTCCATGGTCAACGACATCAGCGGCCTGAAGTATGACGCAGAGATGCCTGCGGTGGTTGCCGAATATGGTGTGCCGGTTATAGTGACGCACATAAAGGGTCATCCCAGGGACATGCAGAAGAACCCCGTGTATGAGGCCCTCATCCCGGAGATCATGGATTACCTGCGCGAGAGCATCCGCATTGCCGAAGAGGCCGGCATTCCCGGAGACAGGATTATTATCGACCCAGGTATCGGGTTCGGAAAGACCTTTGTTAATAATCTTGAGGTAATCAATAACCTTCGTGAGTTCAGACAGCTTGGGAAGCCGCTTGCCGTGGGAGTCTCGCGCAAAGCCTTCATCGGAAAGATACTTGGCGATGCGCCTGCTGCTGAGAGGCTTGAAGGGACCGCAGCCGCGGTGGCTATCTCCATATACAATGGCGCCCAGATTGTGAGGGTGCATGACGTGAAGGAGATGGCAAAGGTGGCGAAGGTAGCGGACGCAATCAGGCGCTGCGTAATTTGACCTGCTGTCCTACCGGTTTGTAAAATCGAATTATCCTTGACATTTATTTTTTTGAATGCTTAAATAAACAAGCTTTCAGTTTCTTTGTTTTATTAGTCGGTTAGTCAAAAAGTATTCATAGTTGTGGCTCTTGATTATGACTGGGGAGGGGCGTAATGGCACACTATTTGCGACAGACAGACAGACAGACAGACAGACAGACAGACAGACAGACAGACAGACATTTCTTTTAACTGAAAATCTAAAAATAAAATTTACCAAAAGGCATGACGCCAAACAAGGCACCATGCCTTTTTTGTTGCCAAAACAGAACATGCAGGGTAATGAAATAGAGCATAAAGCATGCAAGATGAAATATGTAATCGGAGGGAAATGATGGGGAAGAAGATTTGGGTTTTATTGCTTGTTGCGTTTGCCATGTCTCTTACGAACGGCGTCTTTGCCGCCACTGTCAACCTGCCGCAGACCGGGCAGACGAAGTGTTACAACGCAGCGGGAGCGGAAATCGCCTGTTCTGGCACCGGGCAAGATGGCGAAAAGCTTCAGGGTGTTATATCGCCAACCCAGAGATTTACTGTCAGCGGCAGTTGCGTGACCGACAGCCTTACCGGCCTCATGTGGTCAAAAGACGGTAACCTGCCTGTCGGCTCAAAGACGTGGCAGCAGTCGCTTGATTATGTAGCCTCGATAAATAGCGGCGGGGGGCTTTGCGGTTACACGGACTGGCGACTGCCAAATGTCAATGAGCTTTTGAGTCTCGTCAATTTTGGCCAGTCCAACACTGCAACGTGGTTAAACACGCAGGGGTTTTTAAATGTGCAGGCGGGCTACTATTGGTCGTCTAGTGCCTACGCTGGCGCTACTAATAACGCATGGCGCGTCTATATGTGGGACGGCAGTGTGGGTGCCGACGGTAAGGGTAATAGCAACTACGTATGGCCAGTCCGCGCCGGACAGTAGGCAGGTGAAAACTATGATAAAGAAAATTATACTTATTATTCTTTCATTGTTAATTTTCACAAGCGCTGTCTTTGCTGCACCTGCGGATCTGCCCAGGACGGGACAGACTATCTGCTATAATGCGGCGGGCGCGGTCATCGCCTGTGCAGGCACCGGGCAGGACGGTGAACTTCAGAAAGGTATTGCATGGCCTACCCCGAGATTCAGTGTCAGCGGCAGCTGCGTAACGGACAGTTTGACAGGCCTCGTATGGTCAAAAGACGGTAACCTGCCTGTCGGCTCAAAGACGTGGCAGCAGTCGCTTGATTATGTAGCCTCGATAAATAGCGGCGGGGGGCTTTGCGGTTACACGGACTGGCGGCTGCCGAATGTGCTGGAATTGACGGGCCTTGTGAATCGAGGCCAGTCCAACACTGCAACGTGGTTAAACACGCAGGGGTTTGCAAATGTGCAGGCGGGCAGCTATTGGTCGTCTAGTACCAGCGCCGACGGTACTACAAAAGCATGGGGCGTCTATATGTGGTTCGGCGACGTGGGCGTCGCCAGTAAGGGTAATAGCCTCTACGTCTGGCCTGTGCGCGCCGGTAGTGGGTTATTCGGCAATTCGGCCATTTCGTCTTCTCCTGCATCCAAAGCCTTCGGCAATGTGACCCAGAGCACTTCGTCTTCAGCCCAGACCTTCACCATTACCAACACCGGCACAAACAATCTCTACATGGGCTCAATATCTCTCACCGGGGCCAATACCAATCAATTCAGCATGCAAAACGACAACTGCTCAAGCCAGACAGTCGCACCGTCTGGGACATGCACGGTGCAGGCTGTCTTTTCGCCGACATCAACGGGCGCAAAGTCCGCAAGTCTGAGCATCCCATCGAATGCTCCCTCCGGCACTGCAACCGTTTCTTTGACCGGAACAGGCGCAGTAGCTACAATTTCATTGTCCACCTCTTCCCTGTCCTTCGGCACAGTAACCAGTAATGCTTCATCCTCGGCCCAAACAGTTACAGTTACCAATAACGGCACGGCCTCCCTTACCATTGGCACACTCACCCTTACCGGTACAAACTCAGACCAGTTTGCAATGCAGAACGATAACTGCACCGGGCAAACGCTTGCTTCATCCGGAAACTGCACTGTACAGGTAATTTTCTCGCCAACATCCACAGGCGCAAAGACTGCGTCATTGAGCATTCCATCTAACGACGCGTCAACCCCTACGGCCACGGTGTCGTTAAGCGGAACAGGCACGGCAGCATTAGCCCCTGCAATATCTTTGTCGCCGACTACCATCACCTTCAGCAGCGTATCGGTCAATAACTCATCCTCGGCGCAGACAATAACAATCTCAAACACCGGGACTGCGGGCCTCAATGTCGGCACAATCTCCCTTACCGGTACGGATGCAGGCCAGTTCAATATCCAAAACGACAACTGCTCAGGCAAGACTATTGCCGTATCGTCAAATTGTACTCTTCAGATAATATTCTCTCCGACTACAGCAGGGACAAAAACATCAGCCCTCTCCATACCGTCAAATGACCCGAATAACGCTACCTCAAGTATCACTCTTTCAGGCAGCTCAACTGCGGCAAGCAGCACGGTCACCACTAACACAAGTACGGTCACTTCCGGGAACGTCACCATATCTTCAACAAACTCGACGCTCTCCAATGTGGTAGTGAGTGACACGATTGCAGGCGCTCCGGCGAACTTTACGACTCAACAGGTGGTGAGCTTTGTCGCCTCAGGTGTGACCACTTCTGCCGATATATCCCTTACCTTTACGACATTACCCACGAACAATGCTTTTTACAAGGTTGTCAGCGGGACATGGAAACAGATATATCCTACAAATCAATGTACTGGTATCACAAATATTGTTTTAACCGGTACGACGCTGAGTTATACCATAGCGGACAACTCTGATTGCGACGACAACCCCGCGGTCGGAGTGATTAAAGACCCCATAGCTGTCGGCAGTTCAAGTACCGGTTCAGGAAGCAGCGGAGGTTGCTTCATAGCCACTGCCGCCTATGGCTCATACCTTGACCCTCAGGTAGAGCTGTTGAGGGAGTTCAGGGACAGGTATCTAATGACGAACGCTGCGGGACGTGCCTTTGTAGACTTCTATTACAGGAATTCCCCGCCGATAGCGGAGTTTATAGCACGGCACGATTCATTTAAGACAGCTACGCGCATTGCACTGACGCCGGTGGTGTATGCGGTCAAATATCCGATGGGTGTGTGCATAATTGTCATTGGCATACCGGCGGTATTCCTGCTGAGGAGAAGATCGAGTGTCGGTTGATGTTAACTGGAACAAAGCGGTGGGAAGTACGGGACACAAATATTATTTGTCCAGAACGCATGAAATTTATGAATTGAGAAGGAATCAAAGAAGATGAATCAAAAGCTTTCAAAGTCTATTGATGAACTCAGGAAAAACTGGCATAAAGTCCTTTTCCATGGTGTGAGCCTAATGGTAGCTGTATGGATCGGCTTCTCTGCCAATTCCATTCAGACTCACCTTTCTGAATTGCAGCGTACTGATAATCAAAAGAAGTTCTGGGACGACGTTTATGTGTTCTTCAAGGAGTTCGAAGGCGTTCAAACTGAATTTGGCGATTTGTTTAAAAAGAGTAATCAGGTAAGGGATGATATCTTTTCAATGATGCATAAAAGAGATGTTGCAGGGGTGAGGGTAAAACATGAGGACTTTGTAAATATGAACATTAAAATGATTTATCTGGCACAGAAATTAAAAGTGATGAACTACGTTTTCGCGCTAAAGTTTTCTGATTCTGCAAAGGCGCTCGGTATCAGGAATTTTGAAAATCTTCATAATAAACTGATGTCATTAAATGAAGATATTGAGAATGGCGCTCGCGGCCTAAACAGTAGGATGGATCTGCTGCGGGGATTTGTTGATGGTAAATATCATAATGACAACGCTTTCCATAAACAATTAGAGGGATGCGATACAAGAATAGAAAAAGTTCTGGACGCAGTTTTATTGTACGGCAAAGCACAGGAATATATTGTTGAATTAATCGAAAATAATATAGGCGGTCGGAGGAAAGTTCATGAAAAGAAGACGACAAAATAGGACAACCGGACGCAATAGTGTAATTATGACGGTAGTGAGGCTGTTCCGTTGTGTCGTGCTATTTATTTTACTCTCCTATACTGGAGCACTAGCTGTAACTGACATTCCATTAAACGCTACGAAAAATTTTACAAAAACGTCTGATAATAAAAAAGCGATTGAATATGCCAAGGAAATTAATAAAAGAAGCATCGTGGAGAGTGGCCTCAGAGAACTCAAGAAAGAGTTGGAACAGACTAAGCAAGATAAACAAAAACCCAACAGCAAAAACAGCAAGAATCCCGTTATGATTTCAGAAGAAATAAAATCTGTGCCTCACCCCGTCGCCAATGATATTGCAATAATTGAACGATCTGAACAAGACAGGCAGATATTGTCACATAATCTGGCTAAGGACAATAAACGCCTGATGAATGTTCTTTCATACCTTATCAATACCACCGAGAGCATGGATGATAAAGAGCGTAATTATTGGTACGGTAAACTCCCCGCGATGACTGATAAGCAGGTGCTGAAACTTTTTGATATTCTCTCTCTAGAACGATCTAAACTTGCCGACCTTGAACGTAAGTATCAGCAAGAAATTGCCGGGCTTAATGAGAAACATATACGCGAAGGGATAGAGTTTCAAAGGAAAGGATACAACGCTGATGTGCCTGACACTGGTATCTCACTTGCGTCAGCCCTCATGCTATCCAGTGATGAACAGAGCCTGCGCGAGGCGGAAGATATTTTAAGAAGAATTATCTCAAAAGATATAACGAATGCATCCGCTTATTTTGCACTCGGAAATCTTTACTTTAAGCAAGGTAAACTCTTTGACGCTGAAGAGGCCGTTCTTGATGCAATTCGTCTTAAACCTGACCCCGAATATTTCAAGGTATTGGGTTTTGTTTATGTAAGACAGCCCAATAAGGAAAAAGCGATTAAAACTTTTGCCGAAGCAATTGATCTTGGACTTAGGGATTTTAAAGTTTTTGCAAAATATGGCATCTTATTGTCCGAAAGTGAGATGTATGAAAAAGCCGAGTCCGCACTGAGAAAGGCACTGGAACTTGAGGGCGAGAATACCACTGTTCTGAGAAAACTGAGCCTTGTTCTTACGGAAGAGGGCAAAAACAAAGAGGCTGAAGCCGTAGCAAGAAAAGCCGTAGGGATAGAGCCAATGGCGTCTTATAATTATTTCAGGCTTGCCTGGGCATTATATAAACAGCACAAGTACGACGAAGCTGCAAAAGAATTTAAGAAGTCATTTGAGCTTGAGACTGGTGATTATAATAGTATGCTCATGGCTGTACTAAGTAAGGTGGAGGAGGGGAAGTCGGAGGGAATAATCCAAAATATCCGAAGGGCGTTAGAACTGGCACAAAGTGAGAAAGCACCGAAAGCAGACGAGGCTGAAATAAGGCTTTCACTGGCAGTACTGCTTGCACGTGATAAGAATATTGCTAAGGCGAAAAAGATCCTAAATGCAGAAGCTATAAAGGAAACACAGAGTTGCAGTTCCGCCTATATGAAAAAAGAACGCAATTGGCAGGATAAAATGATCTCATTCCTTGAGCGTTATAAAAGGCAAATTGGTTGTCCATAAAAGGGCCGAAGGTGCCAGGTAGGAGAAATAGTTATTGAAGAATCAGAAAGAAACTTTGTTATTCCTGTTAATGAGATTACAACCGAGTCGATTTTTGAAATGAGACTGATGCAGAAAGGTACGACAAGACAGTTGAGAGTACAGTATTTCCGATATTCTATCTCACCTTCCCAAAATCAAAATCATCCATGCGCCGGGCCAGTTCCGTCCAGTCGCACGACTGGAGCACCCGGACCTGTGTGTGTATGAAGCCGTTTTTGACGGCGCGGGTTTTGGCTGCTTCGTCGGTAATGCCGTAAAAGGGGAGCATGACCATGATTGCCTGGTGCGTGTACTTTTCAAGCGGGGTCAGGACGTCTTTCCTTCGTGTATAGTAGGGGTCTTCCCCTTCCGCGCACGGCGCGCCGAAGACATTGAACTGCCTGCATGCAATGGGGCGGAAGGGATGGATGGAGCAGGCGCCCTCCAGCAAAAACGGGCAGGCTTCGCCTTTTTTGTGCTCCAGAAGCTGCTTTTTGACCATGCCGCGCAAAGGCTGCTCAAGCTTTTCTATAGCGTGCCAGTAGATAGCCACCATTTCCAGAGGGTAGAGGGGAATGTCCTTATGCGTCCGGCAGCACGGGCCGCAGCCTTTTGAGCAGGCCGGCCTGGTTTTGAATTTCTTCTCATGTTCCTGTATGGCGCCGGAGATGCCCCGGTCGATAATGGCGAAGGCTTCCAGAATGAGGGGGAGCCAGGGGCGTTTTTTTTCGTCTTCCGGAAAGCTGAGGCGTGGGGAGGGTTTCATTACACTTATTTTAAATATTAACGTGCTATTTTATCCACATGCCGGTCTGCTGAAAGTCTGCGAAAGCATTGACGCACACATGGTCTTTGGGATAATATGCACAAGCCACGATGCGGGGGGGCACAAGGGGGCAATGTATTTCACTGCACAATATATACGGCAATTCGGCGCTTATGAGTAAGAGCCGCGTTATAATCGTCGAGGATGAACTTATTGTTGCTACGGACCTCAGGATAAGCCTCTGTGAACTAGACTATGACGTGGTGTCGGTCTGTTCCTCAGGTGAGGAGGCCCTCGCGGCCGTTGCCTTTACCTGTCCCGACATAGTACTCATGGACATTGTTTTAAAAGGAGAGATGGGCGGCATTGAGGCGGCCCGGGAAATTCAGGCGAAGCATGGCATCCCCGTCGTTTTCCTTACCTCGCACACCGACCTGCAGACCATAGAACGTGCCCTTGATATAGCCCCCTCCGGCTATATCCTCAAGCCCTTCGATATAAAAACCCTTACGAGCACTATGGGGATAGCTGTATACAAGAGCAGGGCCGAGAAGCAACTCAAACACTATCAGACGCATCTTGAAGAACTCGTGAGAGAGCGTACTGTGGAGCTTGAAGATACCATCGGGACGCTCAGGAAAGAGATCTCCGAACGGAAACGCGCCGAGGAGGCCCTGCGCGCGAGCGAGCGGAAATACTGCAATCTCTATCAGGAGTTCACCACCCTGCTGGACGTTTTACCCGATGTCCTGCTCCTTCTCTCTCCGGAACTGGATGTCATATGGGCTAACAGGAGCGCCGCAGCCTCGGTCGGCCTGGAAAGCCGCACATTTGTCGGTAAGCGTTGTTATGCAGTCTGGTACGAACGCACTGTCCCATGCGAGGAGTGCTACGCTCTGGAAAGCCTGGTGTCCGGGGATGTCTGCAATGCCCATAAGACCAACCCGGACGGCAGCGTCATTGAGATGCGTTCATTCCCCATAATGGACGACAGAGGCGAGGTCAGATGCATGCTGGTGATAGGGAGGGATATCACCGAAAAGATAAGGCTGGAAGAGCTCGCGCGCCGGAACTATCACCTCGCCCAACTCGGACAGATATCCGCGGGCATCGCCCACGAAATCAACAATCCCAACAGCTTCATCATGTTCAATGCCGAGATACTCAGGGACATCTGGCGGGACATTACCGCCGTCCTTGATAAGTATTATGAAGAGAACGGGGACTTTTCAATGGGGGGCATACCTTTTCACGAGGCCATGAATAACGTCCCCGAGCTGCTGTCGGGGATAGGCGAAGGGTCCAGGAGAATCAAGGGCATCGTGGACGGGTTGAAGGAGTATGCAGGTCAAAAAAAGGCGAATCTTGATGAAAGAGTAGAGATAAACAGGGTAATCGAGCTCTCTTTAGTGATTGTCGGCAGCCAGATAAAAAAGCATACCGACCGTTTCGTTGTCGACCTGTGCGAAGGGCTGCCGGGGATCATGGGCAACGCAAACAAGCTGGCGCAGGTAATCATTAACCTTCTCATGAACGCGTTGCAGGCTCTGCCGGACAGGGGCCGGGGTGTTTTTGTTTCCACCTCCCTCTCCGTAGACGGAGACTGCATCGTGGTACAGGTGCGGGATGAGGGAGTGGGGATGACCGAGGAAATCCTGAAGCGGATTTTTGACCCGTTTTTTACCACGCGGCAAGAGAGCGGGGGCACCGGACTCGGACTTGCCGTTTCGTATTCCATTGTCAAAGAGCATAATGGTATACTCGAATTCACTACAGAACCCGGGAGGGGAACAACGGCCGCAATCGTGCTGCCGTACCTTAAATCATGAACAATTCAGAGTTGCCGGTACTACTTGTGGACGACGATAAGTACCTCCTGCAGAGTTCCAGTCTGCTGCTGCGCAGCGCCGGGATCGAGAACGTCCTTGCCATTGACGACAGCAGGGAGGTGATGCCGTTTCTCTTTCGGCAGGAAGCGGCGGTCATTGTCCTTGACCTCGTCATGCCGCATATTGCCGGGACCGATCTCCTTATGGACATCAACAGCCACATGCCCCAGACCCCTGTAATCGTCATGACAGCCTCCGACGATATCGCTACGGCGGTGAACTGCACAAAAGCAGGGGCCTTCGATTATCTGGTGAAGCCGGTGGAGAAGGAAAGGTTTCTCTCCAGTGTCAGAAGCGCTCTTGAAATGGGCAGGCTCCGGAACGAAGTCTCCCTGTTGAAGCGTTATCTCCTTGGCGGAGACCTCGCCCACGAGCATGCCTTCTCCTCAATAATCACGAACAGCAACGCGATGAAAGCGGTCTTCCGGTATATTGAGGCCATTTCAGCGTCCCGGCAGCCGGTACTGATAACCGGTGAGACGGGGGTGGGCAAGGAGTTGGTCGCAAAGGCCGTCCACGACCTCAGCGGCTGCAAAGGCGCCTTTGTGGCTGTCAATATCGCCGGCCTTGACGATATGATCTTCTCCGATACACTGTTCGGGCATAAAAAAGGGGCTTTTACGGGCGCGGACCAGGCAAGGGAAGGCCTTATAGTGCAGGCCTCCGGCGGGACCCTGTTCCTGGATGAAATAGGTGACCTGAGCGAATCTTCACAGGTAAAAATGCTGAGACTCTTACAGGAAGGCACCTATTATCCCATGGGGTCCGATACATACAGGAAGAGCGATGCCCGTATAGTGGTGGCCACCAACCATGAACTCCGGAAGCTGCTTGCCACCGGAAAGTTCCGCAAGGACTTGTACTACCGGCTTTTTTCCCACCACATTTATATCCCTTCTCTGCGGGAAAGGCCTGAGGACATTCCTCTTCTTTTCCTTCATTTTCTCGACGAGGCGACGCAACATATGGGGAAAAAGAGACCGACAGTTTCCCCACGCCTTATCACCCTCCTGTCGGCCTATCATTTCCCCGGCAACGTCCGGGAACTGAGGGCCATGGTTTTCGATGCGGTCACCCGGCATTCTTCCGGCATGCTGACCCTGGAGAGTTTTAAGGAAATCATCAGTCATGAGCATAGCAACTTATGCGATGGGGATGCCGGTATGATGCAGGCACAGGCGCCTGCCCAGACGCCTGACGGTATGGCATACGGCATTTCAGGGCGGTTTCCCACACTTAAAGAAGCTGAGGAGCATCTGATTGCCGAGGCGCTGAAAATGGCGAACGGCAATCAGGGGATCGCCGCCTCCTTTTTGGGGATAACCCGTCAGGCATTGAACAAACGCCTGACCAGAAAGAACGATAAAAATTTACCGGAACAAAAAGAGAGATTATAGGTGCGACTTTTTTTGCTCCGGCGCAACTTTCATCCATAATAAAACACCTTGTTTTTAAATGAGTTCATCCTTTATGTTCTATCAGGCCAATAAAACCGTCGCACCTTACTGTCGGAATTGTTTGTTATCCTTTTAAGGTATCCTCTTGTTTTTACAGGTGTTGCAAAAAGTATCTTGCCTGGCACGCTATGTGCTCATACTCAAGCATATCTCCCCCCCATCTCCCCCCTGTCCGGGTTTCTTAACGGACAGGGGGGAGAAATATTGGAGAATTTCCTCCCATTTATTAGGCATGACCGGAGAGGGCAGCCTCCGAAACGCTGCCCACGAAAATAACTCATCATAAAAGGAGATACATGAAGATTAAAGAGATCAGGGAAATTGCCGCACAGAGAGGCCTTAAGGCGGGGACCATGAAGAAGACAGACCTAATACGTTCTATCCAAAGGGCGGAAGGTAATAACGACTGTTTTGCATCGGAGCGGGCGGCAGAGTGCATGGAGGAACGCTGTCTCTGGAGGGCTGACTGTGCCTGAATGCATAGCAAGGCGCGTAACGGTGACCTGTGCTCACTTGAGCGGGAACGGGGTAGCGGTCTGTACGTCGGGCGCGACTTCCCTTTATGGAGGGATTCCTGAATACAGACCGAGTTCCTTTCAGCTACAGGAATACTGCAAGGGCGGAGGTTACAAAAAATGCCCTTTCTACGGAATAAAGAGAAAGGTTTAACGGCTTTTGCAAACGAACAAAGCGTAGAGGAGTATGACTGTGAAATCCTGAAGCAGCTTATATTAATGCTCGAAAAGTGAGAAGAAGGAGGCGAAAAAATGATACAGATCAACAAATGGGCAATCTTTCTTCTTTTGGCCTCTTTTCCTATTGTTTTTTTGTTGGGCTATCTGTCGGCATTGGACTCGGCCTATAACACCGGCTACAAAGTTGCTTACACGGAAATGGACGGGCTTCTCAGGCAAGGTGTAAAAGGGGGGCTGGCTTTCGGCATATCAGGATTGTCCTGCCGCTTCATACCACGGGCGGACAGTCTTATCGTCGCACGGGACGAGGGCCTGGCTCAAAACATCCGAGCAGGTCATTAAAATGGGCTGGTATGGAAATATGAAGATAAGAAACAAGCTGCTCTCGGGATATGCCGTCGTGGTCGTCATTACCCTTGCCCTCGGACTTTTTAGCTATGTCCAGATCAACACTATGCGCGATGCCGAGACCAGACTCTATGAAAAAGGGGCTCTAGCACTGGATGGAATTGGCGATGTCAGTTCACATTTTCAACAGGTGCGGGCCAATCTTCGCGAGAGCATTCTTGATAATGATCCCGAAGGGATCGAGGAACATGTAATAAATGTACGGAAATACCGTGAGGCGGTCGGCAAGGACGCACAGGCCTTGGAAAAGGCCCTTCCCGATGCCGAGGCAAGGAGGCTGTTTGATATCTTCATAGAGGCCCGCAAGAGCTATATCCAACACCAGGAAAATATTCTTGCGCTGGCAAAGCAAAATAAGGACAAGGAAGCCTTTGCATACCTGACGGTAAATGCCCAAGAGACGGAAAAGGTAATGATCGCAGCCATTGACGACTTGTCGAATCATTTAACGAAGATTGCCAAGGACATTTCGGAGCATGATAACGAGAATGGAGCGACAAGCGGCAGGATCATGCTGGTACTTGCATTCAGCGCTTCTTTGCTGGCGGCAATCATAGCAGTGCTGATCAGCCGCAGCATCGTAAACCCTTTACGCCTGGTGCTGGATGCAGTCGGTTCGCAGCAGAAGGGTGGAAAGGAAAAGGCCCGCCTGGTGGAGGCCATTGCCGGCGGTGATTTAAGCCGTGAGGTGACAATTGCCGAACCTTTGAAATTGGAGACAGACCGTATCAGCAGAGACGAAACCGGCATGCTGCTGAAGTCTATCGTCGGCATGAGCGAGATTCAGTTCTCTCTTGATCAGGCATTTGCGCGGATGACCGAATCCCTTCGTCGGAGCCGTGAGGAGGAACAGGGGCGCGACTGGTTAAAAACAGGTCTTAACGAACTTAACGCACTAATGAGAGGAGAACAGAAGACAGAGGAAATGGCGGAAAAAGTCCTGACCTTCCTCGCTGAGTATCTCAGGGCAGGCGCAGGGGCATTTTACCTCTATGACGAAAGGGAGTCGGCCCTTGTCCTCACTGCCACATATGCCTTTACCCGCCGTAAGCATCTTGGCGACCGCTTCAAGCCCGGAGAAGGACTTATAGGCCAGGCTGGACTTGAAAAAAAGATGATCTGCCTCTCAAATATTCCACCGGATTACCTCCAGATAGGCTCTGCACTCGGCGAGTCTGCGCCTAACAACATTGTCGCGCTGCCACTTGTGCATAACGGACAGCTCGTGGCCGCAATGGAACTCGGCACCTTCAAGCCTTTCAGCGATAAAGAGCTCGATTTTCTGAATCAGGCGATGGAGGGTATTGCCATCGGGCTTGGGGTGTCACATTCCCGTCAGAGAATAAACGAGCTTCTTGAACAGACCCAGCAGCAGACGGAGGAACTAAGGGTGCAGCAGGAAGAGCTGCAGCAGACCAATGAAGAACTTGAAGAGCGCGCCGAGATGCTCGAGCAGCAGAGAAAGCAGATACAGACAAAGAACCGGGAAATAGAGACAGCAAGCGACGAACTAATGCGGAAAGCTGCTGATATAGAGAAGGTAAGCGCCTACAAGTCGGAATTCCTCGCCAATATGTCCCATGAACTCCGTACCCCGCTTAACAGCATGATGATACTTTCAAGGCTGCTGGTGGACAACAAGGAAGGCACTCTTACAGACAAACAGAAGGAGTTTGCCTCGACCATAAACAGCGCCGGCAAGGACCTCCTGGGTCTGATCAATGATATACTCGACCTCTCAAAGGTTGAGGCCGGCCGGCTTGAGCTGATCTATGAAGACATCCTGATCAGCGAAATCCAGGAGACAATCGAGGACATTTTCCGGCAGCAGGCAGGGCAGAAGGGCCTCGACTTCAGTGTTATTGTGGAAGCCGGCGTGCCTGAAAAGATACGTACAGATGAGCAGCGCACCCAACAGATATTGAAGAACCTCCTCTCAAATGCCTTCAAGTTCACTGAAAAAGGCTCTGTCATCCTCAACATATCAGCCCCTGCTGGCACGGTAAATCCTTTGTCGGAGCCGGCGGTCGCCTTTAGTGTAAGAGACACCGGCATCGGCATATCGGCGGACAAGCATGAAATGGTATTTCAGGCCTTTCAGCAGGCTGACGGCAGCACAAGCCGCAAGTTTGGAGGGACAGGGCTGGGGTTGTCCATATCTTTGCAACTTGCCAGAAGGATGGGAGGAGACATTACGCTTGAAAGCGAGAGAGGAAAGGGAAGCATTTTCTCTCTCTATCTGCCAATTAGCGGAAAGGCCGTGGATGAACAGGCGATAATGCCGACGGGTTTAAAGAAGTCCGAAACAGGAGGGCCTCTAATTAAAAATCTACATGTTCAGGGCCAGACCGCTGGCTTGACTGCTGATATGCCTGAAATGTCTCGCCCTCTTTCGGATGACAGGGACAGGATTAAAAAAGGAGACAAGAGCATATTGATAATAGAGGATGACCTTAATTTTGCCAGGACCCTGATGACAATGGTCAGGGAAAAGGGGTTCGGCTGTATTGTGGCTGCTGACGGCACAACCGGCATCCATCTTGCCGACCTTTATCAGCCGAGCGCAATCATACTCGACGTTATGCTGCCCGGCATGGACGGCTGGGGCGTAATGCGGAGTCTCAAGGACAATCCCGCAACCCGTCATATACCTGTACATTTCATCACCTGTCTTGATGAACGCCAGAAGGGCCTGTCAATGGGCGCCATGGGTTTCTTTACAAAACCGGTCACGCCTGAGCAACTCGAAGAGGTATTCAGCAGCATAGAGAAAAGCGTTGCAAAGACCATGAGAAGGCTTCTTATAATCGAGGACAACAAGAGCGAGGCTGAAGGCATGACCAACCTCCTTCAGGACCGCAACCTTGAAATCAGTGTTGCTGCAACCGGCGGGCAGGCGATTGATCTGCTCACTTGCGAACCGATAGATTGTGTTGTCCTTGACATCGGACTGCCGGACATGTCGGGCTTTGATCTACTTGAGCATATACACCGGTCTGAGAAGCTCAGGACCATCCCGGTCATCATACACACAGGCCGCGACCTTTCCCGTGAAGAGGAACTAAAGCTGCAGCATTATGCAAAGAGCATAATCATCAAGGGGGCCAAAGGTCCTGAACGGCTCTTAAACGAGGTCACGCTTTTTCTCCATATGGTTGAGAACGACCTGCCCCGAGAAAAACAGAAGATGATACGCGCAGCGCTTGATAAGGAGACGATGCTCGAGGGCAAGAAAGTGCTGCTTGTGGATGACGACATGCGCAATGTCTTCTCCCTCTCAAGCATCCTGACCGATAAAAGCATGATTGTGATAGAGGCTGAGAACGGCAAGGAGGCATTGGCCAGGATCTCAGAATATCCTGACGTAAATATCGTGCTTATGGACATCATGATGCCTGAGATGGACGGCTATGAAGCAATACGCAATATCCGCCTTGACCCGCGTTTCAGGGACCTTCCAGTCATAGCCATGACAGCCAAGGCAATGGCAGGCGACCAGGAGAAATGCATTCAGGCAGGGGCCAATGACTATATAGCCAAGCCGCTCGATGTAGAAAAACTCCTTTCGCTACTGCGGGTCTGGCTCTACCGGCAGGGGTAAAGGACAATAATGCAAACATCAGATATTGAGGACATCGAAATAAGCCTCATGCTTGATGGGATATTGCGGGTCTACGGATATGACTTCAGGGAATATGCCGAGGCGTCTCTCAGGCGGAGACTGACCCAGTGGCTCCAGAAGTCGGGCTTCGGCAGTTTTTCCGAGGCGCAGGCCTCCTTACTGCGCGACCGTGAAATGTTCAGCGGGCTGCTGGAAGGTATAACCGTCAATGTGTCTGAGATGTTCCGGGACCCTCAATTCTTTAAAGCCTTAAGGGAAGAGGTTGTGCCGTACCTCAAGACCTATCCGTTCATAAAGATATGGGTCGCGGGATGCGCTGCTGGCGAGGAAGCTTACTCCCTGGCCATTCTGCTTTGCGAAGAAGGACTTGATGGTCATTACACAATATATGCGACGGACATAAATGAAAAAGTCCTTCAACAGGCCGGGGAAGGTATATACCCGATCGAAAGGATGCAACAGTTTATTCAGAGCTACCAGAAGACAGGCGGGAAAAAGGATTTTGCCGACTATTATACAGCCCGTTACGATCGCGCTATACTGGCAAAAAAGCTCAAAAATAATATTGTATTCGCTTCACACAACCTGTCTGTTGACGCCGGGATTGGTGAGATGCAGATGATCCTTTGCAGGAACCTTCTGATCTACTTCAAGCCGGCATTGAAGGAACGGATTTTCCGCCTTTTTGACGGGAGCCTCTCAAACGGAGGCTTTCTCTGCCTTGGAATGAAGGAGACGCTTTCGGGCCGCGGCATAACAGATAGATACAGGGAAATGGCGCGCGGCATGCGCATATACAGAAAACAATATGCATAGGGAACGACAAAAAAAGTATTGCGCAGTTGCCGCAGGTGTATCGATGGGAGGAGTAGAGGCGCTCAGGATGCTACTCGGCGGTCTGCCCGGTGACTTCCCCCTGCCGCTACTCATTGTTCATCATATAAGCGCTGATTCAGGGAGCGACCTTGCAAACATGCTCAATGCGCACTGCGCAATTCACGTCAAGGAAGTGGACGAGGGGGAACAGCCCGCATCCGGGACAGCGTATCTGGCCCCTTCCAACTACCATTTGCTTGTGGAAAGGGACGGAAGCCTGGCGCTTTCCGTGGACATGCCTGTAAACTTTGCGCGGCCTTCCGTTGACGTTCTCTTTGAGTCTGCTGCGGACGCATTCGGTCCCGGCCTGATCGGTGTTATCCTGACAGGCGCCGGATCGGACGGAAGCAAAGGTTTGAAAATGATTAAAGACAAGGGCGGGCTTGCGATCATCCAGGACCCCGCGGACGCTGAAGCAGACCCTATGCCCAGAAGCGCGCTTGCGGCAGTCAAGGCGGACCATGTCCTCCCGCTAAAAGATATAGCTCCGCTTCTATGCGCATTGGCTGAAAGGGAGTACAATAAGACAGAAGATGGATGCCTGACGGTAAAGGAGCAATAGGGATGACTGAACCCGATAAAATACCTGTCTTGCTGGTCGACGACCGGCCTGAAAACCTTACTGCCCTGGTAGGACTTCTGGAGGACATGGGGCTTGATATTTTCAAGGCAACATCAGGGAATGAAGCGTTGAGTCTCTCACTGAAGCATGACTTCGCGATAGTTCTCATGGATGTCCGGATGCCCGATATGGACGGTTTTGAGGCAGCCGAGCTGATGAGGGCAAACCCAAAGACCAGCCGCCTGCCGATAATATTTGTCTCGGCGGCCATGAAAGACACTGAACATCAGTTCAAGGGTTATGAGACCGGGGCGTTTGACTACCTGATGAAGCCGATTGAATCGTCCATCCTTCGGAGTAAGGTTAGGGTTTTTTGCGACCTGTATCAGCAGCGCCGCAGGATAGAGATGCACGAACAGCAGCTTGAAATGCTTGTCAAAAAACGTACCGCTGAATTACATGAGGTAAATGAGAAGCTGCAGCTTGAACTTGTGGAACGCAAGCGGGTGGATGAAGAACTCAGCAGACTCAATGAAGAACTTGAGCAGAGGGTCAGGGAACGCACAAAAGAACTTGAACGAAGAAACTATGAGCTGGAACAGATGAACAAGGTATTTGTCGGCAGGGAACTGAAGATGGTGGAATTGAAGGAGAGGATAAAAGAACTGGAGGAATAATCATAGAGACTGAAGCCTTGAGGAGCTGACTCTGAAAACCGCAAATAACAAAGGTCTCACTTATTTCTATCTGATAACAGCGGCGGTAGCGCTCATCTGGGCCGTCACCGTCATTTTTTCGGTTTCATGGAACGTTTATAATGAGCGATTGCAGACCCTTGCACTTGTTAAAAAGGAGGCCCTTTCCAATTTCAACAAGGACCAGGCATTTCGTCTATGGGGTACAAAGCACGGCGGCGTCTATGTGCCTCCGACGGAGCAGACCCCGCCTAACCCTTATCTCAGCCACATCCCTGACCGTGACATCACGCTGCCTTCCGGCAAACGCCTCACCCTGATGAACCCCGCATACATGGTGCGTCAGATGATGGCAGACTTCAATGAACTCTACGGCATCAAGGGACGCATAACAAGCCTCAAGCCCCTGAATCCGGCCAATGCGCCTGACGCATGGGAACGCGGGGCATTGACGGCCTTTGAGAAGGGCGCGAAGGAATTATTTGAAATGACCGGAATTGACGGAAAGCAGAGCCTCCGACTGATGCGGCCGATGGTCGTGAAGGCCGGATGCCTGAAGTGCCATGCGCATCAGGGATACAGGGAAGGCGATATCAGGGGCGGCGTGGGGGTCATCGTGCCCATGGCGCCGTACCTGACACTCGAGAAGAAGACAATCAAGGCAATGCTCCTTTCTCACGTTGCCGTTTGGCTGCTCGGCTCAACAATGTTCGGCTTTGTCTTTTACAGGGGCAAAAGGTTCATTCTGGAGCAGGTGAAATCCGAGGAGGTGCTGAGAGAACGCGAAGCAGCCATCAGAGAACTTATTGCAAACTCTCCTCTCGCAATGGTGGTGACGGCAGGAGCAGAGGACAGAGTTCTGTTACTCAATAAAAAGTTTACCGAACTCTTCGGCTACACAATCGAAGACATTCCGGACGTGACGCATTGGTGGCCCCTCGCCTATCCTGAAAAGCAATATCGGGAGAGGACCATGACGGAGTGGATTGCGAGGGCTGAAAGGGCCGTTAAAACGAAGACCGCAATAGAGCCTATAGAGGCCACTGTCACCTGTAAGGACGGATCGCTACGTTATATTGAATTCCACATGTCGTCCATAGGAACACAGTCGCTGGTCACATTCATCGACCTTACCGAGCGCAAGCTGGCCGAGGCGAGGATACAAGAACAGGCAAGGCTGCTGGACCTTATCTTCGATCACTCGCTGGACTGCATCGTCATACTGGACAAGGACTACAACTTTATAAGGGTCAGCGAGACTTATGCGAAACTCTGCGGCCGGGACATGCCTGAATTTCAGGGACGCAACCACTTCGAATTGTATCCGTCGCCTCTCAAGGAGGAGTTCGACGATGCGATCAGGAGGCGTATCATTTACAGCAAAAGTTCTCGACCCTTCACCTTCCCGGACCATCCGGAATGGGGTGTAACCTTTTGGGACCTGGGCATGGTGCCGATTCGAGGGGCAGACGACAGGATCGAGCTCCTTCTCTTTACGCTCAAAAACGTTACCGAGACGAAACGGGCTGAAGAGGAACTGGGAAAGCACCGCAGGCATCTCGAAGAACTCGTGACGGAGAGGACTGATGAACTTGAGAAAAAGAACTCCGAGCTTGAGGAAATGAATAAATTGTTCGTCGGCAGGGAGCTGCGCATGGTGGAATTGAAGGAGAGGATAAAGGAACTGGAATCAGGAGGTCAGGGGAACAATGAGCAGCAAGAAAAATAGGGGCTATATGAACAGAAGAATGTCTACAAAGAGCATTCAGATGTTTATGCTTGAGCAACGTCTGCTTCTGAAAAATATTGATGTTTCTATCCTGTTTGACACCAAGATATTGGAGAAGCTGTACAAATGAGATCACACAAATAATGTTATTAGGATACTGGCCATGGCTATGAATTTAAAGGTAAGAAAAGCCCTTTTGTTTGCAATAATAGTTATGGTTTTTATATATTCATTCGGAGGATGCAAGGAAAAGACAAGCTGGACCACTCAGACCGCCACACCGGAAGTGGTCTCCCTCTGCGTCGGCGGGGCGCCCGGTATGTTCCCGTTGCTTACCCATGAACAGGGGTTCTTTGCCGCTGAAGGGGTTGCAGTCAACCTCAAAAAATTCCGGACCACGACCGAAGGGCTTGAACATTTCTTCAATGGAGAATGCGACATGTCCTCCATCAGCGAGACCGCTGTTGTAATGAAAAGCCTTGAACGCCAGGATTTCAGCATTCTGGCGACCTGCGCAACTTCGGACAACTCAGCGCATATTCTGGCCAACAGAAAAAGCGGCATCAGCACCCCGCAGGATTTGAAGGGCAAGCGCATTCTTGTGCCGAAATGGAGTTCCAACCACTACTTTCTCTATATGTTTCTCGCCAAATACGGCATGTCCGAAAGGGATGTCACCCTGGTCGTTTCCGACGTGCCGAATATACCATCAGCCTTTGCAGCGGGTGACATCGATGCCTGTTGCGCCTCTGGGGTCGCAATAGACAAAGCACGCAGGGCACTGGGAGAAAATGCGGTGGTTTTCGATGCGCCCGGGCTCTGTATTTCATCCTACCATCTGGCGGCCAGGAACAACCTCATCAAGGCAAAGCCTGGCTTGATAAGGAAAGTGCTTGCTGCCATGCTGAGAAACGAGGGGTGGATCAAAGCGAACCGAGCCGCGGCAGTCAAGGCAGCAGCCGCATCACAGAACATGGATGAGCAGGTCATGGCAGGGGTTTGGGACGAGCATCGCTGGAAGGTCGAACTTTCCAAGACCCTGCTGATCTCCCTGGAGCAGGAGGCGCAGTGGGTTATAAATAGCCGCCGCACAATAAAGACAACCATTCCTAATTATCTGGATTTTGTACATGTCGATTCTTTGCAGTCGCTTAAACCGGAAGCGGTAACGCTGATTAAATAATGGTGAACATTGAAGATCAAAACTAAACTTCAGATTGTTGCAATATTGCCGGTACTGTTTTTTCTTGCGGCGTCGGCTATCCAGTTTGTCATGTCTTCCAAAATAGAGGGCCACAGCAAAAAAGAAGATATCGCCTCTGATGTCTACATGGCGACTTCGGACCTGATCTCCCTTACCTATGAATATGGAATTACAAGCGGAGAACGCGCCCGAATACAATGGAATGGTCAATATAAAAATTTGGAAGCCCATCTGAACGAGATGGTTGCCCTCTTTGAAATGCCTGCTGAAAAGAACATGCTCGAGGATATACGCCGGAACCATAAGGATGCAGGCAGGCGTTTTTCAGAACTCGAAGGATTTGATGCGGAAAAAAAATCGGAAAGAACGACCGGAACTTTTTTAGGAGTCAGGAACAATATGGTAAATAGTCTTATCCTGGAGTTGCAGGAGATATTGCCCATGGCCGACAAGTTGCACGATATAAGCCACGCAGAGGCAGGGCGGCTCGGCAGATACTCGAATATAGTGACTGGCTTTCTTTCATTTATGCTCATCCTGTGCATACCGCCGATTTTGCTTATAATCGTCAAAAGGATCACAAGCCCACTCGACCAGCTCCATAACGGCATGAGAATTATCGCATCCGGCGATCTGCAACACCGCGTCAGCGTAGACTCAAAGGATGAGATCGGCAGCCTCACAATCGGTTTCAATGAAATGGCCGGGCGCCTCAGGGAGATCACCGTCAGCCGTGACGAACTGTCCGGGGAGATAGAGGAGCGTATACAGACCGAGAAGGCCCTGCACATGGCAAACGCATACAACCGGAGTTTGATCGAGGCAAGCCTCGACCCTCTGGTGACTATCGGGCCGGACGGCAGGATTACAGACGTGAACGCAGCCACACAGGAGGCTACCGGTTATTCAGAAGAAGAGCTGATCAATAACGATTTCTCGAAATATTTTAGTGATCCGGAAAAAGCCGCTGCCGGATATCGGAAGGTCTTCATAGATGGTTTTGTGCGCGACTATGAACTCCAACTCAGACATCGGGACGGCCATACAATACCCGTACTCTATAATGCGTCTGTTTTCAGGAATGAAGCAGGCGAAGTCACAGGAGTGTTCGCGGCAGCGCGAGACATCACCGAACGCAAAAAAATTGAGGAGGAGATAGGCAAACTCAATCAGGAACTGGAACAGCGTGTTTCCATGCGTACTGCTGATCTGCAAAAAACAGGCATTAAGCTCCAGGAGAGCCAGCGCGCCCTGATGAATATAGTGGAAGACCTGAACCAGAAGACCGAAGAGCTTGAGCGGGCAAATAGAGCGCTTGAAGCGGTAAACCGCGAGCTTGAAGCCTTCAGCTATTCGGTCTCTCACGACTTGCGCGCCCCGCTGCGGGCCATAGACGGCTTCAGCCAGGCCGTTTTGGAGGACTACGGGAAAAAACTTGGCGGGGAGGGTGGGGATTATCTCCGGCGCATACGGGCCGCAAGCCAGCGAATGGGCCACCTCATAGACGACATACTGAATCTCTCCCGTCTGGGTCGTTTTGAGATGTTCATCGAGGACGTGGACCTGAGCTTCCTGGCGCGGACGATTGCCGGCGAACTCCAGGGCGCGCATCCTGACAGGAGCGTGGAGGTTGTTGTTCAGGAGGGCGTCAGAGCGAGGGGCGACGCCCGCTTATTGCGCATTGCGCTTGAAAACCTGCTTGACAATGCCTGGAAGTTCAGTGGTCGAAACTCTTGCCCCAAAATAGAATTCGGTTGCCTGCCTGAGGGGGGACGAGACCTCTATTTTGTTAGGGACAACGGTGTCGGCTTTGACATGGCCTATTCTGACAAACTCTTCAGCCCGTTTCAGCGTCTGCACTCCGCCCAGGATTTTCCCGGCACCGGCATCGGTCTGGCAACCGTATGGCGCATAATCACGCGGCATAAAGGCCGCATCTGGACGGAATCCGGACCCGGCCGCGGCGCGACCTTTTACTTTACGCTTTGAAGTGGAAGCTTTTAGGGTAAAATACATCTTACGGAGGAAAGGCGATGCAAAAGAGGAAAATATTGCTGGTGGAAGACAATCCAGATGACGTGGAGCTCACACTGCGGGCCTTCAGTAAGAACAACATTGCCAATGAGGTGGTAGTTGCGCGAGATGGGGTAGAGGCCCTGGACTATCTTTTTGGCACAGGCATTCATGCAGGCCGTGACGTTGTGGACCTGCCGGCTGTTGTACTGCTTGACCTGAAACTCCCGAGGCTGGACGGCCTGGAGGTGTTAAAGAGACTGAGGAACGATAAACTTACCAAATTGCTCCCAATAGTAATCCTGACCTCTTCCAAGGAAGAGAAGGACATTATCAACGGCTATCAATTGGGATGCAACAGTTATATCCGCAAGCCGGTTGATTTCATTCAGTTCACTGAAGCCGTGCGGCAGCTCGGGATTTACTGGATACTCCTGAACGAGTCCCCTCCCGGACTGGAAGTGACAAGGGAGGCATAGATGGCCATGATCCGCGTACTTATAGTGGACGATTCGGAGGACGACGCTCTCCTGATAATACGGAAACTGAAAAACGAGGGCCACGAGAGCGAGTTTAAGCGCGTCGATACCGCGTCGGCGATGCGGGCGGCGCTCGAATCCGGGACCTGGGACACCATCATATGCGATTATGTCATGCCCTCGTTCAGCGCTCCTGACGCCCTTAACATCCTGAAGGAAAGCGGCAGAGACCTCCCGTTTATCGTCGTCTCCGGCGTCATGGGCGAGGAGACGGCGGTGGCGATGATGAAGGCGGGCGCTCACGACTACATCAAGAAAGACGCACTGGCGCGCCTGGCCCCGGCAGTTGAAAGAGAGATTAAGGAGGCCGTGGTGCGCGCAGAGCGCAGAAAGGCGGAGGAAGCGCTCAGGGCCTCGCTCAGGGAAAAGGATGTCCTCCTCAAAGAGGTGCACCACAGGGTAAAGAACAACATGCAGGTAATCTCCAGCCTTCTCAGTCTCCAGTCCAGGTACATAAAGGACGAAGCCGCTGCTGAGGTCTTCAGGGAAGGCCGCAGCAGGATACGCTCCATGTCCCTGGTCCACGAGATGATGTACCGGTCAAAGGACATGGCCCGCATAAACTTCGACGATTATATCAGGGAACTAGCGACTCAACTGTTCAGGTTCTACGGTATAAGCGAGACCCGTATCAGGATGATTACGGATGTTGAGGGTGTGAGCTTCGGTCTCGACATCGCTGTTCCCTGCGGCCTGATCTTAAACGAATTGTTGTCAAATGCCTTGAAACATGCTTTCCCCGACGACAGGAATGGTGAGGTGAGGATCACGCTCCAAACCATGGGCGAAGAAATAAGCTTGTCGGTCGCCGATAATGGTGTCGGTTTACCGGAAGGGATAGATTTCAGGAATACGGAATCTCTCGGCCTGCAACTGGTGATCAATCTTGCAAGGCAGCTTGTTGGGGAAGTCAGTCTGGACCGGACAGGGGGCACTAAATTCATGATCACTTTCAGTAAGGAAAAGTGATGTCGAAGCTGCGTATTTTAGTGGTGGAGGACGACGCAGTCGTATCGATGGGACTGAAAAGCACCCTCCTTGACCTGGGTTATGAGGCGCTCTCGGTTGAAGTCACCGGGGAGAAGGCCGTTGAAAAGGCGCTCGGCGAAAGGCCGGATCTCGTGCTTATGGATATCCGGCTTGCCGGAAAGATGGACGGTATCGAGGCCGCCGAAAAGATACGCGCCGTGTCGGATGTCCCCATAATCTTTCTCACCGCTTACGGCGATGAGGAGACCCTCCACAGGGCAAAGAAGACCGGCCCTAATGGATACATTATAAAGCCTTTTGAACCCATGGAACTGCAGGCGACAATTGAAACCGCCCTGTATAAATATGAGCTTGAAAGGGAACTCCGGGCGGCCAAGTCAAAGGCTGAGGAATCGGAAGCCTTTGTGAAAAATATACTCGAAAGCATAGATGAAGGCTTAATAGTCATAGACAGCGGATTCAGGATCATTGCTTCAAACAGGGCTTATTGCAGTCAATACAACATTTCATGCGAAGAAATCCTGGGCAGGCATTGTTATGAGATCTCACATCATATTAATATCCCTTGTTATGAGGCTGGAGAGAAGTGCGCGCCTAAAAAGACCTTTGAAACAGGGCAGCCCTGCGAGTTTTTGCATGTCCATCATATAGAAACAGGGGAGCCGATTTATGTGGAGACAAAGTCTTATCCCTTGAAAGACAAACACGGCAATATAGTGGCAGTCATAGAGATACTCAACAATGTTACCGAGAAAATGAAGCTTGAAGAACAGCTCCGCCAATCCCAGAAGATGGAGGCCATAGGGTTGCTTGCCGGCGGCGTGGCCCATGATTTCAACAACATTCTTACAGCCATTATCGGTTACGGGCATCTTGTTCTCATGAAAATGGAAAAAGACGGACCCCTGCGGCAGAATGTTGAACATATGCTGGAAGGCGCGGACAGGGCGGCCCATCTTACAAATGACCTTCTTCTTTTCAGCAGGAAACAGATCAGCGAAAGAAAGCCGGTGGACACGAATGAGATCATCAAGAGGATGGGAAAGTTCCTGTTGAGGATCATAGGAGAGGATATCTCATGCAAAACGATATTGCATGAAGGCGGCATGCCTGTGCTGGCCGATGCGCACCAGCTTGAGCAGGTACTGATGAACCTCGCGACAAACGCGCGGGACGCCATGCCGCAGGGAGGCGTTTACGGTAGCGACTGAACGCATCAGGTTTGATGAGGAGTTCGTGACAGTCCATGGTTACGGGCAGCCCGGAATATACGCATTAATAACAGTTTCAGATACAGGCAAGGGCATGGATGAAGGGACCCGGCAGAGGATATTCGAGCCCTTCTTTACAACCAAGGAGTTTGGAAAAGGCACCGGGCTCGGACTGGCGGTCGTCTATGGCATTGTCAAACAGCATGACGGCTACATTAATGTTTACAGCGAGCCCGGCATTGGCACGACCTTCAGGATATACCTGCCTCTGTCAAAAACAGATGAGGGAATGATGCCGGAGACAATTCAGGTCCCTGTAAGAGGGAAGGGCGAAACAATATTAATAGCCGAGGATGAACCAGCGGTAAGGAGAGTTATTGCCTTGATTCTTCTTGGGTACGGTTACAGGGTAATCGAGGCTGAAAACGGGGAGGATGCGGTAACAAAGTTCAGGGAAAACATGGATAAAGTATCCCTTGTGCTTTTAGATGTGATAATGCCTTTGAAAAACGGCAGGGAGGCCTGCAAAGAAATAAAAGGGCTCAGGCCTGATATAAAGGTGCTGTTCATGAGCGGTTACACGGACGATATCATTTTGGCAAAGGGTATGCTTGAAGAAGGCGTTGACTTTATTTCCAAGCCGATTGCGCCTGATACTCTGATGAGAAAGATGAAAGAGATGCTGGACAGATAAGCGCGCTTGCTACATCCTCTCAGGCGCTTTTACTCCCAGAATGCTCAATCCGTGGCGCAGGACAATGCGCGTAGCATCGCAGAGCGCAAGACGCGCTTTCGACAACTCCGCATCCTCGGTAACCACCTTGTATTTGTGGTAGTACGTATGGAACATGCCGGCAAGCTCCTGGAGATAAAATGTTATCCGGTGAGGTTCGTGGACCAGTGCTGCGTTTCTGAAAATAAGGGGATATATTAGCAGTTTCTTGACAATCCGCAACTCTTCCTCATTGAAGAGCGCTCCATTGAAATCAGCGAGTCCCTGACTGCTGACTGCTGACTGCTGACCGCTTTCTTTAGCCTTCTCGAATATGCTGTTGATCCTCGCATGTGCGTACTGAACATAGAAGACTGGATTCTCGGAGGACTGGGCCTTTGCTATTTCAATATCCACTTCAAGATGACTGTCGGATCTTCTTGTAAGAAAAAGAAACTTGGTGGTGTCCGCGCCTATATCATCCATGACTTCGCGCAGGGTTATGAACTCCCCGGCACGCTTGGACATCTGCACCGGCTTTCCGCCTTTTAGCAGCGATACCAACTGCACGAGGAGCACGCGCAGTTTGTCCTTGGGACTTCCGAGGGCCTGTATGACCGCCTGCATCCTGGGGATGTAGCCGTGGTGGTCCGCGCCCCAGATGTCTATGATTTCATCAAAGCCCTTTTCAATCTTCTTACGGTGGTAGGCGATATCAGGCGCGAAGTAGGTGTATTGGCCATCCTTCTTGATGATTACCCTGTCCTTGTCGTCCCCAAAGGCGGTTGATCTGAACCAGGTTGCGCCATCTTCTTCGTATATATGCCCGCGCGCTCTCAGGTCCGCGATCGCCTGCTGCACTTCGTTCTTATCATACAATTCACGTTCGCTCTGCCAGGTATCGAAATATACCCCGAAATCCTCAAGATCTTTCCTGAGGTCCGCAAGCATTTTGGTATAGGCGAAATCTATGATCTCTTTTGACACATCCTCAAAATCCAATGACACGTAAGCATCTCCGCGCTCTTCCTTCAGTTCACGGGCAATGGTTTCAATATACGCTCCCTTGTAGCCGTCTTCAGGAAAGGGGTAGTCTGCTCCCGACAACTGCCTGTACCTTGCAAATACCGATAAGCCCAGCAGCCTGACCTGGCGGCCCGCGTCGTTGATATAGAATTCCTTTTGCACCATGTACCCCGCTGCCTGCAGGAGATTGGCCAATGCGGCCCCCAGGGCGGCGCCCCTGCCGTGGCCCAGGTGCATGGGGCCGGTGGGATTGGCGCTCACGAATTCTATCTGTATCCTTTTGCCTTTACCGATGTCTTCCGTGAGGAAGGAGTCGCCTGTTTGCAGCAGTTCCCGCAATTCATTGCAGAGGAATTCCCTGGTAAAGGTAAAGTTGATGAACCCCGGGCCGGCTATGGAGATGTTCTCGAATATTGGGTTGCCGGTAATCGCTGCAATAATATCTTCCGCTATTTTTTTCGGAGCTTTTTTTAGTTGCTTTGCAAGGCCCATGGCAAGCGTGGTCGATAAATCACCGAAATGTTCGTCTTTGGGAATCTCGATCCCGATGCTCCCGAACTCGGCATTCATCATTTGTGACATTGTCTTAATCAGTATTTCTCTTAACCTCTTTTCCATAGCTTTAAAGTTTAAGCATCATGCCAATATATTGTCAACACAAACTGATTGAATTATGGTGAAAAATAAACCTTGACTTTTTTTGAAAAATACGCATAATTTATAGCCAAATAATACGTTCTTATAGGGGAGGACATTTATGGAAGACGACACTATTTTGGGCGCTCTTTCTGAAGGCAGGATGTCTCGCAGGGACTTTATGAAGTTCTGCACGGCGATGGCTGCGACGCTTTCCTTGCCTGCAAGCTTTATCCCTCAGATAGCCGAAGCACTCGAGAAAAAGCTAAAACCGAGCCTTGTCTGGCTTGAGTTTCAGGATTGCGCCGGTAATTCGGAGGCGCTTCTTCGGGCAAGCAAACCCACCATCGCGGAGATTGTCCTTGATGTCCTCTCTGTCGATTACCACGAAACTATCATGGTACCTGCCGGAAAACAGTCTGAAAAGTCCCTGATGGATGTGGTCAAAAACCAGAAGGGCAAATATATTGCCGTTGTTGAGGGCTCGATTCCCCTTAAAGACGGCGGCGTTTACTGCACTATCGGCGGAAGGTCCGCAGTGGACATTGCCAAAGAAGTCTGCGGTAACGCCCTCGCTACCATAGCAGTCGGCACCTGTGCCTCTTACGGCGGACTACCGGCTGCAAAGCCGAACCCCACCGGCGCCGTCGGTGTGAAAGAGGCTGTTTCAGGCATAACGGTCATTAATCTCCCCGGCTGTCCCGTAAATGTGGAAAATATTACGGCAACTGTGGTCCACTATCTCACCTTCGGCTCGTTGCCTGCACTCGACAGCCTTGGACGCCCCCTCTTTGCCTATGGAAAGAGGATACACGACAACTGCGAGAGAAGATCGCATTTTGATGCGGGACAATACGTGAGAATGTGGGGAGACGAGGGCCACAGGCTTGGATGGTGCCTATATGAAATGGGCTGCAAAGGGCCTGAGACTTACAAGAACTGTCCCACTGTCAAGTACAACGAAGGGACCAGCTGGCCTGTTCAGGCGGGACACGGCTGCATCGGCTGCGCCTCTCCCGGTTTCTGGGACACCATGTCACCCTTTTACAAGCGGCTTCCGAAAATTCCGGGCTTCGGTGTTGAGACCACTGCCGACAAGGTCGGGTTGGGTATCGCTGCGGCTGCTGCAGCAGGAGTTGCCGCACATGCGGTCGCCAATGCCATGAAGAAGGGCGATTCAAAGGAAGACTCAGGCACTGATAATAAGGAAGGTTAAAAGGGGAGGATAAGAGATGGCAAAAATTGCAATTGATCCCATTACAAGAATTGAAGGACACCTTAGAATAGAAGTGCAAGTGGAGGGAGGCAAGGTTGTTGACGCCTGGTCTTCGAGCACCATGTTCCGTGGTATTGAAGTAATCCTGAAAGGGCGGGACCCGAGGGACGCCTGGGCCTTTACACAGCGCATATGCGGCGTCTGCACAACGGTCCATGCCACCACTTCCGTCAGAGCTGTCGAAAACGCTTTAGGCATCATAATCCCCGACAATGCCAGGATAATCAGAAACCTCATTACGGGCATACAGTATGTGCAGGACCACGTCATACATTTCTACCACCTCCATGCTCTGGATTGGGTCGATATTGTGAGCGCTCTTAAGGCCGACCCGGCAAAGACCTCCTCCCTTGCCCAATCCATATCGGATTGGTCGAAAGCGTCCGCTACCTATTTCAAAGGCGTTCAGGGCAAGATAAAAGCGCTTGTGGACAGCGGACAACTCGGTCCTTTTGCCAACGCCTACTGGGGCCATCCTGCCTACAAGTTGCCGCCGGAGGCCAATCTCATGGCGGTCGCCCACTATCTTGAGGCCCTGGAGTGGCAGAGGGATGTGATAAAAATCCATGCCATACTCGGCGCAAAGAACCCTCATGCCCAGACCTACCTTGTAGGGGGCATGGCCAGGCCTATAGACCCAAACAGCCAGAATGCGCTGAATGCCGGGAGCATCGCGGCCATCGCTGAACTCTCACAAAAGGCGCATGAGTTTGTCGAGAAGGTCTATATCCCTGATCTCCTTGCGGTGGCTTCTTTTTACAAAGACTGGGCAGGCCATGGCGGTGGCGTAGGTAATTTCCTTTCTTTCGGGGTTTTCGAGAACGACAATGTGAGCAATACCGAGAACCTCTGGCTGCCGCGGGGGATTATCAAGAACAGGGACCTCAGCAAGGTACACCCCGTTGACCACACTAAGATAATGGAATATGTGACCCATTCCTGGTATGACTATAAGGAAGGGGACGCAAAGGGAAAACATCCGTGGGATGGCGAGACGAGCTTTAACTATTCCGGACCTAAGCCCCCCTATGAATTCCTCGATACCGACAAGAAATACACCTGGCTCAAAGCGCCGAGATATGATGGGATGCCCATGGAGGTTGGCCCCCTTGCCAGGATGCTTGTTGCCTATGGGAAAGGGCACAAGAGAGTGCAAGAGGTTGTGAACAGTGTTCTGCAGAAGCTGGGGGTCGGCCCTGAGGCCTTGTTTTCTACCCTTGGCCGTGTTGCGGCAAGGGGCATAGAGACACTGGTCACCGCGGAGATGCTGCCTGTCTGGCTCGATCAACTCGCAGCGAACATGAAAAAAGGAGAGCTCCGTATCCATAACAACGAGAAATGGGAGCCCTCGACATGGCCCAAAGAGGCAAAGGGTTACGGCATGCACGAGGCGCCGCGCGGGGCCCTCGGTCATTGGGTGCAAATCAGGGACGGGAAGATTGCCAATTACCAGTGCGTTGTCCCGACTACATGGAACGGCTCGCCCAGGGACGCAAAGAACCAGAGGGGACCTTTTGAAGAGGCGCTGATAGGCACTCCCGTTGCAGACCCGAACAAGCCCGTGGAGATACTGCGGACTATCCATTCTTTTGATCCGTGCATGGCATGCGCCGTCCATATTGCCGATGCGACCGGGAAAAAGATAACAACGATCAGGGTAAGTTAGGAGGGCGCCATGCAAAAAAAAGTATATGTATGGGAACTGCCGGTACGGGCAACCCACTGGATAAACGCCCTGTGCATAGTCGCGCTTGCCTTTACCGGTTTCTACATCGGCAGACCTTTTATCCATGCTGTCTCTACCAACCAGTACATCATGGGCTGGATACGTCTTATACATTTTATAGCAGCGTATCTCCTGGTGGTAAGTTGTCTTGTGAGGGTGTACTGGGCTTTTGCAGGGAACAGGTATGCCGGCTGGGAGGTTTTCAACCCTTTCGACATGAAAAAACTGAAAGACCTTGTCGAATTATCGAAATTCTATCTGCTTTTGAGGAAAGAGCCGCCGTCCCATGTGACCGGACATTCCGCCTGTGCGACATACGTGTATCTCTCCCTGTTTGTCCTGTACATCATAGAGGCAGCTACCGGGTTCGCACTTTATTCCCAGAGCCACTTGCCCGGTTTCCTCTGGACACTTATGGGGGGATGGCTGCTTCTGTTTGTTGATGCGCAGAGTATCAGGCTCTACCATCATTTTTTCATGTGGCTGTTTATAACTTTTGCCATAGTGCATGTTTATCTTTCTTTGTTTATGGAGTCAAAGGAAGATAACGGTATTTTAATGTCAATATTCAGCGGCAATAAAACAGTGGATGAGAAATACGAGTAACATCACGATAATAGGGTTGGGGAACATCCTTTTAAAGGACGAAGGGGTAGGGGTCCATGTTGCCAACGCCGTGAAAGAACGATACACACTGTCTCCCGAGGTGGAGATAATCGACGGCGGCACCATGGGCCTCGATCTCCTGCCCTTTTTTGAAGGCAGGGACAAGATACTTCTTGTCGATGCGGTGGATTTCGGCAGGGAGCCGGGACATGTCGGAATGCTCGGGAAAGGCGAAATCCCCGCAGTTCTCGAGTCAAAACTTTCCATGCACCATATAAGCCTTTCCGATGTGCTGTTCACCGCCAGCTTTATGGGCATCGGGCCGGATGAATTATGCCTGATAGGAATACAGCCGGAATCCCTCGATATCGGGCTCGATATGACGGGCACGGTCGGAGACAAGTTTGAGACCCTCGTGGATATGACAATCAATAAGCTGGGGGACTGGAATGTTGAGTGCACCCTGAACGCTTCCTGCGACTGGACGGTCAGCGATTCAGGAATTCCGGGACACCATACTTAATTATTGATTAGATCCTGACCTCTCCAATTATACTCTTAATAACCTGGACAAGACTTCGGCGGTAGCCGCATTTCAGGTGAGGTGCGTGTCAAGAGAGCGCCTTGTCAATAAGGTCGGCGTTATCAGCGACGAGGAACTGCAAAGGGTATGCAAGCATTGAAAGATACGTCTCATGTTGTTCATCCCCTGCAACGGGTACTTTACCAATACGCAGGGGGTTGCGCTTACCACTAATAATGGGTAAACTAAAAACGGCCCACCGGACAGCGAGAGGAGGTGTTAAATATGAATGCAGTAAAAGCAATTTATCACAACGGAATAGTCGAACTTTTAGAAAAACCGGAAACACAGGGAACGGCAGAGGTTCTTGTTATTTTTTCTGGTAAACAGAAAAAAATAGCTAAAATTGGAGGACTCTTTAAGGGACACACTATTGACTATGATAGCGCAGAAGCCGATCTTAAGCAGCTTAGTCAAGCTGCTATACTTCACTTGCAGAGCGAGACAGCCAATTAGGCATGGACAAATATGTAATAGACACACAGGCGATTATCAAATATCTGTAACGGACATAGAAAACATAATCTCTGATTCAATAAACTACATCCAAGAACCCCTATCAATCAGAAGACCAGTTCCTCGTCTATTATGCTGGACACGGCGAACTGGATAAATCCTCTGACAAAGCATACTGGCTTCCGGTGGATGCAGAAACAGACAATCCGGCCAACTGGATAATAGCCGACGATATAACTGCCTATCTAAAACGCATCTCATCCAAACATATTCTCATCGTATCAGATAGCGGTTATTCAGGGGCATTTGCCAGAGATACAGGGGTAGACCTGGGTAGCAAGACAGACACGGAGCAGTACATAGCACGCATGATTGAGAAGTCTTCAAGGACATTGATGACGAGCGGTGGCAATGAACCCGTATCGGATATCGGAGGCGGACGACATTCAGTTTTCGCCGATGCGTTTATTAAGGGACTGACAGAAATTAATCAGACAAAAGTTACTGCTGATGATGTATTCAGGAGATATGTTCGTAACAGAGTGATAGGCAGAGCAGACCAGACACCGGAATATAAGGGCATTAAGAATTCAGGTGATGACGGCGGGGACTTTGTGTTTCAGTTGGCCCGTGCGGGGCGCACAGAGCCTGCCACTTCAGTGAGTGTGCCCGAGGTACAGCTTACCGCTCCGTCGGGAAGCGGTTTTACGATGGAAGACATTGAGAAGAAGGGGCAACAGGTAGAGGCAAACAAGGCGGCATGGAACGAGAAGCTGAAGGAGATGAAAACGGCGTACAATCGGGTACAGGCCCATGACAAGAAGGCTGTAACGCCGGACTTAAAAGCGGCGGCCTGGGAGAGATTTATAAGCTCCTTCAGCGAAGACAACCCCTATTCGTCCGAGGACGATGGAATGAGGAGTGAAGCCGAGCAGCGGGTGGGCCACTGGCAGGCGGAACAGCGGAAAGCGGAAGAAAAGAGGCTTGCGATGGCGCCGAGGCCCGACAAGCACCCCCCTCAATCCCCCCTTGGCAAGGGGGGAAGTAAAGGGAGGTACACCGACCCCACCACGGGCATGGAAATGGTGTATGTCAAAGGCGGGTGTTATCAGATGGGGGATAGTTTTGGGGACGGACAGGGTGATGAAAAACCCGTGCATGAGGTCTGCGTGGATGATTTTTATATGGGGAAGTACGAGGTAACTAATGCTCAATACAGGAAATTCAAGTCAGGCCATGACAGCAAGAGCTATGAAGGCTATTCATTGAATGGAGACAACCAGCCTGTGGTTGAAGTGTCGTGGAACGATGCAAAGGAATATGCTGACTGGCTGTCATCAAAGACGGGGCAGATATATCGCCTTCCAACCGAAGCGGAATGGGAGTATGCGGCGCGTGGCGGCATCAACAGTCGCAATTACTGGGGAAGCAGTAAGGAAGAGGCCTGTCGCTATGCAAATGTGGCCGACAGGACGGCAAAGAGGAAATGGAGCGGTTGGACCATACATGAATGTGAAGACGGGTATGAAGTGACATCGCCGGTGGGTAGTTTTCAGCCGAACAGTTTCGGTCTGTATGACATGATGGGTAATGCGTGGGAGTGGACGAACGACTGGTATGGGAAAGATTACTATTCAGGCAGCCCACGCAACAACCCTACAGGCCCAAGTTCTGGCGCTTACCGTGTGTTACGGGGCGGCAGTTGGAACAGCATACCCGTCAGCGTGCGGGCGTCCGACCGCTACGGCAACACGCCTGATTACCGCGGCGGCATCGGTTTCCGTCTCCTGAGCACAGGGAGGATTCGGCGGAACATCCGGCGTTCAAGGATGCCGGAGCGGTCTGTTTCCTGTCCAGATGCCTGTTCGGGCACGGCGCATTTGCTGGCCGTCGAAAAGCACTGAGGCAAGCGGGGCTGGTAGGCGTATGGCCGAAGGCCCTGCGGGCCGGTTGAGCAGCGAGAAAAAAGTGGAGAAAGGCTATTTCATTAGGGCTGTTCGTAGGTTGCATGATTGATTTTTAAACAGCACCGTTACATGCTAAAATAGCGCAGGAGGTTTCACTATGGCGATAACTCGGGCACATTGGGAGACGATGGCGAATGGTTTGATTGGCTCTTTGCATCCAAAGCTTGTGAGCATGTCAAGGACAGGTTGCATAGAATAGCTGCAATAGTCTGATGATACAGTTTATAAATTATTGCCGTCTCAGATGAGGGATAGAATTTCAAGAAGCTTATACTTTTATGAGGGGAAACAACACATATTATTTACGCATGGGTTCGTAAAAAAAGAACAAAAAACACCGAAGGGTGAGATCGAAAGATCAATATCAATCCGTAAAGCATTGAGAGGTGAAAAATGAGTACAGCAAAAAAGTATTTTCAAAAACAGCTTTCTGTCCCTGAATTTAAGCAGTCCTATATGGAAGAGAAAGTAAAGCTGGACATAGAATATCAGTTGGAAGAATTGAAGAATGATATTCAGTTATGCAAATCCAGCAAGGAAATTATCAGGAAAATTAACCGGCTTGAGAAATATGTTTTGGCTGTCTAAAATCTGAAGGACATACAAACACGCTGACCCTCTCAATTTTCAGTTAGTTTTTCTTGATCAGAAGAGGCAGTATCACTGTGACAAAACTGTGACAGAATGTGTGGAAAATACGATGAAAGGCAGAAAATACAGAAAGGCTCTAATGTCTTTAAAATCATCGATTCCGTAAAATCGGAAAAGTACATTTCCTGTCATGCCCGAAGGTATTAAGCGGGCATCCAGAGACAAAAAAACTGGATTCCCGCTTACAAACTGCGGGAATGACACCTCTTGAATCACTATTTGTTACTTTATTGGCAATATTGTAGTGCGTTTTTGCTCAAAAAACACATAGTGCGTTCGCCCTGATTACTTCTATTATAAAATTTACGCAAAATTTACACCAATTAACCATAACTTTACTCATGTTACGGGTAAGATATTATTCAATGGATCAGGCAATAACGATTTTGAGGGTAGACTTTTTTATACATTCCAAACATAAGGAGGAGTAAATGAGTAAAAAGGTTTATGTACTGTTTGTGGCTGTCTTGGCTCTGGCTCTTGTTAGCGGCTTCTATTACAGCAGCGCCGATGCCGTGAAAGCGGCGCCGGCAGAGAAACCGGTAAAGGTGGAGGCCTGTTATGAATGCCATGACCAGATCAAAGATTTTCATGCCAAGGGAAAACATGCGAAAGTAAACTGTGTGAACTGCCATGAGGGTCTTGATAAACACATAAAGGAAGGCCCTGATGCAAAACCGACGACACGAACCGACCACGCCACATGCGGCAAATGTCACAAAGAACAATACGAATCCTTTGTCGCAGTAAACCTCGAATCAAAGGCAAAGGTTGAGAAGGCGACCTTCAAGAGCAGGTCGCCCTTGTTCGACAAGCTGATGGCTCCGCACGGCTTCACAAAGGAGCATGCCGAGCCGAGGAGTCACGTATTCATGCTCCCCGACCACCTTATCGTTGACAGGGCATACGGAGGCAGGTTCCAGCTCAAGGACTGGAAAAAAATAACGGATGCAAAGGGCGCTGAAAAGTCTGCATGGGAATTGCTTATTGACAAAGACCCTTCATCCTCAGATCAGAAGGCATTTATACCTCAGAGCGCGACTGCGGCAAACCCTGTCTGTCTTACCTGTAAGACGCAGGACCACATTCTCCAATGGAAGTATATGGGAGATAAAGACCCGAAAGCCAAATGGGACAGGACATCAAAGGTGGTCGATTTCGCAAGGTCCCTGCATCACCCCATCAACTGCTATGCATGCCATGACCCTCACTCGACCCAGCCGCGGGTTGTAAGGGACGCCCTTATAGAGGCAGTTGTCGACAGGGGAGAAGGCACATATCCGTACGATAAGGAAAAGAGCAAAAAGACAACAATGAAGAAAGTTATGTTCAGGGATTTCAGGGCGATAGGTATTCTCAACAAGGCGGATTCCAATGTCATGTGCGCGCAGTGCCATGTTGAGTACAACTGCAACCCCGGACATGACCCTAAAACAGGCGCGGCAATAGGCATGGGAGACAGAAGGACGAATTACTTCCCTTGGGTAAATGTATTCGACATCAATAAGAAATATGAGGCGCTCGGATTCAAGGATTTCAAACACGCTACCACAGGCGCCTCGCTTACAAAGCTGCAGCATCCTGAAGCGGAGTCATTCTGGGGAAGCAAGCATGAAAGAGCGGGTGTAGAGTGCAAGGACTGCCATATGCCGAGGATTAAAAAAGGCGCAAAGACATACACATGGCACGGCCAGAAAAGCGCGCGGTACATGGAGAATGATACCTGTCTGAAATGCCATCCTGACTGGACACAAAAAGAGGCCGAATATCAGATTGACGCTATCCAGAACTATATAAAGGGTAAACTTACAAAGGCTGAGTTCTGGCTTGGTCAATTTATCGACACCTTTGCAAGGGCAAAGGCTGCAGGGGTTCCCGAAGATGTTCTCAATGAGGCGAGAAAGCTTCACGACACCGCCAATAGCTATTGGGAGTGGTGGACGGCGGAAAACTCGGACGGCTTCCACAATCCTGATGCCGCAAGGGAATCTCTTACAAGGTCTATCGATGCATCACAGAAAGGAATCAAGATATTAAACGATGCAATGACGCCCAAGCCTGCTGCTGCGGCTACACCGGCGAAATAAGGAGCTTTCTCCCCCACTACCCCCTCCCTTCAAAACAGGGGGGAGGGGGTTTTTTTACAGGAACTGAGTCTAATAAGAGGTGTTTGGATGATACTACTAAGGGTAAACATTTTATTTATGTCGAGGGAGGTTATATGAAAAGGCTGATTGCCTTTTTTGTTGTTCTGTTCCTGCCCCTATACGCAATTGCAGCGGAAAAACAGCATATTAAGACGTCCGAAGACCAGGAATGTTTTGATTGTCACACCGCTGAAACCGATTTATGGAATTCCGGGAAGCACGGGCTAATGAGTGTCAAGTGTGTCGTATGCCACGGGTCTACCGATAAAAATTTTCACGCAAAACCCGACATTAACCGCTGCAGGGCATGCCATTGGGAGAAGGTGGCTGACGTTGAAAAGAAATTGTATCCCAAGGAAAGGAAATGCACCTTGTGCCACACCCTGCATTCAGTAAAAAGTAAATTCCACAGCGACGGGGGAAAATAATATGGAAATCACCAGAAGACAGCTAATCAAATATTCGGCGGCTCTCGCCGCTGCTTCAGCCATAGGCCTTGAATTGCCCCTGCCGAAGGGTCTCGAAGCAGCGCAGGCGGAGACATGGTTTAAGGGAGTCTGCAGATATTGCGGCGCGGGATGCGGCGTTTATGTAGGGACCAGCAAGGGCAAGGTCGTGGCGGTCAAAGGCGACAAGGACAACTGGAACAAGGGGTTCCTCTGTATTAAAGGTTATTATCTTCCCTCCATTCTTTATGCCGATGACAGGGCTAAATATCCGCTGCTCAAGAAGGGCGATTCTTTTGTCCGCATATCGTGGAAGGAAGCCATGGACCTTATGACCCAGAAGTTCGGCGATGCCATCACGAAGAGCGGCGTCGGTTCCGTTGCTTTCTACGGTTCGGGCCAGTCTTACACGGAAGAGTCATACTTCATAAACAAGGTCTTCAAGGGCGGCCTCGGCACAAATAATATTGACGGCAATCCGAGACTCTGCATGGCTTCCGCGGCTGTGGGCTATGTCTCAACCTTCGGCAAGGACGAACCAATGGGGTCCTATGACGATATTTACCACTCCGATTGCTTCTTTATTATCGGCTCGAACATGGCCGAAGCCCATCCGGTCATCTTCAGGCTGGTCAATGAGAGGAAGCAGAAGGACAAGAACGTGAAGATTATCATGGCGGACCCGAGGAAGACCCTTTCCGCGCGGATTGCCGACCTGCACATGAGCTTTACTCCGGGCACGGACCTCGCCATTTTACACGCCATGGCCCATGTCATTATCAAGGAAAACCTGCACAGCAAGGAGTATGTAAACAACCACCTGGTATTCAAGACCATGAAGGACGACAAGCAAACCAAGGTCACCTTTGAGGACTACGTAAAATTCCTGGAGGAGTTCACCCCCGAAGCCGCGGAGAAACTCTCCAACTGCCCGAAAGAAGACATTATCAAGGCAGCGCGGTGGTTCGCCCAGTCAAAGGCCACCATGAGCTTCTGGTGCATGGGTTTAAACCAGAGGACGCGGGGCGTCTGGGTGAACAACATGGTGCACAACCTTCATCTTCTGACCGGCCAGATATGCAGACCCGGCGCAACATCCTTCTCCCTTACCGGGCAGCCGAACGCCTGCGGCGGCGTCCGCGACGGAGGACTCCTTAGCCACCTGCTGCCTTACGGAAGGGTTGTCACTATTGATCAGCACCGTGAGGAAATGGAAAAATTCTGGGGGCTGCCGAAGGGCAGGATACACCCCAAACCGGGGCTTACGGCAGTGGATATGTTCAGGGGATTCAATAAGGGCGACATAAAGGCCATGTGGATAGCATGCACCAACCCCGGACAGAGCTTGCCGAACCTTGAGCCTTACAGAAAAGGGATGGCCGGCAAGGACACCTTCCTGGTAGTTTCCGAAGCCTACCATCCGTCCAGGACATCGGAACTGGCGGACCTGGTGCTTCCCGCAGCCCTGTGGGTCGAAAAAGACGGCACCTATGGACAGTCCGAAAGAAGGTACCAGTATATCGAAAAGGCGGTTGAGCCGATTGGAGAAGCGCGTCCCGACCTGATGGTTATGATCGATTTTGCGAACAGGCTTTTCAAGACACTGGGCAGGGAGGAAGAGGCCAAAAAACTCTTTGCTTACAAAAATTCGGAAGACGTATGGAACGAAATCAGGGAGTGTTCCAAAGGGACCGCCTATGATTTCATGGGCATGACTAGGGCGAGGATGAAGAAGGAGCACGGTATTCAGTGGCCCTGTCCGACGGAAGACCATCCGGGGACCGTGCGGCGGTATACTGCGAAATACGGCGATCCGCTTCTGCACAAGTTCGATCCGCAGGCAGCCGATGTTTCGTTCTATGGGGCGAAGGCGGACGGCAACAAAGCCACTGTCTGGCTGAGACCTTATAAGGGAGCAGCGGAGCCGCCCGATGCGGAATATCCTTTTGCGCTGACAACGGGCAGGCAGATCGAGCACTGGCATACGGGCACCATGACCCTGAAGGTCCCTGAACTGAAGCGTTCGGCGCCCGATGCCTATATTGAAATCAATCCACGTGACGCACAGAAGATAGGCGTCAAGAGCAGGGACAAGGTGAAGGTCACCTCACGCAGGGGTTCCCTTGTCCTTGAGGCGAAGGTTGTGGACGTGCCGAGGGACGGTCTTGTTTTTGTCCCAATGCACTATCCGGATAAGCTTATCAATATGCTGACCACCGACGCGTATGACGAGCTTTCAAAGCAGCCGGAATTCAAGATCTGCGCCGTAAAACTTGAGAAGGCGTAGGGCGTTGCCATGCCGGTAACCAGCGCAATCGTGGAAGTTACGGAAGGTTCATGCGAGGCTGTCATGAGCAGCCTCGCAAAAATATCCAATCTCAGTGTTTTCGCTATCAAGGAGAACCAGATCGTAACTGTGATTGAAGGGGACTCCCTGCAAGAGGTGGAAGAGACAATGAAGGGGCTTTACGCCCTTGACAATGTAATCGGAGTGTTTCCTGTCTATGCCGGGGATTATGAGTAAAACAGCCGTCGGCCGTCGGAGTAATGATTAAATTTCTAAGGCCTCCCGGCGCGAGACCTGAGACTGACTTTGCCTCCCGGTGCATCCGGTGCGGCAAATGCAGCCAGGTATGCCCGTATAAATCCATCAAAATCGCGGGCCTTTTCGACGGTGTGGCCATTATGGGAACACCTGTCGTAAAGGCCCGCGAGGTCCCCTGCTATCTTTGCATGAAGTGTCCCCCTGTATGCCCTTCCGGCGCCCTGGACAGAAATTTGAAGCAGAAAGCCGATGTGCGGATGGGGACAGCCCGCATAAACAAAAAGGAATGCCTGGCGTGGCAGGAGACCCTCTGCAGGAGTTGTTATCAGAACTGCCCCCTGTTTGACTCCGCTATACGCATGGATAACGAACTGCGACCGGTGGTTGATGAAAAGAAGTGTGTGGGCTGCGGGATCTGCGAAAATGTCTGTCCAGTTGACGCCGCAGCCATTACGGTAGAGCCGGGAGGCGCCCGCCGGTGAGCCGATATAGTATGTATAATTACCGGAAGATTACGCAGACCCTCATGCTGCTGCTTATCGTGGCCATACCTGTCCTGAACAAAAAGGGGATAATGGCAGTAACCGGCAGCCTTTATTCCATGGCTTTCGGTCCGCTCCTCATTACCGACCCTCTGAGCGGCTTTCAGGTCATTATCACGACCCTGGCGCTGGATAGTGTACTGCTGCTTTCGCTTGTTATCCCTGTTCTCCTGGCCCTGCTTTTCGGCAGGGTTTTTTGCGGGTGGCTCTGTCCTCAAAATACCTTATCCGAACTCTTTGACTTCATCAGCGAAGAGCTGAAGTTCAAAAGACTCTTTCATCCCCAACTTTCGGCAAAGTGGCGGTATGGGCTGCTTCTCTTATTGCTCGCTTTGACCGTGGGCCTGCGCTTTCCGGTGGCCAACCTCATATCCGCACCAGGGACCATTTCGGTACAGGTGACTAAGTACGTATATGAGGGTACAATGGGACCGGAGGCTGGACTGGTGGCAGTGATCCTTGTGGCGGAAGTCTTTGTGGTTAGACGGGTATGGTGCAACTATATCTGCCCGGTGGGCGGGTTTCTCGGAATATTCCGCTTCAAAAAAACGATGAAGGTGGTGTACCGGGAGGACGCCGGCCATGTCTGCGGCAGGTGTTTGGAATGTGTAAAAGCATGCCGTCTGGGGCTGGACCCCATGGCCGGCAAAGTCTATCCTCTGTGCCATAACTGCGGAGACTGCATATCGGTGTGCGGGGAGATAAAGGGAAACGGCAAGCCTCTTTTCTTTAGTATGCGGTAGCGCCGGGTCTGGGGGTGGCGCGCTTCCTATTCCTCCCTGAAGCGGTATCCGATGCCTGCTACAGTGCTGATGTAATCGGGCTCAGACGGGTTCTTCTCAATTTTATGGCGTAAATGCTGAATATGCACGTCAATGACCCTGCTCCAGGAATATATCTTCGATTCCTTCCAGAGGTGCTTTCTAATGTCCTCCCTGCTGATGACGCTGTCCCTGTTGTCGACAAGGAAACAGAGCAGGTCATATTCCTTCGGGGTCAGGACGACTTCGCTTTTCCTCACCTTGACGAGCCTTCGCCTGAAGTCTATAGACAGGTCACCTATGGTCAGTGTCTCGTGTTTTTCAGAGGGTTTCAGGCGTCTCAGGCACGCCTTTATGCGGGCGATGAGTTCCAGCGTCTCGAAAGGTTTCACCATGTAGTCATCAGCGCCGCTTTCGAGGCCTATGACCTTGTCGGATATCTTGTCTTTTGCCGTGAGCATGATGATAGGGAGTTCGGGGTATTTCCCCTTGATCGTTTTGCAAATTTCTATACCGTCGCTGTCAGGGAGCATCCTGTCAAGAATGATGAGGTCAGGGGCTTTAAGCAATTGTATTTGCCCTTCCGCCCAGGAATCGGCGGTCAGAACTGAAAAATGGTGTAGTTCAAGGTTCGCCTTAAGGACACTCAGGATGTCCATATCATCATCAATGGCGAGTATAACAGGTTTGCCGTTTTCAATCATAACGCTGTTCATAATTCCCTGGGCGCTTGCAGTTTCCCCACCGTGTCCGCGCAAGGCAGTTTGAAGAAAAAGCGGCTGCCGTTTTCCCCGTCGCTAACCATGCCGATTATACCATTATGGGCTTCCACGATGCTCTTGCATATGGCGAGGCCGAGACCCGCGCCCTCCCTGCTGCCGCGTTTGTAAAACTTCTCGAAAATTTTCTCCTGCTCGGCAGGGGGCACGCCGGGGCCGCTGTCGCTTATCCCGGTGACCGCAAAGGACCCTTGCCGGTAAGCGGTAACAGTTATTTCAGCATCGGGTGGACTGAATTTAAGGGCGTTGAAAATCAGGTTGATGAGTACCTGCCGTATCCTGTCCTCATCAGCGTAGATGGCAAGTCCGGAAGAAAGTTTCGCGGTAATAGAGATGTTCTTTTTATCAGCGTCCGCCTGAAAATTCATGATAGCCTCTTCGATAAGACCGGAGAGGTCAGCCTCGGTGAAATGCAGTTCGGACGCGCCTATTTCAATCCTCTCGATGTCCAGCATGGCGTTGACCATGCGTATGAGGCGTTCAGCGTTTTTATTTATCACCTGGAAGAAAACATTCAGGTCATCCAGGGATGTCCCTGCCGTATGTGCGTTGGGGAAAGAGGCGAGCTTCGCGGAAATATAATCCATAGCCCCCTTGATGGAGGTGAGGGGCGTCCTCAATTCATGCGAGGCCCTCGCGATGAAGTCTGATTTGCGGGCATTCGTCTCTGAGAGGAGCTTGTTTGCTTCCATCAGCTTCCTGTTAGTCTCTTCCAGGTCTTCCGTGGCCTCCCTGATCTTTTCGTTCAGGCTCTTGTGGTATCCCGTGAGGGTCTGTGCCATTATAGAGAAAGAACCATAGAGGTCTTCGAATTCGTCGCCCGTCCTCAGCCTGTCTTCAGGGTTGTAGTCCCCTTCGGAAAACTGCTTGATGGAATATTTCAGTTTCCTCATGGGGGTAAGGACCAGGTTCCTCATCATAAGGAACATGGCGCCGATGAGCGTGATGACGATGAGCACCGTCGCAATGAACAATACCTTTCTATTAGCGGAAATGTCGGCATAAGTCTTGTCGAGGGGAAGGGTGATGCTGATGGCCCCCCGTACATCTCCCACCTTGTATCCCTGCTTTGCGTGGCATTGCAGACAGGCCGGCTTTACATAAAGGGGCGATATGTAACGGAGGTATTTAGAGGAATCGATATTATCCACCTCGATAAGTTCATTGACAGCCTGTGATTCGAACTGCCGCAGGGCTTTTTTCTCAAAAGCATCCGGCGCATTATCCGGGTTTGTCAGCTTGAGACTGGTTATGTGAAACCAGTACAGCCCCTTGTCTTTTGCGTAACGGGACAGTTCCTTGGTGACCATGGCAGGGGTCTGCTTGACGTACTGCCTGCCCTGGTCGTCCACAATCAGAGGGTCTTTCAGGTAAGGGTTTGGTTTTATCCAGGGCAGCCTCTGAATGAATACGCCGTCATGGTTCGCTATCCATTCACGGGTAATAACGATCTGTTTGAATAAAATGCGCGCCTCATTCTCCATCTGCTGCATGATGAGCCGCTCCTGGCGCTGGGAGAAGACAAAGAAAGATATACCAAGGGACACCGTAAGAGTCAGGCTGCACCCTATAATGAATTTAGAGTTCAGGCTCAGTCGCAACGCCGGCACGGCACGGAAAAATTTCCTAATTAAAATGTTTCGTATCAAGGCTTTTAGTATACCATAAGATTTTAGGAGTCTTAAAGAGCGTGAGACGAAATATGGTATAATCGAAAGCAAATCGAATAACCATACTATAGATCAGGAGGGACATATGGCTGACGAGCATTCCTTTGATGTTGTGTGCGAGGTGGACATGCAGGAAGTGACTAACGCGGTCACTCAGGCGACGAAAGAGATGGGCCAGAGGTTTGATTTTAAGGGGAGCAAGAGCTCTATGGAGTTTGATAAGGGCAAAGGTCTCATCACTCTTGTGTCCGATGACGAGCAGAAAATGAAGAGCGTTGTCGATATTCTGGAGTCGAAGCTGGTGAAGCGGAATATCTCTCTGAAGGCATTGACATACGGGAAGATGGAGCAGGCGGCTGGCAGCACGGTGCGGCAGGTCGTTACCCTTCAGCAGGGCATTCCCCAGGACAAGGCCAAGGAAATCGTGAAGACCATCAAGGATATGAAGCTGAAGGTGAACGCTGAGATACAGAAAGACCAGGTGAGGGTGCGGGCGAAAAAAATAGACGATCTCCAGATGATTATGGCGCACCTTAAGGGAAAGGATTACGGGATTCATCTCCAGTTCTCTAATTACCGGTAGCCTCGAAGTATAAAAGAACTGAAAACGCAGAAGGTTGAGGGTGGTGTATTAAGACTGCCCCAGCTGTCTCATGCGTGGGCCACTATCAATGCCTTCAGCTCTTTGACCTCTTTTGTCGCGCCCAGACGCTTCTCCAGCACTGCCAGCTCAAGAGCCGCCCGTGCATAGAAATCGTCTGTGTAGGTGTATTCGCAATTACGTGTCAGCTCCCTGATTTCCTGCGAGAGCGCCGCTTTTGAATGGATAATACCTTTCAGCTTTACGAAAATCTCATGTTTTGGGTTCGTCTTTTTCATACTTCTATTATACCACAACGCCCGTTTTCCGCACCATCGCCGGATACCGGCGATGGTGGCCATACGGGTGAGGCGGACACCTCACCATGCTTATTGTTAAGGTTTCTTTCCCGGTTGCTTCTCCAATTTTCTTTTTGCCTCATTTTTCTGTTTTTCAGTATTCTGTTTCTGGCCTTTTTCCTTGTCCTTCTTGCCCTTGTCTCCCATTGCGCACCTCCTCATTCTCTGCCGCGATGACGCCGCTGCGTCGTAATCAGCCGAGATGTTTGCTGACCAGTTTGGTCATCTCAAACATCGATACGGAGTCCTTCCCGCCGAATATCTCCCTGAGGTTGTCGTCCGCCCTGATGTTCCTTTTGTTCTCCGGGTCCTGCAGATTATTCTTCTTAATGTATTCCCACAGTTTCTTGGTCACCTCTGTCCTCGGGAGCGGAGTGTTGCCGACTATCTTCGCCAGCGCCGGACTGATGGTAAGGGCTTTCATAAATCCAGTGTTCTGTACTCCTGCAGTTTTCTCCTTTGCAGCTTTCTTTGTCTCCATTATTGCCTCCTCTTGCTGTTAAATGGTATGAATATTTCTCAAAATGCCCGTATTGTATCCCCCTTGCAGCTATCTTTCATTAGCGTTATTGAAGCAAATGATGACATTAAAAAGCAATCGTTGTTTTTTTAGTGCCAGATTCATATACGGTCTGCCCGGGAAATAATTTCCTGTTAAGTACGCCAAACAGGAAATTACTGCATGGTGACAAATCAGACCGGGCACTTTCAAAGGGTATTTTAATCTTAATATCAATGAGTTTTACCTCTTATTTCATGTGGCACAAGAGTTGCCTTATTAAAACATTAAAGCAGGAGGATTTTAATGGAAAGAATACATGGCATATCACTGTCTCATATTACGAAGGACCAGATTATCAAGGCGATCATTGTGGTAGCACTTGCCGTGCTTATGGGTGTCCTGAATATTATCGTTAAGCATATAGCATCCCCGCTTAAGCCCAATGCAGGCCGGGACATTAGTATGGTTGCCATAAAATATGACGCCGCTATTCACAAGTTAAAGTTAGAGACAAGAGGGATGTGAACGTTATCGTTTAACGACAATATACATTGCCCACACCCTCCTTATTGAGGCCTGCATTATACGCGGCCTCATTTTTTTCCCATAACCTGTCATTGGCATAAATATTAAGCTCATGATACAATGGTAAAAATTAACGACAAATTTACAAATCCGGAGCGTATAGTAAAGTGAAGGAAGTAAGATGAATTATCTCGATTTTGAAACCCTTCTGGAGCGTTCGGCCTCCCTGCACGGGCACCTTTGCCCGGGCCAGGTTCTTGGCGTCAGGATGTCCATGCTCGGGTTGCGGTCTATAGGCATCGGCGATCCCCTGGGAAATGACAGAAAAAGCATCATCGTTTTTGTGGAAATGGACAGGTGCGCCACCGATGCCGTACAGTCGGTCACCGGGTGCAGCCTGGGACACCGTACAATGAAGTTCCTGGATTATGGGAAGATGGCCGCCACTTTTGTGAATATAAAGACAGGTAAGGCGGTCAGGGTTCTGGCAAAGGAAGAGGCGAGGGAGAGTGCGCGGATATATTGCCCCGGCATTGAAGACAAGTATTCGGCCCAACTGGAAGCCTACAAGGTGATGCCTGACGATGAACTGTTCTATGTAATGGAAGTTGATGTTGCCCTGAAGCCCGAGGACATGCCTGGCAGACCTCTCAGAAGGGTACGGTGCTCATCGTGCGGCGAGTATGTGCAGGACATGCGCGAAGTTAAGAGCGACGGTAAGAACTTTTGCAAGGCATGCGCCGGTACTCCCTATTACACAGTGGCTGAGTCACGTAAAATCGAATAGTATTTTTTTAAGGAGCGTTATGCAGAATAGTCATAGCGAAATACATATCAGGTCCAAGCTCTGGATAGAGGTTGACGGAAAGCCTGTTTTCGGAAGGGGCAGAAGATTTCTCCTCGAAGCAATAGACAGGTGCGGGTCCATAAACCAGGCAGCAAAGGAAATCAATATTTCTTACCGCAGAGCGTGGAGTTACATAAAGTCCATGGAAGTGAGACTCGGGATAAAACTTGTGGAAAGGCAGAGCGGGGGAAAGAATGGCGGCGGCGCAACGCTTACAGAAGAGGCCAGGGACTTTCTGAGAAGGTACGAACTCATGGAAGAGGGTATCAGAGAGATGGTAGACGAAAAATTCAGGAATATTTTTTTGAATACGAATACATAGAAAAAGGAGAGTCTGTATGTGCGATATCCATGAAAGAGAGGCAGGCAGCGGAAGCGGAGTTCGGACTATACCGGTTCACGATGCAGTTGGAATGGTGCTCGCCCACGATATCACCGAGATAAAGAAGGACGAATTCAAGGGTAGGGCCTTCAGAAAAGGCCATGTAGTAACGCAGGGTGATATCGACCGTCTCCGCAAACTCGGCAAAGACCATCTTTTTGTCCTGACCCTCGGGGATGACGAAATGCACGAGGACGATGCGGCGTATGCCGTTGCCTCGGCGCTTATGGGCAAAGGGGTAGTTATTGAGGGTGAGCCGAAGGAGGGGAAAATTAACTTTATCGCTGCAATGGACGGTATCGTAAAGATAAACAAGGACGCGCTTACCCGGTTCAACATGGCGGGAGAAGTCATGTGCGCAACCCTTCATAATAATACTGTTGTCAAAAAAGGTCGCGTGGTGGGCGGGACCAGGGCAATTCCACTCGTTATAAAAAAGAGGATTATCGATGAGGTGACCACAGCTGCAAAAGAGGCAGGCGGAATCCTCGAAGTCAAAGAGATGAGAAAGCCGAAGGCGGGAGTCGTTATTACCGGAAACGAGGTCTATTACGGAAGGATAAAGGATGCCTTTGCCCCAATTATAACAAAGAAAATTGAGGAGATCGGCGGAGAGATCACGGGTATCTACTACGCTCCGGATAATGAGGATTTCATAGAAGCGCGGTTGAGGGATCTGATGGAGGCCGGCGCAGACCTTCTTATAACCACCGGCGGCATGTCCGTGGACCCTGATGATGTCACGAGATTTGCGGTCAGACGCCTTGGCGCAGATTTTATTACCTACGGTTCGGCTGTGCTTCCCGGCGCCATGTTTCTCGTAGCCTGGCTTGGAGAGATTCCTGTTCTCGGCATACCGGCCTGCGGCATGTACCACAGGACAACGGTTTTTGACCTGATACTGCCCAGGGTGCTTGCCGGAGAAAAGATCGGCAGACGCGAACTTGCGGAACTGGGGCACGGCGGCATGTGCCTCAACTGCGAAGTATGCAGGTATCCCGTCTGCCCCTTCGGGAAATAGTCTGTAAGCTGCTACTTGTGTGCCTATCAATGTAGAGTCCTTTCTCCTCGCCGGAATTGCGATGAAAAATGGCGGTGAAATTTGACATAAAAGGGAGTTTCTGATATTCTCTTGAAACGATGAGAAAGTTGTTATTTCTGCTTATTGCATTGCTCCCCCTTACCACTGCCGAAGCTTTTGATATAAAGGGTCTGCAGCCCCTTTCCCCCTATGGAGTTTTTTCCACCTTCAGTGCTGAAAGTCTCGGCAAGAAGATGGTGGGGCTCAGTCTGAACCTTGAGAAGTCCAACGAGCCCAGGTTTTACCGAACAACGCTCCAGGGGGCCGTGGGCCTGAGCGATTCCCTCGAACTCGACCTGACCGCTCCCTATGTAACGAGGTGGGAGAACAGGCTTGACGGATCCGAGGACGTGAGCCTGGGCATCAAGCACAGGATTGTGGATGAGGGGCTGTATAATCCGGCCTTCGCCTATGTTCTTACCGGTTCCTTCCCCTCGGGGAAGGACGAATTCTCCACGGACGGCAGACTGGGGGGGGGGATGATTTTGAGCAAGAAGGTGGGCCCCTTCAAAGGACATGTCAACCTCTTCTATTCGAGCCCAGGGAAAGAGGATATGAAGGACGAGTACTCCCTGAATATGGGCGCTGAACTTGCGGTGACCCACAACTCGAAAATCCTGGCAGAACTTGTGAGCAGGAAAAATTATGATAATAATAAAATTGATCTTCTCGAATGGAGGCTTGGGTACAGGATCGCCACCACCGACAACATTTTCACCACGGTGGGAGCGGGATTCGACCTGAAAAAGAGGAACCCCGACTACCGGCTTATTTTCTCCGTGAGCATCCTCCTCCCCAAAGAGAAACGCTCTATCCAGAAAATATACGAATAGTAAGTGATAATGGTATAATTTAATTCATGTTTGATCTAGGCATACAGGAACTTATTGTAATTTTCATTGTGGCGCTTCTGGTCTTCGGCCCCAATAGATTGCCCGAACTCGGCAGGTCCCTCGGCAAGGGGATAGCTGAACTCAAAAGGGCGATGCAGGGCATAAAAGAACAGGTTGACGCCGAGATGAAGGATATTAAACAGCCCCTTACCCTTGACGATGGCATATACAAGAAACCGCAGAAAGAAGAGCCTGTCGTGAAGGCGGATGCGGGAACACAGGTGCATACCGCCGCAGCTGACAAAGCGCCGGAGCAGGCTAAAGGGGCGGATAAGGGGTGACGGAGATGGAAGATGAGCGAATGCCCCTTACCGATCATCTTGGAGAGCTCCGCAAGAGAATACTGACAGCACTCGCAGCTGTTTTCATAGCTTTCCTTGTCACGTTCACCTATTCCGAAGAAATTTTCAAGCTCGTGATGTTCCCTCTCAAGTACACCCTGGACTTTTCCGTGCGGGAAATGTACATGAAATTCGTACCCCAGGACAAGCTTCACGATACGAAGCTTGTCTTCCTGGCTCCTGCAGAGGCCTTCTGGATGAACCTTAAAGTTGCCTTTGTGGCAGGGATTATGCTGGCGCTGCCGGTGATTTTCCTTCAATTATGGAAATTTATTTCACCGGGGCTGCTTTCAAAGGAAAAAAAATATGTGCTCCCTTTTATTTTTTTGGCCACCTTGCTCTTTCTGTCAGGGGCTTCCTTCTGCTTTTTCATCGTTTTGCCGTTTGCCCTGGGCTTTCTTCTGACATACAAGGTAGGCGACTTTCTTATGCCCATGCTTTCGGTAGGGCAATACGTGGATTTCTGCCTTAAATTCATCCTCGCCTTCGGCGCCATTTTCGAACTTCCCGTTGTTATAATCCTTCTAACAAAGATGGGCATTGTAACGCCGAAGACACTTGCCAAAAACAGGAAATACGCCATTCTCGTCGCCTTTATCGCTGGAGGGATACTGACTCCCACCCCTGATGCGTTTAACCAGACATTGATGGCAGTGCCCATTATCATACTTTACGAGATAGGCATATGGATTTCGCCGCTCTTCACGCCAAAAAAGAGGGAAAATGCCTGATGCTGAAGATACCGCTGAAACAGGAATCCGGTGAGCAGGCCAAAAGGAATTTCAAGGCAATTGTGGCGGATGTGGCTGAAGGGTTCATTGCGGTAAACCCTCTCTTCCTGAAACCCTTCAATGAGAGCAGCCTGAAAATACTTTATACCAATCTCGAACTGAGACAGAGAGAGGTGAGGAACGAGGCCTTCCCGTACCATGATCCGCCCATGATACGCATTAGAAACATAAAATTGCAGCGGCTCTTCACTGCCATGACCATAGTAAAAAATTATGCAAGAGAGAGACGCTACAAGATAGTCTGAATACCCGGCGACCGCTGTTTTTTAGCTATGCAGTATATCCCCGCCTGATGAGGGGGGGCTCATACCCTCCCTGCTCTCAATCGCCTCTATCAGATACCGCCCCGCAACGCCGTTTACCGCGCCGGTGAGAATTCCGGTCGTTGCAAGGATCGGCATGACCACAAGCACCGCTTCGATCCTTTGAATGAAAAGCAGATAGGCCAGAAAGAGTTGCCCCATATTATGAAAAAAAGCGCCGATGAGGCTTACGCCCAGCGGGCTGAAAAGTCGGGGGAACAAGGCGGTGATGAGCCCCATGGCAAGAGTGCCCGCAATTCCTCCACCCATGCTTAGAAAGAATGCAGGGCCCAAAAATGTGCCGAGGAACAAAGAACCGAGCAGTGTGCGTATAAGTGTGACTGTTAATGCCGCCCTGAACCCGTATAAGTGGAGAGTGACGAGTGTTACGATATTGGCCAGGCCCGGCTTCAGCCAGGGTATGGGTGAGGGAATGAGTGTCTCGAAACCGTTGAGGGCAAGGGCATAGGCGGAGAGCAGGGCGATACGGTATCTATCCTGTGATTCCATCGAATTCTCCCTGCCTGCCCGGGGTGGTGATAGTTACCAGGACCCTGTTCGGCAGGCAGACCACAGCGCCGCTGTCAATCCACCCCTGATGCACGCATATCCTGTTGTGACAGGGGGAAGCTTTCACCCTTACTTTGCCCGCGTGTATCTCGACAATTGTAGCGCCCATAGGCCCTTGTACCGTGACCGTCCTGTCGTGTGAGAGGGGGAGGGTATAGAGCAATGTCCCGGACACCTCTATTTTCACCTCCGACCCCTGTGGCATTGCTTTTTTGGTGAAAACAAAGCAGTATGCCGTCAGAAGGACCAGAGAGACGAGAAGCGCCCTGTCAGCAAAGGTAACTCCATGTTTATTTCTCTCTGAGCTCAAGCTTTCCCTTCATTGCGTCGGTAAAGGTTATATTCCCCGCACTGTCAACGATGATGCCGTCGAGACCGAGCTTCCCTAAGACCTCTCTCCCCCTTTTAGGGCCAAGGACAAAGATGCCGTTGTCAAAGCCATCGGTATAGACACCGTCGGCAGTGATAATGCTCACACTGCGGCATTCATTGGCCGGATATCCTGTTTTTGGGTCCAGGATGTGGTGGTAACGCACATTGTTTTTGATGAAATACCTTTCATAATCGCCTGCGGTGGATATGGCGGTATCGGTGAGGTCAACGGCCGCGATGATATCATCGCCGTTCTCTTTACCGGCAGGCCGCGGGTTTTTAATCCCGATCCTCCAGGGTTTTCCGTCCGGCCTCCTGCCAAAGGCCTTAATGTCGCCGGCCATAGCGGCAATGCCCGCTTTTATTCCATTGCTCTTAAGCACCTCCACAACCTTGTCCGCAATGTAGCCCTTGGCAATGCCGCCAAGGTCTATAGCCATTCCCTTTCGTTTCAGTAAAACGGTTCTCTTTGCTGCATTAAGTATGATCCCGCGGTATCCCACTAAGGAAAGTTTTTCTTTGAGAACAGCGCTGTCGGGCAACGATTCTTCGCGGAAGTCCCAGAGGTCCATTAGAGGGCCCACGGTAATATCGAAAGCGCCGAACGTTTTTTCGGAGACATAGAGGGCCTTCCCTATAACCTCGAAGGTCTCCTTAGAAACCGAAACGGGTTTTAAGCCTGCCGAACGGTTGATAAGCGTCACTTCGCTGTCCTTTGAAAAATGATCGAGGAGCTTTGACAACCGGTCAATTTCAGCAAAGGCTTTATTTATGGCAGCCTCCGCGTCCTGTTCGGCGGATGAGACGACGGTCAGGGTGACAACTGTGTCCATGGCGAGCCTGCTCTTTTTAAAAACTTTTTCTCCGCCGTGTGTGCAGGAAGAGTAACAGAGCAGTAGTATCAGGACAAGGGCCCTGTATATGACTATTTTCATGCTGGTCCTCATTTCATTGGTATATTATGTTACCACAAGCTTGCGCTCAGTACTTCAGCTTCTTGCGGAGGGTAAGCCGGTTAATGCCGAGCAGGCGGGCGGCTTCGGACTGATTTTCCTTTGTATACGACAGGATATATTCAAAGACCGCTATATCAACCTCGCCGTGAATCATGTCGTAAATATTCGCCTCTTTTTTCTCCAGGGCAGTTCTTACGAGGGGAACCACTGCCGAAGCCAGTGTTTCGGCAGATAGTCTGTTGCCGGCAAGGGGAGTACGGCTGCCGAGTTCCTTCAATTCGTGGGTCGTGAGGTACGGCGTCTTGCAAAGGGCTAAAGCGGAACGGATGGTATTTTCGAGTTCGCGTATATTTCCCGGCCAGTCATGTGAAACCATTCTTTTCAGGAATGACTTTGTAATGCCCTTGATGGTGCGTTGGGCCGTATGCCTGTAGCGATTGGTGAAGAAGTAAATGAGCGGGAGTATATCCTTCTTCCGTTCCCGCAGGGGAGGGACATGGAGGGAGCTGACCCTAAGCCGGTGATACAGGTCCTCCCTGAATTTCCCCTCTTTTACCATGCCGGATAAATCCCTGTTAGTGGCTGAAATAAAGCGCACATTGACCTGGACCTCACGTGTGCTGCCCAAGGGATAAAAAGTCTGGGTCTGGAGAAACCGGAGGAGCTTTCCCTGCAGGGCGAGGGGGAGTTCCCCCACTTCGTCAAAGAAGACACATCCTTCATCGGCAATCTTCAGCATCCCCTCTTTTGCTGAGACGGCGCCGGTGAAAGAGCCTTTCTCAAAACCGAAAAGTTCGGACTCCAGTAGATTTTCAGGGACAGCGGCGCAGTTGACCACCATGAAGGGCTTGCCAAAGCGCGACGAGAGCTGTGCAATGGATTCCGCTATAAGCTCTTTCCCTGTCCCGGTCTCCCCGGTTATCAGTACCGGCACTTCAACCTGCGAGAGCCGGGCGAGTTTTTTACATACATCCATGATAAGGGGAGAATGCCCGACAATGGCGCAGGTTGGCGCAGTAGAGAGGGCCGGCAGCGGCATAAAATCTCTTATCTCAGCGCGCAGGTCGGAGAGTTCCTGCACGATGGATAAAATGGCGTCATGTGACAGGGGACGCTGAAGGACTTCATAAGCGCCGAAGGTGGTGGCCTCCATGACCGGTTCAGTCCTTTTCTGTTTTGTGACGGCAATAACAAGGTTCTTTTCGCTCAGCTCCCGTATGAGGACCGGCTTCACTGTATCAATATCCAGGCAAATAACCATATGGGAAGAAGATGACGGCTTTGACAGGAGGGAATAACCCCGGGGCAGAAGGGAGGAGAGTTCCTCTCTCAGAGAATCGTCTTTTGTCAGTAAAACTATCTTTTCCATGGCTGCACTGTATATTTATTATACACCATGATAATTATATAATCAACAGCAGTAAAGCGCCAACAGGTTAAGTTAAAGGAGGAAACCGCCCCGACCTTGTTTTGCTTTATGCTCTGGAGCAAGGCAGAGAGCCGTATTTCGGGAATTATGATGATTACACGAGGGCAAACGGGGCTGCATTTGAAAAATTAATTTCAACCCGGCATGCATATTGCATTTACAGATCGATAAAGATTAGCTGAGAACTTAAACGGGAGGCGGCAAATGGAAGGAGCGAAGATATACGGACTTTGCATAGAGAGGTTGAAGTGCCAGATCAGGAACGCAAAGAGCAAAAGGGACAAGAGTTCATATCCTGTACGTGAAAAGATGCTTATCGAGTCCTACAACACAGGGGACATAGATGATATTGTGGACATCCTTGAACTCTATGATGTTGAAGAGCACACTTCCGGGCAGGTACGTGAGAAACTGGAAGAACTTGCATATACTGTCTCCGTACTGACCCGCGAGGCATTATCTTTCGGGATCACCCATGAAGGATATTTCGGACTTTATCTTACACTTGCAGCGGTGGAAGACCGCGCTGCCTCTTGTGACGTTATTATTGCGGAAAGCTTTGCGGCCCGCAAGGATGAAATACCGCTGCAAAAGGTCGCCTGATTAAGATATTAAATACGTATCTTTCAAAAAATGGCAAGGTATAAAAGCAGGGAGACGGCATGGACAGGATATTCGACGATATAACAAAAACCACAGGGAACACACCGTTGGTGAGATTGAACCGGATCACCCGCGGTGCGTATGCCGGGGTGCTGGCTAAACTGGAATCTTTCAACCCCCTGTCCAGTGTGAAGGACCGCATCGGAGTGGCCATGATAGAGGAGGCCGAGAGGAAGGGCCTGCTGAAAGAAGACACGGTAATCATCGAACCTACCAGCGGGAATACCGGCATTGCGCTGGCTTTTGCCGCGGCGGCGAAGGGATACCGCTTGATCCTGGCCATGCCGGAAACCATGAGCATGGAAAGAAGGCAACTGCTCGGAATTTTCGGGGCCGAACTGGTGCTGACCCCCGGCTCCGAAGGTATAAGGGGTGCGATAAAAAAGGCGGAAGAACTAACAGGAGAAATACCCAATTCCTATATGCCCCAGCAGTTCAAAAACCCGGCCAACCCCGAAGTGCACAGGAGGACCACTGCCGAGGAGATTTGGAATGACACCCGTGGCAGCGTGGATATACTTGTCGCTGGTGTGGGCACAGGGGGGACCATTACCGGAGTTTCAGAAGTCATCAAAAAGAGAAAGCCCTCGTTCAGGGCCATTGCGGTTGAGCCCGAAGCTTCTGCTGTACTGTCCGGAGGAAAGCCGGGACCTCACAAAATCCAGGGGATAGGCGCGGGGTTCGTTTCCGATATTCTCAACCGCGGGATCATAGATGAGGTCATAAAGGTCAGTGAGGAGGACGCGGGAGTTACCGCACGCCGTCTGGCAAAAGAGGAAGGCATTCTTGCCGGCATATCGGGCGGGGCTGCTGTATGGGCTGCCCTTCAGGTTGCAGCAAGGGAAGAGAACTCCGGGAAGATCATTGTCGTTATACTCCCGGACACTGGGGAGAGATACCTCTCCACGTGGCTGTTCAAAGAAGATTGATAGGAGGGGATTTTTTTTATTCGGGGACATAGTCCAGTTTTTGGGAGAGGAACTTCCCGGTGAAGGATGATTTGTTTATTGCCACTTCCTCCGGAGTGCCGATGGCTATGATCTTGCCGCCTTCATTCCCGCCTTCAGGACCAAGGTCGATGATATAATCCGAGGATTTAATAATATCCATATCGTGCTCGATGACGATGACGCTGTTTCCCATGTCCACCAGTCTGTTGATGACATTGAGGAGCCTCTGTATGTCCACAAAATGGAGACCGGTGGTCGGTTCGTCAAGAATATACAGGGTATTGCCGGTGGCCTTCTTGCCCAGTTCTTTGGAAAGACGCAGCCTTTGAGATTCTCCGCCGGAGAGCGTGGTAGCGGGCTGTCCAAGTTGCAGGTACCCCATGCCGATATCCTCCAGGATGGCGAGCCGTTGCCTGAGCGGGGGAATGGCGTCGAAGAACTCCATGGCCTCGGTTATGGTCATGGCGAGAATATCGGATATGTTTTTTCCTTTGTAATATATGTCGAGGGTCTCCCTGTTGTACCTCTTCCCTTTGCAGGTATCGCAGGTCACATAGACATTGGGCAGGAAGTGCATTTCTATTTTCCGGAGGCCGTCTCCCTGGCAGGTCTCGCACCGCCCTCCCGCGAGATTGAAACTGAAGCGGGATGACTTGTATCCTCTCGCCCTTGAATCAGGGAGTTGTGAGAAGAGCTCCCGCACGAAGGTAAATATGCCTGTATATGTTGCGGGGTTTGAACGCGGGGTCCTGCCCAGGGGGGCCTGGTCCACGCAAATAACCTTGTCTATTTTATCAAGCCCCTCTATTTTAGTGTGCTTTCCGGGCACTGCCGTACTTCCGTATATATGCTTTGCAAGCGCCTTATAGAGTACTTCGAGAATCAGGGTGCTTTTCCCGGAACCCGATACTCCGGTGACGCATACGAACACCCCCAGAGGGACGGATACGTTGATATTTCGGAGGTTGAATTCAGCGGCGCCGGATATATGCAGAAAGTCTTCCGGTTTGCGCCGTTTCCGGGGGACGGCGATGGAGTCCCGCCCGCTCAGATACCTGCCGGTGACCGATGCCTCATTGTCCTGGATCTCTGAGGGCGTTCCGGACGCAATAATCCACCCGCCGTTTTTCCCGGCCCCCGGCCCCATATCGATGATATAATCCGCCCACCTGATGGTTTCTTCGTCGTGTTCCACGATGATTACCGTATTCCCCTCATCCCTGATGGCAGCAAGGTTGGCAAGGAGTTTTGCGCAGTCCCGGGGATGAAGGCCTATGCTTGGCTCATCCAGAATATAGAGGACCCCGGTAAAGGATGAGCCGAGCTGGGTCGCAAGGCGTATCCTCTGGGCTTCGCCTCCCGAAAGAGTAATAGACGGTCTGTCCAGGGTGAGATAGCCGAGACCGACTCTCTTTAAGAATGAGAGCCTGTCCCCCACCTCCTTGATGACCCGCCGGGAGATGATCACTTCCCTTTCAGAGAGTTCCAGGTTTTCAATGAATTTTTCCGCATCTTCAACGGACAGGCGCGAGAACTCACCTATATTGAACCCATTAATTTTGACGCTGAGAGACTCCTTTTTCAGGCGCATGCCTTTGCAGGCCTTGCAGGAGACAAGGCGGACAAAGGTCTCTTCATCCATATCCAGGTGTTCTTCTTTGTCATCCATGTCCTCGAAACCCATACCGTTGCATTTCGGGCAGGCGCCGTACTTACTGTTGAAAGAGAACATACGCGGCTCCATTTCAGGATAGCTGATACCGCATTGAGGACAGGCAAGCGATTTACTGAAAGGGATATCCCTGCTTTCGTCTATCAGGTTGATAATGACCGTGTCCGCATAACGCAGGGAGGTATCGATGGCCTGCGTAATCTGCCTCTCGATGGCATGTTTGATGATAAACCTGTCTATAACGATCTCTATGGTATGTCTCTGCTGTTTTTTAAGGGAGATGTCGTGGGTCAGCTCCACCATTGCGCCGTCCACCCGTGCCCTGACGAAACCGTCCATCCTCATCTGCTGCAGCTCTTTCTTGTACTCGCCTTTTCTGCCCCGAACAATGGGCGCGAGGACCTGTATCCTGGTACCCATGGGAAGGGACGATACGGAGCGTATGATATTCTGAATGTCCTGTGTCGTAATAATGGAACCGCACTGGTAACAATAAGGGGTCCCTATTCTCGTATAGAGCACCCTCATGTAATCATATATCTCTGTGATGGTCCCAACAGTGGAGCGGGGGCTTTTCGTGACTGTCTTTTGGTCTATGGCAATGGCGGGAGAGAGTCCGTCGATATAATCCAGCTCCGGTTTCTGCATCTGTTCAAGGAACTGCCTGGCATAAGCGGAAAGGCTCTCCACGTATCTTCGCTGCCCCTCGGCATAGATGGTGTCCATGGCAAGGGACGACTTGCCGGAGCCCGAGGGCCCGGTGATGACCGTCACCTTGTCCCTGGGAATGGTTACGTCTATATTCTTGAGATTGTGCTCCCTGGCGCCCTTTATGACTATAGAAGTTCGCATACTTGTATCGGAATAATTACCGCATTAACTTTTACTATAACTGAAAACAGGGGCTAATTTCACCCGTCTATTCATGATTTTTAGGGCCCTGCTTTTTCACCCGCAAGGACCGCAGCTTTGCCACTACCTTTCCTATAGGCACCTTTGTCTCTATTTTGACCGGGACCCTGTTGTCATCATCCGTGAGCCATACCACAATATCGCCCTTACTCTGGAACAAGCCTTCAGATTTGAGCACGGGCTTCACTTTCACCGTGTTCACTTCTCCTTTGCCGGAAACTGTTATCCTTTCTCTTCCCAGTACCGCAACTTCAGCTTTGTAGAACTTATTACTGTCGAAGATATCAATGGAAAGACTTCTTCCTGTTTCCAGGGTGAGGGTCCGCAGGTAATAAAAACCGGATATCAGGTCCCAGAAAACAGGTCCTGTCGTGGCATACTCGTCTTTTGTTCCTTTCAGATGGTTATTAAAAGTGATTTTCCTGCCCTCCCAATCGAATAGGGTTTCCTTATCACTGCGGTATTTCCCCTCGCTCTGCCTGATTTTGAAGGTGGCAGGCGCTCCCCTGACAACGCTGCTCTCGGCATAATCTTCTACTTTGTAAAAAGCGGAAATGAAGGGCGATGAATGGACCTGTGAGGTAATGGTAACGGTGTCGTCCTCACTCACGGCTTCCATAATTGCATTCCCTACATAGATGTCGAGCCAGTAGATTTCGTAATAGAGCTTTTCCCGCCCATGCTTAAGAAGCTGAACATAGTTCTCCTCGGTTTTTGCCTTCTGAGGAGAAGCCAGGGGCTCCCCGGGGGGCTTTTGCTCAGTCTCTGGTGCGGCATCAGGTGACGGAGAGCTTTTTGCTTCAGGCGGCGTAGTGACCTCCGCAGCCGGGACTTCCGTTTCCGCGCGCTTCTCCTGCACCTCCGGCTTAGGTGGCGGAGGAGGGGAAGGGGGCACTGAAGGCTCCGGCGGGACGACCTTTGCCCGGACAGGAGCGCGTGGAGGGGATACACGGAGAGGAACCAGCGGTTTTTCCTCTTCAATGCTCGTGATAAATATGGGCTGGGAGAATGATTCGGGCAGGGAAAAACCGCCCATGCCTGTGACCCCGGCAATAAGCAGGAGATGCAGGACAAGAGATAAAAGAATCGAAAGCGCGAAGGGGGCCGGGATATACTGTTTTATCTTCATAATCAGCGGACGGATGATAATACTTATTGTATAGCAAAAGGTTTTGTTTGTTCAATTGACGAAATATCCGGGTTGGTGAATCGAGATGTCAGGCGGCAGCAGAATCAAATGTTTTGCAGGCCGTTATCACTCTCTGCATCTCCTTCGATGACATCCCGAAGGGTTCCGAGATATGGTTTGCCTGTGGGTTTACCCCATCGTTGAATAATCCAGATCAGGAACCTCAAAAAGATATTTATACCTGAATTTTCGATATGTATTGTTTGCCTCAGAAACGTTCCCCCGTCACGTTCCGAAAGCTCATATATCTCTTCGATAACCCTGTTATGAGAAGAGAGCCCCCCTGTATGGCGTATGACCAGTTTTGAAAAAGGCTCGAAATGGACGAATTCCGCCAGAAACTCCGTCGCTCCTGAGCTTTCGTGCAACTGGTATGTTATAGCGTAGCGATAGCCCTGCTGAGGTTTGTCTGAGAAGGACGATGGAGATACGTGTATCACTTTTGGGTTCCAGAGCAGCATATTCTCAGGGTTTTCAAGAAAAGCCCAGACAGTTCCGGCAGGACGGTTGATATTAATGCTATTTACGAGCTTCATGATAGAACACCGGTTCCTTATACGTTCCTATTGTTCTTTATTGAGTTTGCCGAATTCTTTCAGCCTGTATTGCATGCCTTTTATAATAGCTTTTTCACACACGCAGGGAGAAGTAAAAAGGCTATTATGATAGTTATGAATTGTATATTATTCATGTCTTAATTTTGCATAACGAAGAGCTAACTGGTGCGTGGTTTTTTGCGCGTCCGGGTTGAGCGCTTTGTTATGCGTTTTTTTTCTGCTTGTTGGTTTTTGAAATAAGTCAAAAATTCGTTGGGTGAAATGACTTTAGCGCCCTGGCATCGTTCAGCAGGGAAATGCTTTTGATTTCCTGTAACAAGACATACAGCTTGGCTCGCAAGAGTGACTTCGAGAAAAGGTTCATCATCCGGATCGGGAAGCGAATGGGACAAAGGGGAAGACGCAACAGCACGGCCGCGATACACTATATAGTCGAGAAATGCGGAGACCTTTTCTTCTTCAAATCCAAACCGCGGACGTCGTAAAACCTCATCATATTCAGACAGAATCCTTGCATCAAAGGAAAGAGCCAGTTCACCGGCTGAGATCATACGTACGATTTCGCCGCAAGCCCCGAACGGTGATAAAAGACCCGTAACAAGAACGTTTGTGTCAATGACAATTTCCATTATGCGCGTTTTTTACGTACAGATTTAATTTCGGCATTGATCTCATCCAACGAAATCTTTTCTGTTCCTTTCTCTACAGACCTCCGCTGGAGAGAAACAACGGCCTCAACGGCACGTGATCTGCGAAATGCCGATAGCGATTCCTCAAGATTTGCCTCGGTTATTGCCGCAAGAATGGCTATTGGCCGACCATTGCTGGTAACAACCATCTCTTTTTCGTCAGGCAGCTCTTTCCAGATTTGCGCGGATTTGCCTCTTAAATCCCGGACGCTTAAAAATTTCATGGTCGTATCCTCCGATTGTGTATCATATTATGTACACAATCGTCACCCATTGTCAATTCTTCTTTAGTTTAACGCCTGAAGGTCAAGGGGAGCGCGGCAGTTCCGCGCGATCCCTTGCAGCGCTTCGTTACACATCCTATTTATATGCATCTTTTCTGTCACGAACAGCAATGATGTCTACAAGATTTTTATTGTCATCAATCGAATAAATAATGCGGAAATTGCCGGCTCTAATCCTCCAGAGAAGTTTATTGCCGGTCAATTTTCGACAGCCTGCGGGGCGAGGTTCTATAGATAGATTTTCAATTTTAGGGAAGAGCCTGGTGACTACTTTTTCATCGAGAGCTTCCAGTTCCTTCCGGGCAGAACGAGCAAAGGTTATTTGGTACTTAGACATGCAGTTTGCCTTGCTTCTTTAGCCGTTCCCTAACGGAATCAATAGATTCCCTCGGTTCGTCTGCGCGTTGCCTTGCAAGCAAATTGTCAAAAAAATCTTCCCAAATCTCCCCAAATTTTCTCAGGTTGATTTGCACCGCTATCTTTTGTCCTTTATCATCCGTAACGTATTGTATGCCTTGCATAATTAAAATACCTCCTTCCTTATGTTAATAACATATTCTACCAGAATCAGCGCATAACTTTTAGTTTTATGTCGTTAATTTGCCGTCATTTCGTCGTTATTATTTTGTGGGTAACATTTAATCTACCAAGTTGTCCGTTTCAGCGATTTTGCTTAGACTATACCATAACATTTACCATATCAGCGACACGGCGATTCAGGGGGCGATGAAAAACGCAGTGCAGGCGGGCCGGTATCGCGGCTATCGTCCACACTCTCCGCCACAGCTTTGCTACGCACCTTCTTATGGGCGGTGTCAACATCAGGGAAGTACAGGAACTTTTGGGACACAAGAACGTAGAGACGACTATGATTTACACCCATGTTGTACGTAACATGTCCGGCGCGCCAAAGAGCCCGCTCGATGTCTTGTACGGGAGCACTAGAGAGGGTACATAAGGTCAGATAGTAATTATCCTTGCAAATTGAAAGGTAATGTTTTAAAATGCAAGCATGATTGCAAGAAAAATAGAGGATTCCGTAATCCAATCCCTCGGCACATTCCCTGTTGTCGGCATACTCGGCTCGCGACAGGCAGGCAAGACCACCCTTGCAAAGGCGATTAAGGAGCGTATTGCCAAGAGGGTTGTTTATCTGGACCTTGAACTGCCCTCGGACCTAAACAAGCTGTATGAACCCGAGCTTTACCTTAGCCGGTTTTCAGACGATCTTGTCATTATCGATGAGATACAACGCATGCCTTCGCTGTTTCCGCTCTTGCGCGCCATGGTGGACCAAAACAGGGTCAGCGGCAGGTTTCTAGTTCTCGGGTCGTCGTCCCCCGCATTGATACGGCATGCATCGGAAAGTCTCGCTGGTCGCATTGTATATCATGAGTTGCCGCCCTTGACGCTTGAGGAAATAGGACCCGCAAATGTGCAAAGGCTTTGGCTACGCGGCGGCTATCCGGACAGTTATCTCGCGGCAACCGACAAAGAGAGCTTTTCGTGGCGTGAGGCATTTATAAAAACTTTCCTTGAGATGGACATGCCTCAACTGGGGATAAGGGTACCCTCCACTCAACTCAGGAGGTTCTGGACCATGGTCGCGCATTGTCACGCTCAATTATGGAACGCGAGCATGGTCGCCGACAGCCTCGGGATATCGGCGCCTACGGCGAGGAAGTATCTGGATATCCTTGAAGAAACCTTTGTGATACGGCAGTTGCAGCCCTACCATGCCAACCTGAAGAAGAGACTTGTAAAGGCCCCGAAGGTCTATCTGCGCGATTCCGGATTGCTGCATGCCCTGCTGAGGATTGGAACCTTCGAGGACTTGCAGGGGGTCCCTGGGGTCGGCGGCTCATGGGAGGGGTTTGTCATAGAGCAGGTAGTAAATTGCATTCCACGAAATTGGCGGACCTATTTTTATCGTACCAGCGCCGGGGCTGAACTCGACCTGGTTATCCTGGACGACAAAAACGAGCCGATTGCCGTTGAAATAAAATATTCCCTCAGTCCCCGTGTTACAAAGGGGTTCTGGAACGCCTTTGGAGACCTGTCCTGCAGGAAAGGCTTTGTCGTTTATCCCGGGGAGGAGTCTTATCCCCTGGCGGACAATGTGTATACTCTGCCGGTGAAGAGTATTTCTGAACTGACAAAACTTATCCGCGCTTGAGACCGGCAAGCACACCTCATATTGCCGACAACGGCAACGGAAAAGGCCCATATGGTCCCCACAAAAAAGCCCCCCGAAAAACCCGGGGGGCTTGAAGATACTTTTCAAATTGGAGCTTAGAACAACCCGCTCACCTTTCCTGTCGCTGTATCAACGTCAATCCTCCTGAAGGCCGGATTGGAACTCGTCCCGGGCATGAGGCTGATCGTCCCCGCGCAGGGGCAGAGGAACTTTGCGCCGGAATAAATCAGGATGTCCCTGATAGGCAGCGTCCAGCCCTTCGGCACTCCCTTGACAGCCGGATCGTGGGAGAGACTCAGGTGGGTCTTGACCATCATGGTTGCGTAGTCGGCATACTGGGGATCGTCTTCCAGCATCTTGGCCTTGGCTTCGGCTTCAGGCAGCCACGAGACGCCGTCGGCGCCGTATACTTCCTTGGCAATGAGCGCCACGCGGTCGCGCAGCTTCATCTCCAGAGGGTAGAGGAACTTGAAGTCGTTGTTGTCTTTGCAAGCATCGATGACCGCGTCAGCCAGTTCCAGTGCTCCGTCTCCGCCCTTGAGCCAGTGCTGGGACTCGGCGCAGCGGGCGCCCGCAGCTTCGGCGGCCCTCTTGATCACTGCTACTTCTCCGTCCGTGTCAGTGTAAAAACGGTTGACGCAGACCACCGGGTTTATGCCGGACTTGCGGATGACGTTGATCATGTGGACCATGTTGGCGCAGCCTTTTTCGACCAGCGCAATATTTTCCCTGGTGTACTCTTCGGGCAGCGCCTTTCCGGCCACGACTTTCGGACCGCCACCGTGCATCTTCAGGGCGCGGACTGTGGTGGTGAGCACCGATACGTGGGGTTTCAGACCGCTGAAACGGGACTTGACGTTCCAGAACTTTTCAAATCCGATGTCCGCCGCAAAGCCGGACTCCGTTACATGATAGTCGAACAGCTTAAGGCCGACCCTGTCAGCGATGATTGAAGACTGGCCAACTGCGATGTTCGCAAAAGGCCCGGCATGTACGAAGCAGGGGTTGTACTCAGCTGTGCACATGAGGGTAGGGTTAATGGTGTTGCGCATGAAGGCAGCCATGGCGTTGCCGACTTCCAGGTCGCCGGTAGTGACTGGTTTGCCGCTCTTGTCAAAGGCAACGGTGATGTTGTTCAGACGCTGTTTCAGGTCCGCGAGATCTTTGGCAACTGAAAGAATGGCCATGCACTCGGACCCGACAGCTATACCGAACTTCGACTGCATCATATAGCCGTCCTGCCTGCCGCCGATGCCGATGATGATGTTGCGGAGACTCTGGGCGCAGAAGTCCATGATCCAGCCCATCTCAACGCGGGTAGGGTCAATGTCGAGACGCCTCATCTTGGTGAGACGCTGAAGCTGTTCGTCGTTGTAGTTGCGCTCGTGCTGCATGCGGGAGGTCATCGCCACCATTGCCAGGTTGTGGGCGTTCATGATGTCGTTGATGTCGCCGGTGAGACCAAGGGAGAACTCAGTCATCGGGATCAGCAGTGAGTTGCCGCCGCCGGCAGCAGTGCCCTTCACGTTCATGGTGGGCCCGCCGGAAGGCTGACGCAGAGCGCCGCCTACGTTAACGCCACGTTTTCCGAGACCTTCCATCAAACCGCACGATGTTGTGCTTTTGCCTTCGCCAAGGGGGGTCGGGGTGATGGCCGTTACCTCTATGTACTTGCCGTCGGGTCTGTCTTTGAGACGATCGATGACCTTGAGGAAGTCGATTTTAGAGAGGCGGCCCATGGGCAGCATCTCGTCCTTTTGCAGTCCCAGCTTCTCGCGCCAATCTTCCGGGGTCGGCATGTTCTTTTCCGCTTCCTCGGAAATCTGCCAGTCAGCTAACTTCGTTGCATCAAACGGCATAATAATTCCTCCTTAAAAAATATTTATAATTTTTCACCGTGGTGAACAATTACTCGATCTTCACTGCGCAGACCTTGTACTCCGGTATCTTGACTACGCTGTCAAGAGCGTCGTTGGTAAGCACATTGGCGGAAGCTTCGGCATAATGCATTGGAATGAAAACCCTGCCTGCGGGAATTTTTTTTGTGACCCGTGCCTTAATATCGATGCTGCCGCGCCGTGATGAGACTTTTATAGTGGCCCCGTCCTTGATTGAAAGTTTTGCCGCATCTTCGGGATTGATCTCCACATAGGGTTGGCCCGCATGCTCTTCGATCTGCTTTACCCTCCTTGTCATGGAGCCGGAATGATATTGGTACAGGTTCCTCCCGGTGGTGAGGATAAAGGGATACGCCTCATCAGTAACTTCGGCCGGAGGAGTGAAAGGTGCGGGGCTGAACTTTATTTTGCCCTTTGGGAAGCCCCCTTTGTAGAGATACGGGGTCCCGGGGTGTGACTTATCAGGGCAGGGCCACTGAATCCCTTCCCTGTCAATTCGCTGATAGGTTATGCCTGCGAGGTTAGGCCACACCTCGCCGAATTCGACAAGCACATCTTCGGGTGACCGGTACTTCATTTCATACCCAAGCCTCCTGGAAATTTCCATGATAATGGAGAGGTCGTTCCTGGCTTCGCCTGGAGGCTCAACCGCCTTGCGCACACGCTGGACCCTTCTCTCCGTATTGCTGAAAGTACCGTCCTTCTCGGCAAAGCAGGTGGAGGGTAATACCACATCAGCCAACGCGGCGGTCTCGGTCATGAAAATGTCCTGCACAACCAGAAAATCGAGCTTCTTGAGCGCAGCAACGGTATGGTGGGTATTAGGGTCGGTGACCACCGGGTTCTCTCCCATGATATAGAGCGCCTTTAGTTTGGACTCAAGGGCTGCCGGTATCATCTGCGTTGCCGCGAGACCTGGCTTCGGTGAAAGTGGAACTCCCCAGGCCTTCTCGAATTTCGCCTGTATTTCGGGGACAGCAACATTCTGGTAGCCGGGATAGGTGTTATATAGGCACCCGGCATCGGAAGCGCCCTGGACATTGTTCTGTCCTCTCAGCGGATTTACGCCGGTTGACTCCCTGCCGATATTCCCGGTGAGCATCACCAGGTTGGCCACGGCATTCACATTCATTGTGCCGCAGGTGTGCTGGGTAATGCCCATGGTGTAGAAGAGGCCTGCCTTGCGGGAACTGCCGTATAGACGCGCTGCTTTTATAATCTCATCTTTAGGGACCCCGGTGATCTTTTCGACATATTCCGGGGTATATTCTTCCACGGACTTTTCCATTTCCTCGAAGCCTTCGGTCTTCTCGTCGATGAATTCTTTGTTATACAGCCCCTCTTTCACTATCACATGGGCCATACCGTTGAGAAGGGCGATGTCCGTGCCCGGTTTCAGGTTCATGAAGATCTCGGCAAAGCGCACCATGGGTATGCGCCGCGGGTCGGCGACGATTATCTTCGCCCCTTTCCTGTGGGCCTTGATCATCCTGTTTGCAATAACCGGATGGGACTCTTTTGTATTTGAGCCGATAATGAAGATGACCTCCATATCCTCGATTTCTTTAATTGAGTTGGTCATTGCGCCGGAACCGAATATGGCGGCCAGACTGGCCACCGTGGGCGCGTGTCAGAGTCGGGCGCAGTGGTCGACGTTGTTCGTCCCGACCCCCGCGCGTATCATTTTCTGGAAAGCGTAATTTTCCTCGTTGGTGCAGCGTGCAGAAGAGAGGCCGCCGATGGCGTCAGTTCCGTAAGCAGCTTTTATCTCATTGAGCTTATTCCCCACATAATCTAGGGCCTCGTCCCAGGAGACTTCCTCGAACTTTCCTTCCCTTTTGATAAGGGGCTTTTTCAGACGGTCGGGACTGTTGATGAAATTGTAGCCGAACCTTCCTTTTACGCAAAGCCAACCCTCATTAAGGGTATCTTCCTTAGACGTGACCCTGATGACATCGTTCCCTTTCACGTGGAGAGTGAGGGTGCAACCGGTGCCACAGTATGAGCAGATCGTATCGACCTCTTTAACGCCTTTCTGCCTTCCCTCGTGCGACCACATCTTGCCGGTAAGAGCGCCGGTGGGGCATACTGAAACGCACTGGCCGCAGAACTCGCAATTCAGATCTTTTTCATAGGGAGGGCATATCTTGGATTTAAATCCCCTGTAAGCAAAATCTATGGCGCCTACGCCCTGTACCTCGTCGCAGACCTTTACACAGCGTCCGCAGAGGATGCATTTTTCCATAGCCCTCTCAAGGAACGGATTCCCATCCTTCTTGGGGTATATTCTTCTTTCGCCTTCGAAGCTGTTCTCCCTGATGTTATAGGTGTAGGCAAGTTCCTGGAGGGTGCAATCGCCGGCCTTTTGGCATACCATGCAGTCATTGGGATGGTCGGAGAGGATAAGTTCCAGCACGGTCTTGCGCAGTCCCTCGATAAGGGGCGTGGAGGTGGTAACCTCCATGCCGTCGCTTACCGGAGTGGTGCAGGAAGTGACCGGCCTCGGTATCCCTTTGATCTCAACGATACAGAGCCTGCAGCCGCCGAAAGGGGTGAGCTTGGGGTGATGACAGAGAGTCGGGATGTCCACATTAAGCTTGCGTGCAGCTTCCAGAACTGTCGTCCCTTCCGGGACCTCGGTTGTCTTGCCATCTATGGTTATCTTAAATGCCATATATTTATCTCCTGTCGCTGGACCCTGAACTATTCTTTATAAACCGCCTTGAACTTGCAAACGTCGAAACAACTGCCGCATCTGACACAGAGTTTGGCATTGAGAGTGTGAGGCTTTTTCTTCTCCCCGGTGATGGCCCCTGCCGGACACGCACGCAGGCAAGCACCGCAGCCCTTGCAGGCATTTTCAAGGATGGTGTAAATAAGGAGGTCCTTGCAGGACTTTGCCGGGCACTTTTTGTCCCTGATATGCGCAAGGTATTCGTCTTTGAAATATTTCAGGGTGCTGAGGACCGGATTGGGAGCTGTCTGCCCGAGACCGCAAAGGGAGGCGGACTTGATATCGTTGCTCAGCCTTTCAAGCAACTCTATATCGCTCTCCTTGCCGAGCCCTTTTGTTATCCTGTCCAGAATTTCGAGGAGTCTCTTGGTGCCGATCCTGCAGGGTACGCATTTGCCGCATGATTCAGACTGGGTGAACTGGAGGAAGTACCTCGCCACATTCACCATGCAGTTATCTTCATCAAGGACGATCATCCCACCGGAGCCCACAATGGAACCGACCCTTGCCAGGGACTCGTAGTCCACATTGATGTCGAGCATATCAGGCGTTATACAACCGCCCGAAGGGCCGCCTGTCTGGACAGCCTTCAGTTGCTTGTCATTTTCGATGCCGCCGCCGATATCGTAAATTATCTCCCTCAGGGTTATTCCCATGGGGACTTCGATGAGGCCGGTGTTTTTCACCTTGCCCGTAAGCGCAAAGACTTTTGTCCCCTTGGATTTCTCTGTGCCGAAGGAAGAGAACCAGTCGGCGCCTTTATTGATAATATAGGGGATATTGGCAAGTGTCTCTACGTTATTGATGACCGTGGGCTTGGCCCACAAACCGGAATGCACGGGGAAGGGCGGTTTTGCCCTTGGCATTCCTCTCTGTCCCTCGATGGAGGCGATGAGAGCTGTTTCTTCGCCACAGACAAAAGCTCCTGCTCCCAGTTTAACTTTGATATCGAAATCGATGCCTTTGCCGAGAATATTTTTCCCGAGATATCCGCGTTCCCGCGCGGCGATAAGTGCCTTTTTCAGTCTCTCCACCGCGAGGGGATATTCCGCCCTTATGTAAACGTATCCCTTTGTAGCGCCGATGGCGTATGCGCCGATGGCCATGCCTTCGAGGACCGCATGCGGGTTCCCTTCAATGACGGCACGGTCCATAAACGCGCCGGGGTCGCCCTCATCCGCATTGCAGATTATATACTTCTGATCGCCCGGTGCCTTGCGGCATGCTTCCCATTTTACGCCTGTTGGGAAACCCGCCCCGCCACGGCCGCGCAAACCGGATTTCTTTATGACATCTATGACGCCCTGGGGGTCCATGGAGACAAAAACTTTCCCCAATGCCTTGTACCCGCCTGCTTCGATGTACGCATCGATATCTTCGGGATCGATATTGCCGCAGTCCGAAAGGACAACCTTCAACTGTTTTGCATGGAAACGGTGGTAATCATCGGTGACCTGCCACTCTGAAACCGGGTTGCCGGCCACGATATGATCATCGATGATCTTCTGCACCATGCCGGGCTTTATGTACTGATAGGTTGTCCTGTTGCCGTTGACGATGATATCGACGAGCACATCACGGGCGCAGAGGCCACGGCACCCCACCTTATGCGTGGAGCATTCCTTCTTGAAGTTTGCGGGTATATCTTGCTGCTTCATAAGGAAGATGAAGGTATCGAGCACTTCCGTGCCGCCCGCGGCAATACCTCCTGTTCCCATGCAGACCCGTATCGTTATATTATTCATTGGCGGCCTGCCGCAAGCGTTTTCAACTCCTTCGCCATTTTGTCGGATGTCATTTTCCCATACACCTTCCTGTTAATAATAACAACCGGAGCGATACTGCAGGCCCCTACACATGCCACCTGCTCAAGGGTGAATTTTTTGTCCTCAGTGGTATTCTGATCACCGGTGAGATTCAGTTCTCTTTTAATATTATTGATAAGACGGTCGGAGCCCTTCACATGGCAGGCCGTACCACAGCAGGCAGTGACGATATTTTCCCCGCGCGGTTTGAGATAAAACTGTGCATAAAAAGTACATACTCCGTAAAAATTGCTGGCTGGTATGTCCAGTTCCTCGGAAAAGCGGTAGACGACCTCTTCGGGGATGTAGCCGAAAAGCTCCTGGGTTTCCTGCAAAAGGGAGATTATATTCCCCTCATGGTCCCTGAACTCCTTGATAAGCGCCTGAAGTTTTTCTTCCATCTTCGTCTTCCCGTTATATGATTTATTTATGTACCCATATAATTTTATTATGATAGCATATAGCTTTTAATAATACCACAATACTTTAGCTGCCGCCCGGTCAAGATAAAATCATTAATAAATTAAATAGCAGGGTGTTAAATTTGCATTGATTTATATAGGTAATAAATATGACCTGGAACTGGTTAAAATCCTCTGAAAAGTCACTTTCTAGTGTTAGATTCGTTCACTACACGCAGCGAAGAAGCGTTTCAGGACTCGCGGTATCGGTCAGTCGCATTTTCCCGTCATCTGCAAGCATTTTCAACTGGTGACAATTTGTCACCGTTTGACTGCCTTCAGCTTTCAGGCGTTCTTTCAGTTTATTCCAGTACTTACGGGCAGTCTTGTAATCAGGCTGCTGAATCAGTACCTGAATAATATCCACTGCTCTGGAAACATACCTGTCAGGTGGCAGTCAGTTTTTGAGGTCTTGTCAATAGGTGTGTAAATAGCATTTAGGCGGCCATCCTTTCCAGTGCCTTTGATTCATGCTTCACCTTTACGCCATCGACAAACTTTGTCCCTGCATACACATCAGACAATAACCAG
>Ga0315281_10000184_pt1 | contig 79784 bp, 75 predicted proteins | sample YL17G07_0_MG_FD_204540 | JGI IMG/M metagenome (GOLD analysis project Ga0315281, IMG submission 204540) | Sediment microbial communities from Yellowstone Lake, YNP, Wyoming, USA - YL17G07_0 | ecosystem: Environmental > Aquatic > Freshwater > Lake > Sediment | place: USA: Wyoming | collected... | reverse complement strand
ATTGGCGTCGCTTGGCTTTGGCGACGACCTCGGTTTCTTGCTTTTCTATTTCTGTCATGGTTTTTCTCCTGCGCCCTGCTCACTAAATTATTGGGGGCTAGTGTTTCACCATTATAGACACAGAGGGTTTTGGCTGGCGGTTAGTCTTTTTCTTTTAGGCATGTTTTTCTCCTGAAACCACACCTTAATTATGCCCGTTTTTGTGTCTAAATTCCCTTATCCACTATAGTCTTCAGAAAGGCAGATTCGCTAGAAGAGCCAAGTAAATTTGATTTTGAGGCTGGCTGGATTTTTGTTGAACCACAATTCCGAGGGAAGAAAACATTCTCGTACTCTGCTTCAAACCATATTGAAACTTGCTGACAAAAACAATGTTTACGCAACAACGCGAGAAAATAACGAATCTATGCGACGTACCAATCTCCACTGTAGCTTGAAACAGTCTGGGCATCCTTATAAATCAGAAGAAGGCGATTATAAACTTGTACTTTACACAAAATATTCTTTGCAATAAAACGCCGCCGAACAAAGCGTTCTCAGAAACCACATCATCACGAGATCCCTGAGATAGTCTTCGGGCGCGACATTTTAAGCGAAAGTCTGTCAATCGTCGGGTGAAAACCAGAAAATCATACAAGCGGTTAAACGCAAAGCGGGCGTTCTCTCACGAGGACGCCTCTTTTCATCCCGACTTTTCACGCTATGCCGGGACGAGTTGGAAGCCGAACTTCGCCGCCTTCTTCTTCATGTATTTGAGTTGCTGTTCCTCGTATTGCTTTTGATATTCATTCACGCTCAACGGGTCGTATTCCACTTTGTATTTCAACATGCGATAAACCACGCGCGCGATGGCGTGCGCCGTCGCCACGGTCGCCTGCGCGGGTCCTAATCTTGCTCGCAGGCGGCGATACAACAATCCAAACGGACAATCCGCCTGCTTCACCGATTGCGCCGCCATGCGGAACGCTTGTCCCGCGCGGTTCTTCGTCTTCAAGGTTTTGTTCTTCAATACTTTGCCCCCGGATATCTCATGCTTGGGAGCCAGTCCCAGCCACGAACTGAAATGTTTATCGCTTGGGAATTTGCCCATATCCGTCCCCACTTCCATGATCACCGTCTGCGCCAACGACACGCCAAAGCCGTCTACGAGACTCAAATCCACTCCGCAGATGCGTTTTAAATGTACGCGAATTTCTTGCGTATTCTTCGGCGCGTTTTTACTGTGACTATTCTTCTTCTTTTTCGGAACCGGCGGCAACTCTCCGACTTCCCAATCCGGACGGATTAGCCCGTACATGCGCTCAATTTCCGCGTCGCAGGCTTCTATCTGCTTTGTGTAAAAATCATATAACTCCAGCGATTATCGCAAAATAAAGAGATGTTCTTCGCGCCATGTGCCGGTCAACGCCTTTTCGATTTCATCCGCGCTTTTCTTGCAACCCGGATCGCGAAACGCCGCTAATAATTTCACGTCGCGTTCGCCGGATACGATGGCGCGAATCATCGCGCGCCCCGTCTCGCCCATCACGTCGCTCAACGCCTGCGATAACTGCACGTTCATTTGCAATAGCGCCTTCTGCATATGTTGAATATGCGGCGCGCGATGCTCCAATAACTGGGCGCGATGACGAAGCGTTGTCCGCAACGCGACCAACTCCGCTTGCGGGCGAAACGAACTTTCCAACAGTCCGTAACTGTGCAGGGTCTGAATCCATTGCGCGTCGAGAATATCGCTCTTGCGCCCCGGCACTCTGCGCAACGAGCGCGAACTAATTAACAAACATTTGAAGCCCATGCTTTCCAACACTTCCCGAAAGCACATCGGGACAAGTGTCAAACAACGGTATCCAATACACGCCCGTGCTTTCCATGGCAACCGTTTGAACGTTGTGCTCTTTCAGCCATTTCCCAATGTTTTGCAAGTCCACGGTGTCCCGAAAGAGCATCGGGATAATAATAATTGCCAAACGCTTTCACAATTTGGGTATTGGCGTCCCCCGCAACGCAGACCACAATCTCTATCGCGCCGATATCCACTCCGGCGGCGTTCGGGCTCACTTGGCTCATCCCGCTAAACAGATGCGCTTCTTCTATACTCGACGTTCTTTTGCTTTTTCGTCCCATGTCATTTCTCCTTTTTGGATATTGACAGAACCCGGTCACATTCAGGGAATTAGCCGCTTCGCGTCATCGGGGTCTTTTCCCCCCTCGCCGCCAGTGTATAAATCAATTTGACCGGCAACCACGGTGCAGCGCGGGACTGCGACTCTGCGCGTCTCCATTGCTTTGTACGGCTTGTTTTGTCCTGTCTTTTCAGAGTATACTTCGCAAAATTGCTGGACGGTTTCTCGCGTGAAAAATGATCCCCGATCTTTCGAGGTGCACTGGACGGCGGGGATTCTGCGCGGTTTTCGAGCATTTTTCTGGCTTCGAGTTTTTCCGCCTCTCGAAGCGAATCCCAGTCCGCCCCACCGCCACTAACGCAATCAGTTAGCCTGCCCCTGTAAAATTAGCGTTTTGAGTTCTTCATACTGAAAGCGGGTAAAATAGTGTCATCTCATCCAAACAAGGCAAAACATGACCATTTTTGAACGATTGACTAATTTTGTTCAGCGAGTATTCAAGACCAATTTGGAAATTTTTCTTGAAGCATTGAAACATAGCCCCAATGCTCAAGGGTATGTTAGCGGTTCGATTACAGAATTGTTGCTCAAAAAGAAACTCGAAGGCGAGTATGGATTTGAAGTTAAAAGAATCCGCGAGAAGTGGGAAGGAAGAAAACATCTCAATCATCATGGAGATTTTTATTTTCGCAAGCCAGAATCTAAACTCTGGTTTGTTATGGAGTCCAAAGGCGTAAAATCCAATTCTGAAAAATGGCATAAGTTATACAATTTTGAGAATCTAAAAAATTTTCTCATTGCCAATTCCGACAAGATTTTTTGGATTTCCCAAAACGGCAGTATAGAAGAACAGGTCATTGAATGGATAAATCAAAACTTGCCAAAGTTTCAAGGCGAGTTTTCGACCAATATTTATGAATTTGAAGAAGTCCAAAAATATAACCCTCGCCGAGAAACAGCAAAATCTCAGGCTGTGGCGACTCTAAAAAGTCTTTCAAGAGATGAAATTAACGCGTTGGTTGAACGCCGCTTAAGTTATGTTATCTCAAAAGTGCGAGTATTGGAAACGCACTTTGTTTCTGGAAAGTCCGCCTCAAGCGAAAGAACTCAGGCAACGCCTAGAAAAGATGAATTTAACGCTATTTCAATTGATATTTTTCTTAGATATTCAGAACACAAATTCCTTTTTGCCAATTCCCAACATTTAGAGTCTTCTGGAGATGACGCAAATCATCTGCAACAGAATTACATTATGGGCTTTGTATTTGCCGATGAAAACGGAAGTTCAAGGTTAAGTATTACTGATGATTGGTATGAAAACTTAAATGACGTTTATGAAACTTTGAGCAAAGAAGATAGCGTCAATGAAAATGAAATGCAAATTGACAATAGATATTTAAATGCGGAAGAAATAGAAAATGGGGAGCGTTAAAAGTGGAAGGGATTAAATATCAAGTTAGAAAAATAAAAGAACAACCTTTGTTGTTTTCAGAAGATAGATTATTGCCTGAAATCCTTCCCCAAATTCAGGAATTACAACCGTCTCATAATTTATCGGCTGTTTTTGACGAATGCCATAATTACATTTACGCCAATGAAGGAATGCTCAAAGACAAGATTTTTCATGAGATGGTCAAGTTGCTCATCATAAAACTTCACGATGAACAATCCGCCAAGCGCTCATTAAGTTTTGGGGTTACAGCAAGCGAATACAGAGCGATTGTAGGAAATAAACCTAATGAATTTAGTAATCGTCTCAATAAATTATTTGAATCAATCATAAGCCGTTATCGAGGATTTTTTACCGACGAAACCTTGAAATTGAAGCCTTTGACCCTTGCTTATATCGTGGGAAGATTGCAATATATTAGTTTAAGCAAAACGTCTGGCGACATAAAAGGCGAAGCGTTTCAAACTTTTGTAAATCGCCACCAACGAGGAGACAGAGGAGAGTTTTTCACTCCCCATCCAATCGTTCGGTTGGCAGTTGAAATGATAGACCCCAAGTTTGGCGAAAAAGTTATTGACCCCGCTTGCGGAAGCGGCGGGTTTTTAATCCAAGCGATAAATCATATTCAGCAAAACAACCAAAATATAGATACGTCGTCTTATGTTCAAGATAATATCGCGGGCGTCGAATTCAATCCCGACGTGGCGCTTTCCGCAATGATTCGCCTTATTTTTGAAGGCGGCACAGGCGCGGAAATCCTTTGCGCCAACGCGCTTATCGAAGATGAAAAATTAAACAATTCTTTTGACGTCGTTTTAACAAATCCCCCGTTTGGAAATAAAGGAAAAGTTGAAGACCAAAAAATTCTTAAGTCCTATCTTCTTGCAAGGAAATGGAATAAGTCGCCCTCAAACGGTTGGGAAGTTTCCAAGACTGTTTTAGCGGGACAATCGCCTGACGTCTTATTTATTGAAAAATCCATAAAACTACTGCGGGCGGGCGGACGTATGGCGATTGTATTGCCAGACGGGTTATTACAAAATATCTCTAGCGGGCATATTCGATATTGGTTGCGTTCTCAGGCGAAAATATTAGGTGTCGTTTCTATTCCGCAAGAAGCCTTTATACCTTATGGGACAGGTATTAAAACTTCTCTTTTAGTAATTCAAAAATTACCCGCAAACAGCGATTCTTGTTTTATGGCGCAAATCAAAAAAATGGGATACGACGTGAAAGGTCAAACGATATACAAGCGCAACGACTCTGGCGTTGTTGCGAAAACAAAATCTGGATTGCCAATAGTAGATGATGATATAGGTGATATTGCAAAATCCTTCTCGTCGTTTATCAATGACAAGTTCAAACAAAACAGCGATTGTATTTATATCGTTCAAAACGAAGCGCTCAATTCTCGGTTAGACGCTGAACACTATTTACCCAATGACCAAAAGTTATTAGAACACTTAAAATCTATTGGCGCAAAACCTTTGGGAGAAATTGCCGACATTTTGAGCAATTCAGATGATTTTCGTTTGGTAAGCGATAGCGAAATTAAATACATTGCCATTTCTGACGTTGATTACCGCACTATGCAAGTCGTATCTCAGCAAATTATCAAAGCGCATGAAGCCCCGTCGCGGGCGACTTACCGAGTACGCAGTGGCGATATTATTACAGCGGTTTCTGGCGCAAGCACGGGAACGCCCCGCCAAGCAACCGCCCTAATTACAGAAGATGAAGACGGCGCGATTTGCTCCAACGGATTTTCAGTATTAAGAAATATTCACGGCGTCGAGCCTTTATTTTTATTGGCTTACATGAGAACAGAACATTGTTTACGCCAAGTAAAAAGGTTAATGACGGGTCATGCTATCCCTACCATTTCGGTAGATGACTTATCGAAAATCCTAGTGCCTATTCCGCCTAAATCCGAGCAAGAACGAATTGCGAAGACCGTAGCGGAAATTCAAACAATGCGAAGGGAAGCGTTAAAAGCAGGTGAAAAAGTTGTAGATGAAACGAGTATTCTTTTAGGCGAATTCGTCTAAAGTCAAAAGCAGGCTAACAAAGCGTGCAGCCGACGTGTGGGATTCTGCGCGGTTTTCAAGTATTTTTCTGGCTTCGAGTTTTTTCGCCTCCCGAAGCGAATCCCAGCCGCCCACACGCGGCTAACGCCATCCGTTGGGCTGTCGTCCAATCTATATTAATTAAAAAATCTTTGCACAAAAAAGGAGAATTTCATGAACGCATCTTCCGTTTTATCTTGCATGGGCGTAATTCCAAACAACGAACAATCTCAACAGTTAAAAAACTTATTGAAAATTACAAATTTATACAAAATGGTTATACTTGGCTTGCCTACACAGCAATACAACTGTTGGGCATGGGCAATAGATGATGTAGGTAATGAACAAAGCCCCAATAAAGATGGCGTAGATGCAGATTTAGAAATGGCAACAGAATTTCTTGCTAACCCCAAGAATTCCATAAATTACACACGGATTCCTAAATCTCAACGCAGCTTGGCTGACGCAATTGTTTATGGATTGGGGAACGAATCAATGGTTTCTCATATAGCAATTAGGTTAGATGTACAGTATCAGAATCAATCTAAAAACGAGGTAAAACTTGGTAAAGTTTGGACAAGCAAACTAGCAGACAGTTTTCTTATTACGCACCTACCTGTTCAAGTAAAGTCTATCTATGGCGGGCATGAAATTGGCTTCTTTCGGCGAAATACTGCCCGTATATGGAGTACCCCGCCATTTCCTCCATTTTAAGACTTGTATCGCGCAGTCGAGTCTTCGAGTCAATACAGCCCAACAAAGCGTGCAGTGGACGCGGGGGATTCTGCGCGGTTTTCAAGCATTTTTCTGGCTTCGGGTTTATCCTGCTCCCAAACAGAATCCATGTCCGCCCCGCCGCCCATTGTATGCGTAGAAGAATTGTTGTATAGTATGGATGATTTTCCAATTCAATTCAAAAAAAAGAGGACGCTATGGTTGCTAAAAGATTCTTTCAATCAATGCTGGTTGTCGCAATTTTGGCGACGTCGTTCGTTTCGACAGGCGACGCGTTGGCGCTTGGGGGTTGCGCCAGATACGTTACCGTCCAATGGAGCGACACCTTGCAAACAATTGCGGGGTATTGCGGAGTCACGGTTTTCGCCATCCGCAAGGCGAATCCCGGACTGAAGACGACGGTTTACACGGGACAAATCTTGTACATTCCGCCGATAAACTTGTCCGCGTCTGCGCCCGTTTCCGCGTTCGCCCCCGCCGCCGCGCAAACGGGCAACGTCTATGTGGTGCAAGCGGGAGACACTATCGGCAACATTGCGGCGCGAATGGGAATTTCCGTAAACGACATTGTAGTTGTCAATCCGCAGATAGTGAATATCAATTTGATCTTCCCCGGCCAAACGATTAATCTACCCGCTACGGTGAGCGCGTTTGTCGCCGCGCCTCCGCCACCTGTTAGCGTTTCCGCCACCGCGACTCCGTCGCCGGTTAACGTCGCCTCTACTCCCGCCCCGACCAGTAGCGCCACTCAATATTCAGTCCTTAGAGTTATTCGCCCCTACGGGTTGTTGGTGCGCGCTGGTCCCGGTAGCGAATACCCTGTCATTGACTCGGAATTTGTCTCGGCTGTTTTTGGCACAAACTGGCGCTACAGAAAAAACTCCGTAACGAAGGACGCCAAAGGTTTTGAATGGGTGGAAATCGCCCTCAGTCCGCTGGTTAAAACCCATAAAATAGGCTGGATTATGGTAAACGACCCGGCGGGCGCTTTCTTTACCTCGCCAAGTCTTTACATCCGATAAATTCGATTCGCGCAGACCTGACAGGTTTTATCAAAAACCTGTCGGGTCTTAATCTAATTTATGTTGAATCATCCCAAGCGCTTGCTCGCGCTGGCAATTTGCATGATGCTCTTTGGCGTCGCCGCGCCGTTCTTGATGGTCATGCGGATTCTCGAATCCACTTTCTTTTTGAACTTCCTTGCGTTCATCGCCTCCACGTTCGGATTTTTGCTGGGGATTGTCGGCGTGGCTATGTTGCGCCGCAAGTAAAACCCAAAACCTTTACCAAACCTTTACGCTTGCTTTATGATGAAAAAAAATAAGACAAGTAGAATCTTGCTATGACAAAAATTCTTGTAATTGACGACGAGCCATCCATTGTCAATCTGGTTCAAGCTTATCTTAAGCCTGAGGGATATGAAGTCTTCACCGCAACAGACGGCGCAGCTGGACTTAAGGCGGCGCGCGCTTTTAAGCCCGACGTCATCGTGCTGGACGTTATGCTCCCCGGCATGGACGGCTTGGAGTTGCTCGCGCGTTTGCGCCGCGAGTCGCAGGTCTATGTTATTTTATTGACCGCCCGCACGGAAGAGACCGATAAAATCGTCGGGCTTTCCGTCGGCGCGGACGATTACGTCACCAAACCGTTTAGTCCGCGCGAGTTGACAGCGCGCGTCAAAGCGGCGCTCAGGCGCATTCAAACGGGGTCAAGCGCGAACCAAGCAGGAAGCGTGCTGGCGTTTCGGCATATCCGAGTGGATCTGGACGCGCGACAAGTCACCGTAGACGACCAACCCATCGAGCTGACCGCCAGCGAATTTGACCTCTTGCGCGTCCTCGCCGAAAATCGCGGGCGCGTCTTAACGCGCGAACAATTGCTTGAGCGCGTTTGGGGCGGGTCGTATTTTGGCGAAATGCGCGTGGTGGACGTTCATCTGGGACACATCCGCCAAAAATTAGGCGAGCATGATTTTATTGCTACGGTGCGCGGCGTCGGCTATCGTTTTAACGACGAGCCTTTATAAAAAGTTGGCAAGCTATGAAATTCATTCGCGCTCATCTGGGCATAAAACTTTTCCTTTCGTATGTCGCCGTGATTCTGGTCGGCATGTTTGTAATTGGAATTACAGCGCGACTCACCATGCCGGGCGCGTATGAACGACATTTGAAGTTTATGGAAATACGATTAAATTCGGGAATGGGGATGGGACAGGGACCAATGATGGGACAAGGGACTGGAATGTCGCCTGAGTTTTTTCAAAATTTTAAAGCGTCGTTCAACGAGGCGTTGCTCATCGCCGTCCTTGCCGCCTCTTTGACCGCGTTAATCGTCAGCTTATTTTTTAGCCGTAGCGTTCTCGCGCCGGTGCGCGTGATGACTTACGCCAGTCAACGCATCGCCGAGGGGCATTACGCCGAGCGCGTGGATTTGCGCGGCAACGACGAGCTCAGCCAACTGGCGGACAGTTTCAATCAAATGGCGGAACAATTGGAGCAAGTTGAAAATATGCGCCGTCAATTAATTGGCGACGTCGCGCACGAACTGCGCACGCCGTTGACTGCCATCAAAGGCGTCGCCGAAGGTTTGGTGGACGGCGTCTTTCCCGCCTCCGCCGAAACCTATTTGCAAATTCACGCCGAGGCGGAAAGATTGAGTCGCTTGGTGGACGACCTGCAAGAATTGAGCCGCGTCGAATCGCGCGCAACGCGACTGAATATCCGTTCTGTGGATTCGTCCGCCGTTATTCAAACTGTCGTCAAGCGTTTGCAATTTCAATTCGACGAAAAGCGCGTCGCCCTGACCTCGTTGACGCCCCGCGACTCAATGTATGTCCTCGCTGATGAAGACCGTCTGATCCAAATCCTGACCAATTTAATTGGCAACGCCTTGCAATACACGCCAGAGAATGGAAGCGTGACGGTCTCCGTTGAGCGCGATAAAAACGAAGCGCGCGTCTCAGTCCGCGACACGGGCGACGGAATTCCCGCCGAACATCTCGCCCGCATTTTTGACCGCTTCTATCGCGTGGACAAATCCCGTTCGCGCGCGCACGGCGGCTCAGGCGTCGGCTTGACCATCGCCAAACATCTCGTCGAGGCGCAAGGCGGAAAAATTTGGGCGGAAAGCGCCGGCAAAAATAAAGGCAGCGCGTTTACGTTCGCGTTGCCTTTGAAATAAGAGAAGGCGCCGCCATAAAAAGCAAATTCAAAACGCGAGTTAAGATATACTTGGCGCAATCTAAACCTCTATTTTCTATTTTCAGAACTTTCGCTCAACTTCATGTCACCCTGAGCGACAGCGAAGGGTCGCTGAGACAATCGTAGAGATTCTTCGCTTCGCTCAGAATGACAAGCGAAAGTCCTGATTTTCTATCTTTAGCGATAAGCGCAATATTTTTTAGGAGAATTGATGAATATTTTCGTAACGGGAGGCGCGGGTTATATTGGTTCAGCCGTCGCTGAAGCGCTCCTTCAGGCTGGGCATTCCGTCACGGTGTTTGATTCGTTGGCGACAGGGCATCGCGCCGCAACGCCGCAGGACGTTCGTTTCATTCACGCCAATCTGGAAGACAGCCACGCGCTGGCGGAAGCGCTGACCTCCAATCAATTCGACGCGATCATGCACTTTGCCGCGTTCATTGAAGCCGGCGAAAGCATGAAAGACCCGGGTAAATACTTTCGCAACAATCTTGCAAACTCGCTCCAGTTGATGGAAGTCGCCATACAAACCGGGGTTAAGCGTTTTGTCTTTTCATCCACCGCCGCCGTTTATCAATCCAGCGCAGAACCGCTGACCGAAGAAGCGCCCATCTGCCCGACAAACGTTTACGGTCACGCTAAATTAATGACCGAACAGGCGCTCGAATGGTACCGCCAAATTCACGGACTGCGTTTTGCCGCGCTTCGTTATTTCAACGCCTGCGGCGCGACGCCAGGTCACGGCGAAGCGCACAAACCCGAATCGCATTTAATTCCGCGCGTGTTGCAAGTCGCGTTAGGGCAAGCGGAAGCGGCGACCATTTACGGGACGGACTACCCCACGCCTGACGGAACTTGCATCCGCGATTATATTCACATTGTAGATTTAGTCTCCGCGCATTTGCTGGCGTTGAACGCGCTCGAAGCAAACGACAAAATGACCTACAACATCGGAAGCGGGAACGGCTTCTCGGTGCGCGAAATAATCGAAACGGCGCGCGCCGTCACAGGTCGCGCTATCCCCGCGCTTGAAGCCCCGCGTCGCGCGGGCGATTCCGCGCGACTGGTCGCCTCGCCCCAAAAAATTATCCGCGAGTTGGGATGGAAACCAAAATATACCAACATGCAGGATATTCTCTCCAGCGCGTGGGAGTGGCACAAGTCGCATCCCAATGGATATGAAAAGTAAACGACTGTTCGTTTTTAGGAAAACATGCGGAACTTTCGCTTGCATAAAATTATGGAAAGTCTAATCTGGCGCGTCAACGTTAATACGCAAGAATTAAAAAAAGAATCCATTCCTCAATCATGGACTCGTCTCGGCGGGCGCGGACTGATTGCGCGAATCATATTCGACGAAACCGACGCGAAGCGCGAGACGGATAACGAGGTCTAAAATGAAAGTTCGTTTTCACCCTCACGCGCTTGAGCGCATCAATGAGCGTGGCGCAACGCAAGACGCTCCCTCATCCCCAACCCTTCCCCCGCAGGGGAAGGGAGTCCCCTCTCCCTGCGGGAGAGGGCTAGGGTGAGGGCGCGAACGTTCGTATTCAACCAAGCAAGTGGAAGTGTTTGCCGTCGAAGAAAGTTTGCAAGATTGGCTTGTGATTACCGTTATCACCCGTTATTTTTAGGAGAAACCCCATGCGCTTCACTTATGACCCCCGCTACAATATTGCCTACATTCGTTTTCAAGAAAAAGGAGCCGAAGTCGAATCGATTCGCGTTAGCGATGAATTGACTGTAGACATAGCCCCCGACGGAACGATTTATGGAATTGAACTGCTAAACGCCAATGAGCAAATGCAAAAAGAAGACGACGGCGAGTTAATCGTTATCAACGAAGCTACAGGAAAACACGCGGAACTTTCGCTGGCATAAAATATGGAAAATTTAATTTGGCGGATTAATGTTCGCGCGCAAGAATTAAAAAAAGAATCCATCCCTGCAACATGGACTCGACTCGGTGGGCGCGGACTGATTGCGCGAATCATGCTCGATGAAACCGACGCAACCTGCGACCCGTTGGGCGCGGGAAATAAACTCATCTTCGCGTCGGGGCTTTTGGTTGGACACGCGCTTTCCTCCACCGACAGAATTTCCATCGGCGGCAAATCTCCGCTGACGGGTGGAATTAAAGAGGCAAATGCGGGCGGACGCACGGGCTATCATTTGGCGTTTATGGGAATTCACGCGCTCATCATTGAAGACCAACCGCAAGACGAAGGCTTTTGGATTTTGCACCTTTCCATGAACGGCGCAAAATGGGAAAAGGCGAATGACGTCGCGGGGCTGGGCGTTTATGAAACCGCGTCAAAGTTAATTGAAAAATACGGCGATAAAGTTGCTATCTCATTAATCGGCGCGGGCGGCGAAATGCGGATGAAATCGGCGGGGATTCAAAATCTCGACAAAGATAAAATCCCATCGCGCATCGCGGCGCGCGGCGGACTTGGCGCGGTGATGGGTTCAAAGGGACTCAAAGCCATCGTGTTTGATCATGCGGGCGGAAGCAAGCCGCGCATCGCCGACCCTGAAGCGTTCAAGTCCGCGCAGAAAGATTACACAAAAGCCGTGACCGAACATCCGCAATCTATCACTTATCGAGACTACGGCACGGCGGCAATGCCGCAAATGACTCAGCGCTTTGCCGCTTTGCCCACGCATAATTTTTCGCGCGGCGCTTTTGACAACGTGGAAAATATCAGCGGCGAGGCGTTGCGCGATTTTATGTTGAAGCGCGGAAAACCGTCTAACCCCTCGCACGCTTGCATGGCGGGTTGCACGATTAAATGCTCCAACGTCTTCGGCGGCGAGGATGGAAAAATTATCGTCTCGCCGTTGGAATATGAAACGATTGGCTTGATGGGTTCCAACCTCGACATTGATTCGCTCGACGCGATTGGGCGCATGAATTGGGAAGTCAACGACTTAGGCTTGGATTCTATCGAGGTCGGCGCAGCTCTCGGCGTCGCGGCGGAAGCGGGATTGATGAAGTGGGGCGACGCTGAATCCGCGCTGAATCTGATCCGCGAGATTCGCGTCGGCTCGGAGTTGGGGCGCATCCTCGGCGACGGCGCGGCGGCGGTTGGAAAAAAATATAATATCGAGCGCGTGCCTGTTGTTAAAGGACAAGCCATGTCCGCGTATGAACCGCGCTCCATCAAAGGCACGGGCGTGACTTACGCGACAACGCCGCAAGGCGCGGATCATACTGCGGGTTTGACCATCCGCGCGCAGATTGATCATCTTGACCCGAATATTCAAGTCGCCGTCTCGCGCGTCGCGCAGTTGAACATGGCGGGCTACGACACGCTCGGCGCTTGCGTCTTTGCGGGCTTCGGTTACGCTGCCACACCCGACGGCGTCGTCAAGCGTTTGCTCAAAGCGCGTTACGGTTGGGATGATTTGCCCGACGACGTCTTGCCGCAATTAGGCAAAGAAACGATTAAAATGGAGCGCGAGTTCAATCGTCGCGTGGGCTTCACCAAAGCGGATGACCGTCTGCCAAAGTGGATGACCGAAGAAGCGTTGCCCGAAAACAACGCGACCTTCGACGTCTCCGCCGAACAGTTGGATTTAATTTTTGATTGGAGTAAATAAAAACTTCCGAAGTCTCGCCGTGTTTTGGCGCTTCGGAAGTTTGGTTTTGAGCCACCGGTGGGATACGAACCCACGACCTAACGATTACGAATCGTTTGCTCTACCAGCTGAGCTACGGTGGCTAGTTTTCTCAAGCGGCGGGATTATACAAGAATACAGATAAACTCGCAAGTTTTTAGCGTTACGCGCCGTCTGTCAGATTGATTGCCGAAGTTCCCCATGTTGCGAATCGCCATGCTCTCTTATCACACTTGCCCGCTTGCCACATTGGGCGGAAAAGACACGGGCGGAATGAACGTCTATGTCCGCGATTTAACGCGCGAGTTAGGCAGAATGGGAATTCATGTGGACGTTTTCACGCGCTCGCAGGACGAGCATGTGCCGCACGTTTTGCACGACTTGGGCTACGGCAATCGCGTGGTTCACATCCTCGCCGGGCCCGAAGAGCCTAAAGCGAAAACCGCCGTCGCCAATTACATTCCAGAATTTGCGGAAGGGATAAAAAACTTTGCGGCGGAAAAGAATATCCAATACGACGTCATTCACAGCCATTACTGGACCTCCGGTCTGGCGGCGGAGCGCTTGAGCGACGCTTGGGGCGGCGTTCCCATCGTCCACATGTTCCACACATTGGGCGAGATGAAGAACCGCGTCGCGCGTTCGGAGGATGAACGCGCCGACGAGAAGCGCCTCAACGGAGAGCGGCGCGTCCTTCGTCGCGCTGAGCGAATCATCGTCGCCACGATAGCGGAGCTGACCCAATTACGCTTCCTCTACCAAGCCGACCAGCGTAAAATGATCGTCGTTCCGCCGGGCGTGGATACGAGTCATTTTTATCCAATTCCTGCGGACGAGGCGAAACAATTTATCGGTTTGCCCCCTGAAGCCCGCATGGTTCTTTTTGTCGGACGCATTGAGCCGCTGAAAGGTTTGGATACTCTCATCCATGCAATGGCGCGTCTCGACATGCAAGCAATACTGCGTCCCGTTCATCTGGCGGTTATCGGCGGGGAGCCAAACGCGGATTCTGAAAACATGTCCGACGAAATGGCGCGCTTGCAAAAGTTATGCGACGAGTTGAGCATGGGCGGGATGGTTGTGTTTTTGGGGAAGCGCGGACAGGACACCCTCCCTTATTATTATTCCGCCACCGAGGTGGTGGTGATGCCTTCGCTTTACGAATCGTTTGGCATGGTCGCGCTGGAGGCAATGGCTTGCGGTACGCCGGTCATCGCTTCGGACGTCGGCGGGCTGGGTTATCTTGTGCAAAACGGCGTCACGGGCTATACGATTCCAGATAGCGAGCCGGATACGTTGCGCGACAAACTTTCCGCGCTCTTGAACGACGCGCCTCTTCGCCAAACAATGGGCGTGAGCGCCGCCGAGCACGCCAAATCCTACGACTGGGAAATTATCGCCGCGCAAATTATAGAGGCGTATAAATCTACTCTTTGATCTTCACGTAAAATCCGCCGCTTTCTTTGGCGCGCATGTCGAAACGGTCTTTCAAGTTGCTGATCATTTTAGAGAGTTGTTTATAACCGTAAGTGCGCGGGTCAAAACCGGGGTCGAGTTGGTAAAGCGTATTGCCCATCGCGGAGAGCGACGCCCAGCCGTCCTCTTGCACCGCCATTTCAAAGGCTTGTTCCAATAACGGCGTCGGGTCGTCTTGTTTGGGTTTCTTCGCTTTATCCGTTGCGTTGGAGCGTTTGGGCGAGACTTTCGCTTTTTCAGCGATTAGGTTTTCAGTGTACACAAACAGATCGCAAGCGTTGACAAACGGCTTCGGCGTTTTCTTCTCGCCAATGCCCATGACGAAAATGCCGGTCTCGCGGATGCGCGTCGCCAGCCGCGTGTAATCGCTATCGCTGGAGACCAAGCAGAATCCGTCCACCACGCCCGAGTGCAAGATATCCATCGCGTCAATAATCATGGCGCTGTCGGTCGCATTTTTGCCGATGGTGTAGCGAAATTGCTGGATGGGTTGAAAGGCATGGAAGTTAAGCGTGTCTTTCCATGAGTTCATGCTGGCGGTCGTCCAATCCCCATAAATACGGCGGACAGTCACTTGTCCATGACGCCCCGCCTCGACCAGCATTTGGGAAAGCAAGGTTGCCTGAGCGTTGTCGCCGTCAATTAGCATGGCGATTTTGTTGCGTGAAAGCGAGTGGAGTTGTTCGTCTGTCATAACGTAATTATACCTTTTCGCGTTGGTTTCAATAGGGTTAAGATACCCGTTTCCGTCAAGCAGTTTTGGCTCGCGCTAGAAAAACGCAGTCGCTTGGGATTTCCTTCCAGATCATCTAAATCTCTTATTCTTGTTTAATCTATCCTTATCCTTAATTTAATCTAGTTTAGATACAATGCCTCTTGTTATTTATAAAAAGAATTTCACTATCGTACAAAATTCGTATAGGACGCAGACGAGCGCGGATTAACGCGGAAAAAACAATTAAAAATCCGCGTCCCATTTCGAAATGTACGGTAGAGAAAAAAGAATTTATAAATAAACAATTACTCAAAGGAGAGAACGAGAAATGTTGAAAATGAAGAAAGTTTTGTTCCAAGTTATGTTGTTGTTGGCGCTTACCTCCGCGCTTGTCGCGTGCGGCAGGAAAGTTCCCGAAGCGCTTGAAGTCCCCGGCATGGAAAAACCAGGCGCGGACGCCGCTGGCGGAGCTGAAGGCGGACCTGTCGCTGGAACTCCCGGCGCCGCTGGAGCCCCTGGCGCTGGCGAAGCCCCTGGCGCTGCTGAAGGCGGAGCCGCTGGAACCCCCGGCGCTGGCGAAGCCCCCGGCGCCGCTGAAGGCGGAGCCGCTGGAACTCCCGCCGCTGGCGAAGCCCCCGGCGCCGCTGAAGGCGGAGCCGCTGGAACTCCCGCCGCCGGCAATAATATTGTTCCTGCATTTAAATTCACAAACTCTGGCGCAACGGATATTTGCCAGTTATATTTATCTCCAGTCAGCGAACCGACGAACTGGGGGCCAGATCAACTGCAAGGCGCTAAACTCACCGCCGGCGGTGAGTTTACTCTAAAGAACATTCCCGCAGGTTCTTACGACGTCAAAGCGGTGGATTGCAACGGCAAAGAGACAACTTTCAATCCGATCGATATTAAAAACTAAGAAACGTCTCTTTCGTTTGTTCCACAAAAAGTCTTCCGATAACGAACTTATCGGAAGACTTTTTGTATGCCCGCTTTTAGAATTATGATTCTAATAAGACTTACGCAGAATAGCGTATTTGGGCGTAATCGGCGTTCTCTAACGCCGATTTTTGCGTAAGTCCTATCTAAAACGAGTGGGCGCTGAGGGACTCGAACCCCCGACATCTTCGGTGTAAACGAAGCGCTCTAACCAACTGAGCTAAGCGCCCGACTTCCCAAATTATAGCGCTGGATTGATTAAACGGAAGATTTGGTTTGAGCCTGCGTTATAATAATATTGATAACAGGAGAACTCCTATGATTGAATCAAAACCGCTTAATTGGAATCCCGCGCCTGACGTCGGCTACACCGTGATTCGTCGCGGCGACGGCGGCATGACTTTAACCTTTACCGACCTCTCGGACGCCACCCTCGCGCACTGGCACGATTTTGCGCTTTCGCACTTGTTGGAAGCCGACCGTCGCACGCGCAATTTATACGACCTGCGCGCCGTGAAAGATTTTTCCGAGAAAGCCATTCGTATGGCGGTGGACGCCAACAGCGACCCCGCCGCGAGAAATATCCGCGTGGCGGCGGTAGTGGCGAACCAATCCGTCGCGGACGCGATTATGGACGTCGCTTCGCGGGCATTGGCGGGAACGGCTTCCGCGATGAAAATTTTCACCGACATCAACGAAGCCGAAGCGTGGCTGGCGCGTCCGCTGGATCAAATTCCGTAATTCAGTAATCAGTGAACAGTGATTAGTAATCAGTTGCGGGTTGGGGATTTTGCGTTTGAGTGGGGAACGCGAACTTTTATCATGGGAATTGTGAACGCGACTCCCGATAGTTTTTCAGGCGACGGGATTCTCGCAATAGAAGACGCGGTCAATCAGGCGCGCGAGTTTTTATCCAGCGGCGCGGATATTCTCGACGTGGGCGGCGAATCTACTCGTCCGGGTTCCGCACCCGTAGATGCGGATGAAGAAATGCGGCGCGTGATTCCGATTATCCGCGCCTTGCATAAAAATTTTCCCGAAACATTAATTTCAATTGACACTTATAAAGCGCAAGTCGCCGAAGAAGCGCTGAACGCGGGAGCGCAAATTATCAACGACGTATGGGGTTTGCGCGCCGACGAGAAACTTGCCGCCGTTGCCGCAAAATATCACGCGCCTGTGATTCTCATGCACAATCGCAGCAATCCCGCCAGCGTGGATGTGCGCGAAAAATTTGGGGGCGCATACAGCGGAGCGGAGTATCAAAATCTCGTCGAGGACGTGAAGCGCGAATTAATGAAAAGCGTTGAATTAGCGCGGAAAGCGGGCGTCGCGGAGACGCATATCATTCTTGACCCCGGAATTGGATTTGGAAAAACGCGCGAGCATAATTTGGAATTAATTGATCGGCTGAATGAAATCCGCGCGTTAGGTTATCCCGTTTTGTTGGGAACGTCGCGCAAGTCGTTCATCGGCTTCACGCTGGACTTGCCGCCCGACCAACGCATAGAAGGCACAGCCGCGACAATTGCTGTGGGAATTACGCGCGGCGCGGATATAATCCGCGTGCATGACGTCAAAGAGATGGCGCGGGTTGCAAAGATGACGGATGCGATTGTCAGAAGTAAATAGTAATTGGTTAGGACTTACGCAAGACGCTCCCTCATCCCCAACCCTTCCCCCGAAGGGGAAGGGAGTCCCCTCTCCCTTCGGGAGAGGGCTAGGGTGAGGGCAAATCGCGCAAGCCGTCTTGCGTAAGTCCTATTGGTAAATTACTGTATTGGTCACAGAAAGGACGAACATCCTCGCCTCTTTGCCGACCAGTCATATTAGAGTGAATTTCGCGGGTTTCCATAAGCAGGATGTGTTCAGGCTTTACCTGACCAATACATAATTGGTAAATTACCACTTACTATTTACCGCACACGGATTACCCTTATGGAAGATTACTCAACCAACCTCCTCCGCAATGGAATTATCGAAGCGAAAGCGGGCAACAAAGAAACTGCGCGTCGCTATCTTGACCGCGCTATTTATATGGCGGGCGCGCATGACGTTCTCGCCGAAGCGTGGTTTTGGATGAGCGAAGTCAGCGCCGACCCTGCGGAAAAACGCAAGGCGTTAGAGAATTGTCTTGCGCTGGATATGCAACACGCGCGGGCGCGTCGCGCGTTGGCGCTTGTGGACGGCAAACTTCAAGCGGATGAAATCATCAATCCGAATCAAACGCTTGCAACACCCGACGGCGTGAGACAATCCGACGCGCAAAGATTCATGTGCCCCAAATGCGGCGGACGAATGGCGTTTGCGCCCGACGGTCAAAAATTGGTTTGCGAATATTGCACGCGCGGTCAAACGCTGGGCGTCCATCAAACCGCAAACGAAGAAGATTTTATTATCGCAATGGCAACCGCTCGCGGACATGGCAAGCCGTTGCAGGAACAAGTCTTTCATTGCAACGGTTGCGGCGCGGAATTTATTTTTCCGCCAGAGCAAATCTCCGCGTCGTGCGTGTATTGCGATTCGCCGCACGTCGTCAACCTTGAAAAAGCGAAAGACCTACTCGCGCCTGATGGAATTATTCCTCATGCCTTCGACCAAAAACGCGCAATAAAAATTTTAATTGATTGGGTGGAAGAAAACGCAATCCAACCCGAAAAACAAGTAGACCTTCCGCGCGGACTTTACCTCCCGCTGTGGACGTTCGATGTGGGCGGTTCGATTGAATACACTTACGAATATTTAGATTCGGAAGACCAATCCTACAACAGAAATCGCCAACCGCGCATGATTCGCTCGACTAACCAATACCCCGTCATGGTAGACGATTTGCCGCTTCCCGCCTCGCGCAAGTTATCGGGCGTTTTTATCAAATTGATTCCCACCTTCGAGACAAAATCCATCCAACCGTATGATCCGCGCTTTCTCGCGGGCTTCCCCGCCGAGATTTACGACGTTCCTATGGCGGACGCATCCCTCGACGCGCGAAGTCAGACTTATAAAAAATATAAAACCGACTTGCCGACTTTGCTAAACAACGCAAACATCGTTCACACTGCGTCTACCAATCTTGCGATTGAGTCGTTCAAACTTAATTTGCTCCCCGTGTGGATGACGGCGATTCCCTTTGGCGGGCGCGAGCGCTTGGTTTTGATTAATGGTCAAAGCGGAGTTGTGGCAAGCGACATGACTGGGAGCGTAAAAGAAAAAAGCGGGTTGTGGGATTTTATTTCGGATTTGTTGGATGATTAAATTTCAGAGTATTGAGACTTGCTCGTCTGAAACGATTAATGCTTTTTTGAATTTAGCAAAGGACAGACACGAAAACTAGCGTTGTCCTTCAGTCAAATAATCGAGGCGTCCCTTTTCGGCGCCGCGATTATTTTTATTTCCGCATTTGGTTGGCGGACTCTTTTGCAGACGCCGATGGAGCAAAAACGGAAAATTGACATTTTTCGACGTTGCTTTTTGAAAAAAACGTGCTAGACTATTAACGTCGTCCAACTTACGGCGCGACTTAACCAGCCCGCTGGCAGTTGGTCCAAGTTGTTTTATAGTTGAAAGGAGAATCTGCAATGAAACTTAGACGCGTTTTCAATTTGGCTCTGGCGTTATTCTTGATTGCATCAGGAGTAAACGTTCAACCAGCGGCGGCGGCGCAAAATAGCGCCACTCCCGTCAATGTCGTAATTAATCGCGACAGTCTATTCGTGCCCGGCGAAGTCGTTGTGGGCTTCGCTAGCGGACAATCGGCCCAAGCGTACGCGGCGCAAGCCTCCGCGCTCGCAGGGACAGTCAATGCGCAAGTCGTAGATCGGTCTGGCTCCACGGCTCTGTTGAGTTTCGCTGAGAACGCCGACGTGGTCGGGCTCGCGCAAACGCTCGGCGCCCAATCGGGCGTGTTGTACGCCGAACCGAACTACATTTCCTGGATTCCAGAAACCGCGCCGAATGGAGTCAGCCACGATCTCACCGAGATTACGCGCCGCGGCGCAGACGGCAAGCGGAAGACTATCAGCATGGCTGAACTAAAAGCCATGCGCACAATGCGCGGCGCTTTGGGCGTCCCCACTTATCCGGCGGAAGGCAACAATGGGTGGGCTTGGGGCTGGTGGTGGAGCAACGCCAACTTGATCTGGCCGAACTACGTCGCCGCTACTCCAACCGTGTGCGTCGTAGATACAGGCGTTGACGTCAATCACCCCGACCTAATTGGCAGAGCCTTGAACGGGGCAGACTTTGTCAACGACGACGCCATCGCCAATGACGATAACGGACACGGCACGCATGTCGCCGGCACGATTGCCGCGATTGCCAATAACAAAAAAGGAATCACCGGTATTTCAAACGGCAAAGTTTTGGCGGTTAAAGTGCTTAGCGCCGCTGGCTGGGGAACCAGTTTTGACGTCGCGGCTGGAATTACTTACTGCGCCAACAATCCTTATGTCAAGGTAATCAACATGAGTTTGGGCGGTAGCGCCGCCAGTAACGACGAGTATCTCGCCCTGTCCTACGCTATCAACACCAAAAATAAACTGGTGGTAGTCGCGGCTGGCAACTCTGGCGGTTCAGCTCTCGAATTTCCGTCCGCTTGGGCGGCAGATTGGGTGTGTAAGGACGGCACAGATAACTACCCGACGTCTTGTGCCAGTTTAGCCGACAACACCATCCAGCAAGGTATTCTGTCAGTCGGCGCGGCGCGCGCACCCTGGGGTCCCCCCAACATCCCCAACGACGCCAACGGAGATGGCTTACTGTGGGTAGATGTGAACGGCGATCTCACTGAACCTGCGCTTCCTGATACTACTGAACACTTCAACCCGGACATGTGCGCCACTAACTTCAGCACCTATGGCTCTCTCGTGGAGATTGTCGCTCCGGGCGAGGATATCTTCTCCACCCAGCCGGTCAGCTACCCATTCTACAACAACTACTACTATGGGTCCGACTGGAATCTGACTGGTTATGAGTGGTACAACGGCACTTCCATGGCGACCCCGCATGTGGCTGGCGCCGCGGCGCGCGCTTGGAGCGTTTTCCCGGGCGATTCCAATGCTTCAATGAAAACCCGCCTAATTACCTCTGGCGTACCGTTAAATGCCGCGGCCGATTGGAATATGGTTGACCCGACTGCTGGGTACGCTCCTGGCAACTACTCAGGCGAGGCGCCCTACTGCTGGCCAAGCTCTAGCATGGGCGCATATTACGACATGACCAATTCCGTTTATCTGGATGTAGCGGCAGCTATGAATCGCGCGGGCGTATCCGTGGCGGTGACAGACGCTGTGACCGGCTTGCCTTTGACCGGCGCATCCGTCTATGCTTATCAAGGCGCGACCCTCAAAGACACGGCAAAAGTCGCCGCGCGGGATAGCCGCTGGGCGGACTTGATCAACTTACCGGTCGGCGCATCCCTGACCATCAAAGTCAGCAAGTTAGGTTACACCACTCCAGCCATTGCGCCCGGCGTCGCTATCGGCAGTTTCACGCCTTCATCCTCAGGCTGGTGGTGGAGTCCCTTATTCGAACTCGGCATCCCGCCGCTTGGGCGCATCACTGGGGTGGCTAACTGGCCCCAAAGCAACACAAATCTTGACCTATACGCCTTCTTGCCCGCTAATGCGCCCTTGGGCGGCGGCGTGGTCGGCGCGGGCAACTCTTGGCATCCCACCATGGATAGAGGCGTAGGCGACAATTCCGCATACCCGTTTGCCCACTGGAACCGCAATGGCGGTTGGGGCGACTGGATGGGTCTGGAGTCAATTAGCATTGCGTCGCGCCCAGGCTACCCGACCATGCCTTACTACAATAGCACACCCCTCAGCTATTATGATTTCATGCTGAGCGACTACGGAAGTGGCGATCTTAACAACGTTGATTTGATCTTCCGTGTTTGGCGCGGCGGTCAGCCAATGGTGGCGGTTGGACCCGGCACCCCCTATGTATGGAAGGGCGCCGTTTGTGATACCGCCGGGCTTGATACTACTCTGGGCACCGCCGATGACGAGGTTTTCTGGGAACCAGGCTATCTCAACTACGGGACTTTTTACGCCTGGGACGCCTGTGGCTACGCTGATACCTATGGCGCTGGCGGCATCTGGCCCTACGCTAATGGAGGTTCCATCTCCAAAGCTTCGGGCAAGCCAATTAGCAAGCCAGCAGTCAAGTAAGCCGACTTGTCTAATATAGAGTTTGAAACATAACGCTCTCCCGCAATAGCTGGTTTTGCGGTCTGTGAAATAAAAATAATCGAGACGTCTGTCGACGTCTCGATTATTTTTTTATCCGTTCAGGCGCGATATAATTCAATTTATCCATGAACAAACCAACCTCGTTAAAAATCATCCTCGCCGCCTCCGCGCTCTTCTACCTCGCCTTCATCTTCGGGACGTCGTTTGTTATTCAAGGCGAACGCTACTTCACCCTCGTAGACGACGCGATGATTTCCATGCGTTACGCCAAACATCTCGCGCAAGGTCATGGGCTGGTTTGGAATGTCGGCGAACCTTCGGCGCAGGGTTTCACCAATCTTGGCTGGACGCTTTACATGGCGTTCCTGCATCTCTTTCCGTTTTCCGCTTCAAAAATTTCACTGGCGGTCATGCTCACTTCGCTGATGATTTTGCTGGCAAACATCGTCGTCGTTCACAAAACCGCCGAAGCGCTCGCCCCCGAATCCAATTACGCGCCTACGCTGGCCGCGCTCATCGTCGCGTTTTATTTTCCGCTGGTCTTTTGGTCGTTGCGCGGCATGGAAGTCGGCTTGCTGGTTTTGCTCATTGACGTCGCGCTCCTGCTTGTCATTTCAAAAGATAAAACTATTCTCGTCGGCGTCGTTCTCGCGCTGGCGATTTTCGTCCGCGTAGACGCGCTCATCGCCGCCGCGCTTATCGTCGTTTATCTGTTCGCCAAAAACAAACGGCGCGCCGTCGTTCCCGCAATCGCCGTTGTCCTCGCCACCCTCGCCGTTTTTTATTTTCAACAAACCTACTACGGCGATTACCTTCCCACGACGTATTATCAAAAAGTTGCGGGCTACGCCGCGCTCGAACGCGCCAAGCGCGGCGTTTTAGTTTTTGTCGAGTTCGCCGCGCGCGACACGCTGGCGCTTTTTCTTTTTTCGCTGGCAGGAATTTTCTTTTACAACCGCCGCAACCGCGAAACCTTTTTGCTACTCGCCGTCTTCCTCGCGCAATGCGCCTACTCCATTTACGTCGGCGGCGATTACGCCGAGCCAGAGACCAACTCCGCAAATCGCTTCATTACGCAAGGCGTCCCCGCGCTGATACTTTTATTTAGTTGGATAGCAAGCCGCTTTCTCTCCGACCTGATTGTGGCGCGGTCTCCCTCAAGTTTATCCACGCTCAATGTCGCGAAGCGTCCGGCCCTCGTCCTCGCCGTTATGGTTCTCCTCGTTATCAGCGGCGAGCCATGGTTCAACTACGCCATTGATAACGCCCCTTTCCTCAAATCGGATATTCGCCGCGTCAAACTCGCCTTGCGCATCGCCGCGAACACATCGCCCGAAGCGGTCATCGCCGTCCACGCGGCGGGACAAATCCCCTATTATTCAGAACGAAAAACAATAGACCTACTCGGCTTGAACGACCCCGTCATCGCCAACGGTCCGGGCAACGGCGCGTTTTATCCCGGCCACAACAAATGGAATTACGAATACAGCGTCGGTCAACTGCAACCCGACCTCGTCGCGGACAACTTCGAGCCGCTGGCAGGCTACATGCGCGCCAACCCTCAATACCAAATGCTCCCCAGCGACGTCTACGTCCGCAAAGATAGCTTGCTGGTCAATATCAAAGGAATATCGTCGAAATAATAGCGGTAATCTTCCTCAGCCCCAACCCTTCCCCCGCAGGGGAAGTGAGTCCCCTCTCCCTACGGGAGAGGGCTAGGGTGAGGGCGCGAAAGTTCTAATTAAGTTTGCCATCGCGTGACTGGCGAAAAAAACTATTTCATTGACAGCCACGCCCCCGCCAAAACCACGCTCAACCCAATCACGCGCGTAATATCCAGCGGTTTCTCAACCGCGCCTAACAACCCGAAATGATCCAAGATGGTCCCGATAAAAATCTGACCCGCTAAAAGAATAATGAGAGCGGACGCCACGCCGACGCGCGGAATCATATAAACCATCGTAGAGATCACCACAAGACCAAACGCTCCCGCGCTAAGCGCATACCAAGGAACGCTTCGCCATTGAGCAAGTTTGCCGCCGCCATAAATTAAAAGCGGAATCAGCGCCGCCAGCGCTCCTCCGATGTGGACGATGAAAACGCTTTCCATGATTCCAAGCCGTTGACTGATCATGCTGGAGAGCGGCGCTTGTATGCCGACCGCCACGCCGCCAACCAAGCCGATAAGAATAACGAGAACTATTGATTGCACGAGTTTATCCTTTGTTTTGTATTTTGAATTAAAAATGGACGTTTGCTCGCATTTTACCATCTCTCCCAATGCGTCACTTCATCCAACGATTTTCTTCCGCCCTTCTTTGGCGGAGCGGACAAAATCTCATCATCCGCCGCATACCCAAACGAAAGCGCGATGCGCAAATGCCACTCGGCGGGGAAGCCTAAAATCGCGCGCGCCTTCTCCGCCGCATAAATAGACGCGGGACACGAACCGACGCCCAACTCCCACGCCGCGAGTTGCATGAACGCCGCCGCTTGCCCCGCGTCGAACATCGTCTGAAATTTCTCCGTCGGTTCGGGAGTCAAAATGGCGACGCACAACGCCGCGCCCGCGACATGTCCCGCCCACTCGCCGCATTGCGCCAACTCCTTCAAAATATTTTTATCCGTTATCCCAACGAAGCGCCACGCCTGAGTATTCTTTGAAGACTGCGACCTACGCCCCGCGTTCAAAATCACGCGCATCGCGTCGGCGGGCAGGGGCTTGTCCGTAAATTTTCTTGTTGCGCGTTTCATTTTTATTGCTTCTAAGACGTTCATAGAATCCTCCAAAATCAATGTCAATCTTGCAAAACGATTTCAACTTCTGCCCTCTTTCTTCTTTCCGCTTTTCATCCCGCCCCCCAGAGTATAATCCCCTCTATGCAACCGCAACTCAAATCATACATCCTCTCCGCCCTCGCGCTCATTATCGTCGGCTGGGGCGGATTGACCTTGATGATTTTCGTCTTTGAAATTCCGCCTCTCGTTTGGGCGCGTTGGGGATTTTTTGCGCTCGGCGTCATGGCGCTGACGGGAACGGCTTTGCCCGTCGTGTATTTTTTGCATTGGCGTTTTCCCAGCGACCCGCCCGCCGAAGCCAACGTCGTGACGCGGCAAGCGTTATGGTTCGGCGTTTATGGCGCCACCCTCGCTTGGCTTCAACTTGGACGCCTTGTGACGCTCTATGTGATTCTTGGACTCGCGGGCGGTTTAATCGCCGCCGAATATTTTATCCGCTTGCGCGAAAAAGCCAGTCGCCAACCGCCGAAGGTTCCCAATGATAACCCTTCGTGACCTGCCCGCCGTCGAGCAAATTTTACAAACGCAAATCGCCGCCGAATTAATCGCGCGTTACGGCAGACCATTAACGCTGAACGCAATTCGCGCTACGTTGGATAAAATCCGCGCGCAATTCAACGCGGGCGAAATCGCTAGTCTATCCCTGCTCGATTTAATTTTAACGCGCACCGAGATCCTTTTAGAAGAATGGACGAAGCCAACTCTGCGATTTGTCGTCAACGCTTCGGGCGTGATTCTGCACACGAATTTGGGACGCGCCCCGTTGAGCGCGACGACTATTCATGCCATGGACGCTGTTGCGCGGGGATATTCCAACCTCGAATACGACCTCGACAAAGGCGCGCGCGGCTCGCGGTTGCTTCACGCCGAATCCATTTTGCAAAAATTGACGGGTGCGGAAGCGGCGGTTATCGTCAACAACAACGCGGCGGCGGTCTTGCTGACGCTCTCTGCATTGGCGAAACGAAAACGCGTGGTTGTCTCGCGTTCGCAACTCGTCGAAATCGGCGGCGGTTTCCGCGTGCCTGACGTGATGAAGCAATCGGGCGCGAAATTAATCGAAGTGGGGACGACGAATAAAACGCATCTCGCGGATTATCAAGAAGCCTTGCAAGAACCCGTCGCGCTCGTCATGCGCGTTCATCCGTCAAATTTCAAAATCATCGGCTTCACCGAAGAACCTGAATTAAAAGACATTGTCGCGCTCGCGCATAACGCAGGCGTATTTTTTGTGGACGACCTCGGCTCAGGAGCGTTGGTTGACACCGCCCGCTTTGGGCTCGCGCACGAACCTACCGTGCAAGAATCCATCGAAGCGGGCGCGGACGTCGTTTGTTTTTCAGGCGACAAACTGCTTGGCGGTCCGCAGGCGGGAATCATCGTCGGCAAAAAAGAATTAATTGCCAAAATAAAAAAACATCCCCTCGCGCGCGCCGTCCGCGCCGACAAAGTCTGTCTGGCGGGAATTACCGCCACGCTGTTGCATTACCTCAAAGACGAAGCGGAGCGCGAACTTCCCATCTGGCGGATGATTGCGCTAACGCTAAAACAAATTCAGGGGCGGGCGGAAGCGTGGCAAAGCGAATTGCGGCAGGGCGTAATCACGCAGGGCAAGTCCACTGTGGGCGGCGGTAGCCTCCCCGCCGAATCCCTCCCGACATATTTGCTGGCGCTCTCTGTTAAATCGCCTAATCAATTTTTGAAACAATTGCGCGAACAAAATCCGCCCGTCATCGCGCGCTTGGAAAACGACAAAGTTCTACTCGACCCGCGCACCGTGTTACCCGAACAAGAAGGCGCGTTGTTGGTTGGAGTGAAGAACGCGCTAAAATCTTAACGCAAATTTGGACTGCTATGCTGAGCGCGGGCAGGTTTTGCGCTTTTTTCTTACCGCGAAGCGCGCAAAGAAAACGCCTTTGTCTTCGCGTTCTTCGCGCGCTTGGCAGTTCAATTTTTTTATTTCTTAAACCCGCAATTTATGACCGCGCCAAGTATAGGCAGACGTCACTTCAAATGCAACGTCGCAATCACGCCGCGATGATCGGAATAGCCGTCGGTTTGCGCCAGCGTCGCCGAGACGACGTCCCATTCGGGCGAGGCGAAAATATAATCAATGCGCAACATCCATTCAGGGACGTAAAATTCGCCGACGTGAACGCGACTCGTGCCGGGCGATTTGTTGCCAGGGTAAGTGTTCCCCAATCCAAAGCCCGCTTCTTGCCAGGCGTCCTGCAAACCTGAATTGACCAGCATAATATGCGGGTCGTTGAGGAAGACGTCGTTCATGTCGCCCGCGACAATGGCGGGACCAGGATGCGCTTGCAAAAAACGAATCAAAGCGCTGGCTTCGTCTTTGCGCGCGTCTGTAATTTGATTGAACGACGCAGGGTGCGCAATCGTAGGCAACGACGTGGGAACCATGTGAAAATCCACGACGTTGATTTTTTGTCCGCTCCAATCCACTTGAAGCAAAATGGGCTTTCCCACCCAAACGGACGGCAACTCCTCGTCAATCTTTGTGAAAGGATATTTGCTGACGACGCTGGTTCCCAGCGGGACGTCGGAAGGGTAGTGAATCTGATACGGGTAAACGCCTTTCATTTCCTTTTCCAGCAAACCCGCCACTTTGAAATTGGTTTCCTGCAAGATGACAATATCGGCGTTTTCCGCGCGGATTATATTTACCGTCGCCGCAGGGTCGGGAGCGAACGCCAGCGCGTTGTAAGTCATAACTTTTAACGAACCAGACGTCGCCAGCGCGGTTTGCGATTTGGGCAAGAAGTATCGTCCAAACATGAAGAGAAACAGCAAAACGGCGACGCCCGCCGCAACCTGCAAACGGCGCAGGCGAAAGATTGCGCCCGCTAACGCGCCGGGGAGCAGAAATAAAAAGACTTGAAACGCAAACATGTTCATCAAACTCACCCACGCAAAGCGTCCGTGAGTGAAGGTTGACAAGACGAACCAGATAAAAAACAAGGCGAAATATAAATCGCTGAGAGCGATCCAAAAAGCGCGCAGGAATTTGAGGATATTGTTTTTCAAGTTGACCTCCAAAACAGAGTAAGAATGGGTAGGCTGAAAGCGGGCGCGCTTGCAATTGCGCGTTTGAGATAGTATGCCTCGTTTTTTCTCTCATTAACTGCCAATTAACCGCCAGATTTTACAAATGCCCCGTTTTCACCGCTGAAGACACAACCTTGTTAAAGCCAAACCTCCGAGTTCGCTACGCGAGAGCTCGGAGGTTTGGTTTTAGCGGCATGCGTTTCAACTGATTTGGCGCGATTTTAGTTCCCGCTCAACGCGCTCTTGCAAAAACATCTTAATCAAAGATTGATACGACACGTCGCGCTCGTTTGCCATTTGACGCAACGCATCTAAAAGCGGATCAGGGAGCCGCAAAGAGACGGTGTGAGTAGAAGGTTTCAGGTTAGGGAAAATCGCGCGTTCAGCGTTTTTCCAGTTCAGATATTCCGTAGAATCATGCTCGCTCCAAAACGCGCGTTCTTCGTCTTCGCTTTTGAATTTAGGAATTTGTTTGTTCATAAATACGACGCTCCTTTTTACTCATGTCGCGGGCGGAGATGACGCGAATCTTATTTTCTCGAACGGTAAAAGCGATAAACAAGCGCCTACCTGCAATAGTGTGTCCCAGCGCATAGTAACGCGGCTCTTCTTGCGAATGCGCCAAATCCGCTTGAAGCAGAAGGGGCAGATTGAAAAACATCTCTTCGCATTCTCCCGTTGCGACTTGATGCTTTTCCCAATTCTTCTCGCGGTTGTTTTCGTCCCATTCAAAGCCGACGACATGATTTAAGTCAATCATATTTGTATATTATCATATCGAGCCAAAAACGGAACGCTTTCGCAATCTCCGTTCGCCTTAAAATCTCAGCCTTATTTAATGTCGGCATGTAAAATGAAAGCTGACATTCCAAATCATACCGCGATATTTATATCGCGACATAAGTTCGGAGGAACGAATGCAAAAAACAAAATTCATTTTCGGCGGACTGCTAATTTTAGCGGCGGTGGTTTATCTCATCGTCACGTCCACGCAAAAAAATCAAGAGTATTTTATGACCGTAGACGAAGCGCTCGCCGCTGGAAATTCCGCCGTTGGCAAAAGTCTAAGACTCTCTGGCGCGGTGATTGGCGATACAATTCAATACGACGCAAATACGCTCACTCTCACCTTTGAAATCGCGCACGTCAGCGGCGACAACGCCGAAATCGAAGCGCAAGGCGGTTTATCGAAAGTCCTGTTTGACGCGGTGAACGACCCCAATCGCAAGCGTGTGTCTGTCGTTTATGTCGGTCCTAAACCAGACCTGCTCCGCGGCGAGGCGCAAGCGATTATGATCGGCAAGCTCGGCTCCGACGGCCTCTTCCACGCCGACGAACTCCTGCTCAAATGCCCCACCAAATATCAGCAAGCGGTGCCGTCGCAAGCGGCAACAAAATGAAGTAATTGGTAATTGGGTAATTGGTTCTTAGTAATTAGGGAATAGCTTAAATGTGTTCCTAATCCCTAATTACTAATTGCCTATATCCCTAATCACCTAAAAAACTAAACAAGGAAATCTTATGTTTTCAGAATTTGGATACGGCGTTTTGACGGTAAGTTTCGTCGTCGCAATTTATAGCGTGGCGACGGCGGCTTACGGCGCGGCGAATAAATCCGCCGCTTTAGTGGAAAGCGCGCGACGCGCCATGTTGCTCATGTTTCCGCTCATTTCTATCGCGGCGGCGGCGTTGATCTATTTACTGGTCAACAATCATTATGAAGTCGCCTTCGTTTACGAAGTGACCAGCCGCAGTATGCCGACCTACCTCAAGGTCACAGCATGGTGGGGCGGACAAGCTGGCTCGCTCGTCTTTTGGTCGTGGCTACTCGCGGCGTTCGCTTCCGCCGTCACCATCCGCAAATGGGATCGCGATATTGAATTCCTCCCGTGGGTGATTGTGGTTTGCTCGATTACGCTGGTGTTCTTTCTCGGCATGGTCGTCTTTTACGAGAATCCCTTTGCGCGCTATTGGTCGGTGGCTGGAAACATCGAGCCGCACATGTTCGCGCCCGCAAACGCAACCGCCTTTACGCCAACCGATGGACAAGGATTAAACCCGCTCTTGCGCCACCCCGGCATGGTCATTCATCCCCCGATGCTTTATCTCGGCTTTGTGTCTTTCGTCATTCCGTACGCCTTTGCGATGGCGGCGCTCATCACGGGGCGCACCGACGACCGCTGGATTCGTCTCACCCGTCGCTGGACTTTATGGGCGTGGCTTTTCCTCTCGTTTGGACTCGTGCTGGGTGGGCGCTGGGCTTACGACGTTTTAGGTTGGGGCGGCTACTGGGGTTGGGACCCCGTTGAGATTGCGGCGTTCATGCCGTGGCTCACAGGCACGGCGTTTTTACATTCCGTAATGATTCAAGAAAAGCGCGGCTTGCTCAAACATTGGAACATGATTCTCGTTATCCTGACTTACGCGCTTGTCATTTTCGGAACTTTCCTGACGCGCTCGGGCGTTCTTTCTTCGGTTCACGCATTCGCCAATAGCCCAATTGGTCCGCTCTTTATGGGCTTCGTCTCCATCTCACTCGTCGTCTCCATTGCGCTCGTGATTTGGCGCTGGCCCGATTTGCGCGGCGAAACCGAAATGAAATCCTTGCTCTCGCGCGAGGCGTTGTTTTTGCTCAATAACCTGCTTTTTATGAGCGTGCTCGTTGTCTGTTTTTGGGGCGTCATCTTCCCGCTGATTTCAGAATTGTTCACCGGGCAAAAAGTAACCGTTGGTCCGCCTTATTATGAACGCGCTACCGGCCCGCTCTTTGCGACGTTGATGTTCTTAATGGGCGTCGCTCCGCTTTCCGCATGGGGACATTCGACAATCCAGACTCTGGGTCGCGCGATTTGGAAGTCCGCCATCGCAGCTCTGGTCTTGACCGCGATATTGTTCGCGACGTACTCCAAAAACTACATTGCCTTGATTGGCTTTTTCCTCATCGCGCTGGTGTTGTTCGTGACCCTGCAAGAATTTTGGCGCGGCGCGCGCGCCAGACAACGCGCCCAAAACGAAAACATCCTCGTTGCGCTCGCGCGCCTGATGGGACGCAATCGCCGACGCTATGGCGGCTACATCATTCACATCAGCATGATGTTGATGGCGATTGGCATTCTCGGCATGGAAGTCTTCCAAGTCGAAACGCAAGGCGCGCTGGCGCAAGGCGAGTCATTAAACATCTCAGGCTACACGGTTCAATACCGCGAACTCGCTTCATGGGACGACAAAGGCGCCGGCGTGAACTATACTCGCGCGGTGGTGGATGTTTACGAAAACGGAATCTATCTTGGTCAAGTCACTCCGCGCATTGACTATTACTTCGACTCGCAACAAAATATGACTATCCCCGGCAATCGCTCCACTTTGCGCGACGACTTATACGTTCTGCTCGTGGACTGGCAACCCGTCTCCAACATGGGCGCGACGTTCAAAATATTCGTCAACCCGTTGGTCAACTGGCTCTGGATTGGCAGCCTGCTCTTTTTGCTTGGCGTAATTTTTGCCGCTTGGCCCGACCGCGACCCCACAGAAGAGTCAGTCCGCGTTGCGCGACAGGCAAGCCAAACTAGCGCGGCGAATTGATGAAACGAGTAAACAGGTAAACAAGGATAGAAGATGAAATTATCCAATTACAAATTACAAATTACGCATTCCGTATTACTCGCTTTTGCGTTTATATTAGCCGCCCTACTTTATCAACCCGCCTTCGCGCAAGGCTCCACGCCCACCGACGACGAGGTGAACGCTGTCGCGCACAAGCTTTATTGTCCCGTTTGCGAAAGCACCCCGCTGGACGTTTGCCCAACGGACGCCTGCAAAGATTGGCGCGAACTAATCCGCACGATGTTGGCGGACGGAAAATCCGAAGCGGAGATTCTGCAACATTTTGAGAATCAATACGGCGCGCGCGTTTTAGCCGAACCGCCCAAGCAGGGCTTCTATTGGCTGGTTTATGTTCTGCCGCCCGCGCTTATCCTCGTTGGCGCGTTCATCCTTTTCCGTTCGATGAAAGAGTGGACCAGCAAAACCGACGCGACCAACCCCATCGCGACGTCGTCCGCAAAAGACGACTACGTTGCGCGTTTTGAAGACGAATTAAAAAAGAGAAAATAGAATTCCCTCACCCTAACCCTCTCCCAAAGGGAGAGGGGATGACTCCCTTCCCCCCGCGGGGGAAGGGCTGGGGATGAGGGCTTTGGAGAATGTATGACTGAAGAAACAACAAAAAAACGCGGCGTTCCGCTTTGGGCGCAGATTGTCATTTGGACGGGGCTGGTCGGTTTGCTGGCGTTAGTCGGTTTTGGCTTGCAACGCGCCCGTAATCCAATGGCGACAGTCGGCAAACCCGTGCCTGATTTTGACCTTGTTTATTACGCGGGCTACGAGTACAACCAGACGCCGCAAATGAAACTTTCGGATTTTAAAGGCAAAATTGTCGTCATCAATATTTGGGCTTCGTGGTGCAAACCCTGCGAACAGGAAGCGCCCGAATTGGAAAAAGCCTGGCAGTTTTACAAAGACGGCGGCGAAGTGGTTTTCGTCGGCGTGGATTATGTGGATACGCCCGCCGGCGCCAACGAATATCTGACGAAATTTCACATCACCTTTCCCAACGCGCCCGATTTGAAATCCAATATTTCCAGTATACTTAACCGGCAAATGGGCGTGCCTGAAACTTATTTTATTGACCGCGAGGGAGTTTTACGCAACGTAAAAATCGGACCCTTCGGCTCGGTGGATGAGATTAAATCTATGCTTCAAAGCATTCAATAGGGGCGTTCAAATATGGAACTAACCGCAATCCTTCTGATCGTTGCCGTCATCGTCCTTGTCGGCGTCTTTTTATCCGCGCCCTTCATGACGCGCGTACGCCGCGGGCGAGTTCGCGAATCGCGCGAAGTTTCCGCTTTAAAAGCGGAGCGCGACCGCGTCGTCAATTCTTTGCAAGAGCTTGATTTCGACTTTAATCTCGGCAAGATTCCCGCCGAAGAATATCCCAAGCAACGCGCCGCCTTATTGCAAAAAGGCGCGGGCGTCTTGCGCCAACTGGACGAACTCGCGCCCGTCGCTTCTTCCGCGAGCGCCGCCGAAACGCGCATTGAAAAAGCCACCGCCGCCGCGCGCGCCGACGCCCCTGTGGAAGCCGCGCACTTTAGCGACGACGACCTTGAATCCATGATTGTCGCGCGCCGCAAAGTGCGCAAAAGCAAATCCGCTGGCTTCTGTCCCAAATGCGGCAAGTCCGCGCTGGCTTCGGATAAATTTTGCCCCGCCTGTGGGAAAGCGTTGAATTAGGTTTAAAGTTCAAAGTTTAAGGTCGCAGGTTACAATCTGCAACCTTAAACTTTGGCACGGGTGCGCGTCAGTTTCTTGGGAAATAGGAGCGAATTGCCTAAAAACCTCTCCAAAATCCGAGTGGTTTTCAAAAAACTGACGCACACCCCTTTGGCACTTTGGCACAGCCCCCTGTGGGCAACCTTGAACCTGCAACTCAAAGGAACTTATGAAATTTCGTCCCCTCTTTATTTTTGCATTGCTAACTTTTTTACTGACCGCCTGCAACTTCACGCTCGCGGCGGACATTACGCCGCCGCCCGATTATGTGCCGCCGACGCCGATGCCCACGCTCGGTCCGCTTTATCCCGCTAACCCGCCCGACCTCGCAAGCGGCGCGACGATTTACGCGGAGAAGTGTGCGCCCTGTCACGGCGTCACGGGGTTGGGCGACGGCGACAAAGGCAAGCAATTGCCCGTCACGGTGACCGCGCTTGGCTTGCCCGACATTGCGCGCAAGGCGCTTCCTTCCAAGTGGTTCGCTCAAGTAACGCAAGGCAACCTTGATCGCTTCATGCCGCCGTTTGCAAGTTTAAACGAACAGCAGAAATGGGACGTTGTCGCGTATGCGCTGAGCTTGCATGTCACGCCCGAACAGATTGCGCAGGGCAAGGCGCTTTGCGCGGACTGCGCCAAAAAATTCAGCGACCAGAAAACAATGTCCGCGCTTTCAGACAACGACCTCGTTAGAATCATCAAGAACGGCAAAGGCGATATCCCCGCCTTTGGAAAAGATTTTACGGACGACGAAGCTTTTGCCGTCGCCGCTTATTTGCGGAACTCGACCTTCGCTTCGCCTACGACGGCGAGGGTTGTTCCCGCTTCGATGACGCCGACCAACGCTGATAGCGCGACTCCATCCGCCGCGACCACGCCCTTGGCGGGGAACACGCCACAAGTCGGGGGGACGCCCGTAGCGCCGTCGAATGCAACCGCCGCCGCCGGAAAAGGCAAAGTCAGCGGCACAGTTGACAATCAAACAGGCGCGGCATTGCCGCCCAATCTCAAAGTCACGTTGCGCGCCTTCGCGCACAGCGGCAACCCCACCGCCGGTCCCCAAGAAATCGCGTCGCTTGAATCCACCGTCAACGCCGACGGGACGTTTGCGTTTGAGAACGTCGAAATTCCCGAAAAGCGCATTTATATCGCAGAAGTTGAAATCAACGGCTTGCCCTATAAATCGGATTTTGCGATTGTCCAAGCGGGCATGACGGAATTAGTCGTTCCGCCCATCGTCGCGCGCGCCGCCACAACCGATTTCAGCGCCCTGCAAATAGACACGCTGCAGTTTTACTTTGACTTCGCCAACGCCGACGCCGCGCAAATATTTACAGTTTATAACATTCTCAACACGGGCGACCAGACCGTGCTGGTGGACATGGGCGCGCAACAGCTGGACGTGCCTTTTATTGCCTTTCCCGCCGGCGCGGAAAAACTGGGCTACAACGCCGCGCAAGACACCGCGCCGTTTACGAAAACTGCAAACGGCTTTGCCATGGCGCCCGACAAAAAGGCTTACGGTTTAATCGCGTTCGCGTCCATCCCGAAAAAAGCGGAGATTGTCATCTCGCAACCCATGCTTTTGCCGGTCGGCAAGGTGACCTTGTTCCTGCCCGAAGGCATGGAGGCGAAAGGCGCGACGCTGACCGATAAAGGCATTGAGCCAATTCAGACTACGAACTATCATATTTATACCGCTGGCGCGCTTAAGAAAGGCGAAAGCATTGAATTCACCATCACCGGCGCGCCGACTGCCGCCGCCAATTCAAACGCCGCCCCTCCCGCCGTCACGCAAAATAAAACGCTGTTGATTGGCGCAGGCGCAGTCGGCATTCTGCTCATTATCGTCGGCGCATGGCTGTACATTCGCGAGCGCAACAAAAGCGAAGATGACGACGAGGACGAGGAAGAAGATGATGATGGCGACGAAGAAGACGATGATGAATTTGACAATCCCGAATCTCTTATGGACGCCATCATCGCGCTTGACGACTTGCATCGCGCGGGTAAACTTCCCGATGAAGCCTATCAAAAAAGGCGCGACGAATTGAAAAATAAGTTGAAGGTTGCAAGTTGAAGGTTGTAAGTTTCAACCTTCAACCTTGAACCTTGAACCTTGAACCTTGAATCTTCAAACCATGATTTCCGTCAAAAAACTTGTCAAACGCTTTGGGCTCAAAACCATTTTGCGCGGCTTGGATTTTTCCGTCGCGGCGGGCGAGTTTGTGGCGTTGCTTGGACCAAACGGCGCGGGCAAGACCACTTTCCTGCGCATCATCGCGACGCTTGCGCGCCCCTCGTTGGGTCTCGTCAAAATTGCGGGGCATCGTCTACCCGACGAAGCCGCGCAAGTCCGCGCTAAGTTGGGCGTCGTTTCGCATTTGCCGCTGTTGTATCCCGACTTGACCGCCGAAGAAAATTTGAAATTCTATGCGCGCATGTACGGCGTCGCAAATTACGAATTGCGCATTACGGAAGTGTTGGAAATGGTCGGCTTGGAAAAGCGCCGCAAAGATTTAGTGCGCACTTTCTCGCGCGGAATGCAACAACGTCTCGCCATCAGTCGCGCCGTGATTCACGACCCTGAAGTGATGTTGTTTGACGAACCTTACACCGGTTTAGACCAAGACGCCTCCGAAATGTTGGACGACGTTTTGCGCTCCGTCGCGGCGGAAGGTCGCACCGTCGTCATGACCTCGCACGACCTCGCCCGCGCCGAAGACCTTGCCACGCGCTTTGACGTCCTCTCGCGCGGCGTGATCGTCGCCTCCGCCACGCGCGACGATATTAAACAAACCAATCTGTTAGCGTTTTACAAACAAGCGTTGGAAAACTAAATTGCGAGTTGCGAATTACGCAACCCGCAACTCGCAACCCGCAACTCCATGAGCAAACCTTCCCCCTTCTCCGCCGTCGCCGCCATCGTCCAAAAAGACCTCTCCGCCGAATTTCGTTCGTTTGAATTAATTTCCGCGATGTTGGTCTTTTCGCTTTTGGTGATCATCATCTTCAACTTCGCGTTGGAGTTGGACGTCGTCGTGCGCCAATCCGTCACAGCGGGCGTACTATGGACAACTTTCGCGTTCGCCGGCACGCTTGGACTGAATCGCTCCATGTCCGTCGAAAAAGATCGCGGTTGCATGGACGGACTCTTGCTCGCGCCGGTGGATCGTTCCGTGATTTATTTCGGCAAAGCCGTCAGCAACCTCGTCTTCATGTTGGTTGTGGAAGCGATTGTTCTGCCTGTTTACAGCATGTTGTATAACGTCAATCTTTTTCGGCTGGATTTGCTTGGCGTACTCGTACTCGGTTCGGTGGGCTACATCGCCGTCGGCACGTTGCTCTCGACCATGTCCGCGCAAACGCGTACGCGCGAAATCTTATTGCCCATTTTGTTGTTCCCCGTCGCCATCCCCGTCTTGCTGGCGTCCGTCAAAGCCAGCGGAGGTTTATTGGCGGGCGCGGAATTTTCAGAGATTCTCACGCCGCTGAATATCCTCATTGTCTACGACGTCGTCTTTATCGCCATCGCGTTTATGGTGTTTGATTTTGTGGTGGAAGAGTGAGCAGTGATTAGTAATCAGTAATCAGTAATCAGTAATCAGTAATCAGTAATTGGTAATTGGTAATCAGTAATTGGTAATCAGTGCGGAATGCGTAAAATCCAAAATCTAAAATCCAAAATCAGCAAGGAGTATCTATGCAACCCAGACCTCTTGTTCTTAAAATCCTCGATATTGTTTCCGTGATCGCGCTTGGCGTATCCACATATCTTGCTCTTGTCTTTGCCCCAACCGAATTGGTGATGGGAAACGTGCAACGCGTTTTCTATTTTCACATTGGCACAGCTTGGGTCGGCTTGCTCGGCTTTCTTCTCGCGGCGCTTGCGGGGGTCGTTTATCTCGTCACAAAAGAGATGAAATGGGATCGCCTTGAAGTCGCGGCGGTGGAAGTCAGCACGGTTTTCTTCTTCATTACCATTGTGCTTGGCTCCATCTGGGCGCGCCCCGCGTGGAATACCTGGTGGACTTGGGATCCGCGCCTGACCACCGCCGCCGTCACCGAACTCGTCTACATCGCCTACTTCATGCTCCGACAGGGAATTGAAGATCCCGAAAAACGCGCTCGCTTTGGCGCGGTCTATACTCTGCTGGGCGGAGTCAGCGCGCCGATTACCTTTATGGTTATCCGTCTGTTTCGCACTATTCACCCTGTCGTCATCGGCGCCGCCAACGCGAATCAGGAAAAAATGAATATGACGGGCGATATGAAAATCGCGTTCTTTTTCGCCCTCTTCGCTTTCACAATTATCTTCGTTGACCTCATCTGGCACCGCGTCCGCCTCGGCGGGTTGGAGGAAAAGGTCGAACAGCTCAAACTCAAAGTCTCAATGTAAATGGAGAGAATCATGCTTTTTGAACCCACCCCCGACACGTCAGGATATATGATTGCGGGCTTTATCGTCGCCTTCGCCGTCATGGGCGTTTACGTCGCCAGCATGTACATCCGCAACCGCAACCTCAAACAAGACCTAAACGCCCTCGAATCTTTGCAAGGTGAAGAAGCCAAACCGACAAAAAAGAAATGAGGTTTCTTCACAAAAAAGTTCGCTTATAATATACGCGGACTATTTTTATGAAGCGCCGCTGGATACTTGGACTGCTTGCCGTTATGATTGCCTTTTCGGGCGCTGGATTCGCGCGCATGTCTTCGACTGCGCTTCAGACAAATCCTGCGCCGGCGCTGGACGCCAATCCGCCGCCTGGACCGGATAGATACGCTGTCATCACCGTAGATTACACCGCTTATAAATGGTACATGCGGTCTTGGGCGGGGCGGACAGCCACATGTACTTTTACCATAACCCACAAAGGACAACCTCGCGCTGGCGAAGTGTATAAAGAGTGCGGCGAAATAATTTCAGGGGAATGGCTGGACGAAACGCCTTGCATTCCGCTCGTTAAGGGGACAACGTGTTGGATCGGGAAAAAATCCATTGCGTGTACGATCAACATAGACCACGAAGGAACGCCGCTCCCTGGGGAGATATACCGAGATTGCGGCGAAGTCATCTACGATGAATGGCTGGCGCAAGCGCCTTGCGTCGCGCTCAATAAACGCGATTGCGAGGGCTATTACGTTCATCTCATAGACAAGAAGCCCGCCAAGAAAAACGTCGCGATGAACCTTGCGCCCGCCACCGCGTGGATCTCGCTTGAAGATTGTCAACCTGTGCCAAGCGGCTCGACAAATATATGCGAGTCGCCTCCGACGCTTGTCGTCAGTGGGAAAGAACCGTTACCCAACGAATCTATTAATCGCGTTACCGGGACATACGACGGCAAGCCTTTCGACTGCAATAAAGCCGATACGTGCAAATTCCATATCAAAGAAACGGGTAAAGCGGGCGTCACGGTTGAGTTTTGGTCTTACTCAACTTACGGCGACAGTAGCGTTGCGTACAAAGCGCAAGTGCGTGTGCGAAAATCCAGCGAAGGCGACCCCGATCAATTGTATTGGTACGTGGACGTTCTCTCTTCGCAATGGCAGGGGCAAACCGTCGCGACCTGCGCGGACGCATGGGAATCTTTCCCGCCGGTTAGCGGTCCGCCCAAATGGCTGACGACGCCGAAACGCAGCGAAGAATTATCCAGCGATATTCCATATACCTATTTAGCCGCGAACTTGATTTTACAAGGCGCAGTGGACGCCAGCTCCTGCGTGGACGGCGGGTTGTCGTCCGGCGGCGCCGCGAATCAATGCGGATTGGAAAAAGCGCGTCCCGCAGTAAAAGAATGGCAAAATCAATTTGATAAATTAATTTTAAGCGCCGCGCAAGACACAGGCGTCCCCGCGCGATTGCTGAAAAACCTCTTCGCGCGCGAAAGCCAGTTTTGGCCCGGCGTCTACCAATCTGTGGGCGATACTGGTTTGGGGCAACTGACGGAGAACGGCGCGGACACGACGTTATTTTGGAACGCTTCTTTTTACGAACAATTTTGTCCCATGGTCTTGCCGAAGGGCGTTTGCAAGGACGGGTACATGCACCTGAAGGAAGAAGATCAAATTGTATTGCGGCGCGCATTAGTGCGAAGCGTGAACGCGACGTGCGCCGATTGTCCGCTCGGATTAGACCTCACGCAAGCGGATTTTTCGGTGGGCGTCTTCGCGCACACCATGATCGCCAACTGCCAACAGACGGGGCAAATCATTCGCAATTACACCGGCGACGCGCCGGGCAACGTCGCCTCTTATGAAGATTTATGGAAGTTCACGCTGGTTAACTACAACGCCGGCGGCGGCTGTCTCGCGGAGGCGCTGACGCACGCGCAAGGTTTGAGTTTGGATTTGACGTGGGACAACGTCTCGCCGCATTTGGTTGGGGCTTGTAAGAGCGCGGTTAAATACGTCGGCGACGTCAGCAAATTGACCGTAGCTAAAAAGTAAACGAGAAAAATCCAAACGCGCCGCAAGTACGCCTAACTTGGGCAATCTCGCCGCATTTAGTCGGGGCTTGCAAGGGCGCGGCGGCGTATGCGAAACGATGTTAGCAAGTGAAAGACGCAGATAATAACAATCCTCGCAATCTGGGCTATCTTCAAAAAAAGGATTCCTGCATGACCTACGAACAACAATTTCTTGACGCACTTAAATCTATTTTCATTGGCGCAAAAGTGGAAGGCGACTCAGGCTACATCAACCTGATGAAAATCAAAGCCAACTACTTTGAAAAAGGCGTCTTTCCTGTCTTGATGAAAGACATTGACTTGGCTTGCAAGCCCTTCAATGATAAAGGTTTCCGCGAAGAGTTGTTCGATAAACTCTACGATTTCTTTCAGCATTATTTCAGCGAGAGCGGAAGCATTTACTTTCGCAACACGGCGCAACATCACAATATTTACGAGAAGGTTTATACAGATGACCGCGATGTGATGTTGTTCTGGAAGACGCACATGCTGTATTATGTCAAAACAGACAGACTCTTCAACAGCATGGAAATTGAAGTGGACAGTGAGAAATTCTTCTTCGATGTTTCAGGCATGGAACTCAAACGCTCCAACGAAAAGCGCGAGTTGGCTTATACCTTCAAGTCTATAAAAGATGGCAAGATCAATTTAACGGTCAGTTATTCGGAACGCGGGCGCAAGACCAAAATTGATGAGATTGTAAAAGCCATAAAAGACAAAGGCATGACGCTCGACGAAGAGACGCTTGAAAAAGCCTTTGCGGTTTTCCAAAAGCAAAGCGAAGTAGATTATTTCATCAATAAAAATGCAAAGGGATTTTTGCAGGAGCAATTTGACCTGTGGATGTATCAATATATTTTCAAGGGCGAAAGCGAGTTCAATGAATTGCGCTTGAAACAATTGCAAGCCATGAAAGGCATTGCAACCAAAATTATTGACTTCATCGCGCAGTTTGAAGATGAATTGGTAAAAGTTTGGAACAAGCCAAAATTTGCATTGAATAGCAATTACATCATCACGCTGGACAAAATTACAGATGAAGCCTTGCTCAAAAAGATTTTCAAGCATAAAGGCATAAAAGACCAGATTGCCGAATGGATTGAACTCGGCATGGCGGATAAGAAATTCAAACTTGATATGGTCTTGGAAAAAGATTTACTGAAAGAACCCGCCAACCCGCAATACCAATATTTGCCGCTGGACACAAAATACTTCAAAGACCTTGAACTCGATATTCTGGCGCTGTTTGATGACCTTGACGCTGCCTTAGATGGCTGGCTGATTCACAGCGAGAATTATCAGGCACTCAATACACTTTTACCCAAATTTCAAGAACGAGTAAAGACAATATATATTGACCCGCCATATAACACTTCTGCTTCGGAAATCATTTACAACAACAACTACAAACATTCATCTTGGACAACCTTTATGGAGAACAGAATTAATTTATCTCGTTCTTTTTTAAAGAATGATGGTGTCAAAATTGTTGCGATTGACGATACAGAGATGGTTATATTGTCTCAACTTCTTGACATGATGTTTCCAAACTACGATAGAAGTGTAGTTGTAGTAAATCATCACCCTGCTGGTGCTGGGCTTGAAGGTACAAATATATCTACGACACACGAGTATGCAATATTCATGACGCCTCATGGCAAAAAAGTCTTGTTCGGAGAAAAGAAAGGCGAAGAAACTGGAAGAATAGGTTTTATACGTACAGGAACAGCAGAAAGCAACCTTCGTGTTGGTCGTCCAAATAGTTTTTTTGCAGTCTTGGTAGACCCAAAAACATCTAAAGTCGTTGGTGCAGAAGCGCCACCAACTGGAAGTAACTATCCTAAGGGGAAAACAAAAGATGGTTTTATAAGAATATATCCAACTAGCGCAGATGGCACTGAACGTGTTTGGCGAAGGTCTTACGAATCGTGTTTGAACGAAATCGAAAACGGAAATATTGAATGTCAAAATAGCAAAACCCTATATTTGCTTTCAGATGATTCTGATAAACACAAGCCTATTTTTAGCAATTGGACTGACACAAAATACAATGCGGGTGCTTATGGAACAAACGTTTTAACTGACATTCTTGGAACGCCTCTTTTTTCATATCCAAAATCAGTATTCAACGTTATGGAGTGCGTAAGTTCTGCAACAATACAAGAAAAAGACTCATTCGTTCTTGATTACTTCGGTGGCTCAGGCACTACTGCACATGCGGTAATGAATCTCAATCGCGCCGATGACGGCAAGCGTAAATACATTCTGGTCGAGATGGGCGAACATTTCAATACGGTCATTTTGCCGCGCATTAAGAAAATAGCATTTAGCGACAAATGGAAAAATGGGGTTGCGCAGGAAGGCAATGGCATTAGTCACTTTGCCAAATACTTTGAACTGGAACAATACGAAGACGCGCTGAAAAAGGCGCGTTATGAAGACGCTCCGCTCTTTGCAGGTGCGCAGGACGCATATACCAATTATGCCTTTTTGCGCGATTTGAAAATGCTCGAAGCCGTAAAGATGGATAAAAAGAAAAACAAAGTGGAAGTGAATCTTGAAAAACTGTATGACGGCATAGACCTTGCCGAAACGCTTTCCTGTCTCACGGGCAAATGGATCAAGCGCATCACGAAAGATAGCGTTGAATTTCAAGATGGCACATCCGCCAGTTTGTCCGCGCCTGAATGGGATGATGTCAAGCCGTTGATTTGGTGGTAACGAGAAACCCAAGGTGACAGTCATCTTAAAGATGACTGTCACCTGAGTAGCGTAAAAAACATGGCAAACCTGCACAACATACTCAACGACATTCAATTTGAAGACCTCCCGCCCTCCTGGACGACCTTCGACCTTGCGTCCTTCTCGCGCGCAAAATCCCTGTGGGATTATCAACAGTTTGCTTTGCAAAATGCGCTTAAGGCATTGCACAAATACTATAAGGACTTTGGGGCGAATAAATCCCGTCTCTTTCAATGGTATACAGACAATGGCATTGAATTAGATTCAGACTTAAGCCTCGGCAAAAAGCGGGATAACAATTCCCTGCTCGCTTCTTTTTACTCAATTACTGATTCTAAAATTCCGTATCACCACTTCATCAACCGCATGGGTTTTTGGATGGCAACAGGTTCAGGAAAAACGCTTGTCATCGTAAAAATGCTCGAAGTGCTTTATACGCTCATTCAACGCGGCGAAATCCCCGCGCATGATGTTATGGTACTCACCCATCGTGAAGACCTGCTTCAACAATTGCGCGACCATGTGAATGATTTCAATGCATCAGGTAAAGTCCCGCACATTCACTTGCGCGAATTAAAAGAATATCCCGAAGTCAAACGTGGCACAAGTCGCATGTTTGGCGCACAGGAATTGACGGTTTTCTATTATCGTTCCGATAATATCAGCGACGAACAAAAAGAACGCCTGATTGATTTTCACAATTACGAAAATAACGGTAAATGGTATCTCCTGCTAGATGAAGCGCATAAGGGCGATAAAGACGACTCCAAACGCCAGCATATCTACAACATATTAAGTCGCAATGGCTTTCTATTCAATTTCTCTGCCACCTTTACCGACCAGCGCGATATTAAAACGACTGCCGCCGAATTCAATCTTGCAAGTTTCATCGAAAAAGGCTATGGCAAACATATCAGCCTGCTCAAACAGGAAAACCGCGCTTTCAAAGACAAGGAAGATTTCTCCAATGAAGAAAAGCAAAGGATTGTGCTTCAATCTCTTTTGACTTTGGCTTATATTGCCAAATCACGCGAACAGTTATGCGACGCGACAAGTACGCTTCTTTTTCATCGCCCGTTACTGCTTGCGCTCGTCAACTCAGTAAACACAGAAGAAGCAGACCTCAAACTCTTCTTCCGTGAACTGGAACGCATTGGAAAAGGCGAGATTTCATCACAGGCTTTTACAGCCGCCAGGTCTGCGCTCAAAGCCGAACTTGAATCCGAACCTGAATGGCTTTATGAAGGCAAAACCTTTGCGCTCGATCAATCCCTGTTAAACAGCTTAACTCTCAAAGATATTTACAAATATATTTTCAACGCTGAAAGCAAAGGTGATATTGAAGTATTGGTACGTCCTTCCAACGACAAGGAACTCGCCTTCAAACTCAAAACATCCGCCGCGCCGTTTGCGCTCATCAAAATCGGTCAAACAACCGAATGGCTCAAAGATTTTTTGGCAGGCTATGAAATTATCAAAGGCTTTGAAGATGAAAGTTTCTTCGCCCGCCTGAATGAAGAAGACAGCGAAATCAATTTATTGATGGGTTCGCGCAGTTTTTATGAAGGCTGGGACTCCAACCGTCCCAACGTCATCACCTTTATCAACATCGGCACAGGCAGTGAAGCCCGAAAGTTTGTTTTGCAATCTGTGGGGCGCGGCGTCCGTATCGAGCCGATGAAAGGCAAGCGCAAACGATTGGAGAATCTTCACAATGCTAAAGAAGTGGATGACCTGCTTTTTCAGCAAGCAAAACCGTTCCTTTCTGCGGTTCAATCGCTCTTTATCTTCGGCACAAAACGCGAAGCCCTAGCCACCATCTTCGCTGGACTTGCGGATGAAAAGGAAAAAGAAGAAGGCGCTGAACTTGTATTAGATGTAAACACATCTGCGCTTTCAAGTTATCCAGTTTTAATTCCAATCTACCGCAAACTCGATGGTCGCTTGCTTGTGGAACAACATGAACCGCGCAAGTTTGAAATTCAACCAATCGAAAGTCAACTGCTCAAAAATTACATGGATTATCTTGGGGATGAACGATTGCTTCTTGCGCGGCATGGCATGTCCCCACAGCAAATCGGCTTGCTTGAACAGACACTCGCGACGCCTGAAAACTTTTTCAATCCGAACACAACTCGCAAATATGGCAATGTTGAGATTCTGTTACCCCGCCTAAATCAATACTTCGACATCATCCCGCATGAAGTGGAAGGCTTCAAATCACTTGAAGATGAAATAAATCACTTCAAACATATCCGCGTGTTGTTGAAGGATATTCAGGAATTACAAAAGAAAATTGACGCGGTAAGGCTTTATAAAGACCCTGCGGCGCAAGAAGCGCAACTCAAACAACAACTACGTGATGGCGCGTTGGATATTGATAACTACACACTGGCTGTAAAAGGATTAGCCCGCACCGAACCAGAAGAAACCTTCGAGCATAATGGTCATCGTTTACACATCAAAAACATTACCAGCCATTATTATCTGCCCTTGCTTTTATCTGATGATGACCGAATTGATTACATCTCGCGCATTATCAAAACGCCGAGCGAAATTCGTTTTGTCAATCAACTGGAAGCCTATCTCAAAGAACCTAATAATGGGTTGAAACAATATGATTGGTGGATGTTCAGCCGCGCCGAAGAAACGCTCGATAAAATTACTATTCCCTATTACGACCCGACACAAAACAAAATGCGCGACTTCCACCCCGACTTCATCTTCTGGCTGGCAAAAGATTCTAAATACACGATCTTGTTCGTTGACCCCAAAGGTATCCGCGACATCGGCTGGACATATAAAGTCGAAGGTTACAAAGACTTGTTTCTTGAAAACGGGAAACGAAAAATCTTCAAGCATGGAAAACAAAACGTTCAAGTCGCTTTGACGCTCTATACCGACGACAGCAATCAAGTTCCATTGGAATATCGCGGTTTTTGGTACGACAGCCCAAAGAGAATTTTTGAACAAAATTTGGAGCAATGAGAAAAGGCGAATCCGCAAAATCTCATTACCGCACTCTCACACGGAAAATCCCATGCTCACCCTCACCGAAAAAATCCTCTTCATCCTCGCAACGCTGGCGTCCTTGCATTTCACAGGCGTCGGCGTCATGCGGATTATGCGACACATCGCCAGCGGACAAGGCAAAATTCTTTGGTCGCTGGCGTTCAAACGGATTGGCGCTCTCATTGTCAAAGTTGGTTTGTTTCAACCGGTGTTTCGTTTGCGCCTCGTCCCTAGCGTTTTACACGCGCTCATCGGTTGGGGCTTTCTCTCGTTTCTGCTCATCAACCTCGCGGATTTGATTTACGCGTTCACGGGATTTAAACTTCTCGAACATACGGGCTTATTTGGAGACGCGTATCGTTTGCTGGCGGATAGCGCCAACGTCGCGATTATTGTTGGCATTCTGGCGATGGCGTTCCGCCGCTTCGTTCTCCGACCCGCGACGTTGACAGCCCGCGAGGGAACGCTACTTCACCCGAAAGCGCGGGCGGGCATTCGGCGCGACTCGGCGATTGTCGCCGCATTTATCCTTTTACACAACTCGATGCGCTTCTTGGGCGAATCATTTTCGTTGGCGTTGGCGAATCACACCGACAGGTGGCAACCAACAATTTCAGCGCTGTCAACTTTATGGTCGGGAGTTGACGCGAGCGTTTTAATCGCGGGCGAACATATCGCGTTTTGGTTATCTATCGGCGCAGTCGCCGCCTTCCTCCCGTATTTTCCATATTCAAAACACATCCATTTATTTTTCGCGCCGTTAAATTTTGCGTTGAAGCCTGAACGGAAATCTATCGGCGCGTTAGGCTATCTCAACCTTGACGATGAAAGCGTCGAACAATTTGGCGCGGCGAAGATGAAAGATTTAGGCTGGGAACAAATCATGGACAGCTACGCATGTATTATGTGCTTTCGCTGTCAGGAAGTTTGTCCCGCGTACAACACGGGAAAGTTGTTATCGCCCGCCGCGTTGGAAATTAACAAGCGTTATCATTTGAACGGCGGGGGCGACACGCAAATTGATTTAACCGAATTGATTAGCGCGGAAGCGGTTTGGGCGTGCACCAGTTGCGGCGCCTGCGTGGATATTTGCCCCGTCGGCAACGAACCGATGCGCGACATTTTAGAAATCCGCCGCAACTTGGCGATGATGGAAAGCGCTTTCCCCAAGCAACTTGAAACTGCCTTCAAAGGCATGGAGCGCAATCAAAATCCATGGAACATTTCGCAAGCCGATAGAATGAAATGGGCGGCGGGACTCAATGTGCCGACCATCGAGCAAAACCCCGACCCTGAAATTTTATGGTGGGTCGGTTGCGCCCCCGCCACCGACGCGCGCGCCCAAAAGACCGCGCAAGCCTTCGCAAAAATTTTGAACGCCGCTGGAGTCAACTACGCCGTACTCGGTAAAAACGAATCCTGCGCAGGCGACTCGGCGCGACGCGCGGGGCGCGAAGATATTTTCTTCGGCTTGGCTTCGCAAAACGTCGAGATATTGAACGAAGTCAAACCAAAGCGCATCGTCACGACTTGCCCGCATTGTTTGCACACGCTCAAAAACGAATACCCCGATTTTGGCGGTAACTATGAAGTCATCCACCACACGCAATTAATCAATGAACTCGTCAGCGCAGGAAAACTCCAATTACAAATTACCAATCGCCAATTACTAATTACCTTCCACGACCCCTGCTATTTGGGGCGACATAATCAAGTGTTTGACGCGCCGCGTGACGCTTTGAAAAGCGTGGGCGCGATAACGATTGAAATGCCGCGCAATTCGGCAAAATCATTTTGTTGCGGCGCGGGCGGCGGGCAGATGTGGAAGGAAGAAGAAAACGGAACGGCGCGCATCAACGAGACGCGCTTCGCCGAAGCAAAATCTACTGGCGCAAATATGATCGCGGTGGGCTGTCCCTTTTGCTTGACGATGATGAGCGACGCCGCGAAGGGCGCTGGGAACGAAATTCAGGTTAAGGACGTCGCGGAGATTGTGGCGGAGAGGATGAAGTAATCGCAAATGAAATTTAATAGCCGCGCCCTTGACGCTCTTCTATCCACCCTGCTAGGCGCAGGGTGTTTAATGCTTTATGTTCGCACACTGGCGCGCGGATTGTTAAACGGCGATTCGGCGGAGTTTCAAGTGATCACATATACTTTGGGCATGGGGCATCCAACGGGCTACCCCGTTTATGTGTTGGTTGGAAAACTTTTCACCTTCTTGCCGATTGGGGAAATTGCTTATCGCGTCAACTTTTTTTCGGCGTTTTCCGCCGCAATTGCCATCGCGCTGGTTTATCTCATCATCCGCCAACTTGGCGCGAGTTATGCGTCCGCTATTTTTGGCGCGCTCATGCTTGCGTTCAATCCGCTATTTTGGAAATTCGCTTCAATGGCTGAGGTATACGCTCCCGCCGCCGCTTGTTTGGCGTTTATTCTTTTTTGCGTTCTAAAATGGAAGGCAGCGAATCAATCCGTTTGGATTATTTTAGCGGGAATAGCGGGCGGATTGAGTTTAGGAATCCATTCTGAAATTGCGCTTGCGACGGCTCCCGCGATAGCGCTTTATCTTGTCCTGCAAAAAAAGTCGGCGGTCATAAAACCCGCCGCGCTTGGCGCTATCGTTGGCGTTGGCTTGTTTCTCGTCGCGTTTTTATACATTGACCAGCGCGACTCGCCCCTCAGTTATTACAACACCGTCGTCATTCCATCGTTGAGCGCGTGGAATATGACTCCCGCCGATTTTGACTCCCCGTTAGAACGTCTCGCCTATCTTTATTTTCCGCCGCAATTCAAGGGGAAGTTTTTTGCCGTTTCAGCGGATGTTGTTTTTTTACGTTTGGGGGATTTTGTCGGCGCTTACAAATTGTTGCTGACTTGCGGAGCGCTCGGCGTCGTTTCGTTTTTTCTCCCCAATCGCAAGCCCGCCGCATGGAAAGAAGCGGCGCTTCTATTTCTCGTTTTATCGGTTAGCGCGGCTTTTGCCGTTGGCTACGACGTTTATGATTATTACGTCTTTTACTATCCGTCATTCATGGCGCTGGCAATCTTTTCAGGAGTCGGCGCAAATTGGATGATGGAATCCATCGCAGTTTATATAAAATCGCCGCGCCTTGCCGCTTGGGGTTTTGGGTTAATCCTTGTCGCAGTTTTGACGACGGCGTTTTACAGCGACGCCGTTACCGCATGGCGCGCGCGGATTCCGCCCGCGTTGAATGAAAGCGATTTATATAGTTTTCAATTTCCCGCCGTTTATAAATTCAAAGCCGAAAAGACGGTCGCGTTTTTAGAAGATAACGCGATTGTGTTTACCAAGTGGAGCGCCCTGCATAGCCTGTCTTATACGGCGGTTGTCGCGCATGGGCGTCGCGATATAAATTTTCATCAAATCTATTTGCAAGAGGGCAAATCGCAAATTGCGGACTCGGTTATAGATTACATCGAAGCGAATATTGACCGTCGCCCGATTTATTTCACAACGTATCCGTCCGCGCTGGCAGACCGCTATTCAATAACGACGGTTGCGGCGGATTTATTCCGCATTGAGAAAAAGTGAAGTTACGGCGCTTGCGTCCCGCGCAAGCGGTAAACGGATTTCCCTTTAATTTCGGCGGATAGAAAATAATTGTTTTCTATGAATGAAAAAACTTCATCCAGATTATCCGGCGGAAAGTTCCAACCGATTCCCATTTTTCGTTGTTCGGCGCGTTTTTGCGGATTGAGCGAGAGCGGGTCAAGATGCCCCATGTCCACAATCAAAACGGGCGGATTTTTTATAATATCTTGAAGGAAATCGTCGTTCAGTCGCTTGGTCATAGGCGAATCAACTAAAGTTGGATAAATGAGGAGGGAGTTGGGCGCCTCTCGATTTGCCATGAAATTCTCGCCGGGCAGGGTCGCCCAAAAGAGAACGTATTCGCCCGGTCGAGTATGATTTTCAACGTAAATGGCGGTGGGGGAGCGCGCTTCAATCTTTCCGTTCAGAATGTTTTTAGCCGCTTTTTGATATTGCTCCGCGCGTCCGCTGGCAACGAGGAAGCCTATCGTCAGAACGAGAACAACGGCAAACGCATAAGCGGACGTCGCTTGAAAAAATCGCGCAACGCGTGAAAAATTAGCGCCAAGCGTATAAAGCGCAAATCCGCCGGAGAGCGCTATAAAAGGCAACCAGTTTATAAAGTAATGCCCGTAATTTCTGCCCGCCGGATCGCTTAATCCGATTGTAATGGGAAAGCCCAACAGAAGAAAAATCAACGCGAAGAATGAAGGCTTGTTAAAATATTTTTTGAGTTGAAAAATAGCCGCGAGATAACCGCTTGCCGCAACCCAGATTGTCCATTGCAAATAGCGAACTCCCGCGACAAGCGGCGGCGCGCCATTGAACGAGGCTTTGCTGTAAGCCAAGTTATGCAAAATCGCCGCGTCCAGCAAGTCTTGGAAAATCCCCTGAAACCAAAAATATCCGACGGTCATTAAAATCGGCGAGAGGACGCCGACGGTTATCCATAGAACGTGAGCAAAAAACGCGCGCGCGTCGCGACGGATAAGTTGAATAAAAGCCAGCGCCAAAATAAGCGCCGCTTCAAGCAAGGCGTTGTTGGGGCGAAATAAAAAAGACATGGAAAACGTCAAGCCGACAATAAGATTGCGGAGGCGGTTTTGCGGCTGTTCGATTAATTGGATAAAAAGAATCAGCGCGAGGAAGTGAAATAAAAGCGGATATTCTTCGGTGAAGTTTCCGCCTTGCAGAGTCAGGTCAAGCCCTGAAAGCCAGATCAGCGTCCCGAAAATTGCAGGCAATACTCCCCACAGTTTTTTGAGCAGATAAAACGAGAGCCCAATCGCCCCACAGAGAAAAACATACTCGACGATCCAAACGCCCCAGCGCGAACCGCGTCCAATCCAAAGCGCCGCCGCGTTCAAATAAAAAATCGCGGGCGGCTTGCTGTCCCAGGCGTCTATGTAGGGCAGTTTTCCGTGAATGATTTGCTCGCCGATGTAAACGTAAAAGCCGTAATCGCGTTTGGGCAGTTCTGTGCCGGGGTTGGCTTGCGCCAGCACAGTTAGCGCTAGAGTCGCAATCAGCGCAAAAAATAAAACGCTTTGTAAAATGGAGACGTTGTTTTTTAATTTCATCGTCGCTCTGACAGAGGGAAACAGGCTGGATTGAATTTCAGCCAGCCTGTTTGACAAATTATATTAATCTTAGCGCTACCCCACGTAATCGCACCAGTTTTCATACTTGGCGATTTTTCCGCGAATCGCGTCGTGGTAGACTTTTTGAATCGCGCGCGTGACGGGCCCCGTCGTTCCCTCGCCGATTTTGCGGAAGTCAATCTCGCTTAAGCCGATGCACTCGGCGGCGGTGCCGCAGACGAAGACTTCGTCGGCGGTGTAGAGTTGGTCGCGCGAAACGGGGAGCTCGGCGACGGCGTATCCTAAATCTTTGGCGATTGTGTAAATCGAGTGGCGCGTAATGCCTTCCAAGACGGGCGCCAGCGACGGCGTGATAATTTTGTCGCGCCGCACAACGAACAAATTCTCGCCCGTGCATTCAGCGACGTAGCCTTGCGGGTCAAGCATGATGGCTTCTTGAAAACCAAGTCGCTCTGATTCGGTCTTCGCCAGAAAACTGTTTGCGTAGTTTCCAGCAATTTTGGCTTTGGTCATTGTCACGTTTGGATGATGGCGCGTGAACGACGAGACGTTGGCGCGGATGCCTTTCGTCAGCGCTTCTTCGCCCAGATAGTTGCCCCATTCCCAAACCGCAATCGCCAGCGACGGCTTGCCGTTATCCACGTTCAAATTCCAGCCGCCGCCGTCCAAATACAGAAGCGGACGGATGTAGCAATCTTTAAATCCATTGACGCGCACCGTATCTTTGATCGCCTTGTTGACTTGCTCTTCAGTCCACGGAAATTCGCGGAAGCCAAACACGCGCGCCGAGTCGAACAGGCGCTCGGTGTGATCCTTCAAGCGAAAAACTGCGGGACCTTTGTCCGTGTTGTATGCGCGGACGCCTTCAAAGAGCGCCGCGCCGTAATGCAACGCGGGCGTGAGAAAGTGCAACGTCGCTTTCTCAAACGGCACAAGCTCGCCGTTCATCCAAATAAATTTTGATTCCATTCCCATAACTTAGGTCTCCTTTTTATGTGTGTTATTGCCAAATGATAATCGGCTATTCGCGTCCGCGCTACCCTTTGACGTAGGATAACTTCTCGCAGATGAGACCGTTCTTCACTATGGAAAATAGCCACGCCGCGAACGTGTCCCTTGTTTTGCGCCGCGCCTCCCCAGTCGTATCGCCAGCGCATGACGCAACGCAAGCCCAAGCCAAAAATCTCTTCGATTTCGATCCGCGCCATGCGGGTTGGACTCATAAAATAAATCCTCTACGCTGATATTATCGTTCAGAATCTCTTTAATCGCAACGCTCCGCTGTTGATCATTGAGGCGCCTTCGTTGAATAGGATCTGTTGAAAGTAAAGCGCTGACCTGCTCTGGAAAATGTGGTCAAGTAAAATAAGAGTCAAACGCCCGAAAAAGGAGCGGAACTCCTATGCCCCCCAAAAAGCCAGAACAAATCGTTCGTCTCTTGCGCAAAGCCGATGAAGAATTGGCGGAAGGAAAAGCGGTGGCAGACATCTGCCGCAAAGAGCAAATCAGCTACACTCATAAGATCCTTGAAATTAATTATGAGCCAAAACAAATTGCTTTTACTCAAAACCCCTGCGTTATAATCCAATCAATAATTAGGCGACTACCCTAATTAACCAATTACCTCACAAGGAGTCCCCCATGCGTTCAGACACAGTAAAAAAAGGATATGAAAAAGCCCCGCATCGCGCCCTATTGCGCGCGACGGGCGTGAAGGAAGAAGACTTCGACAAGCCGTTTGTCGCCATCGTCAACTCATACATTGACATTATCCCCGGTCACGTTCACTTGCAGGAGTTTGGCAAGTTGGTCAAAGACGCGGTGCGGGCGGCGGGCGGCGTTCCGTTTGAGTTCAACACCATCGGCGTGGACGACGGGATTGCGATGGGTCACGCGGGGATGAAGTATTCGCTCCCCTCGCGCGAACTCATCGCGGATTGCGTTGAGACGATGATTGAAGCGCATCGCTTCGACGCGATGGTTTGCATCCCCAACTGCGACAAAATTGTGCCGGGCATGTTGCTCGCCGCCATGCGCGTCAACATCCCGACGATTTTCGTTTCAGGCGGACCGATGGCGGCGGGCAAAACCCCCGACGGCGAAACGCTGGATTTGATTTCCGTCTTTGAAGGCGTCGGCGCGTTTTCGGCGGGCAAAATTGACGAGAAGCGCCTCACCCTTTTGGAGCGCTTTGCCTGCCCGTCGTGCGGTTCGTGTTCGGGCATGTTCACCGCTAACTCGATGAACTGCTTGATGGAAGTCATCGGACTCGCGTTGCCATTCAACGGCTCGGCGCTGGCGAAGACTCCTGAACGCGAAGCGCTGGCAGTGAAAGCCGCCACGCAAATTATGACTTTGATTGAACGCGACATCAAACCCCGCGACGTGATCACTGCCGACGCGATTGACGACGCCTTCGCGCTGGATATGGCGATGGGCGGCTCGTCGAATACGGTCTTGCATACGTTGGCGCTGGCAAACGAAGCGGGCGTGGATTACTCGCTGAAGCGCATCAACGCGGTGGCGGATAAAGTGCCGCACATCTGCAAAGTCTCGCCGGCGGGCAAGTGGCACATGGAAGACGTGCATCGCGCGGGCGGCATCCCCGCGATTTTGAGTGAAATCCAAAAAGCGACGGGCATGTTGCATCTCGACCGCATGACGGTCAGCGGCGTGACGTTGGGCGAATCGATTCAAGGCGCTGAAGTGAAAGACCGCGAAGTCATCCGCGATTATGACAACGCTTATTCTAAGCGCGGCAGTTTAGCGATTTTATTCGGCAACCTCGCTCCGAAAGGGGCGGTGGTCAAAGTCGGCGGCGTCAGCGAAGCGATGATGAAGTTTGAAGGTCCCGCCGTGATTTTCGAATCGCAAGACGACGCGATGGTTGGCATTCTCGGCGGCAAAGTCAAAGCGGGCGATTGCGTCGTGGTGCGCTACGAAGGTCCCAAAGGCGGACCCGGAATGCAAGAGATGTTATCGCCGACCTCCGCGATTATGGGGCAGGGCTTGGGCGATAAAGTCGCGCTCATCACCGACGGACGATTCAGCGGCGGAACGCGCGGCGCCTGCATCGGTCACGTCTCGCCCGAAGCGGCGGCGGGCGGACCCATCGGCGCGTTGCAAAACGGCGACATTGTTCAAATTGATTTAGTCGCGCGCAAACTCGACGTCAAGTTGAGCGGCGCGGAAATCAAAAAACGAATCAAAGCGTTGCCCCCGTTCAAATCCAAAACGACGTCGAAGTGGCTCAAGCGCTATTCGCATTTCGTCACCAGCGCAGATACGGGCGCGATACTGAATGTAGAATGAGACAATTGAGTAATTAGAGTTAGGAATTGACAGCCTAATTACCATTTACCAATTACCAATAACTGGATTCCCCATGACCTACATCCCCATCTCCCCCCATGAACGCGACGCGATGTTAGAGACTGTCGGCGTTAAATCGCTGGACGGACTCTTTGACGCGATTCCGGCGAAGCATCGTTTTCCAAAATTGAATCTCCCCCCCGCGCTGACCGAAATGGAAGCGGCGGCGCATCTCGCGGAAATGGCGCAAGCCAACGAGAACGTGCGCGAGCATGTCATTTCGTTTCTCGGCGCGGGCGCGTACAACCATTATGTCCCCGCCGTCGTTGACCACATCCTGCGGCGCGGCGAGTTTTACACCGCGTACACGCCTTATCAACCTGAAATCTCGCAAGGCACGTTGCAAGCGATTTTTGAATATCAATCGCTCATGTCCGTTTTGACGGGCATGGAAGTTTCCAACGCTTCGCACTATGACGGCGCGACTGCCGCCGCCGAAGCGGTTAATCTCGCTTTCGCGCAGTTTCGCGGCAAGCGCAAGAAAGTTGTTCTTTCGTCTTCTATCCATCCGCAGTACCGCGAAGTGATTCAGACTTACTCGCAAGGGATGGGAATAGATATAGTTATCAGTGAACAGTTATCAGTGAACAGTATGGAGTCGTTGATTGACGACGGCACGGCGCTGGTGATGGTGCAGTATCCTGATTTCTTTGGGCGGATTTACGATTACGAAAAACTAATCAGCGCGGCGCATGAGAAGGGCGCGTTGGTTTGCGTGATTGCGAATCCCACCGCGTTGATTATGCTCAAAACGCCGGGCGCAATGGGCGCGGATATTGTCGTCGGCGAGGCGCAACCGTTTGGGATTCCGCTGTGGTATGGCGGTCCCTATCTTGGATTTTTCACCACGAAAAAAGCCTACGTTATGAAGATGGCGGGTAGACTCGTCGGCGAGACGGTGGATAATCGCGGGCAACGCGGATACTCCCTGACGCTGACCGCCCGCGAGCAGCACATCAAACGCGAGCGCGCCACTTCCAATATATGTAGCAATCAAAGTTTGCTGGCGTTGGCGGCGGCGATTTATATGTCAACGCTGGGTCAAACGGGATTGGGGCAAGTCGCCAATCTTTGTTATCAAAAGGCGCATTATGCCGCCAGCGAACTCGCAAAGATTGAAGGCTTCGCGTTGGAGTTTGACGCGCCCTTCTTCCACGAGTTTGTCTTGCGCTGTCCCAAGCCCGCCAGCGAAATCAACGAATATTTAATGGAACACGGTATCTTCGGCGGCTACGCACTCGGCGCGGATTATCCCAACTTGGAAAATCATCTTCTCGTCGCTGTAACCGAAATGAATAGCAAACAAGAAATTGACACGCTGATAGAAGTGTTGAAGGAGATGGAATAATGATTCAAAAATTTTCACCACTGAGACACGGAGGCACGGAGTTTTTTATAAAGGCTTCCTCAGTGTCTCTGTGCCTCAGTGGTTTGCTCTTTTCTAATGAGGTGAAATAATGTCCGCCATTGTTGAACCGACTATCTTTGAATTATCTTCCAATGGAATCATGATTCAAAAATTTTCACCACGGAGATACGGAGGCACGGAGTTTTTTATAAAGGCTTCCTCAGTGTCTCTGTGCCTCAGTGGTTTGCTCTTTTTTAATGAGGTGAAATAATGTCCGTCATTGTTGAACCGACTATCTTTGAGTTGTCTTCTGTCGGAAGACTCGGAGTCACGATGCCCGCGTCCGACGTCCCCGAAGCGGCGGCGCTGCCCGCTGATTTGCTTCGCCGCGAGTTGCCTCTGCCCGAACTCGCCGAAGTGGACGTCGTGCGGCATTACACGCGCTTGAGCAAATTCAATTACAGCGTGGACGACGGCTTTTATCCGCTCGGCTCATGCACGATGAAATACAATCCAAAAATCAACGAGGATACTTGTCGGCTGGCGGGCTTCTTGCACACTCACCCGTTGCAACCGATTGAAACCGCGCAAGGCAATCTCGCGTTGATGTTTGAAATGCAAGAATGGCTGAAAGAAATCAGCGGCTTTGCGGCGGTCACGTTGCAACCCGCCGCCGGCGCGCACGGCGAATTCTGCGGCGTGTTGATGATGGACGCCTATCACAAATCGCGCGGCGATTCCAAACGACGAAAAATGCTCATCCCCGACGCGGCGCACGGAACGAATCCCGCGTCGGTGGGAATGCTCGGCATGAGCGTCGTCACCATCCCGTCCGACGCGCGCGGCAACGTTGACCTGCAAGCGCTCGCCGCCGCCTGCGACGATACCGTCGTCGGCATGATGCTGACCAATCCCAACACGCTGGGCATGTTCGACGAGAACATCGAACAAGTTATAAAAATGGTGAAGGATTGCGGCGGCTTGATGTACGGCGACGGCGCGAATCTCAATGCGCTACTCGGCATTGTGCGCCCCGGCGATTTGGGATTCGACGTGATGCACTTCAACCTGCACAAGACTTTCGCCGTCCCGCACGGCGGAGGCGGACCTGGTTCGGGACCCGTCGGCGTGAGTCAGCGCCTCGCGGATTTCCTCCCCGCGCCGCTGGTTGGAATCATCGAAGAAGCCGAAGACGAGACTCCGCCGTTGTACGGTTTTATCGCGCCCAAGCAAAGCATCGGACGCATGAAAGCCTTTCACGGACATTTCGGCGGCGGGCTGGTTCGCGCTTACACTTATATTTCCATGCACGGACCCGACGGCTTGAAAGACGTCTCGCAATACGCGGTGCTGAACGCGAACTACCTGCAAGCGAAATTGCGCGGGACGTTCAAAATTCCGTATGACCGAATCTGTATGCACGAGTTTGTGATGGAAGGACGCTTCGACGGCTCGGACGTCCGCGCCCTCGACATTGCCAAACGCCTCATGGATTACCGCTTCCACCCGCCGACGAATTACTTCCCGCTCATCGTCCGCGAAGCGCTGATGATCGAACCCACCGAAACCGAAAACAAAGACACGCTAGACCGCTTCGCCGACACGCTAATAAAAATCGCGGAAGAGGCGAAGTCGCAACCCGAGTTGCTGAAAAACGCCCCGCACGTCACGCCCTTTGGAAGAATGGATGAGGTCAAGGCGGCGCGGGAGTTGGTGTTGTGTTGTTGGTTGCCTGAGGGGTATGAGGAGATGGGGTAGAACTTTGTAACCACGAAAGACACGAACCACACGAAAAAAACCTTTAATTTTTTTGTTCGTGTATTTCGTGTCTTTCGTGGTCAATAATTTCAAGGATTCGTTATGAGCGATGAAAAAATTCTGTACAAAGAAGAATGTTTCGCCATTCAAGGCGCTATTTTCGACGTCTACCGCGAAATGGGTAGCGGATTTTTAGAGGCGGTTTATCAGGAATGTCTCGAAAAAGAATTTGACCGTCGCGGAATTCCTTACGCCCGCAAAGTAAACTTGACGCTGACTTACAAAGGGGAAGTATTGAAAAAAACTTACGAAGCCGATTTAATCTGTTACGACAAAATTATTCTCGAGTTGAAAGCCGTCAAAGAAGTCGGCAACGAACACCGCGCCCAGCTGTTCAATTATTTGAAGGCGGCGAAGTTGCGGCTTGGCTTGTTGGTGAATTTCGGGCATTACCCCAAAGCGACTGTCGAAAGAATTATTTTGTAACCATGAAAAACACGACACGTACGAACAAAAAATTAAAGGTTTTTTCGTGTGGTTCGTGTCGTTCGTGGTTGTAATTTTCCTCGCCCGCTTTGCCAAATACGACTTCATCGTCTGCCGCAATATATTCATATTCTGATTTTCGCAATCGGCTTGAAAAAGACCCCTTGAATTTGCAACCAGAGCAAAAACGAGATGTTTCCAACACGATGATTCGTCCGTCGCTAATCGACATGCCGTAAACCGCTTGGTTCAACTGTCGCAAAACAATTCTTGAAACTACAGGCGTAATGTTTTGTAAAAGCGCTAGAATCTCGGGCATGAGATTCTCGGTTTCAGTGGTCTTGGTAAACCGACTTTACCCGAAAAGCCCTATTTTTTCATCCTGATTTTGGCGAAGGTATTTAATGAAAGACGATTTTTTTACGCATTTGAACTGTCCATTCGCTGATATTTTTTTGAAATCTCGAATTTCTGCCTGAAAATCTGTTTTTTGCCGCAAATTCGGAAAAACCGTACAGGAAATCGTCGCAACTTTTTGGGTCACTACCAGCCGCCTTGAAAATGCTACAAGGCGACCCCTAAATATGGCATGGGCGCAACTCTGTAATTGTGAGTACAAGTGTTCTAAAACATGTACGGTACAGAGGCAAAACCAACAAAATATGCTCCCGTAACTGCTGATTGATAAGGCTCAATAGTGAAATTGTCCGCGCGACATCTGCTATCGTACTCTATCATGCAAAATCACGGCAATTTCCCGTGTAAAAGATTGAAATTAGACCATCCGTTCTCACAGTTTGAGAGTTGCACCCATATGGCATTACCGTAAACTTTACCCCTATATCTGGGGGGTAAAAGAATTTATGATTTCAAATTTTTTTCAGCGAATGGTAAGTTTGAACGAGGCGAACAAATTGTTTGTCCAAAAATAGAATGCCCAACCTCGATTTTCTTCACGAACTAAAAAAACGCTTCGCGGGCGATCTTCGGTTTGATCCCGCCTCCCGCGTTTTATACTCCACCGACGCTTCGATTTATCAAATTGAACCGCTTGGCGTCGCCATTCCCAAAACGCAGGACGATTTACACGCGGCGGTTGAACTCGCCGCAAAATATAAAATCCCCATTTTGCCGCGCGGCGCGGGGACTTCGCTTGCGGGGCAAGCAATTGGCGCGGCTCTGATTTTAGATTGCTCGCGCCATTTGGATTCCATCCTTGAAATTGATTCTGATTCTCGAAGCGCGATTGTCGAGCCCGGCGTCGTTCTTGCGACGCTCAACGCGGCGGCGGCAAAATTCGGCTTGATGTTTGGTCCCGACCCCGCCTCCGCCGAACGCGCCACGATGGGCGGCGTGATTGGCAACAACGCCACCGGCGCGCATTCTATTTTGTACGGCATGAGCGCGGATCATTTGCTCGCGGCGGACGTCATTCTTGCAGATGGGAGTCTTGCTACTTGGGGAAAAATTGCAAAGGATGAATTAGGAAGGATGAAGGATGATAGGGGAGTACAAGGCGCAATTGTTTCTGCCGCGTTAAATGTTCGAGAAAAGTATGCCGACGCGATAAAACAAAACTTCCCCAAATCATGGCGCAACTCGGCGGGCTATCGCATTAATTATCTGCTTCCGTTTTCCCCTTCCAAACCCCCGCAATGGAACAGCGACTATCCGCCCATTCATCCTTCATCATTCAGCCTTCATCCTTTGCTTGCGGGTAGCGAGGGAACGCTCGCCGTCATGCGTCACGCAAAAGTGAATTTAGTTCGCAAGCCGAAGCATACGATTTTAGGCGTCCTAGCTTACGACAGCGCCGCCTCCGCTTGCGACGACGTCCAGCGTTTGTTGGAGTTTAATCCCAGCGCGATTGAATTAATTCCGCGTCTGATAATTCAACTTGCGCGAGGTATTCCCGCGTACGCTCGTCAAATGGGATGGATGGCGGGCGACCCTGCGGCGCTGTTCGTCGTTGAGTTTAGCGGCGATGATTTTCAATCCATCAAAGATAATCTAAAAAAAATCGGCGAGACGTTATTCGTTGCCGAATCGCAAGAAGCGCAAACTTTTGTTTGGAACATCCGCAAGATGGGTTTGGGCATTTTAGATTCGCGCCCGCAAGCGGAGCGCCCCGTTGCCTTCATCGAAGATTGCGCCGTGCCTGTCGAAAATCTCGGCGACTTTGTCCGCGACGTAGAAAAGATTTTAGCGGAGCATAAAACCGAAGGCGGAATTTACGCTCACGCTTCGGGCGGATGCTTGCACATTCGCCCGATTTTAGATTTACAACGCGGCGAAGGCGTCCGTTCCATGCGCAGCATCGCGGAGCAAGTCCTCGCGCTAACGTTGCGACTCGGCGGCTCGATGTGTAGCGAACACGGCGACGGAATTGGAAAAGGCGAATGGCTGGAAAAAACTTACGGCGCGGAAATCGCCGAAGCCATGCGCGCCCTCAAACGCGCCGCCGACCCCGATAATATTTTGAACCCGCATAAAATGTTCGACGCGCCGCCGATGGACACGCATTTGCGCTACGGCGAAAACTATCGCGCCCAAACTTGGAAATCCGCTTTGCATTTCGACCATCAGCGCGGACTAACGGGCGCAATCGAGCAATGCAACGGGCAAGGCGTCTGCCGCAAAACCAACGGCGTCATGTGTCCCTCCTTCCAAGCCACCCGCGAAGAAAGCAATTCAACGCGGGGACGCGCCAATCTCTTACGCGCCCTAATTACCAATTACCAATTACCAATTACCAATTCCGCCTTCTCCGCCCTCGACCTCTGCCTCGCCTGCAAGGGCTGTACTTCCGAATGTCCCAGCGGCGTGGATATGCCGAAGTTGAAATACGAATTTATGAACGAGTATTACAAAACGCATCGCCGCCCCTTGCGCGATTATTTATTTGGATATTTTCACGTCGTCGCAAAAGTTCTCGCGCCTATCGCGCCGTTGGCGAATTTGTTTATGCGGGCGAGTTGGTCGCGGAAGATGATTGCGCGAACGATGGGAATTACGGAGAAGCGAGCGTTGCCTGTGTTGGTAAGTGGTAAATCGGTAAGTGGTAAATTGGTAAATGGTAAATCGGTTATATTTTTATCGGACGTTTTTTCGCGGTATCTTGAACCGCAGGTGGAGCGCGCGGCGTTTGATATTTTGACCGCGCTCGGTTACGACGTGAAAGTTTTGCCGATCATCGGCGCGGGGGCTTCGTTGCTCTCGAAAGGCTTTATCGACGCCGCGCGCGCTCACGCGGAAAAAGTCCTAGACGCGATCAAACTCCTCGACGCAGAATCCGCTCTAAGCGTCGTCGGATGCGAGCCGCCTGAAATTTATTGTCTCAAAAATGAATATATCGCCCTGTTGCCCAATCGTCGCGCTGAAATCGAATCCCTTGCCAAGCGCGTTTGGTTGATGGACGAATTTGTTTTGCGTAGCCCCAATCTAAGCGAACTAAATAATCGTCAATCGCAAATCGCAAATCCAAAATCCAAAATTATTTTTCATCCGCATTGCCACCAACGCGCCGAAGGTCTCGCGGACGACGGACTGCCCAGCGGCGCATCCGCGACAGTTGAAATGTTGCGCGCCTTTGGGTTTGACGTCGAAACCACCGACGCGGGTTGTTGCGGCATGGCAGGCACGTTCGGTTACGACGCAGAGCATTATGATCTTTCGATGCAAATTGGCGAGTTGAAGTTGTTTCCGAAATTAAGAGAATTAGAGAGTAGAGATAAGGGATTAGAAATTGTTTCCACAGGGTCTGCTTGTCGGTTGCAAATCAAGCATGGCGCGGAAATAAACGCGGAGCATCCGTTGATTGCAGTTGCAAGATTATTGACCGAGCGTTTATAACTTTTTATTCGCCTTGTCTATTGCGGCGAATAATTCCGCCTTTAAATTGGAAATTATCGAGGCGAATTTTGGCTGCGAATATTTATCATTCAATTCTTCGGGGTCTTCTTGAAGGTCGTAAAACTCAAAGTACTCTTGGTATTTGTTCGGATACCCGTGATAATAGATCAATTTTCTTTTTCCTCTAAGAATCGCGTAAGTGGCTTTTGTGAAAGGTTTGTACGCGACGCTTTCCAGCGCCTGCGTGACGATAACGCCGCGTTGCGCGTCTTCTATTCCTCCAAAACCGGGTAGCGCGGCGCCTTCGCACGAATCGGGAATTTTTTGTCCCGCAATATTTAATATCGTAGGCAAAAGGTCTATGTTGTTGGTGGGCGTTAGAAAATCGCGGCGCGTTTGAGCGCCCGGCGCGCGAATCATAAGCGGAATTCTAACCAGCGGTTCGTAAAGAAGCGGCGAGCCGTGTCCGTGCATGCCGCGTTCAAACGTTTCGCCATGGTCGGAGGCAATAATGAAATATGCGCGATCTAGAATGCCGCGTTCTTTTAATGCCTCCATGAAACGCCCGATAGCGGAGTCCAAGTTTGCAACAAAAGCGTCGTAATTGTTGCGTTCCGCATTCAAGCTAGTCTGCTCGACGTCGTGGGCAAGCGCGTGCTTGCGTTTTTCAATCGGTTTGTACCCGTCATTGTCAAACATGCCCGCAAAATCTTTTTGCGGGCGATATGGATGATGCGGCGGAAAAACATGGAAATAAGAAAAAAAAGGGCGGGCAAGCGCGTCCAGCTCGATAATTTTATTTTTGATTCCTTCAAAGAGTCCCTCCATAGTGAATGGATATTGAGGATACCCTTGTATCGGCAAGCCCATGGGATATTTTTCAAGAGAAATTTCTTTCGCTTGCGACTGAAAATAAGAGTTGGCGATAAAACTCAATAAAAGCGAGTTGCCGTAATAGATCATTTTCTCAAACGCGCGATCGGCGACAAGCGCGTCGTTTTTAAAATGTCGATTAATAATTCTTTCCCCAAGCAAACTAAACTCGGAAACGGGAAGCAAATCGTCAATGGCGGAAGAAAATTGGGCGAGCAGGTAATTTGCCCAATAGTTCTGGGTATACGCCGTTTTGAAATAACCGTTTCCAAGAAAACTAAAAACGTTATGCCCCGCAAGTTCTTTTCTTATAGTTGCGCCGTGATTAACCGCCCGATGCGTCAAAGGGCGCAAACCGGTCAGCAAGGACGACGTTCCGGGCGTGGTGAAATTTCCATTGGCGTAATGATTGTGATAGACGAAGGCTTGTTCCGCGAATTTTTCAAGGTTGGGCGTCGTCTTGCGCGAATATCCGTATACGGACAGATTACGAGCCGTCATTGCGTCGCATATCAGCAGGATAATATTTGGCGTTTTCTTCGTTTGGTTCGCGCGCGCAGATTCTGAAATTATTTTAGAAGCCAGCGTCGCGCCCAACGCGCCGCCTCCTAATTTGAGAAAGTCGCGTCGAGATAGTTTTCCCATTTTACGCTCCTATGTTTCGAACGACGACGACGATTATCGAGACCAACGAGAGCGGCATATATACGTACAAAAAAATAATACAGCGATCCGCTATGGTTTCGATTATTTTACGAACGGCTTGAACGTATTCGCTTAAAAGCGCAAGCGCAAGAAAAGCGATTACAAAAAATATAGCCGGATAATATCTCATAATTGCGCCTAAAAATGAGAGCGTTAAAATTACGCCGTACGGCACAAACCTATTTGCCGTTATTTTTTGAGGAAGCAAAAAATGAATAAAAAGCAAAACTGCAATGACTAGCAGGCTTTCAACAAACGCGCCTGTCGTCGTATAAGCAAACAGGCTTAAGACGTCGGCGACGTTTAAAAACAAACTCCAAGTATTTACAAAGTCTTTCATGGTGAAGATAAACATCCACGCGTACAGAACGACAACGCCCACGGCGTAGACTGATACAATTTCCTGCGATTTTGGAAATCTATTTGCTAAAGACACGTTTTTCTCCAGTTGTAAAGGATTTCTTATTTTACCAGTTTAAGAATACGCAACTGTTTGAGGAGTTGAAAATGAAAAAAGTTATTTTTATCTTGCCGCTTTTGTTTGCCACATGTTCGTTTTTTACTCCGTCGCAACCTACGGCGAAACCTCCGCAAGTCGCAACGGAGATTTTTCCGACAACACAAACGCTCGCAATGAGCGCGCCGAATGCTTCAGGCCTTTGTGTGGATCGGCAGCAACGACCTATGGTATCTCTATGAATACGGCGGGGATATAAACGACGAAGGCGACGCGCAAGACGCGGCGCGCTTCTCCGCAAACATGGATGCGATTTTGGGGCGCTTGCGCGGCGCGGGCGCGCAAGTTGTCGTCGCGTTGAAAGGCGAAGCCTTCACCTCAATTACGCCCGACGAAATGAAGCGCATGTCGGCGCATGTGACGCGCTACAATCAAATCATCGTGGAGCAGGCGGCGCAATACGGCGCGTTGACCGTTGATTTTTACTCGACGGCAATTATCCCAACCAAGCGGGCTACAATATCATCGCAAAAAATGGTTTGACGCTTTAACGCCCTTGCTTCGATAAAGCGTAAGCCGCAATTGAAAACGCGTTCGCTGCATTGAACGAGCGTTTTTGTCCGCGCATGGGAATATAGAGAATTTCATTGGCGAGGTCAAGCAGTTCAGGGTCGACGCCCGTGACTTCGCTGCCGACGATTAATACCGCGTCGGTAAAGTTGGCAACTTGCCCGACGGGTTTTGCGCGCTCGTCTTCTTCCAGCGCGAAAATTTTCCAGCCCTCTTTTTTCAACCCTTGCGCCAACAGCGCCGCGTCCTTATGATGAGACCATGCAACGGATTCCTCCGCGCCCAATGCCGTCTTACGCACTGCGTCCGTCTCTGGCGTGGGCGTGATTCCGCACAGATAGGCATGTGAAAAGCCAAATCCGTCGGCGCTTCGCAAAATCGAGCCGACATTCCACGCCGAGCGAATATTATCCAACAACACGGCTTTCCTCTCTTTCTTTTTTCCTCTTTCTTCCGTTCTTCCTCCCATTTTTTTACTTACAACAACCCGCGTTTCTCCCAAACAATGCGGACAGCGGACGCCGAAAGAATTTCCATCAACCAGCGGATAACGCAAACCGCAACTTAGACAAACTCGAATATCAAAAGACGACGTTGGCATGGGTTAGATTATATTCGCTTGTGAGAAAAATTGAACGGCAACCGAGCGCCGACATGCGCGGTGATATAATTTGCGTCATCGGATTCAGACGCCCTTGCTCGGGCGACTCTCTGAACAAAGACTTGAACGATTTATTTTGCGAATCAACCGCGCGTTGATTCTTGGAAAGGAGGCACAAATGGCAAACAAGGAACAGGGGAAAAATAAAGAAAAGAAGAAGAAAAAGCAAGAGAAGCCAAAACCGCCGCCAAAAAAGTAGCGGTTTTCTAGCCGCCTGACACTTTTAATCGGACGCGGATAAACGCTGATGAACGCGGATTATTTTTTTGAAAAACCGCCGAAAAACAATTTTTTCCGCGCTCGTCCGCGTCCCATTTCAGAAACTGTCAGGTAGCTAGGCGGTTTTCTCTGCCGTTGGAAAGCCTCAAACGTTTTTTCTCCATCCCCTAAATTTATTTTTTGATTTGGGGGATGGAGCGTAAACAAGAATTTCAATCATCCCGCTTGTTGTATAATGAAACTGAGACACGATGAATTTTTTACTGGAGCCGAACGTTGCGTATCTGATTTTGCTGGGCGGCGTTTTGCTTAGCTTGCTGGCGCTCGCCACGCCCGGCACGGGGCTGTTGGAAATCGGCGCATTTTTCTGTCTGGCATTGGCGGGATACGCGCTCTATAACCTGTCGTTCAATTGGCTGGCGTTGATTTTGCTTGCTCTGAGCGTCGCGCCGTTCATTTACGCAATTCAAAAAACGGGACGAGAACTTTATCTGGGGTTTTCGATTTTACTGCTCATTGTCGGTTCGCTATTTTTATTCACAGTTGACGGTTGGAAGCCGACAGTCAATCCATTTATTGCGCTTGCGGCTTCGGGATTTATGTCCGCCTTCTTATGGTTCTCGGCGCGAAAAATTGCGCAAGCCGTCAGCGCGCACCCGACGCATGATCTTGAAACGCTGATTGGATTAACGGGCGTCGCCAGATCAAAAATTTACGAAGAAGGAAGCGTGTACGTCGCGGGGGAAATGTGGTCTGCCAAAAGCGAGAAACTTATTCCTGCCGGCAGTTCCATTCAAGTAGTTCGTCGCGAGGGTTTTATCCTCGTTGTTGAAAAAGACAGTTAATCTTTAGATAAAAAGGAGAAATAACAATATGGATCCATTTGCAGCTGGCGGCACTATTTTCTGTTTTGTTGGCGCGTTGATAATTATTGGCATGTTCTTTCTGTGGAGCGCCGTCAAAATCGTGCCAGAGTATATGCGCTTGGTCGTCTTCCGACTTGGGCGGGTGTTAGCCACCCCCAAAGGTCCCGGCATCGTTTTAATCATGCCCGCGATTGACGCCATCAAGTGGGTGGACTTGCGCGAGCAACTCCGCGAGGTGCCGCATCAGGTATCTATCACAAAGGATAACGCTCCCATTTCGATTGACTTCCTTTGGTATTTCAAAGTGCTTGACCCCGCGCAGTCTGTTTTGCAGGTTGGCAACTTTGAAGCCGCCGCCGCAGGCATTGCGGCGACGACGCTCCGCGCCGTTATCGGCGGCATTCCTCTCGACGACGTGCTCTCCGAGCGCGAACACATCAACAATATGTTGCGCACTCGTTTGGATGAAGTCACCGAGCGTTGGGGCGTCAAAGTGACCAACGTCGAAATCCGCGAAATCATCCCGCCGCGCGAAGTGCAAGACGCGATGAATCGCCAAATGTCCGCCGAGCGCATTCGCCGCGCGCTCGTTACTGAATCCATGGGCGATCAAGAGGCGGCGATTAATCGCGCTGAAGGCACAAAGCAAGCCGCCATCTTGTCCGCCAAAGGCGAACAAGAATCCAATATCCTCCGCGCCGAAGGCGACAAGAAGGCGCAGGCTTTACGCGCCGAAGGCTTCGCCGTTGCGTTAGAAAAAATTTCTTCAGCGACGCAGTCTATTGACCAAAAGACCATGACGCTTCAATATTTTGATGCGCTCAAATCTATAGGCGCAAGCCCCTCAACCAAATATATCTTCCCAATGGAATTTACCAGCCTGTTGGATAACTTCCTCGGCAAGAACGCAAATAAGTAAACTGTAATACAATCAGGTCTTCTGTGATAGGAGACCTGATTGTTTATGGAAATTGTCAAAGCTTCTATTCTCGACCTCGGCGCGCTACGCAAATTGGAGCAGGAAAGTTTTGGAAAAGACGCCTGGTCCCTGTTTGATTTGATTGCCGTTTTAACTTTTCCCGACGTGATTCGTCTCAAAGCGATGGAAGGCGTCCAAATGATTGGTTTTGTGGCGGGCGACTCGCATCGGCGCGACGGGTGGGCGTGGGTCGCCACGATTGCCGTTGACGCGCGTTTTCGGCGACGCGGCGTCGGGCGCGCCTTGCTTCGCGCCTGCGAAAGCAAATTGAACGTGGCGCGCTCGCGTTTGACGGTGCGCCTCTCGAATCAAGGCGCGATTTCTATGTACGAGAAAGAAGGTTATGCAATGATTGAGATTTGGCATGGTTATTACGACGACGGCGAAGACGGCATGGTGATGGAAAAAATTTTGAGCGTTGGCGCAATTTCGCATTCGCTTGGATAAGGTTTATAATCAACCGATATGTTTGAATCCTTGCCGCCGCCCGTTTGGGTTAACACAAAAAGTTTATTGCAACAATTGATTGACGACCTGTCCGCGCAAAGCCGCGTGGCAGTGGACACCGAATCCAATAGCTTGCACGCTTTTCGAGAACAAGTCTGTTTAATGCAGTTCTCTTCCGCAAACGCCGACTATCTGGTTGACCCGCTCGCGTTGAAAGATTTAAGCGCGTTTGCTCCCATCTTTTCAAATCCGAAAATAGAGAAGGTCTTTCATGCCGCAGAATACGACGTCATCTGCATGCGGCGGGATTTTGGCTTCGCGTTTGCGAACCTGTTTGACACGATGCAAGCCGCGCGCGTCTTGGGGTATCCCGCCGTCGGCTTGGATAAATTGCTGGGCGATAAGTTCGGCGTCCGCATGGATAAACGCCATCAAAAAGCGAATTGGGCGGCGCGTCCGCTGACGAAAGAGCAAATCCATTACGCGCGTCTCGATACGCATTACCTCTTTCGATTGCGCGACGTTCTGGAAAAAGAATTGCGCGAAAGCGGGCGCTTGGAATTTGCGCAAGAAGATTTTGCGCGCGTTTGCCTTGCCGAAGAGCAGAAGCAAAAAGTAAATGGGGAAACCTGGGAACGCTTTGCGGGACGAAAAGACCTGAACCTGCGCGAACTGACCATTCTGGCGCAGCTGTGCAAGTGGCGCGATAAAGAAGCCGAGAAACTAAACCGCCCGCCTTATAAAGTGATTATGGACGACGTCTTTGTGTTGTTGTCGAAGAATCCGCCCGCGCATAAAGTAGACCTTTCCGCAGTGGGCTTGAGCGAAAGGCAGATCCACTTGTGGGGGGACGCGGTGTTAGCTGCGATTCGTCAAGGGGAGTCCGCCGCGCTCGTTGAGCGGAAGCAACACAAAGTTAAGGATGATGCGTTTCTGCGTCGGTTGGAAACACTAAAGGCGTGGCGAAAAAAAATCGGGCTGGAGTTGGGCGTCGAGTCGGATATCATTCTGCCAAAACAATATTTGGCGGCGCTGGCGGAAAATCCGCCGAAGGATGAAAATGAGTTGGCGCTGACAATGAAAGACGCCTCTTCGCGCATGGAGAAATACGGCGCGCAAATCATAAAGTTACTCGGCGGTAAAAATGAAAATTAATTTTGACGGCGCGGCGCAGACGGTAACGGGCAGTCAGCATTTGCTGGAAATTAACGGCGCAAGGTTGCTTTTAGATTGCGGCTTATATCAAGGTCAACGCGCGGAGACCTACTCGCGCAACTTGAATTTAAAACATGACCCGCGCCAAGTGAACGCCGTCATTCTTTCGCACGCGCACATTGACCACGCGGGCAATTTGCCAAACCTGACTAAGCAAGGTTATGAGGGAGCGATTTTTGCCACCCGCGCCACCGCGGATTTGGCGAGTTTGATGATTCGCGATTCGGGGCGCATTCAAGAGGCGGACGCCGAATTTATAAATAAGAAACGCGCCCAGCGCGGCGAGGCGCCGATTGAGCCGCTTTACACGGAGCAAGACGCCGCGAACGCGGTGGGCATGTTCAAAGGCGTGGATTACGCCGAAGCGTTTGAGCCGATTCCCGGCGTCGTGGCGCGTTTTTACGACGCGGGACATATTCTCGGTTCGGCGGGCGTTTCGCTTGAAATTGAAGAGCGGGGCAAAAAAATCCGTTTGTGGTTTTCGGGCGACATTGGCAGATATAAAATGCCGCTCTTGCGCGACCCAGTTATGCCCGACGTGGCGGATTATCTCATCATGGAATCAACTTATGGCGATAAAAAGCACGACGACCCGGATAAGGCTTTTGTGGAATTCCGCGACGTGGTCAAGCGGACTGTGGAGCGCGGCGGAAAAGTGATTGTGCCAGCCTTTGCGGTGGGGCGGACACAGGAATTGGTTTTCAACTTGAACCAAATGATGGAAGCCGGCGACGTGCCGCCAACGCCCGTTTATGTGGATAGTCCGCTGGCGGTGAACGCCTCGCAAGTTTTCAAGAATCACCCCGAATGTTTTGACGACGAGACGCGCCAGTTTGTGTTGGAAGCGCGCCATCCCGCGCTTGATTTCAAGATGTTAACTTATGTGCAGTCCGTTGAAGAATCCAAAGCGTTGAACGAACGCAAGGAGCCGATGATCATCATCGCCTCTTCGGGCATGGCGGAAACAGGGCGCGTTGTTCATCATATCCGCAATAATATTGACAATCCCAAGAACACGATTTGCATTGTCTCATGGCAGGCGCCCAACACCATGGGGCGCCGGTTGGCGGATCGCGAGTCGCAAGTTTATATTTTTGGCAAGGCGCACAAACGCAACTGCGAAGTGGCGACAATTGGCGGACTTTCAGGTCACGCGGGGCAGGACGTCCTGATGAAGTACGCGCTGGGCGTAAAAGACTCCGTCAAGCGGATATTTTTAGTGCATGGCGAAGAAAAACAAGCCCTGACGTTGAAGGGCTTGTTGAAAGAGAAAGGGATAAGCGACGTGCATTATCCTAATTTGCATGAGAGCGTTGAGTTGTAAATATTAACCGCAAAACGCATAAAGTTTTTAAAATCTCCGCACGCTCTGCGGTTTCTGCGTGAAATCTTTTTCAAGATCGCAAGGTTAGCCGCCATCTTGAAAATTCAGACTTGCTGTTCAATCCACGCTCTTGCAGAGTCGGGATTTGGGAACCATTGAAAATCTATCTCGTCCTTGGATTTTTCGGCGTAAGAGTCTTGCACTCTGGCTGCGAAAGGATTGTTCGGAGAAACAAAAGCCAGTCTTTGCAATCCAGATTGAACGAGACGGGGATTGCCCTCTTTCGCCAGCCATTCAGCGTCTTCTAAAGATATCATTTCATGTTGTCTGGTGTCGCTGATAATGCTGGCGGTTGTGTGCGTTTTTGCGAACTCAATGGTCGCTTCAATGGATTCTCTGAATTGATGTGATTTAGAGCGTCCCCGCCATGTTTGAATAATACATTTCAATTCAGGGAAATATTCAATATGGCAATGCGGTTGAGAGGCGACAATAGTAAAGTTATCCATGTTATCCTTTTATCCTTGTTCTCTGATTTTTTGGGCGCGACGCTTTGGCGCTTGAAGAACTCACCCAGATTTTAGCCAAAGCGATTTCCGCTTGATAATATCATACATCTCTTCGCGTAGAATCTGTTTCGTCAATTATATTTATATCCTTCCATTTTTAGCAACCATGCTTTGGTTGGCAAGCCGTCCCCGCCGCCGTAGCCGTGCAGTTTGCCGTCCGCGCCGATAACGCGGTGACATGGAATAACAAGCGGCATAGGATTGGTTGCGTTGGCGCGTCCAACGGCGCGATAGGCGCGGGGATGTTTGATTTGCGTTGCAATTTCGGCGTAAGTGCGCGTTTCGCCGTAGGGAATGGCGAAGACGGCTTTCAAGGTTTTTAATTGAAACGGGCGTAAAGTTGACCAATCGATCGCAAACGTAAATTTGCGGCGCGCGCCGTTGAGATACTCGCGGAGTTCTTTTGCGTAAGGTTGAATCAACGCTTGATGCGCTTCGACGTTCGCTTTGAGACGCGCGAGGTAGGAATCCAACGCTAATTGCGAATCCGCCCACTCGACGGCAACCAAACCCCGAGGCGAGGCGGCGATGCGTAAATCTCCGAGAGGCGAATCTTTCAAATCGCCAAGATAAACTTTGAGGGTCGAGAGAGGCATTTTGTCGTCCTCCAAAAAGAATTTATTTGCAAAAAACGCCAAATATTCCGTTAAGTAATCGTATGGCAATCGTAGGTTAATCGTCAAGCGCTATTCAGACAACCATGATAAATTTACATCCATAAGGTGATTTCTCTTCTCCTCCTTTTTTCAAAGAGAACCGCGGTCGGCGTCCGCGGTTCTCTTAGTTTAACGGCGGTATAACAATGACTTGTTATTGTTACATTCTCGAATGCGCGGATGGGACGTTTTACACGGGCTGGACAACCGACCCTGAAAGGCGCGTATCTCAACATAACAAAGGCGTTGGCGCAAAGTACACCAGCGCGCGGCGCCCCGTGAAGTTGGTCTATTTAGAGGCGCAACCCACTCGGCGCGAGGCAATGAAGCGTGAAATTGTAATTAAGAAGATGAGACGAGTGGGGAAAAAAATGTTGATTGAAAACAAAGTAAATAAGTAAATAAGTGACTCTACTGCAAAAACCTGTTTGAACCACGAAAAGCACGAAAGACACGAAAGAAAATCAAAGACTTTTGCGGTAAAAAGACCTTTTTGCAGTAGAGTCATAAGTAAATAAGTAAACAAGGTTCTTTCATGTCTACCTGTTTACTTGTTCCCCTTTACCCTGTAAATAAAGGCAAATGCCCTAATGAAAAAATATGCGCCCATTGAGCGAGGTCGCCTTCGGTGAGAATTGCCGCTTCCGCCGCGACGCTGGCATTTGCTTGCTCAAGGATTGCCCGCATTCCTTGTAGCGTAGAGCCTGTGCTGATGACGTCGTCTAAAATCACCGCCTTCTTGCCTTGAAGCGTCTGGCGGTCTTTTTCGTCCAGAATCAAAACCTGCGGTTGCCCGGTGGTGATGGAAAGCGTTTCGGCTTTGAGCGCGTCGCCCATGTAAGGCTTGTACGTTTTTCGCAAGACCACATAAGGCTTTTTGGTTTCAACCGAAAGCGCGTGCGTCAGCGGAATGGATTTCGCTTCCGCCGTGACGAAAATATCATATTCGACGGCTTTGAGTTTTTGCGCGAGTTTACGCGCGCAGGCTTGAATTAATTCGGTATCCCCCAAAATATTCAAAATCGCAATTTGCAGACCGGGCTTAATCTCGAACAAGGGCAGTTCGCGTTTTACGCCGGCAATTTCAATGGGGTAGACTTCACGTTTGGACATGGGCTTCCTCCGCAAGGGAAATGGTGTATGTTTAGGTAGTTTATCATAGCGCGGCTTTTTGCGCTTCTTCCGCGACAAAGGCTTCGGAATGAAGCAATTCTCGAAAGGCGTTCAACTCGCTTAACATGCGTTGAATCCGTTCGGCATATTCTTTAATATCTTGTTCCAACGCCGCCGGGTCTGCGGGGACAATTTGTCCCTCGATATATTCAAGCCACTCCGCCGCATCGCGTTGATTGCGCCACACGCCTTTGGGCGATTTAATTAACGCCATTGCGCGCGTTTCAGAAAGAGCGACGTCTTCCACGACCCCATACCAGTGTTGCACTTTTACCAGCGCGCCGCGTTTTAACCACTCAGGTTTGTTTATCGTTTTTCCATCCATTGGAAAGCAACCTTTCTGCGAGTTTCATAGCGTCTCGCCGCGAAGCAGGGTGAAAGCCAAATTGATTCAAAATATGAACGAGGATGTAATGTTCGCCTGAAGCCGATGAGCCTTAGTTCGGGTCAGGCATTGGTCGTTCAGTTTTTCCCATTGCTCGCGGGTCAATTGAGGTTCTTCATCGTCCATGCAACAATTATAGTCTACATCAAAAGAGATGGGAAAATTTCTTGAAAGCGAATGATGAGCGTTTTGTTCAAGCAATTCTCGCCGTGCTATAATCGCCGTAATGAACTCCGCCGTCGCTCGCCTTTATGTCGAGCGCTGAAAACCATTGAAGAAACAAAAATGGAGTTCAACGTCTTTTGAACTTAAATTTGAAATGAAAGAATACATCTATTCCCGCAATGCCGTTTACGAAACCCTGCGCGCCAAGCGCAGGGAAATTTTTGCGATTGAAATCGCCGAGACCGCGCAGGAAAAAGGCAAACTAGCGGAGATCGTTCAACTCGCCCACGAGCGGAAAATAAAAGTCAACCGCGCGCCGCGCGCAAAATTGGATAAAATTCACGACAACCATCAGGGCGTCATCGCGGAAGCGGGAAAATATCCATATAGCGACGTCGTTGAAATCATCGAAAACGCGCATAATAAAAACGAACCGCTTTTTGTGTTGTTGCTCGATTCGTTGCAAGACCCGCAAAATTTTGGGACGTTGCTCAGAACGGCGGAAGCCGTCGGCGCGCACGGCGCGGTCATTCCGTTGGCGCGGACGGTGGAAGTCACGCCAGCGGTGGTCAACGCTTCTTCGGGCGCAAGCGAGTTAATGCTCATCGCGCAGGCGAATCTCGCGCAGACGATTGACGCGCTCAAAGAAAACGACGCATGGGTTGTCGGTTTGGAGCAAACAGGGGCGGAGATAGAATCGGGGTCGCGTCACCTGCGCGGCGCAATCGGTTTGGTCGTCGGCGCGGAAGGCGAAGGGTTGCACGATCTCATTCGCAAAAAATGCGACGTCTTGCTGAAACTGCCGATGAAGGGCAGAATCGAATCGTTGAACGCCGCAGTCGCTGGCTCGGTCGCGTTGTATCTCGCGTATCTCGCGCGCCAAAAATAATTCGCATTCTCTCCTGCGCATTTCCTTCGCAAAAGAAACCCTAAAGGTCTTTTCATTAATCGGGTTTTTGCGAAGGACAAGCAGACCTTTAGGGTTTGCCATGTCGGGTAGAAAAATTCGCATTGCGTTTTTTATGGCGAAGCGAATCGCTCTAAGGGTGTTATGATATGCGAGCGTATAGGTTGTCCCTAAAAAACGCCGAAACCACACGGGACAATTTACGCAAACTGCGCGGAAGAAAAAGTAAGGAGAAGTAAATGCAATTTGCTAATCGCGACCTGAAAGTGTACGGCGGTATTAAACTTTTTGTTGGCACGGGTTCCCCGGAACTGGGTCAAAAAATCGCCGCTTATCTTCGTCAACCGGTGAGTCCTCGTGAAATCATTGAATTCCCAAATGAAAACCTATTTGTGAAACTACGGGAAAGCGCGCGCGGACAGGACGTCTATGTGCTTCAGACCACATCTTCCCCCGTGCATCGCAACTTGATGGAGTTGCTGATTATGATTCAAACCCTGCGTTTGGATTCTGCGGCGCGCATCACCGCCGTTGTGCCGTATTTATGTTATGGGCGCTCCGATAAAAAAGACCAGCCGCGCGTGCCGATCACCGCCCGTTTGGTCGCGGATATGCTCGAAGTCGCCGGCGCAGACCGTTACATGACTCTCGACCCGCACGCCGGACAAGTGCAGGGTTTTTTTTCCATCCCCGGCGACGTGTTGACGGCGTCGCACTTGCTGATTGATTACATCAACACAAACATGCGCGCAGACATGCGCGACCCGGTGGTTGTTTCGGTGGATCTCGGTTTTGCAAAAAAAGGACGCAACTACGCCGCCGATATGGATATGCCCATCGCGTTCATCGAAAAACGCCGCTTGGGAAACGACGCGAAAGCTGAAGCGTTATCTTTAATCGGCGACGTCAAAGACCGCGACGTGGTTATCGTGGACGATGAAGTGGATACCGGCGGTTCCATCGCGCAGGCGGTAAACGTCGTCAAACAGAATGGCGCGCGCGACGTGTATCTCGTGTTTGTTCACGCTATTCTTTCCAACAATGGCGCCGAGCGTTTGGCTTCCCTGCCGATCAAACAGATTATCACAACGGATACGACGCCGCTTTCTCCCGATAAAATGAAATTTCTGGAAGGACGCATTACCGTGCTTTCAGTCGCGCCCCTGTTAGGCGAGGTCATTCGACGCGCCCACGAAGGTCGCTCCGTCGGAGAGATGTTTAATGAATAAGGTATAAGGTATAAGAGAGAAGAGAGAAGAAAGAAGAAAGTAGGTTATTTCGCCTAACTCGTAACTCGTAACTCGCAACTCGTAACTCGCCGCCCATGCCTGAACTTCCCGAAGTTGAAACCATTGCTCGCGCAATTAGACCAGAACTGCTTGGCAAAATCATCCGCTCCGCCGATTTGCGCTGGGCGCGGACGCTTGCCGTTCCCTCGCCGAAAAAATTCAAGCAACAGGTTGGCGGGCAAAAGATCGTCTCTGTTTCGCGTCGCGCAAAATATCTTATCGTTCAGCTCAAAGATTACAGCTTGATTATTCATCTGCGCATGAGCGGGAATTTAATTGTCAGGCAGGGTAAAATCAAGCCTGAAAAGCATGACCGCCTGTTGTTGCATCTTTCAAATCGCAAATGCCTCGTCTTCAACGATCCGCGTAAATTTGGCAAAGTGTGGCTGACGAACCAGCCCGAACAAATGCTTGGTAAACTTGGACCTGAGCCGCTTGAAAAGAATTTCACCGCGCAATGGCTTTTTGAAAATTTACGCAAACGCAAACGGCAACTAAAACCGTTGCTGCTCGACCAAACTTTTCTCGCGGGGCTCGGAAACATTTATACCGACGAATGTTTGCATAGCGCCAAATTGCATCCGCTGGCGTTATCCAATACGGTGACGCAAACGCAAGCCGCGGCGTTGCATCAAGCGATTCGCGCGGTTCTCAAAGAAGGAATCCGCCGCAACGGCGCCAGCATAGATTGGTCGTATCGCGGCGGCGAGTATCAAAATTATTTTCGCGCGTATGGGCGCGAAGGCGAAGCGTGTTTTGTCTGTCAAACGAAAATCCAAAAATTTACGGTCGGTCAACGCGGCACGCATATTTGCCCGAATTGTCAACGCTTGAGGTAATTATGGAAGGATTTACATTCACCCCACAACTTGGTTTGATCATCGGCAGTATCGTCGGTTTGAGCGTTGGCTGGGTCATCGGCTATTTTGATTCCAACAATCGCACCGCTAAAAAAATTCAGGCGGCGGAAGCGAACGCGGAAATAGCGATTAAAGACGCCGAAAACAAAATCGCCGAAGCCAATCAACAAATCGCGCGCGCGTCTCAAACGTCTCAAGCCGCGCCAGACGACCCCGGTCTTCTCCGCGTTAAAAACAATCAAGGTCGTTATACGCTTGAAGTGGACGGCGCGTCCATCAGCGGCGCGTTGCCTTCCGATCAGAAAAAACGCTTGATTGAACTGCTGACGATTATTCGCCCCTACCTTGAAGGCGGGCAACCTCCAGCCGCGCCCCAACCCGTCGCGCCGATTTCGCCTCCGCCCGTTGCCGTCATCCAACCAACGGCTCCGCCCGCACAACCTGCGCCCGTCGCCGCAAAAGAAGAAGCGCCTGCCCTCGCTTCAAACAGCATGGTCGGTCAAATAGACGGCATTTTGCAAGCGCGCATGATGAACACGCCGCTTGCCAAAAAAGGAATTCGCTTGCATGAATCGTCTGGCGGCGGCGTGGAAGTGTATGTTGGTTTGCAAAAATTCGACGCGATCGACGACGTTCCCGATGAGACCGTCAAAGCCGCCATTCGCGCCGCTATCGCCGAGTGGGAAAAGAAATATACGCCGAAGATATAGAGGCGGCGTTTGGCGCAAGACCTGAAAAAAACCTAACCGCCTGACGCCTTTTAAATCTGACGCGGATAATCGCTGATGAACGCGGATTTTTTGAAAAAGCGCCCAAAAAAACTTTCCGTGCGCGAAGCGTCCGCGCTCGTCTGCGTCCTATACTAATTTTGTACGGTAGTGAATTCCCGCTTATATCTCGCCGTCAAGACTGGGCAATTCGCGCCTTCGGCGATTTCCGCCGTCACGTTGGGCGCGTACATTTGGCGCAACGAGCGGGCGCTATAAAGCGACCCCATGCAGAGCAAGTCGTAATTTCCCTCTTTAACTTCAGCCAAAATCTCTTCCACCACATTGCCTTGCCGCGCTTTGACGCGCGCGGTTAACCCGTCGTTTTTCGCAATCTCCAACGCCTGACGCAAACTTTTGCCAATCGGCGTATCCGTCTCCGCGAGGTTTTGCCAGTGGTCGCGCACGGTGCGCGCGGTGGGGTAATCCAGATCCATTGGCGCAACGATGTGAAGCAAGGTAATTTCAGCGCGGCTTTTCATCGCCATTTGCATAGCGATATGTTCAGCCGTCACTTCATAACCCAGCCCACCGATGCAAATCAAAAGTTTTTTGAGCGGCAATTTCGATTCCGGCGCGTACAAGATGGGTTGTTCAATTTCTTCCATCAGGCGGCGAATAGACCTACCCGCCAGCCAACGCCGAATTTGCGGACGACCCAGCGGTCCGAGCGCGACGATGAAGTTGCCTTGCTTGGCTTTGCGCGAGATGACTTCTTCCGCGTTTCCATTCTGGACCTCGAGGCTGTATGCCACCCCGCTTTGTTGGAACAACTCGACGGCGCGCGCGAAGACGTTCTCCAAAGGGTTGCGCTCGTCTATCGCCGCAGGAGGCGACGTCTCGTTCACCCCAAGCAACGTAATTTTTTTTTCAAACGTCGCCGCAAACCACGCTCCATATTCTATGGCGGGCAAAGTGCCTTTGAAGCCGTTGGTGGCAATGAGTAAGTCAGATTCCATGTTTATCTACCGAAAGAGAAATAAGCCCAGAATGCCCGCGCCGATTAAAACATATTGCGGCGGGATATCAAATACGACCAGAGCGATCAAGCTCAAGGCGGCGATTAATACTGTCCGCCACTTAATAGAAGTTTGTCCGCTGGCGCGAAACAATTGCCAGGCGACCAGCGCGAGAAGCGCTCCAACCGCCGGACTCATACCTTTGATGAAGCGATTCATCCATTCCTGCCCTTGAAAGCGGACAAGAATGGACGCCACCGTCAGCATAATCACAGTCGGGGGAATGATCGCTCCAAACAACGCGGCAATCAAACCTGGAATTCCGCCGGAGGCATAGCCAATGAACATCGCCAGTTTGAGAGCCTCGCTCCCCGGCACAAGGTTTGAAAAACCGACGGCTTCCACGAATTGCGCTTCGGTCAGAATCGCGCCAACCGTCTCTTTGTATAACAAGCCGACAGAGGTGGGCCCAGCGGTGGTTAACAAATTAACCCTGAGGAAAATCCAAAACAAGCGCATATCTATTTTAAACTTAGTGCGCTCTGGATGGTCGCGCGTTTCTTCGCTGGGAAGCGGCGGCGGATTCATTGGAATAAAAATACCCCCACGACGCCGCACGCCAAAAGCACCAGCGGGGCGGGAGCGTCCAGTAATAACGCCGCTAAACTTACGCCGCCAAGCGCGAGAGATTCCCAGCCTAACGCGTCTTTTACGCTTCCCCTGAAGATTTTCCAAGCAACGGTGATAATGAGAACCGCCACAGCGGGAGTTAATCCCTCGACAAAGCGGCTGACCCAAGCCTCGCGTTGAATGCGGTGAAGAAGCATAACTACGCCTAGCATGATGACGGTGGGCGGGAGGATGGCGGCGAACAGCGAGACAAATCCGCCGGGGACGCCCGCCACAGTGTAGCCGACGAACATGGCGAGTTGCAACGCGTCGCTACCGGGTAGCAGGGTGGCAAGTCCAACGGCTTGCACGAACTGTTCTTCGGATAAAAAATGTCCCACCGCTTCGTTGTAAAGAAGCCCCGTAGACGCCGAGCCGGAAACGCTCAACAAATTAATTTTGAGGAAAGTCCAGAAAAGTGTGAGGAGGATATTCACGCTTTAAGTCTATCATGTTCTGGATGAAGACGTCTAAATGCCTGACGCGGTGATGCGCCCGCGCTTTTTGGCTTTTGGCGTTAATTTCAATACGTCTTTTCAGCTCTAAATTCTCTTATCCACCTTAGATTTTAATCTCCACCTCTGTCCATAAAAGTCGGATAAATCCGACTCGTTGCGCCAGCGCGAAGCGCTTCCACGAACTACCCACAGGGGACTGTGCCTGACCGCGCCGAGTATATACTTACCATTCGCTGAAAAAAATTTGAAATCATAAATTCTTTTACCCCCCAGATATAGGGGTAAAGTTTACGGTAATGCCATATTTAGGGGTCGCCTTGTAGCATTTTCAAGGCGGCTGGTAGTGACCCAAAAAGTTGCGACGATTTCCTGTACGGTTTTTCCGAATTTGCGGCAAAAAACAGATTTTCAGGCAGAAATTCGAGATTTCAAAAAAATATCAGCGAATGGACAGTATATAGTCCTCCAAATAAGTACTTTCCACGCCCGTAATTCTAGCAAAAAAGTTTGGGAAAAAACTTTTCGGCTCATCTGTAAAGAATGAGCCGAATGGCTTTGCGTAGCGGGCGTTCTATAACGTCAGCGTTGCGCGACTCATATTAAAACGTGTGCACGCAAAGGTTGTCAGGGAAAAAAGAGCCTCTGGTAGGATAGTTAAGGTATCAACAAAACCAAACTACCCGAGGCTTGAAATGAAATATAACA
>Ga0315281_10000183_pt1 | contig 79939 bp, 73 predicted proteins | sample YL17G07_0_MG_FD_204540 | JGI IMG/M metagenome (GOLD analysis project Ga0315281, IMG submission 204540) | Sediment microbial communities from Yellowstone Lake, YNP, Wyoming, USA - YL17G07_0 | ecosystem: Environmental > Aquatic > Freshwater > Lake > Sediment | place: USA: Wyoming | collected... | reverse complement strand
TTATACAGCAACAGATTCAGAAAGCATGAACTGTGTGGGTTCATGGGGATTGATGTTCACGTTCATCCTCTTCTCATAAAGGAACTGACCGACAAACGACCTGAGCTGCTGCAAGCTGCAGACAAAGTCTTCGACCTGCGAACATCACCGCAGCCCCTCTCGACTTTGCAGCGAGAGATGGATCTGTGCGGGATCGAACGAGCGTTACTGCTTCCAGTGAACTGCAAGAAAGCACACGGCTGCGAGATACCATCTAACCAAGAGGTTGCGGAAATTGTCAAGAAAGACAGCCGGAGATTCGTTGGTTTTGCGAGTGTTGACCCCAACATGAATGCGGGCGCCCTGCAGGAACTGCGGCTTGCACACGATCAACTTGACCTAAAGGGATTGAAGTTGAATCCTGCGTTGCAGGATTACGACCCAGCGGGTCCCTCGGCACTGGACATCTACAAGGAAGCTGAACGTTTGCAGATGCCGGTACTGGTTCACACAGGGATCACGTTCTCGAACCGCTTTTCGATAATGCACAATCAACCGCTGCTGCTGGATAATGTTGCTAGGAAGTATCCTAAGCTCAAGATCTGTCTCGCCCATTTTGGCTGGCCATGGGTTTTGGATGCTGTGAGCGTGGCGATTAGGAATCCGAACGTCTACCTCGACACCGCTGGCACTTTTGCGGGAACCCCGATCGAGAGCATTCGCCAGATCACAACACTCATACCGGCTCGTCTCATTGAGAACATACTCGGAGAGAAGCTGATGTTTGGATCCGACTTTCCCCGAATAGAGATGAACAAGATGTTCGCCGCAGTCTCGTCACTTCCCGTGCGCAGTGATGTTCTCGAAGCGATTCTACAGAGGAACGCCCTTACATTCCTGGGAGAAGGCTAGGAGGTAATTTTCCGTTGAGATGTGTTGTAGAGAAGATCTTTGTGAAGTCTCAGCAGTCCACGGAACTGATTCGAATAACGGACCAAGTGCGGCGAGCCGTGGAGATGAGTGGGCTGAAGAACGGCATGATCAACGTTTTCACCTTCCACACCACCACGGCCATAACGATCAACGAGAACGATCCGAAACTGGAGGAGGACATCGCTAGGTTCATGGTGAAAGCCGTGCCCGAAGACGATTCATATGGACATCATCGCTTTTACAGGAGAGACGGCAGAATGGCCGTGAACGCCTACTCCCACATCCGTGCGAGCCTGCTGGGAGCAAACGTAACAATCCCGCTCCAAGCAGGAGAGATCATGCTCGGCGCACGTCAGAACATTTACCTTGTTGAACTTGACGGCCCACAGACCAGAGGACTGGCAGTTCAGATAATGGGCGAATAATCGCACGCGCGCTGTCTTGGTGCTCGACGGTTGGACATAACTACTCGAACGTATCATCCAAGAGACAAGTGATTTGTGTTGGGTACGGACAAACCCGCTCTACTCGGCGGGAAACGGACAAAGGCTAGGCCGTTTCCTCCATGGCCGCAATACGATGAGAAAGAACGACGAGCCCTCATGCAGGTGTTGGAGAGCCGCGTATGGTGGCGTACGCCGGGCACCCGGACGCTAGAATTCGAGCGCAAGTTCGCTTCATATCATCAGGCAAAGCATGGAATCGCCGTGACCAACGGCACGGCAGCATTGGAGGTCGTGCTAGCCGCGCTTGGAGTTGGACCAAGCGACGAAGTCATAGTGCCAGACTTCACATTCATAGCAACAGCCAGCGCAGTGCTCGCTGCCGGGGCACTACCCGTTCTTGTGGACGCTACTCCGGACACGTACTGTCTCGATCCGACCCTAGTTGAGGAAAGGATCACTGACCGCACGAAGGCGATAATTGCAGTGCACATGGGAGGACATTCCGCGGATCTGGATCGGCTGCCAGAGATCGCTCGACGCCATGGCATCCGCCTAGTAGAGGATAGTGCCCACGCTCATGGCAGTGAATGGAAAGGCCGGAAGATAGGCGCGATCGGAGACATCGGGACATTCAGTTTCCAAGCAAGCAAACTCATCACAGCGGGGGAAGGCGGAATCATAATCACCAACGACGACGAGCTGGAACGACGAGCGCGATCAGTGCATGATTGTGGTCGCATGCCAGGGGAGTGGTTCTACTCTCACTTCATCTATGGTTCGAACTACCGTCTGAGTGAGTGGCAAGGAGCGATTCTCACCCAGCAACTCTCCCGGCTTGACAAGCAAGCGACAATCCGCACCAAGAACGCTGCATACCTCGATGGCGTGTTGCCTGAGATTGAAGGCATTAGCCCTCAGAAACATGATCCGCGGTGCACTCGCAATGGGCACTACGCGTACATCTTTCACTACGAAAGCTCGACCTTTGCAGATCTCCCTATCAAGAGATTCATTGAGGCTTTGGAAGCCGAAGGCATTCCAACACAAGCGAGTTATCCACCGATTCACGAGCTGGATCTTTTCAAGAGTGGCGAGTATCTCAATCGTCTCCCTCAGGAACAGCGCGATGTCGGAAAACGAATTGTCAAAGGGGACTTCCCGAACACTAGACGTGCTGCATGGGAAACCGTATGGCTGCCACATCCAGTACTTCTCGGCACACGAGATGATACAGCAAGAGTCCCAGAAGCGATACGGAAGATCCAGAAACACGCTAAGGAATTGCTGTGAATTCGAACAGCAGTGCATGACCCAGCTGGGTAACACATCAGCTCTGGTTTCGCACTTAACCAGCAGACGAAGTTTCGCACGAAGTGAGACTTGCAGTCCGCGCGGGGTGTTAGGGAGCCATATCCGTCGTTACGAACTTGACCAAGTTCCTGGGGCGGTCAGGGTTCAAACCCTTCTTGACTGTGTAGTAGTATGCGAAGAACTGCATTGGAATCATGAATAGGAGAGGAGCGAATTCCGATGAGATAGAGCTCGGCATGCGGATTGTGTCGGCATGTGAGTTGATGATTTCGGGCACGTTTGAGATTGGGACCACGCTTGCGCCTGTTGAAGCGATCTCTCTCAGCAGCGTGGCCTCTTGGCGAACAGTTTTTCCCTCCGGAACGAGGGCAAGGACCTGAATGCCTTTCTGCAGTTCCGCAAATGGGCCATGCCTGAATTCCATTGCATGGTATACTTCTGAGGCGGAGTAAGAAGTCTCCCGCAGCTTCAGTGCACCTTCAAGGCAAGATGCGAAGTTGGCGCCAGATCCTAGGTAGATGAAACGTGCGATGTCTTGGTTCTTCTCAGCGATTCTTCTTGCTTGGTCTTCCGTAGCTCGAATAACAGCCTCCGCGTCCTTCGAGAGCCGACTCAATTCAGCCTCGAAGTCTTTGGGAATAACTGAACCAGCGAGTCTGGTGAATTCGAGGCCAGCAATGATCGTAGCAAGGGCCCCTCCTGTGAATGTCTTCGTCATTATGGTGCTTTCCTCGTTGGGAACACCTGTGTCGAGGCAGTAGTCACACTCTTGCCCCATCGTACTCTGGGAATCAGAGACTACGGCGATTGTTGGAACCTTGAGCTTCCTTGCCTTGCGCGCTGCCTCAACCGATTCCGAGGTCCGGCCTGATCGCGACAGAGCCATCAAGATAGGTGAGCGCATGCCCGGCGTCGGGGCAAACCAGACAAATTCGGATGATGGACAAGCCCGACTGTCAAGTCCGAACTCATGCTCGTGGTAGAACGTTGCGAGCATTGCTGCATAGTATGATGACCCACAACCAACCACGTAGTAGCTCTCAGGGCGCGCGCGGTTCCATGCCTCCCGAGCGATCTCCTGAATTCGCGTACGTGTTTCGCCCACGATCTTCTCAAAGGCCTTCGGCTGTTCGTGAATCTCACGTATCATGTGATAGCCGTTCATGCTGCGATCCCACGCCATACATCTTGACCCAGAAGTTAAGCCTAGTCCTCAAGAGAATCACTTGTGCGATTCTCGCAGCCACGCATCCCACCGCTTGCTACAGGGCGATCCTGAAAACTCTGTTTTCGGATACGAGCCAGTGACCGATCCAATAATGGCTGTCTTGCACTCAACCTAGGACGTTCATGTGCAATTCTTTTAGGCATCGTCAGCCAAGGCGAATCGACGGAACTAGAATGAGAACCACGCTTTCATCGAGAGACCGTTTGCTTAAGACAAGCAACCATGAGGAACCAGATCACGTTCCGATGTTCCTCAAGTGGTGGGAGCGCCCCTACCTATCTGACAAGGGCGAGTCTTGGGCAAACCAATTTGAAAGGGCAGACAAGTTGCTCAGCCTTGGACTGGAAGATACTGTGGGGTTTGATGTCCCCCGCGCACTTTCAGATGATGTGAAGGTCAAAGTATGGAAGACAAGCCCAGAGGGTGAGCGATTTCCCCTGCTTCACAAAGAATACGTAACACCGAAAGGAACGTTGCCACAGATCGTTCGTCAGACGACGGACTGGCCGCACGGCGACGACGTTCCGATCTTCAGCGATTTCCTTGTACCTTCATCACGTTCTATCAAGTACCTAGTCCAAGAAACGAAGGACCTTGACGCATTGTCTTGCCTCTTCCGTGATCTCAACGAACGCGAACTGGCCACGCTTAGAACGGAAGCGGAGAAAGTGAGGGAGTTTGCCGAGAAACGCCAGATCCTCGTCGAATGTGGGATGTGGTCTGTAGCTGGCAAGGAGGGAGGTATCGTCGGGGCTGATGCCCTGCACTGGCTCTGCGGAGTCGAGAACACCATGCGTAAAGCCTTCAGAGATCCCGATTTCATTGATCGTTTGCTTGATATTGTTCTCGGATGGGACATGAGGTATCTCAACGCACTATTGGACCTTGGTTTCGTGGACGTCATCGTTCACAGAGGCTGGTACGAGAATGCCGATTTCTGGTCGCCAAAGCTCTACAAGAGATTTCTAGAGCCCCGCATCCGCAAGTTGATAGATAGAACCCATCGAGGAGGCGCCAAGTTCTGCTACATTATGAGCATGAAACAGATGCCGCTCCTCGAGACAATGAAGGAAATGGGTGTCGATATACTGTACGGACTTGATCCCGTACAAGGTGGTACTGACCTCGTACTAACGAAGAAGTTGGTAGGAGATAGAATCTGCCTCTGGGGAGGCATGAACTCAGCTATCACGTTGAACAATGGCAGCCCTGAGGAGATTCGGCGCTCAGTCAAATCGGCCATTCAGACTCTGGCCGTTGGAGGGGGGTTCATCTTCTCCTCGATAGACCAAGTATTTGAGGATACGCCGTGGAGGAACATCGAGATCATGATGGACGCATGGAAGTCTATGAGCGATTATCCGGCTCACTGACCGAACTGTGAGCAAGTTCTTCTCGCGTCAAATCCCAGTCGCATCACAGTCTATTTGTCAAGGCGATACACACTCATATTATGAGTACCATCGTAGTTACGACGTCAGGCGTATCTGAATGGACTCGAGAGAAAGGGTTCTGCGAGCACTCGAACGTAAGCAAGTCGATAGGATTCCACACTGGATCGACTTCACATCAATAGAGTCGCAGTCCAAGTTCTTTGGCGAGAAATTCTTTGATGCTGACTCCATAACTCAGCTCACTTTCCAAGCACGATTCTTCGACTCTGACATCGTCAATTTGCCAATCGCGGGGTTTCCAGGATGTTCTGACATCTTCTGTCAAAAGCTACACGAAGGGGAGGACTACATCATAGCAAGGAATCCCTTCGGCGGACTCCAGTACTGGCGCAAGAAACCCTACTTTGCAAAGACCCTGTACAGCCCAGTGCAAACCAAGGAGGATTTGGATAGGGTGGCTCCTCCGGACCTCAGCCAGTTTGAGGAGAAGATCCGCACTCTGGCTCAATATGCAAGAGCAATGCATGAGCGAGGATACTACACGCTCGCCGAGATCAAAGGACCGTTCGAGACGCCTTGGATGTTCCTTCGTGGCCTCGTACCATATCTGAAAGACCTCGCCACAGATCCGGACTTCATAACAAAGATGATCGAGGTCTCCTTTAAGCCGATGATGGAACTCGCCGAAATGGTGATTGACCAAGCGCCATTCGATGGAGTGTGGATTACGGACGATCTCGGAGAACGGTCATACCCGTTTCTGAGCGTCGACAAATACAGGCGTATCTACAAGCCTTGGCACCAGCAAGCCGTCAACCGTCTGCACAAGAAAGGAGTGAAAGTTTCTCTTCATTCAGATGGGAACGTGATGACCCTTGCCGGAGAATTCGTTGACAATGGATTCGATTCCTTGGACCCCCTGGAACCAGCAGACAACATGAACCTAGCCGAACTCAAAGCAAAGTATGGCGACAGGATCACACTGATGGGCGGAATAACAAGAGACATCGGAACGATGACGACCGAACAGATCGAGAATCACATTCGACAGGTCATAAGGGATGGGGGCCCCCACGGATTGATATTGAATTGTGGGGGCGGAATCCCTCCCGAAATGCGCCTAGAGAGTCTGATGGGATACTGCACCGCCGTGGAAAAGTACAGAAGAGCCTAGGGCCTGGAGTCTCAAGAGAGAGCTTCACAGGACTACTTGGCGCAGGGGCTCATGTGATAGCTCTCTTGATGTCACGTCGTGCGTCTTGATAGGGAAGCTAGGTGTCTCGGACCGGCTCCCAAGAGCCGGACCTCGCAGACCGATATGCTGCATCAATAGCCTTGTTCACGAAGTAGCCTTCTTCGAACGTTTCCATTGCCTTCTCGCCCGTCGAAACAACCTGCAGAAAATGCCTCATTTCATCGACGAAGCCAAGCGTTCGATGTTCGCCTAGCGCTGGAAAGATTCGACCTCTCTTCGTTTCAGCGGTCTCCGTAACGGTTTCGTTGAGTCCAGAGAGTTTCGTAGCACCCTCGGCTGTGAAAAGGCTGATCCCGGCTTCTCGTGAGATATTCGCGTATAGGGATCCGTTTCCGCCGTGGATTTCAAAGCGAAGATCGAGCCCTCCCCGGGTCACCCATGTGCACTCTGCCTGTGACAATTCAGAGTCTTTGTACTTCGCAAGGATGAGGCCGTTGTCTTCAGACATCGTGGAGTGTGCCAGCTTTGCGGTCCAACCGAGGACGGATAGCGGCTTCTTGCCCATCAGAAAGCGAGCGGTTTCGACTGCTTGCACGCCGAGCTGAAGTAGTGCACCGCCTCCTGAAGATGCAGGCTCGTAGAACCAAGCAGAATGTTGTCCCATCTGTGCTTCTCTGCATCTTATCCAGAATACCTGACCGAGGATTCCGCGATCAATGAGATCTTTTGCTTTTGATATCTGGGGGATGAATACTTGGTTCTCAGCGTAGAGGTGTATTACACCCTGTTTCTTGACAATCTGAAGGATCTCCTTGGCTTCTTGCTCGTTTCGAGCAAGTGGCTTCTCACATATGATGTTCTTATGGTTCTCCGCTGCAGTTGACACTGCGGTCAAGTGCAGGTTGTTTGGGAGAGCGATATCAACAAGGTCGACTTCGGGATCTGCACAGAGTTTCGCGATGCCGTCCTCTCCATGGAATGTTTTGGCAATGTCCCATCTTTTTGTGAAGCCTTCTGCGACCTCTTTTCGTTGCGAGAAAGCTGCGACAACCTGAGCGCCCTCGATCTCTCGAAATGAGGGCATATGGAACGTGTTCGAGACGAAACCCGCACCTAGGATTCCTATCTTGATTGTCTTCATCTCTGTCGCGCCACGGAAGTCAGCGCGCTAGATATGAATCGTTTTTGGCTATTGTGACCTGAGGAAACATGCCGCCGATCCTGCCAGGAGGAGACTGGGGATCACTCCGATCAGGTACATGAGCCACATTGAGGGAGTTCCCCAGCGGAACGCAACATACACATCGAGGACGAACAACCCAACGGCAGGTAGCAGAAATACGCCCAGTCTCAGGGCTCTGCTGAGGCCAATTAGCACCCCACTTGCAGCAGCAAGCACGGTGAACGCCTGTAGCCCGAACAGAGTCCACCAAAGCCAACCTGTGGGATGAAAGGAGAAGGTTTGCATGAGAGTATACTGCCCGTATAGGACCCTCGACCTGCCAACAAGCCCGTAGAACGAGAATGGGAGAGTGACCCATTCGAGGTTTGCAAGGATGGAAAAGACGGAAAGACTGACTGCAGTATTTCTGCGTGCTGACGTATCAATCATCGTCCCTGCTGGAATGCCGATTGTTTGGCTCATCGTTGAAGTGCTATGTCTGGTGACCTCTTATCACGGTGCACTTCTTCAAAGACATGATGATCTCTTTGTCTTTCACCTTGAGGTAGGAGAACCTCTCGGGACCTCTCAAGTCAACTTTGAGAATAGTCCCTCCCGCATCGACATGAAGTCTAGTCGTGTTACCCAGGAAGATGCTCTCGACTATTCTTGCCTTCGTTGCCTCACCTGGTTCCCTCTTGCCTTCGGGCAGTATCTCAATGTCCTCTGGTCTGATACAGGCAGTCACCTTGTCACCGCACTTTAAACCATCGGGTACGTGAGCTCGGATCTCAATGCCATCTGAATGCACTGTTCCAGTTCCTGAGCTGGAGTTGAGGCTTTCAATGTGGCCTACAAGGAAATTGTTCTGACCGATGAAGCCGGCAACGAATGGTGTCGAAGGATCCATGTAGAGCTCCGTCGGAGTACCTACTTGATCAACAATACCCTGGCTCATCACGTAGATCCTGTCGGATATTGCGAACGCTTCTCCTTGATCATGAGTCACGTACACCATTGTCTTACCAGTTTCTCTCTGAATCTTACGAATCTCAAACTTCAGTTCATCACGAAGTTTCGCGTCGATGTTACTCAACGGCTCGTCGAATAACAGCACGTCGGGATCTGTGGCCAAGACGCGAGCAATCTCAATTCTCTGTGCTTGACCTCCACTCAGCTGGGAAGGTGCACGATTCTCGTAGTCCTCCATGCGCACAATCGCGAGCGCTTGCTTGATCTTCTTCCGAATCTCCCTCTCAGGCACATGACGTGCCTTTAGACCAAAGGCAATGTTCTTTCGGACATTCATGTGCGGGAAGAGTGCAACGCGTTGAAACACGAAACCGATGTTCCTTTTGTTCGGGGGAACGTCAGTCACGTCCTCATCATCAAAAAAGACCCTGCCTTCGTCCACCCGGATCAGCCCAGCGATCATCCTAAGCGTGGTGGACTTGCCACATCCGCTAGGTCCCAAGATTGTGACGAACTCAGAATCTCTTGCTTCGAGGCTCACACGGTAAACAGCTTTAGTATTTCCGTAGATCTTGCTCACGTCTTTCGCGAGGATTCTCGTCATTTGTTCTTCAACCTTAGACCAGTACTACCCCACGTAGATACTTTGTTCCAACAATCTTCAGGTAGACTACAACCACAGCGAGTGATATCAGCTGCAACACAGCGGCTTCAGCAGCGATATAGGGAGTTGCCCGTGCGCGAGTTATCTCCGCGAAGACCCTCACCGGAGCCGTCATCAGTTTGGTCGGCAGGTTAAGGAGAAGCGCAGTGATGAACTCGTTGAACGATAAGACAAAAATCAGGAGAATGCCTGCGCTTACTCCAGGACCGATCAACGGCATCGTGACCTTGAAGAATGTGGTCAACCTGCCTGCGCCCAGGCATGAAGCTGACTCTTCGTAGCATGGATCAACGTACTTGAAGGCCACTATGCAGGTCATTAGCATCAGAAGCAGGAAGCCCGCTGAGTATGCTGCGATGAATCCCCAGTATCCTAAGGCCCATTTGTACAGGAAGTAGTATGCAAGAATCAGCGACAGGGCGTAGCATATCCCTGGAACATACCAAACTCCGTTCAGCAGTGTATAGAGTGCTCTCTTGCCGGGGAAAGCATAACGAACCAATGCGTAGGCAGCTGGAATCCCAACCGCAGTATCGATCATTATGGTTGTGACGGCAATTGATAGACTCAGGTAGACTTTCGGCCAGAAACTCCCCATTATGTCGAAGTAAGGTTTCAGGCCAACCGTAGTCGTCCCATCGGGAAGACTGTAGGTAACCGACCTGATGACTGTCACCATGAAAGGTACAAGCAAGAAGACTGAGACTGCCAGCACATACCCATACGAAACGAACTGTCCTATTCTTTCAGTGTCTTTCGGTTTCACTAGATCAACGCTCCTCTCGAGGCTTTGAGGGAGAAATAGAAGATGGTCACCGCGACCAGTGCCAACACGATGCCTATGGCAGAAGCCGTGCCCAAGTCAAGCTGAAGCAGTGCAAGCGAATACACTTCTACTGAGAGAAATCGTTGAGAGATCATTGCGCCTCCCATCATCACAGGTATCGCGAATGCTCCCAACCCCCATCCTATTCCGACAAGCCAAGCGCCCAGCAACCCAGGAAGGCACATTGGCAATGTGACCTTCCAGAATGTTCTAAACCAGCCGGCGCCGAGGCACCTAGCGGATTCCTCGATCGCTGGATCGATTCCTTGTAGCGAGATTCCTATGTTGTAGACAGCGAACGGGAATGTGTAGACTGCAAGAGCAATCACTGCAGTCTGCACTGAGTACATTGCCTTCAAAGCAGGAATCTCAAGAATGTCCAGAATGAAGTACAAGGGTCCCCCCGGAAGGAAGAGATAGTAGAACCCGTAGGCGATGTACAACTCACCGAACAAAGGTACCAGCATGACCGCCCGAAAAACGTCGGAATACTTCCTGATCTTCCTGGTCATTATGTAGGTAAATGGGAACCCCAGTAGCAGATCAAGGAACGCAGCGACAATCACTAGACCAAACGTGACTTGAAAATCGAATGAAAAAACACTGAAGAGACTCTCGTAGTTCTTTGTTGTCCATTCAGGCGTAAAGAAGAAGGAGTCCCTCGAGGTGAAGCTGACTATTCCCAGCATCGCCAGAGGGACGAAGAACAGGCCGACCTCAAGCGCTATAGCTGGCGTTAGTAGCGCGAGAGGCTTCAGCCTGTCTCTGATCGTCAAGGCCAGTGCTCTGTCTTGTATTCGGCTGATCTAAGGTGCGCCGGTCAGTTGCTTCCACAAGTTGATCCAGTCACCAACGACGCCGTTGATGTATCCCCAGTCGAGTTTGAGGAAGCTCTTTGCCTGCTCAATCGTTGGGAATATCTCGTAGATGCCTCTTGGGCCGACTTCTTTGACCCAATCGGGTACGTACTGGAGGTAGTCCTGGCCTAGCGGTCCCTCGAGTGCCATCGCCCAAAGCTCTTGTGCTTTCTTCGGGTCGTCGGCAAGTTTCCACTGGTCGAGGTTGGTCATCTGTAGGCCTGCGCTGATTTCCCAGTCAGCCGCTATCTGCGCCAGTATTGGATGCTCGACTTTCTTGGGGACCCAGTAGACTCCGTAGAGGTTGCAGCTCTGGCCCTTGAAGTATGGTAGTGTTTGGCACCCTTTCAGGTGCGGCTTTGTTATCGAGTAGCCCTCGCCTAGGCAGCACCAGTAGGCTGAAACCCACGCCAGCTCCTTTTCGAGTATGTCGCCGAGTTCGCCTTCGTCGTCAGTGTACTTTACAACGTTGGGATGAATGTTGGCCGCGATCCATTCAAGGGTCTTCTTCATGTCCTCAGGTTTGTGGTAGTCGTATCCAAGTTCGTCAGCAACGACTGCCCACCAACCCCAGAGTCCGTTGTCACTCGACGGCCAAATGGTCAGTTTGCCCTTAAGTCTTGGGTCGGCCAGAGATTTGTTGTCGACGAACCAATCGCCGACGTACTTCGTGTTCACAGTGAAGTTAGCCAGAGAGTGCTGCTGGAACTGAATGCCGTACGGATATCTGAGGAACGCTGAATCGACATACTGCGCCCACGGAACCAATGGAGACGGTAGAAACGGCTCTGCAAGTCCCTTGGTGATAGCTTCCTCAAAGAAGTTGAGTTCAATGTGCATCAGGTCGAAGGGCGCAGCTTGACCGGCTGCCAGAGCGCTCTCAACAGCGACTACCCATCCACCCTTTGCCGCTTGTGTGCCAAGGAACTCGACCTCAATGTCGACTCCATACAGGTCTTTGACGTATTTCTTGAGGGACGGTCCGAAGTAGGTATCAATGAGACCCCAGTAGGTCCAGTTTGCAATGCTGACCTTCCCCTCTTTCTTGATCTCTTCAACGACTTCGTCGTGGGACATGTACTTGTTCATGATCGGTATCCAGACTTTCTCCTGACCGCCAGCCCAACCTTGAGCCGCGGGCGCAGTGACGGTAGTCGTCACTCCCGGGCCAGGTGCGGGCTGAGTTGCATAGACTCCAGCGCCTGCGACTACTGCACCTGCAGCGAACGAACCAGCCATTTTAAGGAAGTCTCTTCGCGAATCAGATTTCTCTTTAGACAATTTTCATCGGTCTGAGTCTGCTGTAGAGGATGCTTTTTAAACTTCGCATCACTGCTGAGGGTCGACTCCCAACCTCGTCACAGGCAACTGTCTCCATTTGAATGCCGGAGCATTACAGGTTTGCGCAGGCTTTTCATATTCTGAACAAGTTGTTTTCTCCACATGGCGACCTTGCCGTAGCCAAGATCAGATCACCCCGGCTAGAAGATGGTTGACGATGATATCTCCACGAGAACGATGTCTTGCAGCGATTCATCTGGAGGAACCTGACAGAGTCCCGTGCTTTGAACTGGGTGTCAACCTCGCGACGGTAGAGAAACTCATCAACCGGCCACGGTCTCAGCCGCCTTGGGATGCATGACATCAGAAGAACTCAGGACTATGGCACGTGACACAGTAGAAGCCTGTGCGACGGCAGGACTCGACATGGTGCCCGCGTCAGCTGGCTTCCCGGAGAACTACCGGGATGGGTTCGTTCCGGAGAGAATCAACCCAAACCGGTGGATTGATGAGTTTGGGCGGATCTGGGAAGACAGATCTGGCGTCACAGGGTCATCCTGGTACATCGGAGGAACAGTGAAGTCTCGCGATGACCTTGACCGAATCAGAGAGATCGATCCCGATGACGCAGGGAGAACATTGCTGGCGGAAGAGATAGTCAAGTCTGCAAGAGAGAAAGAGATGGCCGTAGCAGGCTATGTGGATGGACCATTTCTGACGGCGTACATGACGGTCGGGCTTTCCGACTTCCTGGTCAAGATATACAGAGATCGGAGTCTCTCAGTCGAGCTTCTTGAGTTGGTCACTCGGTTCAACTGCGCTCAAGCCAAGAAGCTGGCGGAGCTAGATGTCGACACAATAATAGTTGGCGATGATATGGCCGACAGCCACGGCCCTCTGATCAATCCTAGAGACCTCAAGAACATCATGTTTCCATTCCTTGCACGCGAGATTGCTGCCATCAAACGGACGGGCACACCAGTTGTGATACACTCTGATGGGAACACAATGCCTGTGTTTGATGATATAGTAGCGCTCGGGATTGATGGCTACCAGGCCATAGAGCCTGGCGCAGGCATGGACATAGCATACATCAAAGAGAGATATGGCGACAACCTGTGCCTTCTCGGTAATGTGGACTGCGGCAACACTCTCACGCACGGTTCACCCCGTCAAGTTGAGACGGAAGCAAAGCATGTTATTGAATCCGCAGCAAGCGGAGGCGGGCTCATATTGGGTTCCAGCAATTCAATACACGACGGAGTGAAACTCGAGAACTTCCTGACGATGATCCGAACAGGCGAAAAGTTCGGAAAATATCCTCTCTCATGATCAGAGGACGATCATGTACAGAAAAACAGGACTAGGAGTAGCGCCCGTATTTCTCTGCAGCCTTGACCATCGTGTCCAAGTTTGCGTGAGGAGTATTCTTGGGTACTTCACATCCCGATCCTAGGATGTAGGCTCCGGTGAGTCCTGCCGCCTCGATAGCTTTGCGACAACTCTGCTCAATCGCTTCAGGGCTTCCAGTCAGGAGAAGGTTGGGGCTGACATTGCCTATGATGCCGACGGAGTTGCCATGCTTTCTCCTGACTTCAGCTAGGTCAACATAAGAGTCAACTTCAAGGTACTTTGTTCCTGTCTCGACCATCTTGTCGATAATTCGTGTCGCATCCCCGCAGATGTGCAGTATGAAGGGGACTTTCCCTCCCGCTTCCCGGATGACTCTCTGAATATACGGGAAGCTGAATTGCTCAAAATGTCTAGGCGAGATTACGGTGGGTGATGATATTGCATCTCCTAGCACTATGGCATCGGCACCGGCTTGGATCTCCGCCTTCATGAAACTGACAATTATCTTGGTTGTAAGATTCAGAAGTTCGTAGACAAGCCCAGGGTCTCGATAGAGGTACATGCATGTCTCAGTTATCCCGAGCAATTGTGCAGTCGCCTGGAAGGGAGCATTGAGACTCCCGAATACTCCGAACTCGTTTCCAACCTCCTCTTTCAATATTCTGATTGCATTCAACCAGACTGGCAATCTGCCGTCTTTTTCAGGATCAGGCGTATTCAATGACTTGATGTCGCTCGACGCCTTGACAATCGGTCTTGACGCCATCGGCGATTCATCCTCGGGGTATCTGATTTCAGCCCCCATGGCTTCAATCTCAATCACTGGGTCAGAGTCCACGTAGACAGCATCGATCTTGAATCTTCGTGCCATAGCGATCTGAGATTTCGCAAGTATATCTGGGTCCTTGGCATACTCAATGACCTTGAAACCAGCATACTTTGCTGCGAATGTGATTATGAACGGAACAACTGGCACTCTGTCTGATTTCTGAAGAGCAAGTGCCTTGAGAACTCGTTCTCTAGAATTCATGAGAATGATCTCTTCCTAAGCAGATTCAGCCTGAGCACCAGTCATCCAGAGAGAATATGCCATGATTCATAGTATTTTCGACTACAGGGTACGGTCCCACAGTAATCTGCGCGGTAAGCCTTAAGAAACAAGCATCAAGAGAAGCCATCCTCAAGGAGTTCTGGATATGGCATCATTCAAGATTGGTCTCGTGTACACCGGGATTGTCGCCTTGGACATGAAGTATGCAGCCGAGTCAAGGGACGCCCTTCTCAAGAAGCTCAGCCAATTGAGACATGAGGTAATTGTGCATGATCGACCGGTAATGGAGTCCAATGAAGGCCTTTCGGCTGCTGCGGCAATGCGCAAGGCAGATGTGGACCTTCTCGTCGTGCTCGTCGGAACTTTCACTCAAGACCCCGTGATGACGAATCTGGTTCAGAACGTGAATGTTCCAGTCGTGTTCTGGGCCGTCCCGGAGGTGGCACTCAAAGGTCCACCCGGTGGACCGTCAAACAGCGGCGGACTTGTCGGAGCAATAATGAATGCAAGCGCACTATCGAAGATGGGAATGAGATTCAAAGTTATCTTCGGGGAACCAACAGATCAGAAAGCGTTTGCCAGACTGAAAAACACGATAGAAGCAGTCAGGGTGCTGAAAGCGCTCCGCACATCTAGGGTCGGCATCGTCGGCTATCATTCTCCAGGATTCTACGATGGGTCCGTTGATGAGATTGCATTGAAACAGCACGTCGGCATCGAATTGGTGCACATCGATCTCAGCGAAGTGAATTCGACAATGGGGAAGATAGCGGAAAGCGATGCGAAGAAGACCCACCATGAAGTCACAAGCAAAGTCCTGGAATTGACTCCGGAAGAGAGGATCAGAGACGGAAGGATCTTTCTTGCTCTCAAGCGACTCGTTGAAGAGAACAAGCTGGATGCTGTGGCAGTGAAGTGCTGGCCGGAACTGATGTTCACATCATGCTTTGCGCTTTCGAGACTATCTGATGCGGGAATCCCCGGAGGATGCGAGGGAGACGTCAACGCAACAGTCACAATGCTGGCGCTTCAACGACTGACGGGACACCCAGTCTTCCTCTGCGATGTCTTCCACTTGGACGAGAAGAAGAACACAATACTGACCTATCACTGCGGAGCAGCCGCCTCATCATTGGCATCCAAGAAGAACGAGGTCGCCATCAGGAGACATGCGCAAGGAATCGGTGCCACAGTCGAGTTTCCAATAAAACCTGGTCGTGTGACTATTGTCCGAATGGGCAACTGCGCTGGCAAGTACCGCATGTTCATTGCCTCCGGGGAAGCAATCCGCACAAAGCAGATAGTGAGAGGCAATCCACTAGAGGTCAGACTTGATTCGAAAGTTGACGATTTCCTGAAGACTGTCACAAGCAGAGGGATCGAACATCACATGCTCATCGTTCATGGGAACTGGACAGAGATCCTCAGCGAAATGTGCGAGATTGCGGGATTTGAAAGCATTACAGTATGACTAGCGTGGAACCATCATCCCTCTACGATAGGCCGAACAGGAAGATGGGAGAGACGGGAATGGAGATCTAGACTCCCATAGACATCGCGCTGCGCGATCTCCGTTCGTCAATCTAGCATCTCTGGGGCGCTCTATCTGGCCCTTTGTCGACTTGCGGCGTCAACCAGGGCCTTCACGCCTGGCAGCTCTTCTCCTGCGAGGAAGGCTAGCATCGCTCCGCCAGCCGTGCTCACATGGGTAATGCGCTTGTCGAGTCCGAGCAAACTCGCGTAACTTCCCATATGCCCGCCGCCGACAACTGAACACGCCCCTTGTGCTGCCATGGCCTCCAGCACAGTTCTGCTTCCAAGTTCGTAGCCCTTCTCCTCAAAGACCCCCATCGGGCCACTTGAGACGACTGTCTTGGATTCCTTGATGATCTCCGCATACTGGCTTGATGTCTCTCTCCCAATGTCGCGAACTGCGTCGCCATTTGTTCCCTGTCCAATCGGAACGTCAACACGTTTGCCATTCCGTGAGAGGGCGAGATCCCTCGGCAGAACGACCCGGTCCTTGTAGTTCTCAAGAATCGACCGCGCCTTCTCAAGAAGGGCAGACGCCTTTTCCAGCTTGCGGTTCTCAGCTTCCCCGAAATCAGTTCCTGACGCTCTGAGAAAAACATCTGCTACCACACCTCCCACTAGAACCCTGTCGGCTTTTCCTGTCTTGAGGATGTTCTCGATTATCGGAAGCTTGTCTTCGGCCTTCGCTCCCCCAATAACGTAGACGCTCGGTCTCTGGGGATTGTGATAGGCCTGCTTGAGTGCTTCCAGTTCCTTAGCCATGAGTCTCCCTGCAACTGCTCGAACAGCCTGCGGCAGGCCAACAATCGACGCTTGCACCCGATGCGCTGTTGCGAAAGCATCATTCACGTACACGTCAAACAAAGGTGCCAGTCGACGGACCATTATCGTGTCGGCGAGCTTCTCCGGCGTGGCCAAGATGTTCTCTTCGGAGCAGAGCCGGAGATTGTCGAGCACAAGTATCTCACCTGCCTTCAGATTCCTGATTTGCTCTCTGGCCTCTGGGCCTATTGTATCCTCGACGAACGTGACCCGTTGTGCCACGTGCTTCTGAAGGAGTTTCGCGTGAGCTTCCAAAGAGGTGAAGTCTTCGTCGCCAGGTCGTCCTTGGTGAGAGCCTACAACAACCTTTGCGTCATTCAGGGACTCGAGCGTGTACCGTGTCATCCTGATTCGTGTGTCGTCAATGATCTGCTTGGTCTTGGGATCGAGTGGGGAGTTGATATCTACCCTTACAAAGACTGTCTTTCCTTTGGTCACCACATCATCGAGCGTGAGAAACCGGAATTCAGTGTTGGCGCTCAATCTCAGATTCCCTCAACATCCAACGCCGAAACGAAACGAGCGGCGCCTTAAGTTTGTCGCAGCCCTAGTCCCTGTTGCTAGGGGCGAAGTTTGGGGTGTCGGGCAAGGCTTAATGTACAGATTGGCTCACCGTATGCGCGGTGCCGGGGTGGCTCAGCTGGTAGAGCGCCAGCAAGAGTCAGATTGGCGAAACTCATAATCTGGAGAGCATAGGGCCCAGAAGTCGGGGGTTCGATACCCCCTCCCGGCACCACCCGTATTCATCGGACGGAGCAAGCGAGTTTTCGAGAAGGCTACCCATGCGGGTTATTTGGATTCGAGTACTTTGACCTTGCCATCGTTTAGCCCGATGTAGACGCGATCCGTCAGGTCAAGGAAGAGCCCTGTCTCCACAAGACCTGGAATTGACTTCAATTGACCATCCAGCGCGTGGACATCTTTGATAGGGCCAAAATCCACGTCAATCACGAAGTTGCCGTTGTCTGTCATGACCGGGCTCGATCCTTTGTTGCGTCTTAGCTCTGGTTTTCCGCCCAACTCAGCGAGCCTCCCCATGACGAACCTATGTGCGAAGGGGATTACTTCCACCGGAACGACTTGGCCGCTGCCGAGCCTATGAGCTATTTTCCTCTCGTCAACCACGACTATCAGCTTCTTTGCCGCGCAGTCTACAATCTTCTCCCTCGTCAGAGCGGCGCCTCCGCCCTTTATGAGATCCAGTGTTTGTGTTTCCACTTGGTCAGCTCCGTCCAGTGCCAAATCGATCTGTGAGACATCGTTGGGGCTGACAATGCTGAGGCCAGCCTTGGCGATTGCTGCTTCGATCTGGTGAGACGTTGGGACCAGCTTCAGTTCGAGGCCTTTCGCTTTCACGAGATTTGCAAGTTCAGGGACCAGAAGTTCGAGTGTAGTACCGCTTCCTATCCCCACGACGCGTACGTCTCGAACTTCTTCAAGCGCCTTGGCGATTGCTGCCCTTTTCGCTGCCTCGACCCAGCTCAACAACTACCCCTCTGATTCAATCTGTTCAAGTCGCTCCATCGCTTTGAGGACCTCTTCCCTGATGGCCTCGATCTTCTTTTCAGTCCTTGCCTTAGCATCTTGGAGTCCGGTCTCTCCCGCCTTGAAGTCAGACTGAGGTGTGGCCTGAACTGCCTCGTTGGGTGTGACGACTTGATGACTCGTAGATCCAGTGGTGGGAGAAGGTACGGCCGTGACACCTGAGCGCAGGTCTGCGAGCTTTTTGTCTATCTCGGACATTTTCTCGTGGTAGCTGAGCAAGAGCTCCTTCCTTGCGGATTCCAAGTCGAACGTATCGACGATCCGTTGATGTTCAGAAATTCGTGACTCGAGCGTCTTCAGGTCCGAGGAATACTTGTCAAGAAGGCGATCACGTTCGTCGCGGGTTATGATCTCCTGTATCTCAGATTCATAGATGGTCGTGAGCGCGGTTCCAATAATCTCCCGTTCCAGCTTCAGCACCTTCAGAACCTCACGAGAACGGGATGCGTCGGATTCCGTGACCGAATGTTCAATCTCGACGCTAGGCACCGCGGCTACATCTGGTGCATCCTGCCTTGGCTTCTTCCTCCAAAAGACCAGAGAGACGAGGAAGGGAAGAAGCCGCGACAGCATCGAGCTGGTCACGGATCGCCCTCTTCTGAGACGCTTATCAGAATGGGGTGACGTTATAAATCCGCTTGCCGCGGGCATGGGCATCTGCGCCCTGCCACTGGGCAAATCCTTACGGATTGTCAACATTCGCTCGGAATATCTTGGGAAAGTAGATCGGTCACCCCTTTATCTCCAACCGCAGTCTTCCCGACATTGATCCATTTGCGGGCACGCCAAGCGAACCGGACCCGCCATGCCGGAGGAGACTGAGAAGTGAAATGAAAGACCCAATATGCGGAATGTACGTCAACGAACATTCAGCGCAGATAAAGAAGACCATCAGAGGGACGACATATTATTTCTGCAGCGAGAGTTGCCTCAGGCAATTCGAGAAACCTGAGGTTGAGTTGCGTAGGCTCAAGACTCTTGTTTCGATAGGAGTAATCCTGACCGTTCCTACTATGATATTGACCTATGTCCCAGCGCTCCCGCAGGCATTGAACAACTACCTTCTGCTTCTGTTGAGCGCTCCTGTGCAGTTCGGCGTGGGCCTTCGATTCTATAGAGGGATGCATGATGCGTTGAGGAACCGCATGGGAAACATGGATACACTCATCGCAATAGGAACGACTGCGGCATGGATCTACAGCTTCATCGTGACTGTCCAGCCCTCGGCATTCCCTTCGAATGCAGTGTATTTCGACACATCTGTCTTGATCATAACGCTCGTCTTGCTCGGGAACACACTCGAGTATATGAGCAAAGGCAAAGCTTCCGAAGCTGTCAGGAAGCTCCTGGATCTTCAGTCCAGGACTGCACGGATTGTGCGCGACGGCAATGAGATAGACATTCCTGTTGAGGAACTGCAGGTTGGCGATGTGTTCGTCGTCCGACCAGGCGAGAGAGTGCCCGTTGACGGAGTAGTGCTTGAGGGCCACACATCGATCGACCAGTCAATGATCACGGGGGAGAGCATGCCAATCGAGAAGAAAGTTGCTGACCAAGTGATTGGAGGCACCATCAACAAGACCGGTTTCGTGCGAGCCAGAGCAGAGAAGGTCGGGGCAGACACTGTTCTCTCTAAGATCATCCAACTCGTGGAGGAGGCACAAATGGCGAGAGCCCCAATCCAAAGACTGGCTGACAGGATTTCTGGGTACTTCGTGCCCGCGGTGTTGACGATTGCCACCATTTCAGCGCTGGCTTGGTACTTCGTCGGGCATATTGGATTGAATTTCGCCATGCTGGCCTTCGTCTCGGTCGTGATAATAGCTTGCCCCTGCGCCCTAGGAATTGCGACCCCTGCAGCTGTCATGGTGGGAACCGCCAAAGGAGCAGAACAAGGCATACTGATCAAAGGCGGCGAACATCTCGAATCCGCACAGAAAGTGGACACGGTCGTATTCGATAAGACCGGGACTCTGACACGAGGTGAACCTACTGTTACTGACATCGTCGCTTTCCGAGGATTTCAGAAGGAAGACGTGCTGCGATATGCAGCGGTGGCTGAGAGGAGGTCAGAACACTCGCTTGGCGAAGCGGTTCGGTCCGAAGCCCGTCGGATGGGGTTGCAGGTTTCTGAGCCTGAATCGTTCGAAGCAGTTCCGGGAATGGGGGTTAGGTGCCGTTATGATAGGCACGATATCACGTTTGGGAACACGACGCTGATTTCCGAGGTTGGCGATACCCTGTCTGTCGAGGCTGAGAGGCAGATCTCGACTCTTGAAGGTCAGGGCAAGACGGCGATGATTCTCTCAGTCGACAACAGCATCGTTGGTTTGATCGGTGTTGCGGATACTATCAAAGAACACTCAGCCCTAGCGGTCAAGCAACTCAAACAGATCGGTATTCAGGTCATCATGGTAACCGGTGACAACGATAAGACGGCACGCGCGATCGCGGAAAGACTCGGGATTGAACGAGTGCTTTCAGGAGTGCTCCCCGATCAGAAGGAACGAGTCGTCAGAGAGATTCAACACGAGGGTAGGCGCGTCGCTATGGTGGGTGATGGAGTGAACGATGCCCCCGCATTAGCCGCAGCCGATGTTGGGATCGCGATCGGAAGCGGGACTGATGTGGCAGTTGAGACCGGTGGAATAGTCCTAATCCGAGACGATCCGAGAGACGTTGCCACCGCGATCCAGCTGAGCAAGCGCACAATGCAGAAGATCAAACAGAATCTCTTCTGGGCTTTCGCGTATAATGCTATCCTGATACCTGTCGCAGCGGGAGCGCTCGTTCCATTTCTAGGCGCGGGAATGTACGATTACCTTCCATTTCTTGCAGCGGGAGCGATGGCATTCAGCTCGGTTACCGTGGTTGGCAACTCCCTTCTCCTTTCGCGCTTCAACCCTGTGACGAATACGTAGCGTCTTGCGAGACTAGCGGACACCGGGTTCTTGAGCAGTCTAGTCCTTGTGTTCCAGCGAGAGCTTCGTGATTTTTCCGCCGTACCTCTCCTTGTATTCAGTCAGACAAGGTTTGCAGCAGAAGTACCGGTTTCGATCTCCGACGAGGAGTGTGACTGGATCACCGTGGATCTCCTGCCCGCACGTGTCACAAGTGAGCCTAACGAATTGACCCGGTCGGATGGCAACGTTCGGGTCATCCTTCACGACACGCGCTACCACATTGTAGGTAAGAGATGACACATTCGGTATGGACGAGATTGTCGATGACAAGAGCGTTTGAAGTTCATCTAGGCTGGCTGTAAACACAGTGAAGAGCACGTTGTGCTCGCCAGTCATCCCGTAGACATTGCGAATTTCTGGGATCTTCGCGAGCGCCGTCAGGACTTCATCGGTCTTTCCGGGCTCCACCTTCGCCGTCGCGACCGCAAAGAGACTGTTCGTTATCTTAGAAGCGTCGATTATGGGCGCGATCTTCCTGATCAGACCCATATCGAACATCTTCTTGAGACGACTCTCGACAGTGGGGGTGCTCACACCAGCCGTGCGGGCGATATCCCTGAGCGAACGCCTACCATCCTCCTCAAGCGCAGTAAGAATATGATAATCCGTATCATCGATTCGATTTGTCAAGACTCATGCCTGCTTATCCTGAGTGCTGGGTGATTAAAAGAGTTCTTGAAAGCTGCTCATATCCGTGCGCGGATAGCTCCCAGAACTGCAATGTCCCGTTCTCATAGGTCTGGCCAAATCAGAGCGGGAGATTTGAGTTTAGAGCCCCCATGGACCAGCCCGAGGAACGACTGTCATGACCGCTGAGCTGAGAAAGATCACGACCAGCACAATCACAGCAGCGAAGTAGTAATCGAATCTACGGAGCCTCACCTCTCTGAGGTAGGTCTTCTTCGTTTTCGAAGAGAATCCGCGGGCTTCCAGAGCGATTGATCTTCTGTAAGCTTCCTCAATTGCCCCCATGAGGACGGGCGTAATGAGTGGAATATACGCTCTCAGTCTTTGAACTAGGTTGATCTTCTCGAGCTTAAGTCCTCTGGACATTTGAGCTTGCTTAACGGACTGTAACCTTGACTCTATCGTCGGGACTATTTGGAAGGTCGAGAATAGGGGATACGCTATCTTGAGGGGCAACCCGAGCTTCTGCATCGATGCCATGAGATCCCCAGGGTGGGTTGTCAGAGTGAGCAGATACCCTCCTCCAAATACTGCGAGAAGACGTGCCAAGAGAACGGCTGCAAATACAAGTCCTTCCCGTTTGAAGGAGAGCCATGGAAGGATGAATAGGACAGGTGTCTTTCCAGCTGGATTGAAAAGTCCTTGGATAAGGAAGATTGGTATGAACACTGGCACTATCATCTTAGTCAGGTTCTTGACGTAAAGCGATGACACTCTCGCTGCGAGCGAGAGAACAACGGTGATAGAGAACATTGCAAGACAAACAAGAATACTGTTTGTGGCAAGTGCCGGGAACGCAACTGCAAGCCATATGAAGCCTTTGGTTCTCGGGTCAAGTTGGTGAATAGGAGAAAAACGGGGAACGAAGGAAATCCGAACAGACACCGATACCCTGTCCTATCGCCTCATCGTCTTGATGAAATGAGACGGGACTCTAGTATAAATCAACCATGCGATGAAGAACGTTATGATCTTGTCTGTGATGTCCGAGATGAACTCCGCCGCCATTGAAGCTGGGAAGACCTGCCATCCACCGGCCATGAAGCCTGCGAAGATAGCGTCAACCCATGCCTTGCCTGTAGATCCTCCCCAGAGGGACACGTTGAGGGGTGTTGAAGTCAGCGTTGCCACGACAGCAAGCGCGATGCTGATGACAAGGATTCTACCGACCTGCGAGGTGTTTGTTTCTTTCCTAACAAGCCCGAGCAACGCGCAGACGCCAGCTATGAACCCGATCGTTGCATTGACGATCGCATAAGGTAGAGCAAATGGGTCGAAGGTAACCCACTTGAAGATGTTTGTCAAGGCCCCGACGACTAACCCGTTGATGGGACCAATGATTATCCCCGCTAGCATTGAACCCAGTGTGTCTGCCCAGATCGGCGTTCCAGCTGCCAGGTAGGAGGACGCGATGTTGATGCCGATCATCAATGGGATCATTGCGATTCCGAATGTGGAAAACTCTATTTTCAATCTGGAGGGCTTCGCTTCTGTCATTCTTGTCACGAGATCACGGTCGGTTGAAGCTAGTAATAATACTTACTTGCGTTAGCCCGCCTTCCCCTTCCGCTCAACGAGCACTTTCACCATTTCCTCTACGGTGATGATATCGGACCTTATGCCCTGAGTGCAGAGATTGAGTGCTAGTCTCGTGATTTGCGGGGGGCGTGCCCCTGAGAGTTCAAGCTTTGATTGATCCGAAAGCACGCGTTTTGGAGGATCATGTGCTATGATTCTGCCATCGCACATGAGCACCACGTCTTCACAGTACGTAGCAACGAACTCCATGTCGTGGGAAATGATCAATACCGTTTTGCCAACTCGTCTAAGTTGTTGAAGAATGGATCCGAGAAGGCGTAATCCTTGGTAGTCTTGTCCAGCATTCGGTTCGTCCATTATCACAATGTTTGTGTCCATCGCAAGGACTGAAGCAAGGCACAGCATCTTCCTCTGGCCATAGGTCATGTTGTACGGATGCTCTGAGACATACGAGAGCAAGCCAACCGTCGAAAGAGATGTTTCGACTTGACGCTTGATCTGCTCTTCGCCCATTCCTAGGTTCTCTGGCCCAAACGCCACTTCCTCAAAAACCGAAGATCCGAACAGTTGGTCTTCGGGGTTCTGAAAGACGTAGCCCACTTCCCGGGCCATCTGGCTCGTGGACTGCTTTGAAGGGTCAACTCCTCGCACCATGAGCTTGCCGGAAGTCGATTTGAGAAGACCATTGAAGTGCCTTGCAAGCGTGGTCTTGCCAGCCCCGTTCTTTCCTATGAGCGCAACGATCCTTCCTGTCTCGATCGCAAGGCTCACATCTCTCAAAGCTTCGTGCCCGCTCGGATATCGAAACGTGAGATGCTCCACAGATATGGCGAGAGACACCAACTCAGTCACCTAGGTGTTGTCTTCTAATCATCTCTGCTGCTTGATGCTCATCCATAGGATAGCCCCCTTTCCACAGGCCCCTTTCGTCAAGTTGGCAAGCTAGCTGTGCCACTTGGCTGGACCTAACTCCTAGTCTCTCAAGATACCTGACCTTCATCAGGAATTCCTGTGGGGTACCAATGAAGACCACCTTGCCTCCGTCTAGGACAGCAATCCGTTCCGCATGTCGAACCAGTATTTCCGGCTGATTCGAGACTAGGACCGTTGTCATTTGGTATTTCTCGTGAACGGAACGAATTGCGTGCATCACAGAAACCACACCCTCGGGATCCAGTAATTCTGTCGGCTCATCGAGTATGAGAATCTGAGGTCTCATTGCAATCACGGTGGCAAGAGATAGTCTCTGCTGTTCTCCCCCGGATAATTCGAATGGTATCCTCATCTCAAATCCGCTGAGACCAACCAGGCCAAGTGCCTCTGCTATCCTTTCTCGCATCAGGCTTCGTGGCACTCCCATGTTCTGAAGACCAAATGCGACTTCCTCCTCCACGGTCATTGCGGATCCAGTCAACTGGGAACGGGGATCCTGAAACACGACGCCAACAATACCGGTAATATCGGCGACATCTCTTTCGCGTGTATCGATGCCTGCCACATTGACGGTGCCACGCATCGTACCTTCCACCACGTTCGGGATGAGGCCGCTCAGTGACAGACAGAGTGTCGACTTGCCTGCCCCTGATGGACCGGATATGCCCAGCAACTCTCTCTCAGCAACTTCTAGCGAGAGCCCGTCTATTGCCCAGTTTCTTGCCGAGAGATAACGGAACGCCAGGTCGGACACAGTGATCGCATTGGCACTCATCGTGATGGTCCCTTGGCTTTGGCTGCATAATCAGAGGCCGGAGTTAGATAAAACCAGATTCGCGCCTCGATCTGGGAGTAAGCCCAGGTAGCACAATGGATGGGATGGGAAACTGCACGAGACCCTGGGCAGAAACACCTATCTCATCAATGAGGGACGATTCGAGTGAAAGGTCAATAGAGAGGCAAGTGAGCAGTTGGCGGACACTCTGCAGTATCATATCAAGTGCATGAAAGGAGATGTAGCACGATATGTTCTGTTACCCGGGGACCCCGCCCGAGTGGAAGTAATAGCGTCACTATGGGATGAATCACGCAAGGTGGCCGAGAACCGTCAGTATGTCACATACACAGGAAAGGTCTCTGGCATAGATATCTCGACAACATCGACTGGAATTGGCGGCCCATCTGCCGCGATTGCAGTGGAGGAGCTGGCGAGATGTGGCGCTGACACTTTCATACGCATCGGAACATGCGGAGGATACCAGAAAGATCAGAAGATCGGCGACATAGCAATCGCCACCGGCGCGGTCCGATGGGAGGGAACTACTCGACAGTACGTTCCTATCGAGTACCCGGCTTTGAGCACACCAGAGGTAGTCATGGCACTAGTCGAAGGTGCCGAGCGAATTAGCGCGAATTACCATGTGGGCATAACCAAGTCGGGGGACAGCCTGTACGCGGGCATGGCGTTTGGAGGGTACCAGCAGAGCTGGATGAAGAACGTGGAAGCGGACTTCATTAGATCAAACGTCGTCAGCGCCGAGATGGAAGCGTCGACCATATTCACTCTAGCGAGCCTGTTCCGCCTACGGGCGGGTTCTGTTTGCGCGATCATTGATCTTGTGATCGCGGACGACGAACGCAAGCCTGTTCATGACCTGTCGGTCGAAGACGCTTTTCAGCCGAAGCCAGAATTCATTCTCAGGTCTTGCCGATGCGCCGTCGAAGCCATTAAGATACTTGACAAGTGGGATCGTGACAAGCAGACCAAAGGGAAGAAGAACTGGTTTCCCTCGCTAAGCTACGTGTCGCGCACCTAGTGTGCAGGGCCACCCAATGAGTTCAAGGCGAACGGCGAAAGACCTGTAGGAACCGTTTGATTGCAGCCGCTTTTTCTTCGAAATCTCGAAACGACCAACCTGGATAAGGTCTATGGGTCGTTGTCAACACTAATCGCTCTGGTCCCACTGCTTCAATCACGTGCCTGACAACTTCGACAAGTTCGTCTGCTGGCACCTGAGGATTGCACAGGAGATCTACCGGAATGCCTGTGAAGAAGACCGTATCGGGCAACAGCTGCCTTACCGCAGCTAGCGTCGCTGCCCAATCGAGAGCATCTGCCAGAGTTGACTTGGACTTGATGTCGAGCGGATGAAGACCTGAATATCCTTTGATGAGGGCGACTAGATACCTTGTGAGATCACCGTCGCTGTGCAGAACTGAGTACTTTCCTCTTTGGACGATCGCTTGTCCTAGTTCGACTTGACGCTGAACGATCGTTCGGGTAAAGTCTGGCCTGTAGACCGATCCTGCATAGCTGCAGAAGTCGTCAGCGATTCTGATCGAATCGATCGAATCATACTCTGCGGCCCGCCTGACCACCTCGAGGAGGAGTCTGAAGAACCGTGCGTGTATCATCTCTGCCTTCCGAGGATCTAGTAGAGTAAGCACCGAGAAATCGAATTGATGTGATACCTGATCTAGCCCTCTTCCCTGCGAAGTCTTGCCGGGGCTGCACGAATACTCCGAATACTCGCTTGGACCCAAGATTTCAAGCTGAAACGATTTCGCTCGGCCCACTCTCAGCGTATCGGTCACAATCTCATCCATCTCTGTGACGAGATCATCAGGAGCGGGCCATTCGAATGCGTCTGGTTGAATCCTGTCGCACCATTCTCGACGGGTTTCCGTGCCTCTCCTGAAAGGCCCGCCTTTCTCCAGAAAATTCAGGCGCTCGAACCAGCATCGAACGCCGACGATATCACCTGCTTCCGCTTCGATCTTTGGATCGGCAAGCCAGAAGTAGAGCGGGATCCTAGTTGCTTTTCCCTGCATCGCTTCCAGAACCAAAGCCCTGGAACTCATGAACTACATCTCACAGATCTCAGATATCGGACCCTCCGTCAGAGACCGTCCTGATACGAAACGACCTGGCCTTGCTTGCGTCGCATAGGACCAATCGACCAGTCCGACATCATGAAGATTTCGAGTCCCTTGCCTTTATCTGAGGCTAAATCGACTACTTCCGAGGTGACGCCGTTGGTCAAAGTCGTTGTGGCTGGTGCCATAAACTGGGATACCAACCTCTTTGTACAGAGGTTTCCTAGACCGGGTGAAGAGATGCCGGTCGCTCGAATTGCTGGAGTGCCCGGCGGAAAAGCCGGAAACGTGTCGGTGGCTGCAGCTAGACTCCTCGGGCCTGGCCAAGTTGGTATCATTGGTGCCCTGGGTTACGACGACATTGCAGAGAGACAGATACGTCTTTTCAAGAGCGAGGGAGTCGAGACTTCCGCGATTAGTCGCAAGGCCAACGCAGAATCTGGGCAGGCTTACGTCATTACCGACGAATCTGGGGAGAACATGATCTACACCTACTTTGGAGCCAACACCATGCTGGAGCCCACGGATGTGTCCCGAACGGAAGTCAGAGAAATGATACAATCCGCGGCAATTGCCGTCATAACGGATCCACCTCAACGCACTGTGGAGACGGTGACCGCAATAGCCCATGAAGCCGGAGGACTCGTCGCCTGGGATCCTGGGGTGAGGGCACAAGTGGGCATGGAGAAACTCCGGCACGTCCTTCTCTGCACAAGCTACCTGTTTCTGAACGAGGCTGAGGTTGAATACATGACTGGGGTCAGGGAACCTGAAGAAGCAGGAAAACGCCTTTCGACGGTCAACCCGGACATGACTGCGATCTTGAAGTCTGGTAAAGAAGGATTCAAAGTGTTCGGACCAGAAACAACGATGCGAATTCCAGGAATCGATCTTGCGGAATGGGGATTGAGAGTCGTGAACACCGTCGGGTGTGGTGATGCCTTTCTGGGAGCATTCTCAGCAGCAAAGGCACTGAAACTCAGCGATGAAAAAGCCCTGAACTGGGCAAACTGGGCCGGCGCGTTGAAAGCCACCAAGTCTGAAACCAGAGGCTCCCCCGCGAGACGTGAGCTTGAGGAATGGATATCGAGAACCGCAAGTTCTGCCAAGAGTTGATCTTTGCCGGCAGGCGGGCGCGCTCCGCCGACGAGCCGTACCTGCACACTCAACAGACTCGGGGATTGTGGAGCCCCGGGCGGGCTTTGAACCCGCGACCTTTGCCTCCACGTGAGCGCTCGATAGAGACGCTCTTACCAAGGCAACGCTTTCGGCTATTGCTTGACATCTACCAGGCTGAGCCACCGGGGCTGCGGTGGAGTCAGAATGATCTTCTAATAAAGCTTCGACTGGGAAGGACACCTCACTTTCATGGACACATTGCTGCTACTTCCGGGGTGTGAAATGACAAGAACGTGCTGAGGTCCTCAGTCTCCGCGGTCCCATTACTCAAGCAGAGGTTTGTGTATTCTCTGTTCACCAATCGCTTTTACCAAACGTTTAAGACGACTCCGCCATGGTCATCCGGTCAACGAATCATAAGGAGGAAGAATGAATATTGGTTAAGCGATGTCCATCATGCGGATACAACAACAGAGATGACGCCGTCTTCTGCTCAAGCTGCGGCGGTTCACTCGCTGCCGGTGGAGCACCAATGATGAAACCAGTACCGTCAGTTCGAGTTGTAACACCAGTCATGCCGGGCGTGCCAACCAGGGTACCAGCGCCGGGGATGTGCTTCTATCACCCAAGCCTCCCAGCCGTGTACATATGCAACCGCTGCGGTCGAGCTATTTGTCGTGACGACTCGAAGTCCTACATGGATCTAATCCTCTGCCCACAATGCTACGCAGGAATTGTACCACCAATGGCTATGGCTCCACAAGGACCGGCATATGCACCAGCACCACAATACGCGCCGGCACCAGCACCACAATACGCCCCGTTTGCCGGACCAATGTACGGCCCAATGCCGGGCCCAATGATGCCGGCTGGACCTGCAAGGTCCCTCTGGGGATTCATCATCTCGCTCGTTGCAGGAATACTTGTACTGTTGAACGCTGGATTGCTACTTGCGTGGCAGTTCTATGGCGGATCATTCCTTTGGGCGAACATATTCTTCTGGATCTGTAAGATCGACGGGTACTCGTGCCCGCTACCTTCAGGATCCACAGCGACCGGCAACATCACATTCATGATCGGAGCAGTCATAGGCCTCATCATAATCGTCGGTTCGATCATGATGATCCTAGGATACGGCACAATCGGCAGCGTCGTCATTTTCCCACTAGCCGTATTCAGCCTAGTCATAGGCGGCGGCTTCATAGCAGGCTTCGTGCTGGGAATCATCGGCGGCATCATGGGCATGATAGGGCGATAGTCCTTAAATCCCCCAAGTTTTTCTTTAACTTGATATCTGTCTGGTCGTGTATTGCGTGTCGCACGTGGCGATCTCCGGCCAAGTAATCGAGAAAGTGGTCATGGAGGCGAGAGAACACCCGGATGAACAGATCGTCGGCGTATTGCTCGGTGGGCAGTCCGGCGGCACCATTGTCGTTGAAGAGGCGGTTACTGGACCTGCCGAGACAGACGCCACGAGGGCGACTCTGACCGGAGATTCGATTGCGAGAATCGCGGATGATATAATCAATAAGAGGACAAGAGGTAGTATCGTAGGTTGGTATCATTCTCATGTTCGGGGCGGCGTCTTCATGTCGGAGTTGGATGTGGAGACTCAACTCAAACTTCAACAGTTCTCCCCGTTGGTGACGGCCATGGTGATTGACGCACAGACCGGGCAATCGGGCTTCTTCAGAGCTGATGCTAAGACGAAAGGGTCGATACCCGTACCTTCACAAAACGTCAATACAGAGATAACAACACCTGTGTCCACACCCTACGTGGTTGAGCAAGCGATGTACCCGCAAGGTCCAACACCACCCAGCCCGACACCAGTGTCGATCCGCACGATACTTCTGGTGGTAGTCTTGATCACACTGGCGGTTACGAGCGGAATCATTGCACTCGCGTATTACCGAGGCCCGGGAACCTACAGTGGAAACCTAGCCATAACTCACAAATCACCAACAGGGCCATTGTTCATTGCGAATCCAATAACGTTCGATGCAAACGTCACTGGGAGCAATTTGCAGAACGTCACTCTCGCATACAGGATCATAGTGCAGGCTTCGAGCGGCAAAGGGCTCATTGTCGGAGACCTGGTTAAGGTCCCCATGCTCTTGAGAGCCGCGGGAAAAGACACGTACTCCTACACTGTACCGTCATCCGAGATCGCAGGGGTATACATACAGTACTACATTTCTGCTTTCGACACTTCCGGTAATATCGTTCGGACCGATGTCTACAACCTTTCCGTCGGCGATTTCGACTGGGTCTCAGACAAGAGCGACGAGGTAGTTGCAGTAAGAACGATAGCAACCCGGGTAAGCCTTGACACTTATCCAATCAACGATTTCGACAGGCCGGTCACGATCAAAGTTGCCACTTCCGTTCCTGCAGGAGTGAGCATAAGGCCACTCAGTGCTCAGGTTGTCCCCCCGAACCCGGTCGTCCTGCAGATTACAAGTACCAAGGACTCAGAGCTGGTGCAGAAATACGATATCGAGATTGACGCCGTATATTCACCTCCTGCAGCGTCAGCAGTGCAGATCGTACGCAAGACAACGCTTGTGCTAACCGTGACAGACTTCGATCTCACTGTGACACCCAGCTACGTGGAAAGCCAAAGAGGGACTGACAAGTATGCTACGTACACCGCGACCCTGACGGCCTATAATGGCCTCACGGCGTTGCAGGGTTTCCAGTTCTCCATATCCGGGCTACCTAACCAGATCACGAGCTGGAAACTGGAAGTGGTCAGCTACAAGATTGACGAAGATGGGAAAGCAGTAAGCATATACAACTTGGTGATCAAAGTCGAGTCGAGCGTTCCGACTGGCCTGTTCTTGTTCACAGTGACGGTGAAGGCGCAAACCACTGGCGGCAGCATCTCACACGATGTGGAGAACATCCAGCTGAAAGTCCTTTAGGAAGAAGTGTTGGAATCGCTTCTCGGAGGTGAGAGAAGAACTTGAAGCTCTTCGTTCAAGCACCGATCGGGCCGCAAACAGGTCTAGCGGAGATCGACGTCATCCCTGACCATACCGTCGGAGAGATCAAGCAGCAGGTGTGCACCTCCTTTGGAGTAGACCCTGCGACGGTCGCGTTGATGTATGGTGGCATCATACTGGACGAGTCGAGCACAGTGAGCAAGGCCGGGATTCCGGAGAATGCCCAACTGGCGCTCATGCCTTACAACATCATCGGTGGCACCTGAAGGTGAATATCCCGCTTCTCTACAAGGAGAAGAATTTCACAAACCACCAGTTTCCAACAGTGACAGCTCTGAACGACCCCCCCACAGAATACGAGGGCATGCTCAGGTGCGAGAAGGGGGAGGTGAAGACACTCGCCGAGAAGGAGATCTGGCCATTCACCGAGTACGTTGACTGGAACCGGTTCAGGTTGGAACTCCCTGAGGAGTACCCCCTGAAACCTCCCAAGGCGATGTGGCTCTCCGAAGTATCCCACCCAAACATCGTGCCCAAGGTCATGAATGCCGTTTGTGTCTCAATCCTTGGCGAGAACTGGCGCCCCGACCTGAAGCTTGTCTCCGTCGTAAACGCGCTCTACTACCTCCTGTCTGATCCGAACCCGGACAATGTGTTCGACCACCCCAACTGCCTGAAGGCGGCGGGCGTCTGCAGATCGTATGGGTTTCCGAAAATGACGAAACGAAAGACTGCGATGCAGCAGGGCGATCTTCTTCGATTCAACATCGTTCCTATCCCTCAGGCGCGACCAAGAGAGTCAACGCCTCCGGGAGACGTGATACGTTTTCGAATCCTTGACAGGGAGCGAAAGGAACACTAGTTGAAAGTTAAGCTCTCGATACCGTCTGTTGCCGACATAGAACTCAACGTTCCCTCTACGGCGACCGTAGGCTTCGTCAAGAACAAAGCATGCCGGAAGTTAGGAATCGAACCTGACCTCACAAGCATCCTTCGTGACGGAACACGGATTGACAATAGTCGAAGAATCGGCACTCTCAAGCTCAAGCAGAAACCCCTCACGATAGACTACCTCTGGGCCCGCCATCTAATACTCTGGGGCCCGGACGGGCAGAAGCGACTGAGAGAAGCAACAGTACTCGTAGCTGGGGCTGGGGCGATTGGCAATGAGGTTGCGAAGAACCTTGCGATGCTTGGCGTCAAGCGCCTCCTGATTGTCGATAATGATGTTGTCGAGCTTTCAAACACAAGTCGAATGATCTTCTTCGACCGCAAGAGCCAAGGCTTGAACAAGGCGCAAGTGCTGGCGCGAGGAATCATCTCCAAGTTTCCATATGTCGAGGCAATAGCGTGGACCGGGGCTCTTGAAGATCTCCCACTCGAACACCTACTCAGCGCTGACGTGGTCGTCTGCGGTTTGGACAATGTTGTCTCCAGGATATACCTCTCACAGATCTCTAGGAGATACTCCATACCGATCATAGACGGGGGGATCGTTGGATATCGCGGACGCGTCCAAGTCTACGTTCCCCCGAACATGCCGTGCCCGCTGTGCACGTATCCATCAGGCGAGTACGGCCGCATCGTGGGACTTAGGAACCCCTGCGATGGACCAGCAGAAGAAACCAAGGTCCCGTCGTTGCCGACAACGATCTCGTTGGTCTCGTCGATCCAATGTCATGAGGCAGTGAAACTGATCGTTGGACACCAGAGCTACTTGAAGAATGGTGTGTGGCCGAAAGAGACCGGAGAACCGCTGAAAGGGATACTGATGATCGACTTGCAGTACAACCGCTATAGCCTCATGGAGATCAAGCGGAACAAGAATTGCGTCGTGTGCGGAGACAACGGGTTGGTGCAGAAACCTGTACCGATTCTAACGATCTCAATGAAGAACCTTCACGACTCAACCTCCCAACTGCATCAGATAGTCGCCCGTGAGATGAAACTCGCAGAGCAGCAAATCATGCTGTTCTCGCAGCGACGCAACAAAACGGCAAGAATCGAGAAGAAGCGGTCCCTTCGAAGATTACACATCGGAGCAGGGAACATCATTACTGTGGTCGCACAGGATGGGGCCGATTATACTGAGGCAATAGTCAGACTCTCAATATCATAGGCCTCGTGCATTGTGCATCGTGATGGCGGCGAACAATCCATGAATGATCGTGACTGACCGCAGCAATGGTTATTACGTCTCCGAGATGGTATCAAAGTAGGTCTAGACAATGCGACAGTGTTCATCCTGTGGAAGCAAGAACGCTGATGATGCAGCCTTCTGTAGCATGTGTGGGACCTCCTTTGCGGAGAGTCAACCCCAGCAATTCATGCAGCCTGCCAGCAGCGTCACAAAGCCTGTTCCAGTTGTCAGGACGATCACTCCGCTAGCTCAAGCAGCTCCACGGCTCCCTCCGCCGGTGGCCCGGCCACAGATGACTGTCGGATCCTGCTTCTATCACCCTGAACTCCCAGCATCGTACATCTGTGTTCGGTGCGGGAGGCAGATATGCGTCTCTTGCACGAGACCCTATGGCCAACTAGCGATATGTTCGCAGTGTTATTGGGCCCTTGCACCGCGTGCCGGTGCATGGCAGCAGGGACGCTGAAGCCCCTTATCTACGCCAAGCGTCCTTTCTTTTTCAGCCGTTCCGTGGACAGCCTCAGTTCCTCCACGGAAAAACCTAGATCCTTCGAAGCTTGGCTGAGCGATATCTCACCGCGTCGCTTCACAATGTAGTCATAAACCTGATTGTCAAGCTTCTCTGGATCATGAGCGGCTGAGGTCTGGCCCCGTACCTGAATAGCACCACAAGCTTGGCAGTATTCAGCTGTGCTCGGAATCCCAGCACCACACTTCTGACAAGGGACCAATAGAACTTGAGCGGCAGTCCCTGAAGCCGCAATCTTGCGCCTTCCCAAGCCCGACCCGAGCGACAGTCGCAGCCTTCCGAGAGACCCAGGCCGCTTCACGATGGCAACGATGACACCTGCGGAAACGACCACTGCGGACACCAAGGCAAAAACGAAGACCCACAACGGTGTATAGTCGGTATTCCATTGTGCTTCAACCACATACGGGCGATCCATTGTAACCTCGCTCTCAGTCGGAGGGACAGTCTCGATCACGTTCGAGGAATTAAGGCGCCATCCCGCGAGAGAGTGCTTCACGAGGAGCTCTGATCCGCTGTAGGCAACCCCAAACTTGGCTTTCTGCCCACTAACGTACCATCCCGTACCTTTGGGCTCTCCAAGGGTAGATGTCACGAGGAGATAGTACTGTATCTGATAGATCAATCGCACACTATGTGGCCTGTTCATGAGGATCTCGACAGATGTTCCAGGCTGAGTCATGCCATCGACGTTCCACGAGAACCAAGCAAACCGTTCCGCTGGGCTCTCGGGTATTGAGATGATCTGAGGGACTGGGCCCAGAGTGGCAGTCTGACCTGCATCATACCAAGTGGTATTGGAGAGTACTATTCTCCGCGCGAGTCCTGGCGGATCAAAAGCGACGCTTAACTTGTACTGAGCTTTGTATTTCGCAGTCACGGATTTCGGACCATCCATATGTATCGATCCGTGGACGGTAGTGCCTGAGTAGTCCCCGACCCATTCAACGAAGACTTGTCGAGCATCGGTTCCATTTGTTCCCTCTGGCGCGACGAACTCAGCAGTGGAGTCGGCATCGAACCAGAGAGTCGAGGGCGAGAAGACTCCGACCGGATCATATGACATTCGAAGATTGTATTGCGTCTTCCATTGCGCGACCGCTCTCTTGGGACGATTCATGACTACAGGGTCAGAGACGGTTCCCTGCCCAGAGGCGTCTTGCTCCCACTTAATGAAGACGTACCTGGTCCCTTCGGGCCCGGCAGTCATGTTCGCGGCTAGCCGCGCTTGAGCAGTTGTGCCTTCGTCGTACCAATCGCCCCCAGAAGGAGACCCATAGAGAGAAACGACTTCGAGATAGTATTGCGTCTTGTAGACGAAAGTGTGAAGCCCTCCGCCGCTAAATGACCAGACGTTGTCCCCGCACTGATACCTAGTCCCATTTCCGCCACCCACGTTCAGATCGACACTGAGCGTGTGCATGCCCCCAGAAGGTAGGCCCAGAGTTTTCGTCTCGCTTGCCGCGATGGTTCCGTTCAACACGCCGTCCAAATAGTACTGGGTTCTCACTCCAACGGGAAGCCCTGTCACCGCGAATGAAACGGAGTACGTCTGCGCTTCTACGAGCGCCGGCATGAGAATGAGAGAGACGAAGACTAGTATGGCGACTCCTAGAGGAACCATCCTAATCTCCGGCCGCATGAAAACAGGCCCTCCATCGCTACTCTTGCGCGAGACTGCTAAAATGCATTACACCCTCGAATTTGTCATTGCTGCATCAAACCGGCAAGGTAGTCATCAACTCCGTTGTCAGATTGATTGCGCTGTTCGGCAACATACACGGTCCTAGAACAGCCCCCGCCTGTGTTCGAGCGGGAGGCATGACGCCTACGATTGCGGATTCCTGAACCTGCGCCCGTAATGGTCATAACCAGTTACCTGCACCTAGTGAGACATGGTCTCCACTGCGTATGCGCGAGGGAGAAGCAGAGAGTACCAAGTGCTCAAGAAGTTGAGGCGCGAGGGATGGTACTGTAGCAGAAGCGCGGCATCCCACGGGCCTGTGGATGTTTTCGCAGGAAAAGGCAGGATGGTCCGCATGATTCAGGTGAAAAGCGGACGAGCCAGACTCAAGCCTGGCGACAGGGAGGTCCTCAAGCTTTGGGCCCAAGCATATGGTGGCGTGGCTGAAGTCTGGTACTTCGGCAAACGCATTGGCCCGAGAATAGAAGTGGTTTGCGACGCTACGATAGGCCCATAACGCTCTTACCTCAAATGCATATGTCCAAGCAAACTTGGTAGCGGCAGGGACCCACACTTCTGACCACATGTGCCTCTGTAGTCTCTCCCAAGACGCCCATCCGCCCGAGCACTGGTCTAATCTCCAACAATGCCTGCTTGCCAGCTTCTGATCTTCGACTTGAGTCGACGAAAACATAACAATGCACCATACCACATTCATTCCTAAGCGCGCTCTTGGCGGTTGGAAGAGATTCGAACGCCAGTTCCGGCAGCGGCAACAAGACCCGGTCAGCGCGTCCCACAAGTGAAGTCGCAACTAGACGGTTCGCGTCCCCGCAGATCAGATCTATCACATCTCGCACTCCATTGAGAACATTATTCATGGCATGATAGCGAACAGCAGCCGAGTTGATGTCAAGAGAGTAAATCCTCGACGGGTGCGAGTGCCTCGCGATCATGATTGAGAAGGATCCCACACCAGCGAAGAAGTTCACAACGCACTCCCCAGTGGAGACGAGGTCCGCTATTCGCTTCCGCTCGCGGCTCAGTCTCGGCGAGAAATACATCGTATCTACGTTGACTCTGTAGTGGCACCCAAACTCACTGTACACAGTCTCGGTCCGGTCCTCGCCCGCCAACCATTCGAGCTTGCGAGTTCGAAATTGCGAACTAACCGGAGCAATCTGCTCTAGGACCACTCGGAGATTAGGCGCAAGGTCAAGTAAACTCTCAGCGATACGATGCTTCTTACCTTGGAACTCATCGGGAACCTTCAGGATCGCTATGTCTCCAATAATGTCAACGCCCTTCGTTAGGCGAGCAAGCTGTTGGGCATCCAAGTGCCCTATGGCGGACTTTGCAAGAAGTCTCATTGCAGAACGCTCTGCGTTACTTCTGAGATCTAACCCTCATTGCGGGTCAAGCGAGAGACCTACAGCATGTGCGTCTCGTGCAAGGAGAGCGACCCTACTCACCGCGTCCTCGGCAACTAATTCATATCCCGTGGCCTTCACGATTTCCTTCGCAAATTCCCTAATCTCAGATTGATATGGCATCGCATTGATCGGAAGCCGTTGCTTCGATTCCCCTAGCCAACTGTATCCTTTGAGCTCGATAATGTCCGGCGGAGCTTCCATTGCGAGCTTCGAGTACCCCGCCGGGTTATGCATATTCTGACCCTTCACTAGTGTGAGCCTCACGATCGTTCGGGCGTGCTTGAAGCGATCCATCAATCGAAGAGATGCTAGAACCCTCTGCCACACATCAGGAACCATTGGATGTGTCACGTTCTCGTAGGTCTGAGCGTCGGGACCGTACAAGCTCAGGTACAGGTTTGTTGGCTCGGTCTGGTGTTCTATCATTTCCTCAAGCCTATTGGGTATAGTACCATTAGTCACGAGGAAGGAAGACATTCCCCTTCGAGCGATCTCCCGGACGAGCGGCTCGATGAATGGATAGAGAGTAGGCTCACCGTCAAGAGAGATTGCAACGTTAGTCGGATTCGTCGATTCTTCGAACAACTTCTGCGTGACATGTGGATTGGCCTTGAAACCAGTCAGGAGTTTCCGTTGCGCCTCAATAGCGTCATCCAGAATCAAGTCGGGGGGATCCCAAGCGTGTTCGGACTTGAATCGTTCAGTTGTGTGGAAACGCCAGCAGAAGACGCAGCGCAAGTTACAGAACTGGAGGGAGGGAGTGAACTGCAGGCACCTGTGACTTCGGACACCATACCATCTCTTGTAGCATAGCCTGCGTCCCTTGAGCGCAGCCCGGGTCCATCTGCAAATCTGAATACCCGAGTGCGTCCCAATCAACCTGTAGCCTGCTCTGAGATATCTTCGCGCCGTGACCGGACGAAAGCTCGAGCCTGTCTGGGCAAGTGAAGATCGGAGTATCATTCTAGCTCGGGCCCTCGCGTCATGCAGGGATCTGCCGACGACCAGTTGACTATGCTTGGCAGGAGGCTTTGCCATATGCCCTCTAACGGTAGGGGATGAACTCTTTGCCTAGAATCTCTCTTGCAACAATTATCTTCATGATGTCGGTTGTGCCGTCGCCGATCATCGATCCTCTGATTTCTCTCAAGCGGTATTCGTCCAGAGTCTCTGTTGTGAAGCCCACTGCTCCGCGGTTCTGTATACAGTCGTTCACGACGCTGAAGGCTACCTGAGGAACCCAGAATTTTATCATGGCCGACTCTCTTGTGAATGGTTGCTTCCTGTCCTTCAACCAGAATGTTCTGTAGCAAAGGAGCCTAGCTGCCTGAAGTGTCGTGTAGTCTTCGGCTATTCGAAATTGAACTGATTCATACTTGCCAATTGGGCTTCCAAAGGCTTTCCTTTGTTTCACGTATTCTATTGACTCATCAAGTGCGGCCTCGGCCATTCCGACCGTCCAGAGGGCAATATACGCACGCATTAGGTCGAAAGTTTCCATGACGTAATAGAAACCCTTGTTCTCCTCACCGATCAGGTTGCCCGCGGGCACAGCAACGTCCTTGAGTACAAATCCCCCGAACGAGAACAGCCTCCATCCGAGAGCGTCAAACAGATACTTCTCGAACCCCGGACGATCGGTTTCGACAAGGATCATGCTAACACCTTTTGCGTCACTCCTCTGCCCTGTTCTCGCCATGAGACAAAATGCTCCGCATTCGTTGATGCCTGTGATGCATTGTTTCTCGCCGTTGATCACATACTCATCACCTTTCTTCACAGCTCGGGTTGAGATCGATCCTGCGTCCGAACCAGCACCGGGTTCCGTTGAAGCGACGCCGAGCATCTTCTCGCCGGTAGCGAGTGCACGCAACCACTTGTCCTTCAGCTGTTGTGATCCATGCAGGTAGAGTATCTCAGCCATGATGTCGCCAAGGGGTATCTGCCAACCTGCCCGGGCCAGCTCTTCGACGGCGATTGCCATAGTTGTCGCATCTGCTTCTTGACCACCGTATTCCTTCGGCAGTCTAAGACCAAGCAAGCCAGCCTTTCCCATCTTGCGGTAGACATCCCACGGAAACTGGCCTTCTCGTTCATACTCGCGGATCTTCGGAGCGATCTCTTTTTGCGCGAACTCGCGCACAGTGCGTCTGAATAGTTCCTGTTCACCGGTAAAAGCGAAGTCCACTCTCGTCTACCTCAATTCAGGCGATGACTCGTAATATTCTTTGCATTCTTGATAAGCTTGTTCTTGTGCCTGCCTCAACGAATAAGGCATGTCAAGGTCTTGCGCGGGTGCGGACTAGCGACAGATCTTGCCGAACGGATCTTGAGGTCTGTCGGGAAAAGCACTCTCTCTGAGGTCTTTCTTGACTCTCCGTTTCCTATCCTGAGAGAAAGTGCCCACGATGCGACTTGATATCTTCAGTTCTGAGAGTCGACGCAAAACTCTACGTTCAACACGTGGGTCCAAAGCGGCAACGAGGGTGCCAGTCGATGACATTGACATCAATTCGTCCCTTGAGAGCCGAAAGTGTCGAACCAAGACGCCAACCTCGCTCGGGACTGGGAGCGCTGCGAAATCCAAGGAGAACCCAGTCTTGGATGCTTCGGCCATCTCATTGAGTGCTGAAACCAAGCCTCCTTCGGCGGCATCATGCATCGCGTGGACTCCGGGGATCTTTGAGAGCGACAATGCTTCTCTCACGCAAGATTGAAACTGGAACTGCCGACTGAGTCGAGCTGCCTCAGATTTCCCGAAAAGTCTACTCGCAAGGTCCCTCCGCATCTGCGAGAATGTGGCGATTGTCTCGAGACCGATGTGCTTTGTGCAGAGTATTCTGTCCCCCGGTCTTGCCCCCGCCGGAGTGATTATGTCTCTGAATGGCGCAAGCCCATATGCCGTGCATACTCCGATCAGGTCGCTCAAGCCTTCGTATGTTCCAGTGTGTCCCGTAACTATCTGCATGCCAAGCTCCTTAGTGGCGTGACATGTCTTTCTCATGACAGTCTCAAAGACGCGTGTCGGGGTATTGGGAGGGCCGAGTAGATTCACGGTGCAGAATTGAGGCTTCACTCCGAAGACTGCGACATCCGATGCAGCGTAGTGGGTGAGCAGCCATCCGAACCAAGCCTTGGGAACGCCGACGCAAGGGTCTGTCGATACCACCAGGCAGAGATCGTCAGTGATCTTCTGTACTCCCGAATCGAATCCGAGCCTCGGAGGGACCAGGATTGAGGATCCTCCTTTGATGCATCTGATGACCACCGACAATTCCTTCGGTCCAAGCTTACCCATCAGCCGTGCACCTTCTGCCACCTTGTGCTATCTCGGATCTCCGATGCATTTGTTCAGCTAAGGCATGGGTTCTCTGCGGTTGTACATGACATGTTGTTGATGTCTGACTGGCAAGTGAATAGACCTGCGTTCTCACTCATGTGTGCGCGGCCTACTTGTAGAGACTAATGAGCCCTCTTCTAATCACGACTATCATTAGCACCACGCTGATCACTAGTTCTGGAAGCAAATAGCTCCCGTTGTAGAGTGCTGAATAGGTGTACGCGTTGGCTCCGATATCCACGCCCATGTAGACCGTAGGAGCATACGTGGCGAAGAATATCACCCCCGAAACAAAATGGGCGAGGAATCGTCCTCCGACTCCCAAAGCTACACCGGCAAGCTCATGCTTGGGTAGCAGACCGGCGAGGCCAAGCGCACCAAAAGCGACCGGGTAGTCTAGCAAGAGCTGCGCAGGATGGACAAAGAATGGCCCAGCAAAAAACTGGACCACGCCATACGCAACGCCTGCCGTGACACCCAGTTTTGCGCCGCGCCTTAGACTGAACCAGAAGAGCGGGATCATGCTTCCTGCCGTCACTGAGCCGCCTTCCGGCCAAATCGAGAATTTGACAAAACTGAGAACCGTGCCCAACGCTATCGCGACAGCCATTTCTGCGAGAAGCTTAGTTCTAGACCGAGCGTCTCTCTCTGAGTTAAGTTCCGGTTTCGTGCCTTGCGGTTCACTCTTCATTCAATTGAACCTCTGTCGGGTTCCGCTGGGCACCCACAGATCCCCTAAGAACTTCCTGTTCCTACGCCAGCATTGCCTGGATCAGGTTCAAAGGGTCGACGGCTTCAGCCGCCCTCTCAGCCGGGTATACCCAGCTCCCCACGACTTGTGAAGCTGCGCCATACTATATAACTCAAGTGATCTCGATCGACTCGTTCGAGCGACCACGACAGCTGAAGGCGTTCTGAGCAGGGCGGTCTTGTGTCAACCTCGACGTTTTTGTATCACCGCGACTCGATGTGTCTGGAAGATGGATGGGTAAGGAAGCTCAACTCTATCAGAAACTTGCAGGAGGCCGGGTTAGATGTACTGCTTGTGCTCGATACTGCAACATTCCAGAGGGAAAGATAGGGTTCTGTGGCATCCGTCAGAACTTGGAAGGCAAACTACATTTACTTGCCTACGGAAAGATCGCGGCCAGCCATGTTGACCCAATCGAGAAGAAGCCGCTGACGCACTACATGCCTGGATCTAGGATCTTCTCGATATCGACAACTGGCTGTAACTGGGCTTGCGCCTACTGCCAGAACTATGATATGAGCCAGAGGCGAGCCGTGGAAGGGACTAACGCAACACCCGACCAGATTGTACGTCTAGCTGAACAGTATGGATGCCAGAGCATAGCGTACACCTACAATGAACCACTTATCTTTCTTGAGTTTGCGCGGGACGTGGGGACTCTTGCGCGTAAACGAGGACTCCGCAACGCGTTCGTTTCGAACGGATACGCCACCCCAGAGGGGGTGAGGATGTTGAGTGATTTCCTCGATGCAATAACGGTGGACTTCAAGGGTAACGGAGAAACGAACTTCCTTCGACATAACGTGGGGATCCCTGACGCGGAGCCAGTCTATCGGACACTCCTAGGCCTAAAGAAGGCTAAGATTCACATAGAAATCACAGATCTGGTCGTGCCGGAGATTGGCGACAACCTTGAGGAAGCGCGAAAGCTTTCCCGCTGGATCTATGAGAACCTTGGCCCGGATATCCCAACGCATTTCCTCAGGTTCCATCCTGACTTCAAGCTGAATCAGTTGCCACCAACACCTGTCGAGACACTTGAGCGACATCATGAAGTGGCGAAGGCTGAGGGGCTCAAGTACGTCTATGTCGGCAACGTTCCAGGACACCCGCTCGAGAACACGTACTGTGCAGGATGCGGCTACGTAGTCGTCAAGAGATACGGATTCGACATCATTGGCTGGTACATGGACAAAGACAACAATTGCCTGAATTGCGGCGAGCACATTCCGATCGTTGGCACGCTCAATCAGGCAGCTAACGATAACCGGTTCTTCTCAGTCGCGCTCAACGACTAGTTCCCCACATGGCGAGTAGACGAATCTTCTCGCAAGAAACCATCGAGAGAAGCATTAAGAGTCCTCTAGCGATGAGAATTCCTTCAACAATTCCTTCTGTCGGCTCGTCAACTTCGTCGGAATCCGAATCAGAATCTCAACGAGCTCGTCACCTCTGCTCCCACGAGTTCCGGGCATTCCCTTTCCCCTCAATCTGAGAACCGTTCCAGGCTGAGTTCCCGGAGGGATCTTCACCCTCGCCGCGCCTCCGAGTGTGGGAACCTCGACCTCCTTTCCCAAAGCCAAGTCTGTGAACCCAAGTTCTGTGCGAAAGATGAGATCGTTTCCGTCTCTCTGCAGTGATGCATGTGGCCTCACATGCACGACTACGTAGAGATCACCGGGTGACTCTCCAGCCTCGCCAGCTTCTCCTTCTCCAGCCAATCTCAGGTTACTGCCGGTATCAACTCCCGGTGGAATCTTAATCGAAATCCTTCGAGTTCTGCGCACTCTACCTGTGCCTTTACATTCCCCACAAGGAGAATCAATAACAGTTCCTCTACCGCGACAGACGCTGCACGGTTGAATACTCACAAATCGCGCAAAGCCCGCTTCCCTGACATGTTGCACTTGCCCGGCGCCGTTGCATTTCGGGCATCGTCTTGGGTTTGTTCCTGCCCTTGCACCTGTCCCCCGACAAATCTGGCAGGCTTCAGTTCGTGGGACTTCCATCTCGCGCTTCGCGCCGGAGTAGGCTTCTTCGAGCGAAATGGTGGCATCATATCTCAGGTCCGGTCCGCGCGATACGCTACGTCCTCCTCCGCCGCCGAAGAAGCGATCAAAGATGCTATCGAAGCCGCCAAACCCGAATCCAATGTCCCGGAAGATCTCTCCGAAATCGACTCCCCTGAAGATATCATCCCGCGAGTATCGGCTATCGATTCCTGCGTGACCAAACTGATCGTACTGCACTCGTTTTTCGTCGTCTGAGAGAACCGCATATGCTTCCGAGATCTCCTTGAACTTCCCTTCGGCCTCTGGTGACTTGTTACGATCAGGGTGGTACTGAAGCGCAAGCTTTCTGTACGCGCTTTTGATGTCGTCCTTGCTCGCATTACGAGAAACGTTCAGAATCTCATAGTAGTCGCGTTTACTCAAGCTCTCTCAGCCGTTGTCGCGCTGTGCAATCAGGTTTCACTTTTTCTCGTCCTTGACTTCGTATTCCGCATCAACAACCTTCTGTCCAGATTCGCCTTGAGCAGGCTGACCTGAGGTTGTCTGCTCGGTCTTGGTCCTTTCTTGGGCAACCTGCTGATATACGGCTGTTCCCACTTCTTGCAGAACCTTTGATAAAATTTCACTCTTCGTCTTGATGAGCTCGACATCCTTGCCCGCGATCGCCTTCCTCAGCTCGTCAGTCGCCCCATCAAGCCTCTCCATTTGGTCTTTTGTCAACTTCTCCGCGAGATCCTTCTTGGTCTTCTCCGTTGTGTAGATCAGAGAATCCGCATTGTTCCGGACCTCTGCCTCTTCCTTTCGCTTCTTGTCTTCCTCAGCGAATTCCTCAGCGCCTTTGACCATTCGTTCCTTCTCTTTGTCTGAGAGCTTTGTGGACGCAGTAATCGTAATGCGCTGTTCCTTTCCAGTTCCCAGGTCCTTTGCGGACACGTTTAGTATTCCATTTGCGTCAATGTCAAATGTGACCTCGATCTGCGGTACACCTCTGGGAGCGGGCGGTATACCCACGAGATTGAACATTCCAAGCGACACGTTATCGCTCGCCATACTCCGCTCGCCCTGAAGCACATGAATGGTTACACTCGTCTGGAAATCCGCGGCGGTGGAGAAGACCTGACTTCGTTTTGTTGGAATCGTAGTATTCCGCTCCATCACTCTGGTGAAGATGCCCCCGAGCGTCTCAACGCCGAGTGAAAGGGGAGTAACATCAAGCAGGAGAAGATCCTTGACCTCTCCCGAGAGGACCGCTCCCTGGATCGCAGCACCCACAGCGACGCATTCCATGGGGTCAACCCCTCTCTCCGGAACCTTGCCCAATGTGTCTTCGACGAACTTGCGGACAAGGGGCATCCGAGTCTGCCCGCCGATTAGGATTATCTTGTTAACATCGCCAAGGGTCAGCTTCGCGTCCTCGATCACCCTCTTTATTGGCGCTCTGATCCGCTCGACGATTGGAAGAGCAAGATCCTCCAACTTAGCCCGAGTCAACGTGAAATGGAGATGTTTATCCTGCATTATGAATGGAAGATCCACGTCTGTGGTCACGAGCGTTGAAAGCTCGATCTTCGCTTTCTCAGCTGCTTCTTTCAGCCGAGTCATCGCCATCCTGTCGGTACTGAGATCGATCCCACTCTGCCGCTTGAACTCATCAATCAGATATCCCACGACAGCGTTGTCAATGTCAGCGCCTCCTGTCTTGGTGTCTCCGCTTGTGGCTAGGACTTGAAAGACGCCTCCTCCAAAATCCATCAACGTAACGTCGTGTGTGCCGCCGCCAAAGCTGAAGACAAGGATCTTCATCTCCTTCTCGAGCTTATCCAACCCGAAAGCAAGGCAGGCGGCGGTCGGTTCGTTGATTATTCTAACAACCTCAAGTCCAGCTATCTCGCCGGCGTCCTTCGTTGCCTGCCTTTGATTGTCATTGAAGTGAGCGGGGACCGTGATCACAGCCTTCTTGACCGACCCTCCCATGAAGGTCTCGGCATCACGCTTGATCTTCTGAAGTACAAACGCAGAAATCTGTTGAGGCGTGTATTCTTTTCCATAGATAGAAACCTTGTACTCCGTGCCCATCTTCCGCTTGATCTCAAACACAGTTCCTTCCGGGTTCACGGTAGCCTGTCTTTTTGCCGGCTCGCCGACAAGCAACTGCCCGTCTTTTGTGAACGCAACGACTGACGGGAACATCTTTCCTGCCATCGTCGGCCCTTCCGCGCTGGGAATGACGGTAGGTCGGCCAGCCTCCATAATGGCTGCCGCAGAGTTGGTGGTGCCAAGGTCGATTCCCAGTATCTTCTCCTTAACAGGTTGTCCTGAACCGCTCAAGTCTTCTCACCCTCAACAGGCTTCGGATTAGCGGATTCCGCCATATGCGGAACCGCGATTTTAACAATACTCGGCCTGATCAGCTTTCCTTTCAAAGTATAGCCCTCCCTGACTTCCTCCACGACCGTTCCTTCTTCCTTCTCGTCGCAGGGAACACGTTCAACGGCCTCATGGAACGTTGGATCAAACTTCCTACCGATCGACTCGATCCTACATAGGCCCTCACCGGCAAGCAGATCACGGAACTTCCTCAACACGATCTCAATACCTTCTGCCACGGCGCTTGCGCATTCGACATTCCTTGCGGCTTTCAGCGCCAGCTCCAACTCGTCAACAATTCCGAGCAAGCTCTGAATCAGCCGCGCTCTTCCAGCATCAATTCTGGACTCCACTTCTTGGTCGAGGCGTTTCCGGTAATTCTCGAAGTCTGCTTGAGCATACAGAAGCTTGTTGAGATGCTCCTTCGACTTGTCCTGTTCCTGCCTGAGCTGCTCTCTGAGCGAAACGACCTCATCAACAGCTATCTTCCCCTCCTGACCCACTTGTGGTTCAGGGGCAGCCTGCGGTTCTGCTGCCTGGGCAGTCTTCTTTTCCTTTTGTTCTTTCGTGGACCGTGCCTCCTTCTCGAAGGGTTGCTGCGAGGGCTTCTTCCCAAGATCGGCCTTATGGCGGGCCCCTTGGACAGTGTCTCAGGGACGCGAGAGTTTGAGAGGGCCAAAGCCTTTTCCTATAAGTTTTTTGGCAGACCTAGGCAATTAGTGCCAATCTCGGTTGGAGATTCATAGTGTCACAGAAGTCTCAGGACACCGTGGTCGTTCTTGATTTCGGCGGGCAATACTCCCACCTCATAGCCCGACGGATCCGGGAATGCGAAGTCTACTCCGAGCTCCTACCTTGGAACATAGAAGTCAATGAGATTCTGGCGAAGACACCGAAAGCAATAGTCCTCTCAGGCGGTCCAGCCAGCTTGAATGATCCGAACGCGCCGAGATGTCAGGATGGAGTGTTCAATCTCAAGATTCCTGTGCTCGGCATCTGCTATGGACTCCAGCTGATGGTCGACCTATTTGGAGGAAAGATCGAGCGTCCGCCAATGCAGGAATACGGACGGACCACCGTTCACTTCGATGAGCATGCCGACCTTTTCAAGGGACTTGCAGATGATACCATATGCTGGATGAGCCACTCCGATTCCGCAGCGAAGCTTCCTGACGGTTTTGAAGCAACTGCGCACTCAGAACACACCAAGTACGCAGCAATCAGAAGCAGGAGCCGGTTGCTGTTCGGTGTGCAGTTTCACCCAGAAGTTGTCCACACAGCCCAAGGGACGGAGATAATCCGGAACTTCCTCTTCGAAGTTGCAAAATGCCGGCCGACCTGGAAGGTGGCTCCTTTCGCAAAGGAGATGATTGCTGAGATCAGACGTAAGGTAGGGAAGGAGCGTGTTCTCTGCGCAGTCAGCGGGGGAGTCGATTCAACAACAACCGCAGCCCTTGTCCATGAGGCTGTTGGGGACCGGCTGATGTGCATTTTCGTTGACCATGGACTCATGAGGAAAGGGGAGCCCGAGCGGGTGCGGGATATCCTCGAGCGCATGAAGCTCAAGACTATCCACGTGGAAGCGTCCGAAAGATTCCTGAGACGTCTGAAAGGAATCGCGGACCCAGAGCAGAAGAGAATGATCATCGGAGAGGAGTTCGTCCGCGTTTTCACCGAAGTCGCCAATGAACACGGCAAGTTCGAGTGGCTTGCTCAAGGCACGCTTTATCCCGATGTAATCGAGAGCGCTCACACGGGAAGCCCTGCCTCAAGAATCAAAACTCATCACAACGTTGCCGGGCTTCCCGAGTGGACAGAATTCAAGTTGATTGAGCCCTTGCGACTCCTCTACAAGGACGAAGTGCGAAAGGTCGCATCCTCCCTCGGGATCCCCACAGCGATCACTGCCAGACATCCGTTCCCTGGGCCCGGCTTGGCCGTAAGAATTCTCGGCAAAGTAGATGAGGAGAAACTCGCGATATGCCGTGAAGCCAGTGACATTGTCGAGTCAGAACTGAGAGCTGAGGGCATCTATGAAAGAGTTTGGCAGGCGTTCGCTATGATTGGTGACGACCTTGCGGTCGGAGTCTTAGGCGACGAACGAAAACTTGGACACATTGTTACAGTTCGAATCGTCGAATCGGTCGACGGTATGACCGCGGACTGGGTTCGTGTCTCAGAGGACGTGCTCTCGCGGATAAGCAACAGGATAACCAATGAAGTCAAGGACGTGACGTGGGTCACGTACGCAATCTCGTCTAAGCCTCCGTCAACTATTGAACCCTGTTGACTCGTCGTCCACTACTCGGGGAATCATGTTCACGCGCACCGGAGCGCCTCTCAGCCGGGTCGACACAAGTGTAATCCGCCGGGCTGGCTAGATGGCTTGGGACGACCGTTGACTGAGTACAAGATTGGGGATCGTGTCATTACTATCGTTCGGGGCGACATTACGCAATCTCAAGCGGAGGCTATCGTGAACCCCGCAAACAGCCGATTGATCATGGGTGGTGGCGTTGCTGGAGCGATCAGACGAGCTGGAGGCCCAACAATCGAGAAAGAGGCGCTCCAAAGGGCACCAATTGGGATCGGTGATGCGACAGCGACCAATGCAGGAAAACTGACTGCACGGTATGTCATCCATGCACCCACAATGCCGCTACCAGCGATGAGCACAGACCTGGAGAGCGTTGAGAAAGCCACTTCCGCTGCACTCAGAGTTGCAAGGAACCTAGGACTCTCAAGCATTGCAGTTCCAGGCATGGGGACGGGAGTGGGAGGAGTCCCAGTTAACGATGCAGCTCAAACAATGGTCCGCGCCATCAGAAAACACCTTCTGGAGGGAACGACCCTGAGGCACATCTTCTTGGTGTCCATTGATAGGGACTTGATCAGCGCGTTCGAATCCGTCTTGCGATGATTATCGACCTCAGCCCTTCTGGTTGTGCTGTGAACCCGCGTAGCCCGTGGGTTCCAAGATCCTTCAAGACATATGGGCGAAAGCCTAGACTCGCGTAGCAAGATCTGACCTTCCGCTGCAGAGTATCCAGTCCGCGCCTTGCCATGAGAAAATGGGACTCACACTTGCAGTCTGAGGAGCCTATTCCTTTCGCCAATACTCTGATATTAGAATCCCTGAGAAGCGCAGTGTTTACCCTGCATTCTACTCTGCTCTTGGTCCTCGCGACAATTGCTGAGACTAGGCACGCCGAATCGGATGAAAGGATCCGATCTATGTGCCAGAAATGCTTCTTTTCTCGACTCAGATGGCGGCTGAGCCTCCATTCCAGGGAGGTTGAGCCCCGGCCCAAGGCAGAACCAGTGTAGAGGTACAGGCCTCGTTCGAGTACGACGGACAGATGTCTGCCGACTGTGATCCTGCGTGGTTGGCCCGAGCGAATGATCAATGTGTAAGCCCCTTGGTGGTTTCTCTCAGTGGAGGGGCCATGACATGCGCTGTTCTTCAACCCCAACAACCACCTAATGACACCGGGAGCCTGAGCGGTGGGTCAGGCTTCTACTTGTAGTCGATGCAAATGAGTATTCACGCTGCCAACCCGCAGTGCCGTCAACTCGCCAGATTATTCATCACCTGTGCTTCTGGTTCTGGCGATAGTCACATCAGCACTTCTTGTTCTTCGCCGACCTCAGCCACCCATACTCCTGCCGCAGAGTGTTATGATAAGGGAGGGCCTACGCGGTCCCGGTCAGCGCTCGGTGAAAGGGTTCAGTCTTCTGAAAATTCCAAGGCCTTGAACCCGTACGTCACCCAGAAGACAGCAATCACCGCTCCGACTAGGACGCCAGAGGCGAGGAATACCGCTGTCCTCTGCCACAAGTCCAAGTTCCCTGCATAGAAAGCAAGATACAGCACGACAAACGCGAACCATATTGCACCAGCCAAGATCGTTGCCGCCAGTCTTGAAGCAAGAGGGACAGTTCGACGTTTGCTACTCATCGGATTCGCCGCTTAGTATGCTCTCATGAGAACTCCGCTATTATGACTATCTGTTACGCCCGGTGCTTCCATTCCTCAAGCGTCCTCCAAAGTGTCCCCAGGTCTTCTTCGGACACACTCCCAGGATGCATAGGCCTGAGTCTACGTTCCGCGGGACACAACAAACCGCCTTGGACAAACCAGACGGGAACACGACGTTTCCCCCGGTGCTCAAGAGTAAGCCTGAAGAAGCGAATGGACCCACGTCAGCTGGACCTTGGCGACATCAGTTGTGTGCTCCTGAACACACATCTGAGTCATGGCAGGGCATCAAGCGCCCCTCCAGAGAGGGGGTCGAGCGTTTGGACACGGCTCTTGATTTCTGCGTTCCTCGCAGCAGGCGTAGCAACACACTGGGCATCTGGAATCTGGCCGAAAGGGGACGATGCTCATTCTGCCCTAGAGACTGCAGTTGACAACGAAACGTAGCTTTAAAGTGCAGACTCTCCTCAAACCCTATTTCGTCCCACTGTGTATGCTCGGCGAACATTAGTTTCGATGGCTTGATTGTGGTGCTGCGAACTGAAAGCATTGATCTTGGCTGGGGGATATGCTACTAGGCTCCGACCCCTAAGCTATGCACTTCCAAAGCTCCTCTTCCCTGTAGGTGGCAGGCCCGTCCTCGAGCAGACGATCGATCATTTGTCATCCTTTGGCGTAGACGAAGTCATTTTAGCAGTGAAGTATCTCGCTGATGAACTGAGAGAGCACTTCGGGGAAGAGTATCACGGGGTGAAGATCAGGTACTCTCTTGAGCCAAAACCTCTTGGCACCGGGGGGCCGATCGCGTTCGCACGCAAATACTATGGCAGGAAGGAGACGCTGCTGGCGATGAACGGCGACATCTTTGCGGAGATCAACATAGACGCCATGAGGAAAGTGCATGAATCCAGTGGCGCCCTCGCAACTATCGCATTGCACGAGGTAGATGATCCGACACGTTTCGGGGTTGCGAGATTGGACAAATATTCAAGGATAGGGGAGTTCGTGGAGAAGCCAAAACTGGCCGATGCCCCGAGCAAGCTCATCAACGCTGGCACGTATCTGTTGGAACCAGCGGCAGTCCAACGTATTCCCCTAGGGCGAAAGGTCATAATTGAGCGCGAAGTCTTTCCTGCCCTTGCGAACGAGGGAAGACTATTCGGATATGTACACTCGGGAACCTGGTTCGATATCGGAAATATCGACGACTTCCGGAAAGCCAACTTCATAGTACTTGAGAGCAGAGCACCCAGCAGCGTGATCGTAGGAGAAGATGCTAGAGTCTCCAAGTCAGCAAAGCTGACCTACCCTGGGCTCATAGGCGATCACACAACTGTGGGGGACGGAGCGAACGTGGGTCCCCGTGCAATCATTGGTCGCCATGTACGAATCGGCGAAAAGGCGAATGTCGTAGAGACCATAATGTTCGATAACGCTGAGGTAGGCAGCAACTCCTCGATTGAGGGAGCTGTAGTAGGCGACTCGGTTAGAATAGGAAGGGAAGTTGTGATACAGAAGGGATCGGTGATTTCAAGTCACGTAACGATTCACGACAATGTCCGTGTGACGCGCGATGTGTATATCCATCCTCACAGGGAGATCAATGAGGACATCTTGAATTCGGGGCATGTTGTGTAAAATGACAGAAGTATTGGATGAACGGCGTCTCTTCGGCACCAACGGCGTCAGAGGCGTTGTGAACAAGGAGCTGACGCTTGAGCTGGTCACAGAGCTATCCCAAGCCATCGGGACCTTCTTCAAAGGAGGCAGAATGGTTGTAGGCTCTGACGGTCGCACGAGCAGCCCAGCCTTCCGTAACTTGGCCATGGGCGGACTTGCTTCGGTTGGGTGCAAGGTGTACGATATCGGTCAGGCTCCGACCCCGATGATCGATTTCTTAACACGGGCTTGGAAGGCTGAGGGGGGGATCGCGGTCACTGCAAGTCACAACCCGCCTGAATACAATGGAATCAAGACAATCAAGTCGGACGGTGTGGAGACAGATCGGGATGAAGAGCTTGAGATCGAGAAGATATACTTCACCCGATCTTGGAAAAGGCCCGACTGGAACCGCGTAGGCGACGTAGTAGAAGAAACGGGGGCGGGACTTCACGAGTATCTCGATTCGATCAAGAAACAGGTCGATCTCAAGAAGATACGGTCTAGGAATTTGAAGGTGGCCGTTGATCCGGGAAACGGTGTTTCAGCACTTACGACGCCAACGCTCATGTCGGAACTCGGTTGCACAGTCCTCACGATCAACGCAAATGTAGATGGAAGGTTCCCTGGAAGGCTTTCTGAGCCTAGACCGGACACGATCGGCTCGCTCATGAGTCTGGTGAAATCGTCGGGCGCTGATTTTGGTGTAGCACTCGATGGTGACGGAGACCGGGCAATATTCGTGGATGAGACAGGTGAGGCACATTGGGGCGACAGGAGCTTCGCATTGATCGCCGACAATTACTTCTCGGCCAACCCCGGCCACACAATAGTGACACCGGTCAGCTCCTCGAGGGCAATAAAGGAGATCGCAGATTCACGTCACGGAAATATCGTCTGGACGAAGGTGGGAAGCGTCGACGTCTCCCATAAGATGATGGAGGTTAGCGCCGATCTTGGCGGAGAAGAAAACGGCGGCATATTCTACGCGCCACACATCCCAGTTCGAGACGGATCCATGGCTGCAGCACTCATCGCGGACATAGTCGCGAAAGCTGGAAAACCCCTCTCGGAACTCCTATCGGCCCTGCCCACATATCAGCTCTCCAAGGAGAAGGTACCCTGCCCGAGTCGCCTGAAGAGACTGGTTCTTGCCAGCTTGCGTGAGCGCACAAGCAAGCACAATCCCGAGACTATCGACGGCGTGAAGGTTATGTTCGAAGACGGGACCTCCGTCCTGCTGCGGCCAAGTGGGACAGAACCAATCTTCAGAGTCATGGCCGAAGGAAAAACCGTGGACGCCGCGAGAAACTTGGCTGATCAATATAAGACCATGATTGCGGACATTATCAAAGAGAAGAATCGTGATGCTTGACGTCTTCACAGTCGGCACGACTCTGACGGTCTCCGTGGTCGCCTTTGCAGTTACGTACTTCACGACCCCACCTCTTGCGTCCTGGCTCAAGCATCGAGGCATAGTAGGGATCGACGTTCACAAGCTCGATGGACCAAAGATCCCTCAGATGTGCGGGCTCTCAGTCATAGCTGGTCTTGCGGCAGGTCTGTTTTCGTTGGAGCTAGTCGGTGGACATTCGCCAGATATCGTTGCCTTTCTGGGAACCGTGGCGATCGCCGGTATAATTGGTGTTGTCGACGACGTTCGACCATTGAGCTCAAAGTTGAAACCGGCCTTGACAATGCTTGCAGCAGTTCCGATTCTTCTCCTAGGCACGTACGACCCTCACCCCATCTTTCCGCTCATCGGCGCCTTCAGATTGACAATCTTGTACCCGATGCTCATCTTGGTCGCGATTCCAGTGACGGCAAACGCAGTAAACATGCTCGATGTCTTCAATGGTTCTATGAGCGGAACTCTCACGATAGTCTCGCTCACGCTTGCCGGAGTTCTTGCTTTTGCTGGCAAGGCGACAGCCATGGGCTTGGCTTTAGCATTGTCTGGTTCTCTGCTTGCGTTTTACTTGTTCAACCGATACCCAGCACGCGTCTTCGGAGGGGATACGGGAAGCCTAGCTTGCGGGGCTGCGGTCGGCGCGCTTGCCATAATCGGACGAGTTGAGTTGGTTACAGTTGTCGCGCTCGTGCCGTACATAATGAACGCATTCTATGGTCTTGCATCCGTCGGCAGGTTGTATGAAAGACGTGAGATCAAACCTCGTCCTGTCAAATTGAGAAGCGACGGGTTGCTGGAAGCGACCACGGAGAGAGGCGCCCCTGTGACTCTCACAAGGCTGATCCTTGCTGAGGGGCCCATGTCTGAGCAGCAGATCGTCAGCGTCATGCAGGTGCTGACTGCCTTGTCATGCGCGCTCGCCATTTTCGCGTTTTTCCTTGTCGAGGTGCAATAGCATGAGGATTGTTGCTCTCTCTGCGCTCGCGATTTTCGTCTCTCTCTCTGTGATCTTTGGAGTCTCCCTGATCATGAGAGCGACGATTTTCATCCTACCGTATTCCATGACAGAATTCCGGATAGTCGTAGAAGTTCTGAGAGTGCTTCTTGCTCTGGCACTAGCTTATTCTTGGCTTCGGGGCGGGAAGGCAATTGCTGACTGGTACTTCTGGCGATCCGTGAGCCTCAGAGGCCGAGATGAGTCATAATGACGCGTAATGGATCTTCCATCTTGACCAACACACGGCCTGCCCTTTGTTTCTGACGAATCGCGAGTTTGGGGTCGTTCAAGACCCTATGCACCCTTGCGACTGCCCTGTCAACGGACAGGACTCTCTCGGCAAGTCTGAGCTTGAACAGGAACTTATCCACATATGTTGGCGCAGAAGGATAGCAGCTGATCGTTGGAACTCCCATTAGTGCCGCTTCTGCACTCATAGTCCCTCCCGCACCAATGAAGACCGAACACCGCGATAGTAGTCCGAGAGCATCAACCACGCTTGGCAGAACGGATGCCACGCCAGCCAATTCCCTTGTTAGCATCTCGACTTGCTGCTCATACCGAGGTAGCACGATAACCCGGATGCTTAGCTCGCTGAGCGAATGGGCCAGTTGCGTGATGATGCTCTTCTTGAATGACGCGGTTTGAAGATATGATGCGTATTCTTCTTCAGGTCGCAGGAGGGCAATTGGTTTCTCACCATCGAGATGTGACATGCCCGTGAAATCCAATTCTGGAACATATTCTCGAATCCACACCGCAGGGTCCAAGGCATTGTATCGAACTATGTCGGGTGAATCCACACCGTAGCGTTTCCACGCGTTCTTGGGAATTGCTTTTGGAGTGAACAGCTTCCTTGACAACGGAAGTGTGAGCCTGCAAACCGCCTCAGCGTGTGGAGAATCGCAAATGGAGTAGTGGGGGATACGAAGCCCGTATGCGACTCTTGCAGCTTCAGGTGAACAATAGGAGATCGCGATATCAGGAATCCTGTGTTCCACGAATTCCGCGAGTTCAGTAATCCTTTTCGAACTCTCAGCAAGTTTTGTGGATAGATCCGCACCGCCGTGCCTTCCGATGACCGTTGCCCTTGTGTGGCGTATCTGAAGAAGCTGTTCGACTTCCCTGTAGTGCCTGGTGGTCACAAAAGCGTCATGCCCACGTGCTACGAGTCTGGAGACTAGGACTGAGAACAGATTTGCTTGTTTCGGTGTCAATGCGTCGATCCAGATTCTCATCGTCAGCTACCCGCGGGATTTGTACTGCATGTCCTTCGTCTCACTATTAGAAGACTCTTGGCAAAATACGAACCCACGATACTTCCTGATGGAAACAGAAGATTTAAGCCAAATACGTGTTTCATTCGAGGGTACGCTCCGGTGTTTCTGGATGGCGCCCTCAGAGCTTATGGCGACGACCCCCGACGAGATCCCATCGAAACTGAAGGCGGGACTCTTCACGGTCGAGATGGTGGGACTGGGCTGGATGGGTTTGCCTTTAGCATGCCTTTTCGCAAAGGCCGGAGCACGCGTCATCGGAGCGGACCAGAACTCATCCACAGTGAAAGCCATCAATGCTGGCAAGTCACCAATTAGCGAAGAGGGATTACCCGAGCTTGTGAGAAAAGTCGTATCCTCCGGCAAGTTCACAGCGACTACGAACACTGCAGACGCATCCTCGAAGAGCGACTTGATCGCAATCATAGTGCCAACCCTGATCGATCGGCACAAGAGACCCTACTATCAGCATGTAGAGGAAGCTTGTGTGGAGATCGGCAAGGGAATTCGTGCGGGCTCCCTCGTGCTTTTCCAGAGCACATGCGGCCCCGGTGTCACGGATAGAGTTGTGAAAGCCACGATCGAGAAACATTCAGGACTCAAGGCCGGACAGGACTTTGGAATAGCCTACAGCCCGATCAGAGCAATGGGAGGCCACGGGCTAACGGACCTGCGCAAATATGCACGAGCTGTAGGAGCTATCGACAAGAAGAGCCTTGACGTCGCGGTCGCGGTGTTGTCCTGCATCGTTGACGGTAATCTTATCAGAACTCGAGACATGTCCACAGCTGAGGCGTCCAAACTCTTCGAAACCATCTACAGAGATGTAACAATAGGGCTCTCAAACGAATTTGCGCTGTTTTGTGAAGAGGCGCGGGTCGACTATTTCGAGGCGATGAGAGCGGCAAATTCCCAACCTTACTCTCACTTGCTAGCACCAGGAGCAGGTGTCGGCGGACACTGCCTCCCTGTTTACCCCTACCTTCTGGCGGCTGAGACTGAGAATGGAAAACTGCGAATTCCCATGGATTCACGACGGATCAATGACCAGATGCCTAGTCACGTCCTCAGACTCGCTGCCGAAGGCCTAAGAACATGCGGCAAGAGTGTAAAGAGATCAAGATTTGCGGTGCTCGGGATCGCCTACCGAAACGATGTGAAGGAGACAAGATTCTCTCCGTCCGTGGAACTTGTCGGCCTACTGAAGAGACGCGGCGCAAGAATCTCCGTGTATGATCCACTGTATTCAGCAGATGAGTTGAAGAGGATGGGATTCCACGCCGAACTGACGCTCCCCAGCGCGTTGGAGAGAGCCGACTGCGCAATCCTCACAGTGGCTCACAGGGAATTCAAATCGATCAAGGGCATCGACCTTGCAGCCAACATGTCGAAGAACTCGGTGGTCGTCGATTGCACAGGCACTCTTGACCCAGAGGACATAGAGAAGGTCGGCTTGGTCTACAGAGGAGTTGGGAGAGGACTCTGGTCCAAGTAACGGGCCACGGCAGACTGATAAACAGGATTCTCGACATGTGATGACCAAGAGGGACACCAGTTGAAGAAGAGGTTGATGGAGATACTCGCGTGTCCAATCGACAAGGCGTACCCACTGGAACTTCATGTTTTCGAGGAAGGGGACGAGATTTTGTCTGGCATCATCATATGCTCCAAGTGCAATAGATGGTATCCAATAATCGATGAGATTCCACACATGCTTCCGGATGATCTGAGAGAGGAAAAGGAAGACGTTGCCTTCCTTCGGAAATGGAAGGAGAAGATCCCTCAGAATACGCTTACTGAAGGTAGACCTTTCAAGCTTGGCTAGCTGCACGTGCACAGAATGAAGGTTTTATAGCGAAGGCCAGATCGGGGTAGCTTGGCCCGGGGCTGACAGCCCGGTGGAGGAGCCGGTTGCTCCGCCGAATGTAGTGGACAAAGGAAGAGCTGTTCCGTCTAGGCATAGCGGGCTTTGGTTCTCGTCAAACGAGAAGAAACCCGCCGACGGGAGTTCGAAAGGTTCGCATCCGAACCCGAGCATCTCCCCCGGGCTACCATGCATCCATCGCACGCAGAGTCCACCCGGCATTTCATCAAACCTGCGGGGCCCCACATGAACGACAGAACCCGTCTTCTGCAAGAATCAGCGCCCCACAGTTCGTACAATACTTGGTCGGTGCCCCGGAGAGACGAATTGCGTGTGCTTCGGGCCTGAACGGGGAGGCGTTGTGAGCAGTCTTTGTGAACCTGAAGAACATGATCCATCCGATAACCACAACTCCAATAGCGATCATGAAACCTGCCAATGGGTCCATCCCAACCAGTCCGTAATCAAATGCCGCATGCAACATCACGGCCACAGACAGACCCACAAGACCCGACCTTCTAGCACCTGTGAATTTCTGGCGTGCGAGATAGTATCCGATGATCGAGCCCCAAAGCGCGTGTCCTGGCACGGACAGAACTGCACGAATGACCCCCAGACCTGCCCCTCGACTCAGCACGTACAGGAGGTTCTCTGGCGCCGCGAAGCCTAATCCTGCTATTGCACCATAGACCAGCCCGTCCATCGGCTCATTGAATTCGCGCGAACGGTACACCGAAACACGCACAGCCAGATACTTCGACGATTCCTCCACGAGCGCCACCACCAGCAAGAAGTGCAAGAACAATGCAACCGGGTCGGCCGACGGCGGAAGGAACAGGCTCCCAAGCAGCTCGGCAACTACCACCGGTGCGACAAGGATAGCGCCGAGGAGGAAGGTCTTCACGATCAACCTGCGCGGCTCGTGTTCGTACCGATCACGAGTGTACACAAACCAAGCGAGAAAGACGATAGGAGCAAGTGCGACTACAACAAGTTCGAGATCCATCTGCTATACGACCGCCTTTGCTGTATTCACTCCATGCAATACGGTAATGCCTCAACCATCTTGACGCAAAGAGGTATCGTTTTGCCGCAGCCGTCACGTCTCGGGAGGTTGATAGTCCGGCCCAGAAGTATGTTCGGTGGTGAGATCTTGGTCCGAATGATCATACGTTGTCGTCCCGGAACCCACACTTCAAGACAGCTCTCCTTATTCACCTGCGGTGTGATGCTCCTGAGATGAGAGACTGGTACGAGCTCGGCATAGAGCTTCCAGCTTACGGCGAAGAGGTTAACAGAGGGTTTCGGTTGCAGCCGTAACGTCTTTTGTACCATCGCTCTCCTTGTGTGAACGCACACAACCGCCACAAACATCCAAGAAGACAACGAGACATGACTTTGAAGTTCAAAGAAAGTCCGATCATCAACTGCTCTGCGATGGCTAGGTGATGATTGTCTGACGAGATCTGCGGACATGGAAGGCCACGACACTTCCTAGTGGTCTGATAGCGAGGCCCACTGACGCTCTCAAATGGAGGCCGCGTCGATAGACGCATGTCGCGGGTTGTGAAAAAACGCGTCAGTCTGCCTGGACTGGTTTGAGAGGCTCTGAGGAAGCGACTCTTTTGTAGAAGTCGTCGCTTAGTTTCCGCCCAGTCCTCTTCTCCCATTCCGCGATCGGAATTCCGTGTTCCTTCTGGGATTTGTCTCTGTACCATTCTGGGATCACGTTGAATGTACAGAATGGAATGATTCCGCCGCTCGGCGTAGCATAGTGGATTGTGCAACGTTTCGCTCTTTCAATGTCCCAGTTGTAGAGGTCTTGGAAATGCATTAGTCCGATGAACAAGCTATTGTGGTGGAGCATTCCGAGTGTTTTGTAGTCGTGCTTGAGAAGTGACTCGAACAGGATTCTTGACAGGTTAAGTCCTTTCGGGGCCTTGCTTTTGTCCACGAATTTCGTGAAGAGGTTGTAGAGGAGCTTGAGGCCGACCACGTATTTGCTGTTGCCCTCTCGCAGATCGATGGCCTTTTCGTCCAAGTATTCGAATAGTCCGTCGACATCAACGAACCTGGGCATCGGGATGACCTTGTCGCCATCCAAGAAGACGTACGTTGCCATGCCACAAGCAAAGTGCGTTGACAGTTCATACTCTCGCTCGTGCGTCAAAGCCTCGACGAAGTTGCTGAATGGCATGCATGACGGGATCGGATAGAAGTCGTCACGCGATATCTCCCCGCCAAATTCCTCCTCTATCTTCATCATGACATCAGGGATAGTGATTCGCATCCGTTCCCTTTCCCGTTCTGGGACTCGTCCCACGATCGAGATGGGTTGGAAGTTTACACCTCTGACCGGATTCAAGTTCTTGAGAGCAAATCGGATAATATTTCCAACCTCAGAATCGTTGGTGCCCTTGATGACCGTTGGAACTAGGACAACACCCACTTCTGCTCTTCTGCAGTTCTCTAGGGCTCCGGGGATCTCTCTGTGGTTCTTCGGGTTCTTCTCGAGTGTCGTGCCATCATAGCTCATGTACATTGTGTTGACGCCGGCTTTCTTGACCTTCTCTGCGAGGGTAGGATCTGTCGACAACCTGACGCCGTCTGTGTTGAGTTGCACATGTTCGATTCCCTCTTCCCTACAGATTCTGATGATGTCGAGTAGATCCTCACGAAGAGTAGGTTCTCCTCCGGTCAACTGAACAGCGTTGCAGGGGACTGGTTTCTCGCTCTTTAGCGCCCTCGCCATTGATCGTATCTGATCCAATGATGGCTCGTAAACGTACCCCGCCTTCTCCGCGAAGAAGAAGCAGTACCAACAATTCAGATCGCACCGGTTTGTGAGGACAATGTTCCCGAGTGCAGTGTGGCTCATGTGTAGGTTACAGAGGCCGCAGTCAACTGGACACACAGGATCCTGCTTGCTGACAAAGGGGTTGTCCACTCCCTTCCCGTCACGTGCGTACCGTTTCGCTCGACGATAGAGATCGCTAGATCCCCAGTACAGTTCGTTGAATTCCCCGTGCTTCACGCAGGTCTTGCGCATCCAGACTTTTCCTGCCTGTTCGTACACTTCGGCCTCCAAGATAGCAACGCATTCTGGGCAAAGACTCTGCGTGCGAGTGATCAGCGTCACGGGTTCCACACGAAGAGAAGGTTCAGTGGCAGCTTTCACCAAGGTCGTGATCTCCTTTCCGAGGAGCTTGCATTTGTCCTATTTACCCATTCTGATTAGCATTCGAGCCAGTCCAAGGCACCCTTTTATCGCCAGAAGCCTGCTGCTAGCCTGATTGAGATGTCTTCAAGCCAACGCCTAGTTCCTGACACTTCGGCAATTATCAATGGACGAATACTAGAGATCATCGAGAAGGGAGACGTAGCAGAGGTAATCATACCGCACGCCGCACTCGATGAACTGCAAGCGCAAGCATCGAAAGGAAGGGAAGTAGGGCACACCGGCCTCGCTGAACTCAAGAAACTCCGAGCACTTTGCGAACAGAAGAACATCAAACTCACATTCATGGGTTCCAGACCTGACCTAGATCAAATCAAGCTGGCAAGGAGCGGCAGACTGGACGCCCTCATAATCGATGTTGCACGGAAGGAGAATGCAACCCTCGTAACAGCCGACTATGTGCAGGCTCTCGTGGCAGAAGTACAGGGCCTCAGAGTGCTCTACTCAGCACCGCTGGTGAAGACGGAGGGCCTGATCTTTGAGAGCCTCTTCACTCCAGATACGGCGAGTGTGCACGTCAAGGAGGGGACTTTGCCACTCGCGAAACGAGGGAAGCCCGGCAAGTTTGAACTCGTCAAGATATCTGACCGACTGACGACGAGCGAAGAACTCGAGCGGATCATCAAGCAGATAAATGATGCAGCCCACGTCAGCGATGAAGGATTTGTCGAGATTAGCCGCATAGGCGCGTCAGTGATACAGCTGGGCAGGTACAGGATAGCGATCACGCGGCCCCCGTTCTCTGACGGCCTTGAAGTCACGATTGTGCGACCGGTCGTGTCGCTCCGACTTGAAGACTATCGTCTATCTGAGAAGCTGATGGAGAGGCTGAAATCCAAGGCCGAAGGGATCTTGATCGCAGGCCCTCCGGGTTCAGGTAAGACTACGTTCGCATCATCACTTGCCGAGTTTTACTTGAATCAGAACAAGATCGTTAAGACATTGGAATCCCCCCGGGACCTCCAAGTGGGCCCCGAGATTACGCAGTACGGTCCATTGGAGGGGGACTTCGAGAAGACGGCAGAGATCCTGCTTCTCGTGAGGCCTGACTATACAGTCTTCGATGAGGTGAGAAAGACCAAGGATTTCCAGATCTTTGCGGATATGCGCCTCGCCGGAGTTGGCATGATAGGAGTCGTGCATGCCACCGACGCTATCGACGCCGTGCAAAGATTCATCGGTCGTGTTGAACTGGGCATGATCCCTCATATTATTGACACAATCATCTTTGTCCACTATGGAGAGGTCGTCAACGTTTTCTGCCTCAACCTCGTCGTGCGAGTTCCCAGCGGGATGACCGAGGCTGACCTTGCTCGGCCCATTGTTGAGGCAAGGGATTTCGAGACCGGAAAGCTCGAGTATGAGATGTACACGTTTGGTGAGGAGAACGTTGTTGTACCGGTTAGTGCGGCCGTCCCCCAAATATCGGGAGCGCGCAAACTAGCTGCCGAGAGAGTCCTCCAAGAGATCCGTCGATTCGACCCCCAAGCTGAGGTAACTTTCGTCTCCGACAACAAGGCCGTTCTGAAAGTGGACAGTGAGTCGATTCCGATCTTGATAGGGAAGAAGGGCGCAACTATCTCGAAGCTCGAGAAATCTCTGGGAATAAGCATTGATGTCGAACCTGCGACCCCCACCGGAGGAAGTGAAGTGAGGTTCAGGATCGCTGAATTCGGAAATAGGATCGACCTAGAATTCGACAAGAAAGATGTAGGTCAGGTTGCGAGCGTCTACATTGACAACGAATACCTTTTCTCCGCCACAATAGGCAAGAAAAGCCAAATCCGAGTGTCCAAAGGATCTGACCTTGGAAAGGCGCTGCTTCGCGCAAAGGTCGGTGAGAAGGCTATCAAGATCCTGGTCTAGACTGAGAGAGCGCCCTGATCCAGCTCAACCTTGACCGGCTTTCTCGCCAGCTTCTCCGCCAGTTGTTCGGTCTCTTTGGTGAATTGCACAAGGGAGTTCCTGAGTGTCTCAGCCTTGTCGGAGAGGAGTTTGGATCGATGTTCAAGATCTTCGTGCTGGGATCGAAGCCTCTTGACGTCCAGTTTCTTCTGCTTGTAGGCAATGACTAGTTCACGACATTCTGGGTCCTGCAAGTGCTTTCTTCGTTCACTCAGAAGCATCGTAGCTTCGTGATGTATTCCGTTCAGACTGTTCTTTTCAACGACATTCTCGATTCTCTCAAGGACCTTCCTTTCCTCACGTTGCTTCAGTAGGAGTTTCTTCCGCTCCACCACCTGTCCCATGTCTTTGAGGACGGATTTCAAGTACGGATGTCCATCCTCCTCGTGAATGAAGGTCGTGAATGGTCGCTTTAGGTACTCCGAGAGTTTCTCTCTGATGTCAGGGGCCATCGGATACTCGCCTCTCCCGGCCATCGCTTCTAGCTTTCGCAGTGGTCTGCCAAGGCGTCTGAATCCTGAGGCCAAGAGTTCTCCACGAAGTTCTCTCAGCCTATTGTCGATCTTCCTCAAGTCCGCGATCTTCGGGTTGCCAGCAACCGATTCCATTTCTTGCTGAGCGTCTGAGATCTGCGGGTTCAGGCTGCCGACTTCGTCGGTCACGCGTCTGCATTCAGCGACTTGCTTCCGCAGCGACTTATCCAGATCTTCGATCTTCTCTACTCTTGCATGAATTTCTTCAAGGCGACGCAGCAAGCCTCCATCTTTGCTGAAGAGATCCCAGGTTTGTTCTCCAAGTCGACGGAGCTTGTCGATCGACGCATTGAGGCTCATCGTGTCAAGGATGTAGTAGGGGCGGATATGCCCAATCCACTTGTCACGCACCTTACCAGCATTGCTTGCGAGTTTCGCGGTGGTGTCACTGAGTTGCTTCAACCCCTCGTGGCTGTGTTGGTCTACTGGCGCATTGACCACGAGAAGATCTTGGAGCTCTAGGCACATTCGAGCGACTGCCTTTGCAGCCTTGTACATCGCTCTGTCGTTTCTCTTCTCCGACGAGTCCTTCTCGGATTTCGCAATGAGATCTACAGTTACTTCTTTGAGCGAGGAGATTTGCGCACCAATATCTCTATTGGCTTTCTCGATGGCCTTGTCGGCGTTGGCGATCTGAACTCTCAGGGCGTCTCTGAGCCAGGGTTCCAGCTCATCGACCCTAACAGCAGGTTCCATGGTTCACCATGGCATTGAGCGTTAACAAGGCAATTGCTGTGTGGCTTCGTCTAGGCATCCGCTTGGGCTTCTCAACGCGCTTCTTCTCGAAGTGTAACCAAGCTCGTGTCGATGACCTCTCGTGCTTTGTCTATGCGCTTGTTCAAGTCATCAAGTGCTCTCTCGTATGCTTCCTTTGACATCTTTCCGGAGCGGTACTGTGTCCTGAAGTGTTCCTCGCCCAAGCGGTTTGCATCAATTTCGGCCTCAGCCTTCTCCATCCTGGTAATCATCTCGCCATATCTTGGATGCGATGCCTTGAGATCCTCCTTGAGGGGTTGGAGGGCTCTGTCTAGCTCGCCCGTTCGGAACTCGATCGTTTTCCGCCTTCGCCTGTATTCGTGCTTGTTGAGCGCGCCTCGCGCGAGATCCTCGCCCATCCTGTCCAGCTCGAGTCTCAAGGCTGTTCTTCCGTCGTAGAGTTCCACGAACTGCTTCAGCTTGTCAGATGGAACAGCCATCTTCAATGTTGCAGGCTTTCTTGCCTTGGAGACGACAACGACGGCCACTACTACCAACTCGACTATGGCAAGCCAAGCTAACAAGAGGGACCCCGACCAGAACGGAACGTAGTTGTATTCGAGCGTCAGTCCAAGGTCAGTGTACGGAGTGACGTCGGTGAGGGTGTAGTTGAGGCTGTGATAGAAGAGCGATCGTGATGTCGAGGAAGGAGATGGAGAGATGCTTCTGATGGTGAAGCCATCTGGCGTCACTATGGTCGTATCCAGTTCGTCGATGGCCCAGTTCTTCAAGTTCGAATAGAGAGAGAGCTTGCCCCTGTTCGTACCCCACCAGTTGACCTCTTGCACGTAGGTTGCGGGGTCCAGTTTGTACTTCAGCGTGAAGGTGAATGTCCGATTCAGGCCAATGCCGCCCGAGTATCTGGGGCTGACGGAGACACTAGGCCCGTTCCTTGACGCATCCCAGAGCTGGCCGACTTGATCGTAGGCCATGACATCACTGGAATTCTGCGGGAGCGTGAGATCAATCGATGAAACGGAGCCGCCCAAGGACTCGAAATCGTAGATCTCCGAGACTCCTATTGATCCATCCTGAGCGAACCTGATTTCTCTTACTACATGTGGTACGCGGACGATGAACTGAGCCGTTGAAGTCATGTTCAGTGTGAATGACCTCGTCGTGTAGGGCTCAACCGGGGCAAAGTACCCTTTGAGAGTCACGTACGCATCTGTGGAAGCCTCTGTTAGGTTCAGCCATTCCGGGCTTGAGAACTTTGACTCAGCACCAGCTGTTATCGTCATGTTCTCAGAAGTCGCACTTACTCGGAGAACCGGAGTTGTCGCGAACTGGAGATGGAACCCTGCTGAGGCGGGGGTCAGTAGGTTCGTGTAGGCAGACGTCACTGTGAATGTATAGGTCTCGTTGCGAGCCAACCCCTGTCCAAAGTTGACCTTGAACCAGTACGTTCCGCTTGAAGAATCCAGGTCACGCTCGATAGTCAGAATTCTATTCTGATCGTCTTGGGCAGCCAGATACCTCAAACCAGTAGTAAGGTTCCTTGGGAGGCCTATGGGCATGCCCTCTAATGGGGTTGGAGAATTGTTCGACACCGTGAATGTGTCGTTCACCGTCACCAAGCCCCAAGTTGTGATTCGCACAACTCTGTTGACTTTGGCAGTGTATTCGGAGGGGAGTTCTGCGGTCACCGCGGGAAGGCCAGCAGAAAGAATGAATATGATCATGAGAGCAGCGGCACAGACGATCAGCTTGTCTCTCATCTCAGCAACCCGTCCTTGCAATCTCCTTCTTTGAATACCCCATCGTGTGCGACATCAGCGCTGTGACCTCAACTTGGGGCATTGTCGCTTCAGTCGGCCTTAGTCGCCGTCCACGACTTTTCGGCAACTCAACTGATGATCGCTATTTAAGAATGCCGAACTTCTTCCACCTGTTTTTAGGCTTGCTGGCGAATTCACGGCTGTAAGAGAGATGTTCTCCAGTCAGCAGGGACGCTCTTCAATTTCCTTGCGGGTACTCCCACGTAGATCGAGCGCGGAGGAACATCGTGTATCACTAGAGATTGAGCTCCAATGACTGATCCCTCGCCAATCTCGACGGCTGGCATCAGCAATGAGTTTGCTCCTATGCTTGCGCCTCGCCGAACGGTCGGCCCGACAAGCTTCGTTTTCTTCTGAGTCACATACTTGTCGTTAGTGAAAACAGCATGCGGCCCTAGGAAGACTGAATTCTCAATCGTCGAATTGGCGCAGATGTAGCCACCGGTCTGGATCGAGACCCGTTCTCCGATTTGACATGACCCGTCTATGACTACGCCAGTTCCGATCAGCGTGTTCTTCCCGATTCGGACATTCTCGCGCACCATGACGTTATGTCCGAACGAAACGTCGTCGCCTATCGATACATCGGAGTAAATGCATGTCCCAGACCTGATCACACAGTTGCGTCCGATAACGAGATGGCGCCTGTCCGGGAGATCATGAATGCTCCGTCCTTGCTTGACGGAATCTGCTAACTCGGTCCTTGTTGGAGATCCCAGCACAACGTTAGGCCCGATGAAAGAGCCCGGTCCGATCCTCGTTGGACCATACACAACAGCGTTCGGCTCTATTCTGACCTTCTCACCTACTGTCACTTGGCCTAGGAGTCTTGCGCCCTGACCAACATTGCAGCTTGGAGCTAGGGATACATCCTTGTCAACCCAAGCACCGTCTTGGACCTGCGGAGTGGTTCCTGTCAAAGCCAGCCACGAGCGGATGGGGTTCTAGCGCAAGATATTAGTTTGGTTCCTAGGCAACGTCCATGTAATCGAATGATGACCTATGAAAGAACCGCATCCCTACATCCCTAACAGCTCGCGAAGGGTCAAGGAGGAGATGCTGCATGATCTGGGACTCGACGGTGTGGAAACCCTCTTCGGCGACATCCCCGATTCGATCAGGAAGAATTCTGCCCTGAACCTGCCCCCCGTCCGATCCGAATTGGAAACGAAGGTGAGAGTGGAGGATATGCTGTCAAGGAACTTCTCGACGAGAGACGTTATCTCATTCCTAGGCGGCGGCGTTTGGCCTCACTACGTTCCTGCGGCTGTGGACGAGATAGTGTCCCGATCTGAATTCCTTACGTCCTATACGCCCTACCAACCAGAGATCTCACAAGGCATGCTCCAGGCCCTCTTCGAATACCAGAGCATGATCGCCGAATTGATGGGGATGGAGTTCGCAAACAGTTCACTCTACGATTGGGCCACTGCTCTCGGAGAAGCTGCGAGAATGTCATCTCGCGTGACAGGACGGGATGAATTCCTCGTGCCCAGTTACACCAACCCTGACAGGATCCAGACCCTCAGGACGTTCTGTGAACCTGCCAGAATGCGAATAATCGAGGTCAAGCAGGATAGGCGAACCGGGGCAATCTCGGATGATGATCTCCAGAGGAAGATCGGCTCGAAGACGGCCGGCGTGTACATCGAGAACCCATCATATCTCGGCTTCTTCGACACTAGTGCCAGAAGAATCGGGGAGATCGCTCACGAGAAAGGTGCACTATTCATCATCGGCGCAGATCCGATATCGCTCGGATTGTTCGCATCACCCGGCGAATTAGGCGCCGATATCGCAATCGGAGAGGGACAGCCACTTGGAAACCACCTGAACTATGGCGGCCCTCTGCTCGGACTTTTCGCTTGCAGAGAGGAACGGCTACTCAGGCAGATGCCAGGTCGTCTGATAGGAATGACGATGACCAAAGACGGCACATCAAAGGCTTTCGCGATGGTCTTGCAGACAAGGGAGCAACATATTCGCCGAGAGAAAGCCACCTCAAATATCTGCACCAATGAGGCACTCTGTGCGGTAGCCGCTGCCGCCTATCTTTCACTGATGGGACCACAAGGACTTGAGAGACTGGGCAAGACCATCCTTGCCAATTCAAGATACGCCATGGAACAACTGAGAAGACTGGATGGCCTCAAGGTTCCGCTCTTTGAAGCCCAACACTTCAAAGAATTCGTTGTGGGCTTCGACGGCACAGGACTTGCAGCCTCGAAAATGAACACAGGACTGTTCCAGCGAGGCATTCAGGGAGGCATTTGTCTGCACGATCAATTCCCTGAGCTTGGTCAGTCTGCGCTCTACTGCGTGACCGAATGCCACACCCGGGAGGACATCGACCGACTTGTGGCAGGAATCAGGGAGATCTTGGAGGAGAGATGATGGCATTCAAACAGGCACAATGGAACGAGCCGCTCATCATGGACAGATCTAGGGAAGGAGTCGTGGGTTTCTCCCTTTCGAGCCCTGAGAATCTCCCCGCTGATGTGCCAGCCGAGCTTCTCCGCAAGAAACGCGTCAAGCTACCAGAGGTATCCGAGATTGATGTCATCCGTCATTACGTTCGGTTATCTCAGGAGAACTACGGCGTGGACCTTGGAATCTACCCACTCGGAAGTTGCACGATGAAATACAACCCTAAGGTGCTGGACAAAATTGTCGCATCCTCTAAGATCCAGGACTTGCACCCATTGCAGGATGCCGGATCTGTGCAGGGCATCCTGAGAATATTCTATGAGCTTTCGGAATGGCTTGCAGAAATTGCTGGATTGGACAAGGTCTCGTTGCAGCCCGCGGCTGGCGCCCAAGGCGAATTCGCCGGTGCAATGATCATGAGAGCCTTTCACAAACAGAACGGTGATCTGGAGAAGAGAGACGAGATCATCATACCTGACTCGGCTCACGGAACAAATCCGGCGAGCGCCACGATGGCGGGCTTCAAGGTGGTGGAGATACCCTCCAATCAAGAGGGGTGCGTGGATATTGATGCCCTTCGTGCCTCGCTTTCCCACGGAACCGCCGGCTTGATGCTCACGAATCCGAATACCCTTGGAATATTCGAGGCGGACATTCTTGAGATTGCTAGACTCGTCCACGAAGCTGGCGGCCTCCTCTACTATGATGGCGCAAACTTGAACGCGATGCTTGGCAAGGCAAAGCCCGGACGGATGGGCTTCGACATCGTGCATATCAACATCCACAAGACCTTCGCGACCCCACATGGAGGAGGAGGCCCCGGCTCCGGGCCGATAGCCGTGAGCAAGAAACTCGAGGGGTTCCTCCCCGTTCCGACCGTGGAGCGAGATGGCGACAGGTACTACTTGGACTTCAACAGACCAGACAGCATCGGGAAGGTCCGCGGGTTCTGGGGAAACTCGTCTGTCTTGCTTCGTGCCTACGCTTACATCTTGATGATGGGGCGCGATGGGCTTGAGGAGGTCGCGGAAGTTTCTGTTCTCAACGCAAACTACCTTGCTAGGAGACTAAGCCAAGTGCGTGGCCTCGAGTTGCCGTTCCCACACAAAGTCAGGAAACACGAGTTTGTCCTGAGCGCCGCCAAGATGGCGCGGGAAACAGGCGTCACAGCTGCGCATCTGTCGAAGAGGTTACTCGATTTTGGAGTACATGCCCCTACGGTCTACTTTCCTCTCATCGTGGACGAAGCTATGATGATCGAACCAACTGAGACGGTGAGCAAACAGGAACTGGACGAGTTCATAGCTGCCTTCTCAAAAGCAAGCAATGAAGCGTACACGAACCCCGATGTAGTAAGGGATTCGCCGAAGAATACTACCGTTACTAGGATCGATGAGGCGAGAGCCTCTCACCCCAAGACCATGCAATTGACCTGGAAAGAAAAAGCGCGACCGGGCCGAGAAACATAACATTTTTCCTGAAGCTCGAAACGTACAGCAGGTTCTGCCGGATCCTCCATGAAGGTCAGAGTCAAGTTCTTCGCACTCGTTAGAGAGCTCACGGGAACAAGAGAAGAAGTCGTTGATCTGGACGACCAAGCGACCGTACGGACACTCCTTGGCAAGCTCGTGGAGGAACACGGGGCCAAGTTTCGCGACTACATATTCGACCCTGCATCGAATGAACCAAAAGGGCATGTACAGTTCCTAATAGATGGCCGCAACATCACGCTCATGCAGGGTCTCGATACGAGCTTGAAAGAAGGCGCAAGCCTCGCTATCCTACCGCCTGTGGGCGGCGGGTAACGAAGTTTGGCATGATAGATTGAAGATCTAAGCCGTTCCGAGGCTCAGATTGCGAGAGAAATGGCAGTTGTGTGCTTGTCGGGGCTTCGGAGGCATGGACGGTCGGAGGAGTAATTCAATTGTATTTCAATGGTAATACGCAACGCTATATAAGTCTCGCCCGACACTTCCAACACCTCACGCTCAATCACGCCCAGATATCCGGAGCTTTCACAAAATGGCCCTCAATGCAACCCTCACTGACTTCCCCGAACTCTATGCGAGATTCCCTCGAGTCTCAATCATAGGTGTCGGCGACGAAGGCAACGACATCGTCAGCCGCATATTCGAGGACGGCGGCTCAGGGGCCCAATGCGTAGCGGTGAACACCGACAGCACCAGCCTTGAGCACATCTTCTCACACGAGAGAGTGCTCATCAAGGGAAACGCTCCTCACGATACTGGAGTATCCAGCGACGACACGCCCTGGCAAGACGCAATCCAAGAATGCGCCAGCCACCTCACCCCACTGCTCACCGGCGCTGATGTCGCATTCATCATTGTGGGAACTGCAGACGCAAATGAACTCAACATAGCGACAGCGACTGCGCGTATAGCCCAAAGAATCGGAGCGGTCACGGTCGCCATGGCGATGATTCCGTCCGATTCGCAAAGAATTGATGGGCCAATTGCACCTCAAGCGCTAACGCGAATGCGAGAGAGCTGCCACACGTTGGCGATTGTTGACGTCGAGCGCTCGAACCAGCTTTCGAGATACCCGCGCGGACTTGGTGTTGATTCGGCGAATCGACTGGTCATCGATACCGTCTCAGGCCTATCTCAAGCTCTTGCTTGCCCGAGTACCATTAACATCGAGTTTCCAGCGTTCCGAGAACTCATGGCGCACGGCGGAATTGCTCATGTCGGGATCGCCCACTCGGTCTCTGCTCTGAGAGTTGAAGAGGCAACGATTGGAGCGCTCAGGGGGCCCTTGCTCTATGACAACATTGCGAGATGCCGTGGAGCACTCATCAATGTGCGTGGCGACTCGAACCTCACAATCGAAGAGGCTGAGAGAGCAGCCGAACTTGTCGCAGAACGAGCGGGATGGAATGTCCCTGTCGTGATGGGAACCCTAGTCGATGAATCATGGTACGAGGGATGCCAAGTCTCGATCCTCCTGACTGGAGGCGTCTACCCGTACATTCCAGGCGGATACAGGAGATTGCCCCTAGACATGGATGAAATGGAACCTGATGGAGAAGATGAAGGACCGATCAGCCTCGAGTTGGATCTAGACCAGCTGGAATAGTCCTAGAGGCTCCTAAGCGTCCTTGACACCTTGAGGAGTTTCTTGCCCAATCGAGTGGGCCCACCGACCGGTTGAACAGAACCAGCCCTTATCGCGTTGAGAATGTCACCAACATTCTTGGAGTCAGTGTCAATCAGCGTATACGCGTCACCGACAGTCTCCGGAATGTGCGAGTCACTGCCGGCAACCATCGGCAGGCCAAGTCGATTCGCCATTCGCCTCGCATATCTCGTGTTCAGACCGAAGAACAAGGCGTCAGCGTTGATTACCTCTATTGCTTCTGGTCTGGATCTCAGCTTGATGGGATTGACACATGGAGAGATAGGATCGAAAGGATGCGGAACTATTGCGACGCCCCCGACGTGCTGGATCGTGGAGATGGTTTCGTCTGCGGTTCTCCCTCTTTCAATTGGGCCGGATATGCCGAGGCCGATTATGTGTCCTTGCTGCGTGGACACCTCGATTCCTGGTAGAATTATCGCTTCTGAGCTGGTCACTCTGGTGAACGCATCATGATTGGTGATGGCCACGCCATCGAGGCCTCTTTGCTTGATGATTGTGGGCAGTTGTTCTGGCTCTGTGAATGCGTCCCTTGAACCGGTTGTATGAACGTGAAGATCGATTTTGAGTCTCATTAGACATGGACCCGTTTCAGGTGGCGCCTTGAGTGTGGTTTTTGATCTCCTGATCAGAGATCTTCTTGAATAATGGTACTGGATCGCCTATCACGTGACCTTCGCGGAGACGTATCTCACCGGCTTCTTCCCAGCTTGTTCCAGATAGGCCGTTCTGCAATCCAACTTGGGACCAAATCGACGCCGCGGTCGTAGGAAGGAATGGTGCGAGCAAAATCGCAAGAGACCTCACCAGCTGTGCACATATGAACATCGTCGTACGAGCACGAACTGGGTCCCGCTTGACCGTATGCCAAGGCTCGCTCTCGCTGAGGTAGAGGTTTCCGTCTCGAGCGAGATCGATCACCGCAGACAGGCCCTCCCTCAGCTTGCACTGGTCAAGCGCCATGCTAGCTCTCTTGGGTGATCCCTCAAGCCTCGCTAGTATTGCTTTGTCGCGTTCGTTGAGTTCGCCGGGCGCAGGGATTGATCCGGAGAAATTGTTCTTGATGAAAGTCAGCGTCCTGTGGATGAAGTTGCCGAGCAAGTCGTTGAGGTCTGCATTCACTCGTGCCTGGAAATCTTTCCACGTGAAGTTGGCGTCCTTAGTTTCAGGTCTGATGGCGATCAATACGTATCTCCAATAGTCAGCTGGCGCAACGCGCAAAGCCTCATCCATCCAGACTCCGATGCGGTGACTCTTGGAGAACTTCTTGTTGTCGAATAGTATGAATTCGGTCGAAGATACCTGCCAAGGTAGAACGTACGGGTCCTTCGTCGCAAGGAGCAAAGCCGGGAAGATTATCGTGTGAAATGGGATGTTGTCTTTGCCAATGAAATGCACATTCCTCGTTTCTTTGTCAAACCAGAACGCTTTCCAGTCTTCAGGTCTCCCGTTCTTCTCGGCCCATTCGACAGCCGCAGAAACATATCCCAGAACTGCTTCAAGCCAGACATAGATCGTCTTGCCCTCTGCTCCGGGGAACGGTGCAGGAATCCCCCACCTGTTGTCTCGTGTGAGCGCTCTAGGGTGTAGCCCCTCTTGGAGCCATCGTTTCGAGAAGTTGCGGGCATTCTCGGGAAGTTGAGCGTTGGAATCGATGTACTGGTTCAAAGAGTCAGTAAATCTAGGAAGATCAAAGAACCAGTGTTTCGACGACTTAACGGTTGGGGCCGTGCCGCAAAACGCGCAACGGGGTGACTTCAATTCCAGCGGGTCGAGGACTCTGCCACAGCTATCGCACTGGTCTCCTCTTGCATTGTCCTGACCACAGTGGGGGCATATTCCCTCCACAAATCGGTCAGGTAGAAAACGCCCGTCCTTTGGACAGAACGGGAGATTGACGGTTTCGGTGAATATGAAGCCGTTATCGTAGACTTTTCGATAGAATTCCTGAACGTATTTCCTGTGAACGGGGTTCTCCGTCCTTGTGTAGTTTGTGAAGCGGATCTGATACTTCTCCAGCAAGTCGCATATTGTCGCGTGATACTCATCAGTAAGCTGTTTCGGGGGCACTCCTTTCTTGATCGCCTCAACTTCGATAGGTGTTCCATGCTCGTCCGAACCCGTAACAGAAATAACGTCTTCGCCCTTGAGCGACAAGTACCTCGAGAAAACGTCCGCAGAAAGCAGGTGAATGAAAGTGCCAAGATGGGGAATCGTGTTGACGTACGGCCATGCTGAACACACTATCCACTTGCCCACTCTACGTTCCTCCACGATACGCCCCCAATTTGATGACCGACCCTGCAAGACCGCTAGTTCGACGCGACCTTACAGGCGCCTGGAACTGACCTCCAAAGCCTGAACAGCGCATACGCGACCCTGCAAATAGATTAACGTTTTCGGTTGGAGCGTCAAATGGGAACGAAGAAATAGACCACAGACAATGTGCTCACGAGGAAGAGTGCGATGAGCGACGAGTACACAAAGCTGCTGGACAGCGCGATAGCAGAGATCCCTAAGAAGGTCTCTTCAGGGGAACGATTCGAGCTGCCTAGAATCCAGGGAGTCAGAATTGGTAGCAGAACCATCGTGCAGAACTTCAAGGAAATCGCTGACCGGATGAATCGTGACCCACATCATCTTCTGAAGTTCCTCTCCAAGGAACTAGCCACCTCAGCCACGACGGATGGAGCGCGAGCGATCTTCAAAGGAGTATTCAAAGTGGAGTCGATTAATAGGCTGTTGAGCATCTACACACAGAGATTCGTGATCTGCCCAGTCTGCAAGCGGCCCGACACCAAGATGGACAGGCAGGAGCGGTATACCTTCCTCACATGTGAGGCCTGCGGGGCAAGATCTTCCGTATCGACCGCCTGAGAAGTGCGAGACAGTGGAAGTCCATCTTAGAGTTATCCATGACAACCATGGTGTACTGGTCGCTGCCTGCGACGCTGGACTTCTAGGCGAGACCTTCAGACAGGGCAGGATGAAGCTTGAGGTCAGCACTCAATTCTATGCAGGGCCATTGTGTACAGTCGAGAAAGCCATGGAGGCTCTTGCAGAAGCAGATGTCGCCAACCTTGTTGGAGAAACCACGATCAAAGCCGCCGTTGACAAGGGCCTAGTAGACCCTGAGGCAGTGATCTACTTCGGTCCCGTTCCACACGTCCAGATTGTAAGAATGTAAAACCGACGACCAGTGAGCATACTCTTTCGCCAGCGGCCTTCGGCCTCCGTTCTTCTTTTACAGTACTGAGATTCAAGAACTGGCTAGCAGTTCCTCAGTCTAGTGGGAGCCGATCATGCTGCTGCTTGACTGTGACAAGGCCAAGGCATGTGAAGTTACGGCACCTTCTTTCTTGCGCTAATACTAGGTGCATTACAGTTCGGAGGCTTGGCACATGTTCACTATCACCACGAGATGCCGTTCGGCAACCTTGTGCTTTGCAATTGTCGACATCCGGACTTGTCCAAGACGGAAGAATAGCTCAAGTCTATGTCCCCTCTCAATGATAGGTTCGCTCTCCTTTCCGCTGCATCATGATGGACCAAGAACATCAAGAGAACGGCAATCCGGCTCTCCGATGCTCGTCAGTCTCATGCGCATGTACTTCCACCCCGCCTAGGCACTAACCCTCAAGATGACCGTTGGAGGAACCGAGCCCGTCCATTAGACGTACGTGTGCTGAACGGAGACTTCGCCCTTACCCTTTTAATGTGACGTGTGGACTAGACGGATCTGCGAGCTTTGAGAGTGAGCGATTGGGTAAGAAGAAAGTCCTCAGCGAAGGCCAGCTTCGCGAGATGGTGACCCCGGGCGAGGGGCAAATGTTCGGCCATGTCATGCAGATGCTCGGTTACGATAGACTCATGGTAAAGTGCGCAGATGGACATGAGAGGGTGTGCCGAATCAGAGGGAAGATGAAGAGACGTGTCTGGATTAAGGTAGGAGACACAGTTCTCGTGGCGCCCTGGGATTTCCAGTTTGAGACCCGCGGAGACATCCTGTGGAGATACACAGAGGCCCAAGCCCAGATACTGCGTCAAAAAGGCCAGCTCGCAATGTAAGTGTCTACGGGTGCCTTTCTGTGGCGTGGTCGAGAACTAAGGAACGGCTGAGACTAAGACAGGCTCGGTATGAAACTACCCGCTTGATGAGAGAGAAAAGAAGCGAAGAGCTAGACGCGCTCGAACAGGTTTTCGACAAATCCACCCTCATGGTAATCTACCACATGCTCGACACCGGCAAACTCTCCAAGATCACAGGTGCCGTTAGGTCCGGCAAGGAAGCGAAGATCTACTGTGGGATAGGCCCCAAGAAGAACGAGATCGCGATCAAGATCTATTTGACATTATCAGCCGAATTCAAGAAAGGCAGACTCACATACATAGAAGGAGACCCAAGATTCGAGAGAACACGCACAGACACACGATCACTCGTCTACATCTGGGCTCAGAAAGAGTTCAGGAATCTTAAGCAAGCTTGTGATGCAAAGGTACGTGTCCCGAAGCCCATCGCAGTCCAGAAGAACGTCCTCCTGATGGAGTTCATAGGCAAGCAAGGCGAGCCGGCTCCGCTGCTCAGAGAGACCGTGTTGAAGAAGCCTCAGAAAATCTACGGGGAGCTAATCGCGTACGTTCGACTCCTCTATCAAGACGCTGAGTTGGTTCACGGAGACTTGAGCGAGTATAACATAATGATCTGGCGCGGCCACCCTGTCATATTCGACGTCTCACAGGCGGTCGCAACAGAACATCCTCTGGCAGACCAATTACTTATGAGGGACATCCTGAACTTGAACCGTTACTTCCACCAGATCGGCGTGGAGACTGAAAGCGAGAGCGACATCTACGATCAAGTGGTGACAACAACTGTCGACAAAGACTAGTACAATCATCCCCCACGATAGAATAGGCGTGATCCTCGGTCGAGAAGGCGCAACGAAGGCCGAGATTGAACGGGCGTTCAAAGTCAAGCTGTATGTGAACAGCGAGTTAGGAACAATCGAAGTCACACCCGCCGAGGATAGTGACGATGCGTCGACAATACTGCGTGCAAAGGACGTCGTGACCGCAGTCGGAAGAGGGTTCTCCCCCGAGCGCGCAATGAAATTGGTGGATGATGATATTGTGCTTGACATAATTGATCTTCGAGAACTCTTCGGAAAGAACGAGAGCGACATCAACCGTATCAAGGGCAGAGTCATCGGCAGCGAAGGAAAGATGAGACAACTCTTGGAGGAGATGACAGACTCGAAAGTCTCCGTTTACGGTTCAACCATATCGATGATTGGCGACTTTGAGGCGATTTCCGCTGCAAGACAGGCAATCGAGATGCTGATCAAAGGAAAACAGCACTCGTCCGTGTACAAATTCCTTAGAAGAATCAGAAGCGAAAGCAAGAGAAGAAAGACGCTGGAACTCTGGGAGAAGCCGCCCAAATGAGCGTTCATGTCTCGGCAACGATTTCTGATACAAGAGACCGACTCATCTGTGGAATCTCAAGATGAAAGCCGCTGAGGTTTTCCAAGAGATCTCCCCCGCCGATTTCTTCTACAGGAACCGCGACATCGCGGGATTCACAAACCCTACACGTGCGATCTATTCGACAATACGTGAACTTGTTGAGAACTCCCTTGATGCATGCGAGGTCCATGGCATAACCCCCGACATTTACATGAGGATCTCGCACGAGTCCGGGCCGGCAGAGGGCCCAGGAGTCTACCGCATCAGAGTAGCAGATAACGGGATAGGGGTTCCCTCGAAACTCATACCGTCAGCATTCGGGCAAGTTCTTTTCGGTTCAAAATACAGGCTCAGACAGACACGTGGGCAGTTTGGCTTAGGCGGCAAGATGGCGATACTTTACGGACAGATCACCACACACTCCGAGGCAATCGTCATTTCGAGCACCGGGCCGACCAAGATACACGAGTTGAGACTTCGGATAGATATTCAGCATAATCTACCCGAAAAGATCAAAGAGATCACACATCCGAATCCAGACCGTTGGCATGGTACCATAGTCGAGTTCTCGACCGAAGCAGATTACACGCGGGCAATGCCGAAGATCTTAGACTACCTCCAAGAGACTGCGATTGTCTCACCATATGCCAACCTTACCTTCGTTGATCCCAGAGGTAGACTCTACAAGTTCGAGCGCGCGACAACTCGCATGCCTGAGCCTCCAAAAGAGACGACCTTGCACCCCCACGGAGTCGATGTCGAGACGATGAAACGCATCGTGGAAGTGACGCAGGCTCGATCGCTTCATGCTTTCATGAAGATGCACTTTCAGCGAGTCGGAGACACCACGGCACGCAGGTTTCTGGAATACGCAGGGGTCCCAGCCAAGAGGAACCCAAAGAAGATGACAAACGAAGAGATCGTTGCCCTCGTAAACGCAATGAAGAGTTTTGAGGACTTCCTTCCCCCCGACTCCAGTTGTCTCTCTCCGCTGGGCGAGGAGTTGTTGAAGGCAGGGATCGAGAAGGAATTGGCGCCAGAATTTGTGGAAGTATATCAGCGGAAACCCTCCGCTTACTCAGGATTCCCGTTCATCGTAGAGGTTGGAATCGCCTACGGCGGCAAGATCCCGAACACTAGCGGAATAGTGCTCTACCGGTTCGCAAACAAGATTCCGCTTCTCTTTGACGAGGCAAGCGATGTTTCGTGGAAGGTAGCCAACTCCCTGGTCGACTGGAGGCACTACAAAGTCCTTCCCGACATGCCCGTTGCCGTGTTCATTCACCTCTGCTCCACAAAAGTCCCCTACAAGACTGTAGGAAAGGAATTCATTGCCGACCGACCCGATGTCGAAAGAGAGATTCTTAACGCCGTGCGAGAGGTCGCCAGACGGCTCTCCGTCTTCCTCTCCCGGAAGCACACTTTTGAACGGGAGAAGAAACGACTTGATGTCTTTGAGAAGTATCTACCGAAGATAGCGTTGTTCTCAACCAAGCTTGCGAAGGAGAAGAAGGAACCTAACGTCAAACCGTTACTCAAGAATGTGTCGAAGTATGAAGAAAAAGAGGATACAGGAGAAACGGGCAAAGAAGATCGGACTGGTTAAGGAAAGGAAAACCAAAGTGCTGACATCCCTCAGTGGGCTGGGTCAGCAACTCTACGATCAGATGTCAAAGCGCCAGTTCCCTTGGGTCCAAATGCCAAACCGATCAACCCGCAACATACGCTACGACCAGAAGCTAAGGCAGTACATACTTGGAGAGAAAACCGTCAAACGAAGTTCAAGGAACATAAAGCACATCCGACCATTGACTCAGCTTGTCTGGACAGCATCATTTGTCGACGAACTCAGAGAACAAGATAGAACCTCAACACTCAGAGATGTCTTCTATTCAGCTCAAGCGTATGAGATGAGCTTCACAGATCAGACAGAGAGCGACAACATCATCACAGACCTCGAAACCGTTATCGGATACTCAAGAGAAGACTTCAACGTATTTCCGGAAGAGAGATCCTCGATTTTCGGGAACTTGGTGGTAGAGTACACTGTGCCCGGCTACGAGGGAAAGAGACTGAACCTTGCGTCGCACCCTGATGGAATGATGATAGGACCGGCGCTCACAAACGCCGAGTTCGCCGAATGCAAAGCAGACAAGGTGATAGTCATCGAGAAAGGCGGCCTCTTCACGAGGTTCGTCGAGGAGAAAGTTCACGACAAACACAAAGCCATCCTTGTGCACACAGCAGGCCAGGCACCGAGAGCCACGCGATCACTCATTCGGCGGCTGAATCAGGAACTGGACCTGCCCGTCTACATCTTCTGCGACGCCGATCCGTGGGGAATGCACATCGCTATGGTGATCATCTCAGGATCAGCAAATGCCGCACACCTACGCGACCTCAACACCCCCGACGCGAAATGGGCTGGCGTATGGGCCTCAGATATCGTCGAGTACGATCTCCCTAGCGACAAGTTAACTGATCTTGACATAAAGAGACTCTACGAATTTGGGAAAGACCCTCGCTACGAAGGCAAACTATGGAAGAGAGAGATCGAGACGTTTCTTAAAATAAAGAAAAAGGCGGAACAGGAAGCATTCAGCCGATACGGCCTCGCCTACATCGTAGACGAGTATCTTCCTGCTAAGCTTGAGGAGATGAACAAGTACTAGGGGTAGGTGAGGAACTCCCCGGTGCTTAGGTTTCTAAGCACTCGCGGGGGGCGGTCCCTTTTTCTCCTCTTTCTTCTTGGCTTTCTTCACCATCTTGAACTTGCCCATTATTCATCCCATCCTTTACCAATGGTGAGGTATCTTATAGAAGTGAGGCTTGCCGAGGCTCAGATCTTGGCTAGAGCGTTCTTGACTCCATCGTAGTCGGGTTGCTTCCCCGGATCCTCGGTGACCCACCTGTACCTTACCACGCCCTTGTCATCCAAGATGAATACGGATCGCTTGGCAGCAGTGTATCCTTTGAGCCCGGCGAAATCATCGTGGAACACATTGAACTTCCTCACGACCTCTCTGCCATAATCGCTCAGAATCGGGAACTGCAGCTTGTTTGCTTCTGAGAAAGCCTTGTTCGTGAACGGGTCATTGACACATATGCCAACGACCTGAGCGTTCAAGCCGTTAAGCGTCTGCATAGAATCTCTGAACGTGCACATCTCCTTGGTGCAGACACTCGTGAAGGCTCCCGGAAAGAAGGCTAGAACGACTTTCCTTCCTTGGAATTCCTTCAGTGTTCGCAGTTTCTTGTCTTGGTCAAAGAGCTGGAAATCGGGCGGCTTCTGTCCTACCTCAACCGACACGACCGGACAACCTCAACTTGGAGTACAACGACACGTACTCAGAGTTAATCATTTTCCATGGGCCGGACATAACCGTGGGTCAGCAACAGGTAAATCCCGGATTGAGCGGAGCATGAATCCTGCTTGGGCGGATTGGAATGAAAGCAGTAGTCTTTCACGAGCATGGAGGAACTGACAAGCTGAGATATGAAGAGCGGCCAGACCCGTCGATGAAGGATAACGAAGTTCTGGTGCGGGTCAAAGCTTGTGCTCTCAATCACCTTGACATCTGGGGACGCGTAGGCCTCCCAGGCATTCAGATCCCGCTTC